>Ga0210241_100024_pt1 | contig 100352 bp, 51 predicted proteins | sample ChrtobMetP5a_8mM_FD_155488 | JGI IMG/M metagenome (GOLD analysis project Ga0210241, IMG submission 155488) | Chrysochromulina tobin associated microbial communities from unialgal haptophyte culture, Seattle, Washington, United States - P5a_8mM | ecosystem: Host-associated > Algae > Haptophytes >...
AGGGGAGGAGAGGGGAGGGGAGGAGATGGGAGGGGAGGGGAGGGGAGGGGGGTGAGGAGAGGAGGGAGGGGAGAGACATAAGGAAGGAGTTGGAGAGGTGCGGTTATGGGGTGGGGGAAGAGGAGATAGGATGTTAGTGGGGGATCTCGCACCTGAGAAGTGTAATCGTCGCGAAGCCCGAGGCCAGTGTCCTGACTCGGTTCAGACTTGCCAGCAGCAATTTCCGTGCCACCCATGGAATTCGCCGCGGCCGCCACGAGCTCGGTCGTAGAGACCTTACCATCGCCGTCCATGTCAATTGGGTGCACCTTCTTCTTCTTCTTCTTCGGCTTTGGCGGCGGCGGCTTGAGATAGAGCTTTTGCTCGACGTGGGCTCTCAATTGTATCTGAAAGTTCGTCTTAGCCGCCTCACTGGCGTGCGGCTGCATGCGCGACACGTTGTTCATCATGAGCGCCGATCCCTTGGACACCTCAGTCGCGACCGCGTTCTTATAAATATCGCCCACCTGCGGGGAGGCAATCATGTGCTCATCAGTGCTCATCAGCACTCATCAACGTGACGAACCACGTAGGATTGTGAGGAGGCAATCATGTACTCCTCATCAGTGCTCACAGTAGCGACGAACGCGAGGCGAGCATCCATGTTCCGCTGCTTGGGTGTTCTCGCCTCTTGGCCCTCCTCCAACACCTGAGGCGCCATCACGTCGTACACATCCGTGCGCAGTCGGTACTTATAGATCTGGTCGACGACCTGATGCGCGGCCATCAGGCACGAGGCCCACTTTTCGCGAGGGCGCATCCGAGTGCGCAGCGTGCCGACGCCCGCCGAGAGGACGGGCAGCATCACAACCGAGAGCCCCCACCAGGTCATACCGGCGATGACCTCGTTGGAGGCAGCTATAGGCGTTGCTTCTGAAGGCGGTGCTGGACCGCCTTCAATCTCGCCCTCGGATTCGGGTATGGGCGGGTCAGCGACACACGTAAACACCTCGCCACCAGGGCACATGAGCGACTGCAGCCGACGGAGAACTCTTCCTGAGGCTTCAGCAGCCACCTCGCCCTCTTGGCCCTCTTCGCCCTCTTCGCCGCCACCAAGTGCGGCCAGTGCCATCTCGCCAGTCTCCGCCGTGTACAAGATGGCCGCGAGGGTGGTGATGATGGCGAGGCTATAGAGGAGGAGCTGCAGACGGTCGGCAATGCGCTCAAACTTGTCGGCGTTGGCCCAGAGGGTCATATGGCGCTTCCATGCAGTGAGCACGCAAAGCATCTCAGCCTCTCCCAAACCGAGCTCGGGGATGCCGCCACCGCCCGAGAAGCACGTCACCAGCACTGAGAGCACCTGCTCCGAGTTGTCCTCCATGAGGTCGACCGACACGATGGTGTTCTTGAGCAGCATCGGTGCGCGTTGGTTCAACTCTTTGAGCATGTGGATCTCGGGTAAGCCAAACTGCCGCGTCCACTCAGCGGGTGAGGTCAGCTCACATAACTGTAGCAACTGAGCGGCGGGGGGCGGCGGCAGCGTCGACAGCATCCCCCGCCGCAGCGAGGTGAACCCATGTGTGACGCCGCCCGTCTTGTCGAGCATCACGATCGACTTGCCCGTTTGGATGAGTTTCTTGAGGCGCGGGAGAAAATCGCCACCCCCGTTGGCAGCGAGGTAACCAAAAGGGCCGAGCGCCGACAGGTCGGGTGCGTCGATCTCCGAGTCGAGCAGAATGTAGTGCGTTCCCGCGCCAAAGAAGGTCTTCTTATAATGGTAGCTCCACTTCTCTCGAGGTGGAATCTTGCCGTCGGGCCCGAGCATCGAGTCGTCAATTGATAACGGCAATTTCATGTCGAAGTATAAATTCGGGTCCATGAAATCGTCTTCTTCGTAGAATTGTTCGATCAGCAATGCTTCGGGGGCATCGTCCACCCCGAGGGGAACGGCGCCCTGCTTGACCAGCTGGCACTTGTCGATGCAGCTCTGGGTAATCTCGCCTAGTCCTTCCCCATCCTGCCCCGTGAACTTCTTGAGCCGATCAAAGGAATCGATGACCACAATCGGTGGACGCGAGTCCGTCAGCTTCATCGCCGCCTCGATTAGAAGCTCCGCCGCCGGCGAGCAGCTCGAAATGCGATCGACGACCAGCCAGTTGGGCGTCTTGCTGCTGATCGCAGAAGCGTCGAGCACAGACGCGAATACGGTCACCAGTTTGGTAAACATGACCTCATTGATGATCTTCAGTGCAAACGCGTCACGCTCGCCCTCGTTCTGGACGCCTGCCCTTTCCGACTGCGCCCTGGCGTCTGTCCAGAATTCGTTGAAGGAAGGAAGTGCCACGAGCTGCGGCAGCGCGAGAGTCGACAGCCAAGCGATCATACACAGAAAGAGAGCACCAACGCCTTGGGCGTGAGAGGCAGGGTAAGGGCAAGCAAGGCGTGTGTGCACTGCCGCGTACTCCCATGACGGCAAAGGCTTTTGGATGGACATTGCCTGCGTCGGAGGCGATGAGCACGTTGGGCGGCTTCAACCGAGGGCACGTCGAGGCGATACCATCGGAGGCGACGTCCCACTGCTCCCTAAGCGTCTGCAACTTGGCCGCATCAAGGCGCTTGTTCTCCGGCACGAAGCACACTTTGCATAACCTGCTCTGCTCCTTAAAGATCATCTCTCCGCACACAGGCCCTTCTCGCCCGCCATCCTCGCCCTTCTCCTCCTCGATAACCTCGCCCGTCACCAACGCGCCGGTACTGAAGGCCGGATCTTCGACCGCGGGCGACAGCGGTGGGAGCTCCTCGTTCGTGTACAGGGGCATATACGGCTCGGGTGCAACGGCGGGCGGCTCGGGCTCAGGCGCGGCGGAGAGATAGCTGCCGACATGGCTTCTCGATCTCGCCACGTGCATTGGTGGCGAGGGTGCTGTATCCTCTGACGATGCGACGTTTACCCGCGGCTGCTCTGGCATCCAGCTCGAACGTGCGGACTTCGAGACCATGACGCGCGGGGCTTCTGCCGCCTCCTCTACAACAATCTGCTCGGTCATCGTTGTCGGCGGCGAGCTGGAATCGAGCAGCGCGATGACTGCAGCATGGCGCTCCCACCGCGCGAGGTCGAGCGCCGTCTTGCCGTCGTTGTCCTTCATTGCCTTGTTGGAGCCCGAGGCGAGCAGCCGCCTCACGATGTTCGGACGGTTGCCGCCTGCGGCGTAGTGGAGTGCCGTCCACTGCGTGAGGTCTGTAGCGTCCACTTGCACGCCGGCGGCAAGCAGCGTCTCGACGCAGGGCAAGTGCCCGTTGCCCGCGGCGATCATGAGTGGCGTCCATCCGCTCGCAGGACGCTTCCAGTTGATGTCGCCGCCACTGGCGATCAGTGCCTGCAGAGCGTCGTTATTGCCAGCCATAGCGGCATCGTACACATCCGACATCAGAGCCTACGCGCCCGCTCTTGCCGGTGTGGTGAGATCGTCCTTGAACTGACCGCCTACAGGCAGAGCAGTGCCCTATTAGGGAACCCCCCCCCTCCAAAACGGCTTTTCCGTAAATAGTCAAGTCAAGGCACGTCAAGTCAAGTCAAGTCAAGTCAATTGGGTGTGGAGAAAAGCTCGAGCGTGGTGACGAAAAGCGGCAGCGTTTTTTGTTTGATCGCCCGCCTGCGCTCCGAAGATGGGCGCGCCCCTCAAGTAGGAGAGCCGCTAGTATGTTGGGCCTCCCTACTATATTGCTATATTGGGCCTCCATCGCATGCATCAGGGCTCTGCCTCGCACGTGCTCGCCTCGGCAGGGTGCGCCCACTGCTCGAACACGGCAATTAACGTGAGGATGGAGACAGCGCACCCGAGGAAGAGGACGCAGGTTGGCCACGCACGCTGAGTTAGCCACATGTAGAGGCTCCGCGGCCAGCGGTCAGCTGGGGCGGGTCTTCTGGCTCCACCGAGATCTTCCGGCAAGCACCAGAAAGAATAGATCGGGAAGACGTAGCCGATCGCGCAGACGCCCGTCGCGCCTGTCAGAGCAAAGATCTGTGCGCTCGCGTCCGGCAGCACGGCGGCGACACCGAAGGATGAGCCCACGAGCGCCGCGGTGAACGCGGCGTTCTGCAACGGTGGTAGCACGGCGGACCGTGACGACGGCAGCATAGCATCCTCGTGCGAGCGCGACGGGTTCAGCGCCCGGCTGACCGTCGGTTTCGTCAGCGAGGAGTCCATCGGTTTCGTCAGCGATGAGTCCATCGGTTTCGTCAGCGAGGAGTCCATCGGTTTCGTCAGCGAGGAGTCCATGGGGCTCTCGTGATACAGCCTCACGAGCGTCTCACGTAGCGGCACGACATTCGGCGCGAAGCACAGCATCAGGTACAAGCAGAAGGCACCCGCAAGCGTGCCTCCCACACGCCCGTGGAAGCCCTGCAGTACGTCCTGTGGCACATGCCCCTCGCCAAAGAGGAAGAGCCCGCCCAGCCCGACACTCAGGTAAGCCATCCCGGTGATGACGAAGGTGACGTGGAGCGCGGCCACGAGCGTTGCCGCGCCCTGCTCGCCCGGAGGCAGCGCGCGCAGCAGCGGCAAGGGATATGGCTGCACGTACCAGGCGAAGCCGAAGATGGAAGCTGCCTCAGTCAGCTTCATGCTACCCTGCGGCAAACTCAAGAGTAGAGTATCGGCGTCCGCGTCCGTATCGCGCATGACGGCCGAGAAAACCAAGTACGCCGAGATGGCGACCATCAGCGCAACGCCGAGCAGCGAGACGAACATCATCTCGCCGAGCGAGGCCAGAGAGAGCGGGACTACAACGAAGACTGTGAGGATCACGAGGAGTGTGGTGCGCCCGAGAGGGTCTGAGGAGAGCCATTGCGGCACCCCGTAGCCTGTCTCGGTCGCCAGTTCTCCCATCGCCCGTGCACCCGTCTCTTGGATGGCGGCAAGGCTACCGCACATGGTGCCAAACAGCAGCACTATCAGTGCCACGCGACACCATTGCAAGGCCTGCCTGCCGCCCGCGGCGAGCACGACTTCCTCGTAGCCGCTCACTCCGAGCCGCGAGGCGGCACGCACCATGAGCACGCTCGTGTAATTATTCGCGATTCCGATGACCAGAATCACGACTGTGCCGATCGAAACGCCCGAAAGTGAGAATGCGCATGCTAGCGGCGAAAGCCCGGAACCTGCGATCGAAAGGAGCAGAGGTGCGGCGGTGGCAGCGACCGAACTGAATTGGAGACGAAAGCGTTGCGAAGGCAGCAATGAGGCCTTCAATCCGACGCCCGAGTTGTAGTCCATTCAGGGTTGCCGCCCTGGTCGCAGCGGCGGCGCTCTTTACAGAGTTCTCGTCCATATGTGGATAGCCTTCACGCGTCAAAAAAAGGTCTCAAAAGTGAAAAATCGCCGAAGTTTGTTTTTCATTTGAGTCTTAGAATAGGGAGTACATGTTTCCGGCAGAAGAATTCGGATGAGAGCTCCTGACATCACAAGCTCTGGTTCGCCACGAGCCCACGACAGGCAGGCCACGGGCGAGCTTGATGCAGCCGCGCCGCAATGGTGCAGACCGCCCCATCGCCAATTTTGACGTAGCCTAGCTTTCTTAATCAACGAGCGCCACTGAATGGCTGGACTTGACTTGAAGTAATTGAACTGAACTGAACTGAACTGAACTGACTTTAATCGTTGTGAATACAGAAAGTGATGAAAATTTGGAACGGGAGAGATAGGAGATGCGTGCTCAAGTCCAGCAGCCTGTCGCGGCGTCGTCGTCCCGCAGTGCTGCTGCTGCCGCAACAGCGGCGGCTGTCACGGCCGCGCCACGATGGGCCGCGGCAGTCCTCGTCTCTGCGGCGCTCTCTCTGCAACCACCCTTGCCAGCGATCGCAGAGACGACTACCGCTGGGTTTGAGGAGTTTGCCGCCGCAGGTGGCAAGATGAAAGCCGATCCGAATTGCTTCTTCACCGATTGCAAGGAGCCTACGAAGGCGTGCTTCACCAATCCTGCGTGCCTCAAAGGCATCACGTGCCTCGGCAACTGCCGTGGCGAGCAGCTGTGCGCAACCCAGTGCTTCGCACGCTTCGGGTCAGAGAAGCTCAACTCATGGCTGAGCTGCACCCTCGAAGAGAAGGAGTGCGTGAGCACGGGCGTGAAGCAAGACACGTCTAAATTCTATGCGAATGCGCCGCCAGTGGCTCCCGCGTTCAAGCCGTCGGACCTCGAGGGAAAGTGGTACAAAGTGCTCGGCTACAGCCCCAAGTACGACATGTACCCATGCCAGACAAACACCTTCACTGCGCGCGCCGATGGTGGATTGGAAAACGACATCCTCTTCCGCGTCCCAAAGCCGGACGGCTCGGGCAGCTGGACGAACAACTTCAAGGAGACGATGGATAACAGCAAGGGGCCACGCGGCACCGCCTCGATGGTGGTTGAGGGGAAGATGTTCGGTCTCACCTTCCATGAGGACTGGTACGTGATCGGAGTGGGCAAAGGATACCGCGTCGTTGCGTACAAGGGTGACACGCAGCAGGGTCCGTACGAAGGTGCCTTCGTCTTCACGGAGACGAAAGATGCGCTGCAAGGCAGCGCTAGCGATGCGATGAGGCTGGCCATCGACGCAGGTTGGTCCGAATCCCCACAGCACCGAATCCCCACAGCTCGCAGTTGATCCGTTTCTCATGCACGACCCATGGACGCTCACCGTCCGTGTGCTGATGACCTCTGCTGATGACCTCTGATTGTTTCCCTCATCAGGCTCACCGTCCGTGTGCTGATCTCGCGCTCTGTGCTGTTCACAGACATTCGGCGCGGGGGGCTCGACCCCTCGCAGATGGCGCCCATCGACAACAGCTGCCCCGACGACACGATCGCCGCTGGAGTTTCGTCTACAGAAGCCTCCAAGGAGAAGCTCGAGTGGAAGGACGTCTTCGAACTGACGGAATGGTTCCGTCCGGGCACCCTCAAGAAAGACACTTCGTTCGACCCCAACAAAATGTAGCAGAGCATTACCAGCACGCATTTTTGACGGCCAAATGCGTGAATTCGGTCGCGGATACGAACAAGCGAGGGGGAACAAGCTCGAAATGCCGTTACGACCATCCGCGCCCCGCCGGAGGGCCGCTCCCGCGCCGGACTCGGGCCGTGAGTGTTGATGATTTGTTTGATGATGACCTCGATGAATGGTTGAAGCGCATTTGAACTCAACACCGAACTTCCACACTCACGGACGGGATCGGGAACACGCTCCCGTCCGCTACGGTCAACGGTGGCACCGTCACCGGATGTCTATAATCTGCGCTGGTCTCAAAATCGAATACATGTAGAATGTAAAGGTGAATATACTCAATCCGATCGTCTAAAAGTCAAAACGAAATCAAAATCACTCCTCGCTCGAGGCTAGGGTAGCGTCGCGCGTAGGTTCTAGGTATGTCGTTTCCTTGTGCGTGGTGCTGGCGTGGACCGTGGTCCACGGCCGCCGACCAGCGTGAGCGTCCCCGCGGTGCCGTTCTGCTGCGTTGAGCTCTTCACGTTCTCCTTCAGCGCAAACCCGCCGGCGTTCTCTGCACTCTTCTGCGCTGCCGTCACCAGTCTCTCCCCGCACCATGCACTCCTCTCTCTCTCTGGCCTCTCAATGCTCTCCTCCCCTGGGGCGCCTGCGCAATCGTGGCCCACATGCTCTCGGCTCTCTCGCGTCGCCTCTCTCGTCACCTCACACTGTGCAGCCCACACGTGAATGTGAACGCACTCTAGTGCAGATTGCCCAGCCGCCCCCACGCATGACCTCCGCTCCGCTGCACGCCATGCTTCACCACATGGATTGCGACAGGTGGCCTTTGCCGGAGAAAACGTCGAGCACGGACGGAGAGCTCTTCACATCGCACTCTCCGCTCCCGCCATCTCATTCTCCTTGGTCGTCGCTTTCACCTCCGCGATCAGTCGGCGCGTTGCCGCGCCCACGTCCTGGAGGAGAGCCGGCGCCGCCTCGCGCAGCTGCCCGAGGACCGAGCTCGCTCCCTTGGCCCTCTCGCTCGCCTCCCTCGCCAAGGTCTCAGAGGCGGCTCGCGCATGCTCGCCCGCGCCGCGCGCCCAGCTGCCCACCACTGCACCCGTCGACCTGGCGGCGGAGACGAATGAACTGGCGACGCTACAGTCGTCGCTGGCCGCCTCGGCGGCTGCCTCGCACGCCTCCGCACGCGCCAACGCCTGGCGAAGGCTGCGCGCGAGCAACCCTTTCTCGTCCGCAGCCGAACGCTCGGCCACCCGAAGTGCGTCGTCCCGCTCCCTTAGCTCGCGCTCCCTTAGCTCTGCAAGGGCTTGCGCCTGAATGAGCTGCCCTCGCACCTCTGCCAGTGCGTTCTCGTAGCGCGCAGTCAGCATCGCCTTCTCATGCCCGAGCTTCCCCAACTGCTGCCGTGCGAGCTCCAGCTGCCGGCTGGCTGATAGGTCAGTGCCGGTGGCCCAGCGCACAGCGTGAGGCGCCATCGCGGCGCCCAGCGCGAGCAGGAGCACCAGCAACGTGCGTGCGGCGAGCTTGGGCGGCACACCGAGCGCTAGGCACACCTCCGCCGCCGTTGATCGCAAGCCTGCCGCCCGCCGTTGAATCCCGTGCACCCCGCGCGCGGCGCGCGAAACCACCGCTTTGGCAGCCAGCGCCGCTGCGGTCGTGGAGCGACGCGAGAGGGGCCGTGAAGCTCGCCAGATCTCATACCTATTGAGGGAGGCAATCAGATGCTATCAGAGGCAATTAATTAGAGGCAATCAGGGCCGTGAGCTCGCCAGATCTCGTACTTGGAGCGCGCGGCCATTTTAAGGTCGTGCCACTGGCCCGACCACATGAGCAGGTTGCGCAGCGCGGGCAGGTCCGAGTGCGCCGGCTCTGAGGAGAGCGCGTCGCCCCATGGGTACTTGCGTAGGTAGACCTGATGCCCGGCGTCGAGAAATGCGTCGGTCGAGCCGATCACGGCCCACGGCTGCTGGTATTCACACTTATCCTGCGCCTCCATGGAGCGGATGACACCCTGGTCGAAGGCGTACGCCTCGATGCCCTCCCGCTGCAGCGTCTCGCGCAGCTGCTGCTTAAACTCCTCCTTCTCCTTGGTGGTCATCGTGTCGGACTTGGCGATGATCGGCACGATGTTCACCTTCTTGTGCAGCGCGCGCATGAAGGCGATGTCCATGTGCTTGAGACGATGCGGCGCGATGAAGTACAGGCACACGTGTACGAGCGGGTCCTGCAGCCGCAGTCGCTCTGCGTCGCGAGGCGACCACGAAGATTCCGCTCGCAGCTGGCGCTCGAAGAGGCCGTCAATGTACTGCTCGACGACGTCAAACGACTCCTGGGCGTCGAGCGACTCGCCGTAGCCGGGCGTGTCGACGAGGGTGACCTGCAGCTCGTGCTTGCCCACCGTGATCGAGAAGGGGTCGAAGGCCTTGATGCACACCGTCGCGCTCGTGAGCGCGCGCCGGCTTCGTCGACTGCGTCGCTCAATGGTGTCGTCGTCGTCGTCGGCGCCGTCGTCGTCGGCGCCACCCGGGCCGCCTGCCGGCTCGTCGGAGGCGCGGCGCATCTGCTTGAGTTGGATGTGCACTGCGTCGCACTCGCTCTGCAGGATGCTCGCCTCGAGCTGTCGCTCCGCCGCCGCCACGAAGTCGGCCTGGTCGGCCGCTCGCTTCATCTCGAGTCGCCTCCCGCGGCAGCACTCGCGCAGTGAGCGCAGCTCGTTGCGCTGGCGCTCGTCGGCGGCCGAGAGCTCCTTGAGCTTGGCGCCGAGCGCCGCCATCGACTGGCCCATCTGCTCGATCTCCGCCTGCTTGGCACTCGCCCTTGTGTACTGCGCCTTCTCGACCGCCGCCTGCAGCTCGCGCTCGGCCGCGTTGCGCTGCGCGCCCGCCTCGGCGAGCTGGCGGCGCGTCTCGATCTCGATGGCCGTCTCCTTGCGCTCGAAGAGGGCAAAAGAGGCCTCGTCGTCTTTGAATGACTGGAAGAAGGATTCGAGCAGCGTCGTCTTGCCGAGGCCTGCCTCGCCCACCACCATCAGGTTGAAGGACTCCATCGCAGGCTCACGCAGCGTCTTGGGTTCGGTGATGCGACCATGGTACGGATCGTGGTGCGGCGTGCTGCCGCTGCGCGGGGAGGCGACGTTCGCCGAGTAAGCCGCCTTCATCGTGCGGTACTCGATGCCGATCGAGCCATCAGGCACCAGATCGTCACCGCCCTGCCCAGTCTCACCGCCGCCGGTAGTGGTGGACGCCAAGTCCCATTCATGATCCGCTTCCCATGTCTCGAGCGGGAGTCCTGAGGCACCCGAGGCACCCGAGAGGTGGCGGAACGAGTCGGACAGCTGCTCGCTGCCTCTGGATTCCATGCTGTCGCCGCTTTTCCCACGAAAGGCTGGACGGAGGGTTGATTACTTCTGCCAGTTCTGCAGCTTTGCAAAGTTCGATCGGCGAAGAACGCTTCGGACCCCACAGGGCCTCCTTCGCATGGACGGAGGTGTGACCGATGGGGTTGAAATCGTACCAGGGTCCACACAATGTAGATATGGCGAGGCAACCACCTAACCCGTTAATTTCAGTCAGAACTGGAACATCGGATCTACGCGAATGTCAGTTATTGTGCGTCGTGTGGTTGTGACCTACTAGTACTAATCTCCAGCTACTCTGCAAGCAGATCAATCCCGTCGCTCGCGTATCGCTCGCGTTAACGCTGCGATTCCGGCGTCCGTGCGTCTCGCAGCGTCAGCGGCACCTCCAAGCTCTCTAGTGGCGGCACCACCTCCATAGCCTGAGAGCACACCTTGGGGTTGGGTTTGGGGTTGGGCAGGCCCGGTGCCCTCTTGGGCTGGAGACCAGGCTGGACTCGGGGCTGGAGCGGTGCGTCGTCGTCGTAAAAGTCGTCCTCGTTGCAGATGCGGCAGACCTCAAAGGCGACACGGACGTCGACGTCCTCGCTCGCGCGCTGGGCGACAGGCGCCGTCGACAATGCCCCGTCACTGCCAGGGCTGCCTTGCCTGCCGGGGCTGCCTTGCCTGCCAGGGCTGCCTTGCCTGCCGGGGCTGCCTTGCCTGCCGGGGCTGCCTCGCAAGCTGCCTGGTCGGCCGGGGCTGTTCGGGCGCGAGTGCATAGTGGGCGTTAGTACCTGGGTTGGTACGTCGATCAGCTCGCGGTCGGGCAGCCCGCTATCGAGGCACACGTGGCGGAAAACGTTCGTGTAGTACGAGGTGACGATACGAAGATCCGTCGAGATCGTGAAGCGCTTCGTAAAGCGGAGCGCAGCAGCGACACGCGGCGGGTGGAGCCGCTCAGGCATCTCGGCGAGCTTGGCGACACATTTCGCGGCCAGCTCGTCGTACGTCTTCAGTTTCGTCAACGGCAAGGGCATCTTTGCGAGATCGAGCCGATTGATACGAGGCTTGAGGAGCTCGCTCGCGCGCGCCTCCGTGTAGCACCAACCGCTCTGCTCGTACGTAGTCATCTCGGCGGGCGCGTCGGCCGGCAGTGCCGTATGCATCCAGATGAGCGTATGCGCGTGCCCGTACCACACCTTCGATGCCTCGAGCCCACGCAGGTAAAGAACCTTCTGTTTGGGCGAGCGCGCAGCGTGGCGTACTGGCTTGGGCTGGTAGAGCGACGCCCAATCCCAAAACAGGGCGAATTCCACCGCATCGAGGCCGAGGGGGGCGAAGATGAGCGCGCGCAGCCCGCTCGCAGAGCACTTGTTCTCCAGGTACAGTCGGCACGCCGCGCCTACTCGCTCCAGATGGAAGCAGTTCGGGTCGGGCTCGAACGTGGACAGCCAGCGGCAACTAACGGACACGAAGAGCTTACCGAAGCGGCGCGTCGCCTCTGGTGCACCGACGAGGGCCTTGAGCCCGTCGTAGATGCCCTGCAGCTCGCCCGCTGTCCAGAAGCGCTTATGTGGGATGTCCTGCCGGCACATGAGCTTCTGCCCATCGGCAGCGCACGCAGCGACATACGAGCCACGCACGGCGGCCACCGCGCCCGTCGACACCGATTCGATGAGCGCAGCCACATCGAAATAGTCGCGATGGCGTAGCCGGGCGAAGATCTTCGATTGGTGGTAGAAGCGCTGCACAAGCGCCGCCGCCGATGACTGGGCTCGAAAGAGCGCCTCTTCCTCGGCTACCCTCGCGCGCCGCTGTTGCTCGAGCTCCGCCCGTCGTTGCGCCGCTGACGCCGCCTCCGCTGCTGCTGCCGCCTCCGCTGCCGCGGCCTCTGCCGCCTCTGCCACCGCCGCCGCTGCGGACGCCGCCGCCGCCGCTGCCGCCTCCGCTGCTGCCGCCTCTGCCGCCTCTGCCGCCTCTGCCACCGCCGCTGCTGCCTCTGCTGCCGTCAGATGAGGCTGATGTCGCCTCTGCTGCCCAAGCTCACGCCGCCGTCTGGGCGACACGCGCCCGGGAGAGAGAGGCCATCCCATCGTCTCGTCCAAGTTGGGCGGGCGCGCCGTCGGCAGGCACAGCTCGTAAGCACGCTCCAGCTTCGCCTTCTTCTGCTTCTCCAGCTCCATCGCCTTGCGCTGCGCCTCCTTGCTGCTGCGTGAGGAGGCGGACCTAGTGGACCGAGGTTGGCGCGAGCTGGTGGACGGTGAGGAGATGAAGTTACGCGTCGGTGTCCTGCAGGGCCTCGAGCTAGGCTTCTTGGGCGCCGCGGCCACGGCCATCGACTGCCACATCGACAGTCCGTCCACACTTTTGTCGCTCAAAAAGTGCAGTTTTTTTCTTTTTTCTGATTCATTGCGTTCACTTTGCATGCGCTCGCAAGCAAGTCAGTTCAACGTACTAGCATCTCAAAGCTTTTAACGCCAGCTTCTTGGTTGCTTGACCACTCCGCCAAAGCGTCGTGTCGATGCCCCCGAAGACGATGCGCGACGGGAAGACGCCGCGCCGGACGCGTCGTCCTGGGAGCTCGAGCTGCTGCGATGAGAACTCTGCACGCCCCCATGCACGCCTTCATCGATGGCGTTCGTGCTCGGTGGTGCCCCCTTGGTGCCTTGCCTGATTTGGATGCCTTGATCGGGGGGGTCGAGACTGGCTTCGGGGTTTGGATATTTGAGCATCATGGATTCGGGCCTTGCCTGATTTGGATGTCTCGGAAGGAGCATTTGGGGTTCAGGCCTGGGAATGAGCGGCTTCGTCTTCATGAGGGCCACCTCCCTCTTCATCAGGCCGACAGTGGCTTGCATCTCGGAGACCATCTTCGCGAGCGAGCCGAGCTCGTCGACCTTGCCAAGCAGCTTCTCAAGTTTCGTCATCGCCTCGGCCGAAATCACAGCTTGCGGCTCGTCGGAGGCTGTGAGCGCCGTCGCGGGCGACGCGGGAGACGGCGCGGTGGTCATTGCGGCCGCGGACAGCGCGGTCGGCTCGTCGACCACATCGTCATCCTCATCCTCGCCGTCCCCTTTTCCGAAGCTGTCGAGCAGCACGGCCACGACCACGTTGAGCAGCACCACCTTCATCAAGATCCGGAAGGAGTAGAAGTACGTGAGGACGATGGGGTCGTCGCCGCCGCCCGTCGAGGTGAGGCCAAAGATGAGCGGGCGCGCAACCGCCTCCGACCATGACTCGCCCGACTGCACTTGGAAGAGCGTGTACATGGCGCGCGAGAAGGTGCCGTAGTACTCCATCCCGTAGACGTATCCGCGCTTCGTCAAGCTCGTGATGACCAACGTGTCGTCCGTCACGTCATCATACGTTTCGTAGGAGCCGCCCGCGCCAAAGCCGCGGAAGAGCTCGACGGCGAGGATGGCGTAGATGGCGAAGAAGATGAACATCACCACGAAGGCGTACGAGACGGCCGGGATCGACTTGAGGATCGACACGATGATCTGGTTGAGCTCCTTGACGCGCTTGAAGAGGCGGAAGACGCGGAAGGCGCGCATGAGCTTGAGCTTGTCAAACGGCGGCCCGAGAACGTTTGCCATCGTCGCCACGCCCACCGCCACAATAATCGTATCGAAGATGTTCCAACCAGTGATCCACTCTTTGACAGGCCCGCCATACCCCCACACGTTGGCCCACAGCTCGAAGATGAAGATGATGTTGAAGAAGGTGTCGGCGCCGTACCACAATCCCGGGTATTGCAGATCATTGGCGTCGGGATCGATCTCCTTCTCGACGATGTTGATCACGAAGTTTGCCATGATGATGAGCGCGACTGCCCCGGCGGTCACTGGGTGCTTGTAGAAGTCGTGCACCGCCTCTTGGAGGGGCAGCTGTTTCCCCGCGCCGAGCACGGAGCTTTCAATTCTCTGGGTGTCGTGGGCCACTTGGGTGATCACATCCAAGAATTCGGTCATCTTCAACACCTTCCTACCGGGAACTCGTCGAGCATTTCGTCGCTGATCTTGACGCAGCAGTCGAGCTTGGGGTTGAACATCGTGACGAGTGCCTTGTGCAACTCGCTCCTCCCGATACCACCGCTCCGATTCGTATCAAACTTGCGGAAGAGCTTTTCTGCTTCGTGCACTTTCACGCTCACTTCCTTTTTCCGCGCCGGCGTCGTAGGGCGTCTGGCCGCGGCCACGGACGCCATCTGGTGGCTAGGACGCTCACTCGAATCGCTGATGGGCGCGTGTGCCGCGTGCGCTCCTCGAGCAGCTGCACGAGGCTCTCCGTCGAAAAGTTAAAAAGCCAATTCGCAAAAATTGCATGCGATGGTCGCCTAATTTTTTTCGCTGCACAAAGAGTGAGGTGTGCATGCTTTGTCGCTTTCTACGAGTCGACCCCAATCCCAAACATGGTTCTCGCCGACAACACTAACACTTATTCCACTCTCATACACGTAGTCTCATTCCTAAAACTGGAGTCAAGTCAAGTCAGTTCAAATCTATACAGAAACAACAGACAACCATACGGAAGCCTATCGAATGTGCTCCGGAAGCCAGCAGGGGAGGACGGGAGTCGATGGAGATGCCTTGACTTGACTTGTCTTGACTTGTCAAGTCTAGTCAAGTCTATACATAAACAACAGACAACCATACGGAAGCCTATCGAATGTGCTCCGGAAGCCAGCGCAGCAGTGAAGGACGGGAGTGGGCGGAGATTGACTTGACTTGACTTGACTTGACTTGCTCCCTCCAGCGGGGCGATGACGGCGATGGCTACCGGGCCAGATGAGGACGATTCGTCGGACTCGGACGACGACGCGCTCTCCCTCGCGACCTCGCTCAATTCCTCATTTTTGAGGGCACCTGCGCCGCCGCCGTCGCCGCCACCGGAAGACCCGCTCAAGCTCGTCGCGGTGCTCGGAGCCAATGGACTCTCACACCTTGCGGGCGCTGGCCGTGAGCGCTTGCTGCTGCGAAGCGGCGGCGTGGTCTGGACGCTCGGACCGTGCGACTCCGACCCGCCGCGCTTCTTGCCAGTCGGCGCCGCCGGTCGGCATGGCCCTGGTGGCGCGCCCGTCGAGGCGGCCGCCTGCAGCCCGGGAGGCTTGATTGTGCTCGCGCACGCTGCCGGGGCGGGCAAGCCTGCGTCGCTGACCGTGTGGAGCGCGCCGGCGCTCGGGCTACAGACGCCGCGCTGCCTCGCCAGCATACCCATCGGACGCGCTCTCGGGGGGGGCGGCGCATCCGCCGTCGGCTTCGCTGGCGGTACTGGCGTCCCCTTCGTGTGGGTCGCCTCAAGGGCGGGCCGCGGCGCGGGCGTGCTCGTCTTCGATTGGCGGAGCGCGTACGAGCAGGCCGAGGCGGAGCAGACCGAGGTGGTGAGCGGCGGTGCGCTCGTGGCCGAATGGACACCCGGCGGTCCTGGCCGCGTCGTGCACCACGTCATCAGCGACGGCGGCGCCGCTGACGTGATTGCATGCGGTGCATCCTTCCTGTGCTTCCTCTCTCTCGAACGCTCCTACAACCCCTTCGCGACGCTGTCCGAACGGGCAGCCGCCATGGCGGGCGCGTCGTCGGCCACGGACAAGCGCACGCTCGCCGCCGGCGTCGACGGCGGCGTCGTGCCCGGCGGTATGTCCTCCACTTGGAGGCCCAACGCACCTTGGGACACTTCGGTGCGTGTTCCTCAGCAGCGCGCCATCGGCGCCGGCGGGGCCGACGGCCTGGGCGGCGGATTCCGATGGGGCGGCGAGTACGAGGACGACGCGGAGGCGACGCTCGAACGCGCAGCGATGCCGCCACCCTCGACGCAGGCTCGACTCCTTCTGGATGCAGCCCACGCCGGCGGCCGCGGCGGCGGTGGCGTCGCAGTCGGCTCTGCTGCGGCGGAGGCCGCGACTGGCACGGTAGTGCTGGCGAGCACGGCGGGTGCGCCCCATGGCAGTGCACTCGGAAGCCACGTGCGCGCGGCGGTACTCCGTCCCACGTTCGCGCCGCACGGCGACATCGCCGCTCTGAAACCACTGCACTGCCTCGCGTGTGAGCCTTGTGTGGGGGGCTCGGGGGCGGTGCCTGCACCGACGGCGGCGGTGACCAGCGAGAGCGTGGCCGAAGCAGCACGCAGCCGGCGCGTGCTCGCGGGCGCGCTGGACGGGACAGTGCTCGAGGCGGCGCGCGGCCGCCTCGTAACCGTCGCTTGGGCTGCTCATAAGGGCGTCGTGAGTGCCGTCACCTATGCCGGCGGCGGTCGTCTGGCCCTCGCTGCGACTGTCGGTGAGGATGGGTACCTTCGGCTTTGGGCGCTCGGGGCGGCACGGGTGTCCTCGGCACAGCAGCGTCACGACGAGGACGCCGCTCGCCGTGGCCGGCCAGCCAGCCGTCTTGGCTCACGCGATGCCACCCCGAAGCGCGGCGACAGCGGAGGCGCTTCCGCACCACCAACGGCCACTGCAACGCCGCAGCTGCTGGCGCAGTGGGACATGCGCGCCACCGGACTCGGCGGCCCCGCATCCGGCCTGGCCGGCGCCAGCGGTAGCGTCGCGGCCGCCTCCTCGCTTGCGTGGACGTCCGGTCGAGTGGACTTGCGCCGCGTCGCTCGAGCATGCCTCGCGTGCGTACCGTGCACCGCAGACGGCGCAGCCTTTGACCTCGTTCTGCAGTGCGGTGCCGGCGTGCATGCAATCACCGTGCGTCTGCCGACGAAGGCCACTCGCGTCAATGAGAACGGTCGGGGGAACGGCCGCGTCTATTCGCGTGAGCTCGATGGAGGGCCTCTCTCGCAACTGTCGGGCTCAATCGCGCAGAGCGGCGGCGGCGGCGGCGGCGGCGGCGGCGGCAGTGGCGGCAGGACCAATCCCACCGGGCCCCCGGCCCCTACCGCCCGAGCAGCCATCAGTGACGCAGAGGAGGTCCCGTGGTATTCGCGAGGCCTGCACGAGCTCCACGGCCCTCCGCGGGAGAGCCTATTGCTGCCCGACGGCTGCGTGGCGGATGGACGAGCGCGAGTGCTCACCCAAGGTCACCGTACGCCTGTCCATCTCCTTCTCGTCCATCCGCACACGCAGGCTGTGCTGACCGTCGATGCGCTGCACGTGAGCGTCTATGACCTCTTGCCGGCGGGGGTGTCTCTTGCCGCATGCCCGCGCGTCTCGGCGCGCTTGCCGCCAGACGAAACGCCGAGCTGCGCCGCCATCGCACAGGCGGGTGACCGTTGGGCCATCGGACTGAGCGGTGGCGCAATCCTGCTTCTCGAAGAAGCCCCGTCGCGACCACATGGTGCAATCTTCACGCGGCTCGAGCGCCCCCCGGTGGCGAGTGGTCCACCGCCTGGCCCACGGCCGCTCCCGACGCTACTGACCCACCCGCTCGATCCGCCCACCGCCCTGCTCGCCTCAAGCACGAATCCCGAGTTCTTCCACCCAACAGCCCCTTCACATCCGCTCGAGCTGGACGACGCGACGTGCCTCGACGAGCGTTCCGGCGAGCTGCCCGCCGCCTCGTCGGAGTTTCGTCAGTGGAGCTCCAGCGTGCCAGCCTCGTCGGAGTTTCGTCAGGGGAGCTCCAGCGTGCCAGCCTCGTCGTCCGGAGTTTCGTCAGTGGCTTCGTCGTCCGCGTCGGTAGGCGCGCCGACTACATCGACGGCGGGGGCGACTGCAAGCCGCTCGACAGCCGCTCGGAAGCCGGTGCGCGCTCCCGACCGGAGCGTGGTGACGATCGCTTTCAATGCGGAGGGGACGATGCTCGCGTACGCATGCATGGACCATGTGGTGGGGTGCCATACGCTACCCCTGACCCACGCGCAACGCACGCGCCGCCACTTGCAGCGGGTGGCGCGTGGCCTCGCACCCGATCCAGCACGGACCTCGCGGCTGACCGGGAGGCTCGCCAACGGAGAGCCACCGCTGCCTAATATGGGTGGCGTGGTGCCGGACGGCGCGGTGGACGACGCGCGGGACGATGTGATCTGCAGCGCGGCTGTGTACATGCCTCCTCCGTGCCCGACCTCTGGATGGTCGACGGAGCCAACCCCGACCGTCGCACTACTTTGGAGTGTCAGCTCCGCTCACGTCTTCGTGCTCAGCCGCGCACGCACCGCTCGCCCGGTGGCCGTGCACGCCAACGGCTCCCTGCGCCCTGTGCACGCGTCGGCGGTCGGGGCTGCCGAGTGGCCTGCGGACCTCGATGCCGCCATGACGCGTGCTCTCGCGGCATGCGACTCGGGTGCCCTGCTGGCGGCACGCTGGCACCCGCTGCCGCCGACGCGCGCGCCCTCAAAGCGCGCGTCGCTCGCGCCGCCAGCCGGTATGGCGAGCGAGCCGCGCTACGGCCAACCGCCCATCCGCCCGAAGTCGATCCGACCGCGCCACCTACCCGAACTGCTGTCACACGCAACGGTCAGCGGCGGTCTCGCAGTGATTGGCGGGCGGCTCGGTGAGCTTTCCGTGCACTCGGGGCTCAGCTGGCCGCTACGCTCGCACGAGGCGCTCGACACGGCCGGCGACGACGTGCCGAAGGCGTCGTACAACCCTTGGGCATCGGCGTACAACCCAAAGTACGACATGGGCTCGTACTCCCCGTATGCAACCGCCGCCCACCTACTCAGAGCGGCCCGTAGCCAGCCAGGCTCTCGCACGCCGTCCCCTTCGGCCAGCTGTACGCGCGACCGTAGCCCCGGCGCCAGCCCCAAGGAGAGCCGGAGCAGCACTGGCCGCGGCGCCGGCACTGGCAGCACACCACCGCCGCTCGTCGCGCACGTGGCATGGACGCGGGGGGAGCGCTTCGCGTTGACGGGCGACAATCAACAGCCGTGCCTGTGCGTCTGGGCACGGCGAGAGCATGGTTGAAAATAAAAACGAATCCAAAACGTCCCAGCAGTACAAGTAGTACTAGAAGTAGTTGTTACCATGAGTTGTTACCCAAGAGCGTATATATCATGTAAAATACATCGATACGCCGAAAGCATCTTACTACGATACGCGCCGCGCCGGCATGCGCCGGCAAGCGCCGGCCGGTTACGCGGGACCGGCGCCCGCGGCGGCAGAAGCCGCACCGTCCCGCGTCCGCACATGTTGTGGCGAGGGTCAGGACCAACGCAAGCATACACAGCGTGGGCGGTGGTTGAAAAACGTCCATGAAAACGTCCCAGTTTCCACGGCAGGCGGCAGGCCACGCAACCACGCCGCGCCGCCTCATCTCGTGCGAGCCCCACGGACTTTGACTGACCGTCTAAAGATTTTGGATTTTTGATAGATGTAGATGACTTGACGAGTCACGATCTGTCACAACCATTGGAATTTCACAATCGATGCACAGTAGTTAGTCTGCCGACTCTGCCTCTAGAAACGACGACCGCGACGAAACTGACTTTCTGACTGAGAAACGACGACATGAGACGGTTTCACGCCTCGCAACCTCCTCTCCCCCGGCGTCGGCTCTCTCCTCTCTTTGGACCCTTCAGTACTTCCTATCTGTCGCCATGGCCAAAGAGCCGCCGGTGATGGTGAACGAAGCGGCGATGGTGAACGAAGCGGCCGAATCAGCTGCGGAGTCCGCACGGCTGAGCACGGAAATGGCGGCCAAGCTGGACCAGGCGGCGACCAAGCTGCAGGCGGCCCATCGGGGCACCAGCACACGTAAACTTGGCGCGGCGGCGGCGGCTGGCAGGGCGGCATCGGCTCGCGACGTAACGCTCCGTTTCACGATCACGGTGCCTGCGAAGAAAAAAGCCGGGGACACGATCAAGATGGAGCTTGGTGGCAACATCATCAGCGTCACCTGCCCCGAGACACTGCCTCCCAATCGAATTCTGATAGTTGATGGAACTGGCAAGGTCGTCGAAGAGGAAAAAGCCGACCAGCGTTTCACGATCACGGTGCCTGCGAAGAAAAAAGCCGGGGACACGATCAAGATGGAGCTTGGTGGTAACATCATCAACGTCACCTGCCCCGAGACACTGCCTCCCAATCGAATTCTGATAGTTGATGGAACTGGCAAGGTCGTCGAAGGTGAAGTCAGCACGTCAGCACGGGCTAATGCTCGTGAGAAGATCCGCAACTTGTCGCTCCAATTGGACTCCATTGTGGAACTTGAGAAACGGCAGCTGGACGCGATGCGTTTGTCGGCGACAGGCAAGAAGAAGAGAAAGGCCGTAGGAGACGTTGAGAATGACTCCACGGCGCGGCAGCCCAGCGCCGAAGAGCCCGAGATCCACAGCCAGGCCGACCTGGACAAGTGGAGAGTATGGGCGAAGACGGAGGCCAAGCTACAGGCGACACTCCTGCACCCGACGCGGGAGCAGTACAAGGACCCGAAGATGCGCAAGAAGCAGGGAAGAAAGGGCTCCACCTTTGTGTCCGTCGTCGCCGCTCAGGCGGAGGAGCAGCCGCCGAGCGCCGAGCTTGAGACGACGCCGCTGCCGCTCAACTGCTCGCACGATGAGCTGATGAACAACCTCGGCATCGGCATTCGTCTTTACTTCGACTTTTTGCTCTTCGTGACGTGCGTGGCGTTCTGTGGCATCCTCGTGTCCCTCCCGTCGCTGATCGCGTCGCTCAACTACCTGAATGCGGGCGCAGGTGGCCGGGACTACGACCAGGACGAGACGCGCTTCGACGTGAGCGCCATGAACTTTCCCCAAGTCCTCTCCATCTTCTCGCTCGGTGCGCGCGTCTCCTTCATCAACCCGACGACCAACGTGATGATCTTCGGGTGCAACGACGACTTCTGCAAGACCCTCAACTGGATTCAGGCGCTCCTCGACTCCATCTTCTGCATCTTCTTCTTCTTTGCCACGAACAAGTTCATTGCCTACGCGCGGGCGATGGCTGACCACGACGACGCGATGAACCTGCGTGTCAACGACTACTCCATTTGGCTTCATGGGCTGTACGGCGTTCACAAGTATCGGCCCATGGAGACCTACACGCCGGCGATGCTCGGAGAGTATATCGAGGGCGCGTTGACAGAGTACGCCAAGAGGTTGAGCCAGTCCTCGAACGAGCGGCTCGCCAAGAAGTGGAAGGAGTTCGAGCTGGGCGAGTCGTGGCGCGTGTGGGACGTGACGCTGATCGCGCACGACCGCGGCCTGCTTCGTGATCTGGTGCGCAACGTGCCCATCGAGCAGAAAGTGTTCGCGCTGAAGGCCCAGGCGCATCGGCGCCAGATGCTCGGCGAGAAGCCCGGTTGTTTCGAGAAGACCTCGGTCGACCTGGCCATCCAGCAGCGCGACAAGATGCGCGACCGGGTGGACAATAAGTCGACAAAGCCTCTCGAGCCTGTGGGGGCCTTTGTGACCTTCGAAGACGAGCGCGCGGTCCACGCAGCTCTGGAGCTGTGGGGATCAATCCCGTTCTCTGAGGGCTGCTGCCGCGGCCCGCCCGAGTTCGCGCGCGTTCCTGTGCTCGACGCGACGGGAGAAAAGGTCGTGGCGCGCAAGCGGCTGCGTGCCAGAAAGGCGCCCATGCCGGGAGACGTCATTTACGAAGACATGGCCACGCACTACGACTACTCGACCAAGGTGCGCCGCTGCATCGCGTGGTGCGTCCTCGTCTGTGTGATCATCGTGAGCCTCGCCATCTCGATCACCGCCTTCACACTCTCGAGTGTTGGCGCATCCCTGTCGGTGATCGTCGAGCAAGAACTCCAGCGTGGGACTGCCCAATTCTCGAATGCGACCGCCCAAACCATCAAGCTCACCTGTACCGCGGACAAGAAGGCGTTGATTGGGAATGTGACCGACTACCTCGCCTTCTTCACTGCCGTGTACGAAGAGGTTGGCGCGGCCTTTTCGAGCAACAACACCGACGCGACGCTCGCGGCACTCGCGCGGAGCGATAACATCGACGTGGCACTGGCCGTGATGGACTGCTACATTACCACCGCCCTGTCCGTCTTCACGTCCTTCATCACCATCATACTCAACTTGGTCATCACGTCCGTTGTCAGCAGCCTCGCCGATTTCAGCAATTTCTCTACATACACGGAGGTGAACATGTTCGTGGTCTTGGCGGTTGCGCTCGCGCAGTTCCTCAACACGGCCGTCGTCATCTTCATCATCAACTGGTCAACTGGCATCCAGTACCCGTACCCGAGGGACCAGAACCTTTTCGTCCCGCAGGAAAACCACGGATGCTGGGGCTTTGACCCGATTGCGGACTATGAAGCCCGCTACGCGCTCAACCCCAACGTGAGTGCCGTGAGCCCCCTCCCGAGATTCACTTGCGCTTTCGGCCCGCACGGTATCTTCCTGCGCGGCAGCTTCTTTACCTTCGATCCAAAGTGGTACGTGCAAGTGGGCTCCTCCATCTGCTTCACGATGTTTCTGATGCCCTTCACGGCGCAAGTTGGTGCCTTTGTCGCAGCCCTCACTTCCAAAATCACTCGCTGCCTCTACTTCAAATCTGTGGCGTCCCTCGAAGATATGACCGCGCTCTTCGTGGGCCCGGAATGCGCACTGACAAAGTCGCTGGGCAAGCTCTACGCCTTCACGGGCGTTGTGCTCGTCTTCTCTTCGCTGATGCCCATCCTCTTCCTCTTCATGCTCGTCTTCTGCTTCCTCGCCTATTTCGTCGACAAGTGGGCCTTCCTGCGCATCTACCGCACGCCGCCGCCCTTCACGCACACGTACATCTCGGACACCCTGTTTTGGGTGCAATTCGCGCTCACGCTGAAGCTGCTCTTGGGCTGGTATGCCTTTTGGCAGATGCCTGGCTATACCCTCGCCGAGACGACAGCGGCCCTTCTCCGCGTTGCCTTCGCGGCGGCGGATGGCCTTGGCCAGGGAGCCCAGGCAAATAATGCTTTCGCGGGGGTGAATGCCACGAACGACAAAATTGGCGACTTTGATTTAACGAACACGCTCGCGGCCGGCTGGTTCGACACGTCGCCAAAGGCCCTCTTCGCCGCGGGCTTCCTGCTCATGGGCGCGCTCATCGTCCTGCAGTTCCTGCTCGACAATCTGCCGAGCCATTGGCTCAAGTGCAAGGCCGATCCCCACGAGTGGCACCCGGCCCTCCCGCCGTTTTCGGCCGTGCTCAAGGGCTCGGTTCCCTACTCAGAGGTGCGCACCAAGGGGGAGGGCGTTCACGAGAAACTCTTCCTGCGCGGCGACGTGTACGAATCGACCGAGAATCACTGCTTCAAGCTCCTTGAGAGCGACTCGTTCTGCTACGTCTTCATGACGCCCGCGCGATTCGCGCGCCTCGCCGCGCGCTCGCCGATCGCGCTGCTGCTCTACGCGTTTGGCATCAAAACGTGGCGCCCCCGGCTCACGCCCCAAGAGTTCGAGGCGCTCAAGCCGCAGGAGGTGACGATCACGGGCAAGCTCAATATGTCATATGCGCCCATCTTCAACCCGCGCTATGAGCTTGCCTTCAAGTACGCCGAGGCCGATGCGAAGCTCGAGAAGAAGGCCGAGAAAAACAACGCGTCCGAGCTCGCGAATAGGGCGGGGGCTATTCTGAGCACGATCACGGCAGGTGCGGCCGCGGTGTCCATGGCCGTATCATCGACTGCGGAATAACATCCCCAGGTGATGTGGCAAAAGCATTCGATTGAGGTGCCGAGACAATCGTCGGCGTAAAACGTGAGAGTAGTGGCGAGCACTCTGCCTGCGGCGGCGGGTGCGTAAGAAGCCGTCGGGACACTAGCGCTGCTCGGCGCCACTGGCCGCAGGTCCAGGGTGGGGAAACGGCGAGGGGAAATGGGACGGTGGCCGCGCAGGCGGGGTGCAGACGAGCGGAGTGTATGCTGTGCAGTGCTGTGGCTTTGCTGGGCTCGGATGGACTGCCGGAGGTACTGCTTACCTCAGATAAGTCAAGTCAAGACAAGTCAATATACGGCGGGTACGGCAGCACCGCATCCATACCATATCTCTGTAGTCCGGTCTAAGTTTGGGGTGAACGTAGAGCTCGGCTGTGTTCGATTCGCGTCGGGTTTATGTTTCGAGTACTGTACCGCCCGTTGTCATGCTTGTATGCCGAGTCATGCCATATTAGGATCCCGGGCTGTGCCCCGTGTGAGGTGTGACGGAAGCCACGGGGTCGATAGACGAGATCGGCGGATACGGGATTACAAGAATGAAAAGTAGCTACCGAGGTACCGTACCGCTCAGCCATGTGGATGTGACCTCTTGCTCTTCAGAAAAGGCGTGCAGGGCACTCAGCATTTCTTCACCCGGCCACGCGCCTCGTGGCAGAAGCCGGCACGACCCGTTGCCTCGAACTTGAAGATAGCCTCGAGCTTGGGCGTGGCGCCTCACGGCTCGAGACAGCGCCCGAGACAGCGCCCCGTAACATGTCCTCATCTGCGACTCGCAGTATAGGCACCGACCTTGATTCGTCTTGAAGCTTGCCCTTGCCACCAGGCTGCCCTTGGGCGTGCGTGAGCTTACCCTTGACGGCGATGCGCACTACATCTCCTTTGACGGCGTTGCGCACCACTTCCTGAGTGATGACTCGTTCCTTTGCCTGCGCTTTCACCTTCCGGTTGCGCTCCTCCTTGCCGGCTTTAAAACGCTTGGTGGCGTCGCCTATGGGACCGACGCCAAGCTTGAGCCATCGAGCAAAAGTCACTGCCATGTCCAGGTCCGGTTGCGAGGTGCCCTTCCCAGCCGTGTGCAGCTTCTCGAAGGCTGCTTCTCGAAGGAGCGCGACGAATGAGGGCACCTGAGAAGGAGGCTCGCGAGCATCGGGCTGCACGGCGATGATGATTGTGTCGATGATGGCCCTCTTCGCTTCGTCTTCGCTTTGGTGGATGAGCGTGCTGAGCAGAGAGGCCGCGCCGATCGCTGCCTTGGATGCAATCTGCGGGTTGCTACCGGTTACCAGGCGCACGAGGGCAGCTATCGGTCCGTCGATGCCCGCCATCGCATGACGCACCACGTCGGAGGAGTGCGACAAGTTCCAAAAGGTCCTTACCGCGTTGCTGACGGCCTCTGCGCGCTTCATCGTTCCCGTCGCGTGCCCCGCTTGACCCATGGTCGCTTTGCTGTCTTCGCTGCTCAAGAACACCGCGCTGCTCGCCGTGGCCGAAGCAGCGCTGCTCGCCGCCTGTGCAGTATTGGCCGAAGCACTAGCGACCATGGCCGCGGCGGCAGCAGCCCTGATCATCTGGTGACCCGCTGCCGCGGTTAGATCGAGTGCGAGCTCCATGGCTTCATCCGCCAGGGCAACACTCGATGCCGCGGCGCGCACAGCTGCGGTGTTCGCCGCGGACGATGCATTCTTCGTAGCTTTTGCTGCATGCCTCATCGCGATCACCGCAGACTCCGCGGCTCGTGCCGCCTTGGTGGCTGACACAGAGCTGCCGGCCGCCACATACGCTGCGGCTGCCGACGCCCTCGCCGCTTCTGTGGCAGCCATCGCCGACGCGGCAGACGCAGTCTTTGCCGAGGTCTCCGTGTCAGTTTGCGTCGCAACACAAAGGGAGCTTCGTGCAAAGCTGTCCGTCCGCAGCAGCAGCCGCAGCGGATGCCGTACAGGTAACCGTGCAGGTGCCATTTCGGGCTCTCGCTCGACCTCCGCTGGACTCGACCTCGAGGGTACAGCCGCTGCTCGGGGGGACAGCGCCCGACCTGATGCTGGCGGAGGAGCGGCAGCACTGCTTGAAGGCTCCATGGACCGAGAATGAGAGAGCTCCATAGTCTCATGAGAAAGTTCATGAGAAAGTTCCCAAGGTGACGCCGCTGCAGCATCCGCCGCAGCGGCGGGGGCGACTATCGCATCGAGAGCGGAGGCGGAGTCGTTGGCGGCGTCACAGGTGGATGTGGGCGGACGCGCAGCATCAGGCGGCGTGGCTGGCGGCGAGATTGGCGGCGTGGCTGGCGGTGTGGCACGTGCATTACTTTCCGAAATCACCAAGCCAGACAGCAGTGGAAGTGCCTGAGACTGAATGAGAGCAATACAGGCACGCTCATTGCGAGTCATGGCGGCAATCGCATACGTCGCCTCAAGACCGCCTGCCTCCAAATTCTCCACAAGCACCTCAAGAGCACCAGCTTCCAAGAGTAGCTGACAGCTTGCCTCGTCGCTCTCCGCAATCTGGCCCAGAGCCATCGCGGCGCCGTTACGAACCAGTGCCGAAGTTGATGACAGCATGGGCACGAGTGGGCCAACCAGGTCCGTAAAGTTGAGCGTTGGCTGTTCATGCGCGAGGGCCTGAACAACCCTGGCAAAGCTGCACAAAGCGCTCGTGCAGGCGCTATCCGTGGATGAGCGCTGCGACGGCAGCATGTCCTTCGCCAAAGCTTTCCTTTGGCGCTCGTGCAGGCGCTCCGTGTCCGTCAGGGGCGAGGGTAAAGCTCCTCCAGTTTGACGTTCAAGAGAAACCCAAAATGCCGTGCATGCATGTTGAGCCCGGACAAACTTTCCCAAATCAAGGAACAGTCTTTGCCTGTGAAGAATTCGTTGCGATCGTGCCCACTCAGAACCAATTGCTCTGAACAGTTGACTTGACTCGACTTCGCGCCGTTTGCGTTACACATCGCGAACATTAAATGTAGAATGAAGCTGTTTGTGTGAACGTGTACGTGGTGGTGTGTGAACGTTAACACGACAGACGCGACAACCGGTGCTGCGGCACTGTTACTGCCCGCTCGTGTGCTGTGTCTCAAGAAGGTGTAGGCTACCATTAACAGCCAGTTCACACAGCAGAAGGCAAAATGGCCGCCCACGTCATCACGTCGGCCATCGAGATCAACGACCTGCGCGTCGACTGCATTGTGGGCATTCGCGAGCGCGAACAGCGCTCTTTGCAGCCCCTCATCATTGACGCGCGGCTCTCGCTGCCGCTCGACGGCCCTGCCAACACTGGTGACCTCACCACAAGCGTCAACTATTCGGCGATCTCAAAGCAGCTCGCGTTTGTCGCCGCGCACGGCCAATGGGGACTGCTTGAGAGTCTTGCGAGCGCGCTCGCCAGCCACATCCTGCTGCCGCCAGCCGGTGCCGAGGGCCGCGCGCAGGTGCGCGCCGTCGAGGTTCGCATCCGCAAGCCTGATGCACTCAAGGGACTTGCCGTGCCAGCAGTGCGCCTCTGCCGCACGGCTCCCGAGGACGGCGCGGGCGGCAACATTCAGGTACGCGAGGTGTGCGAGGGTGTGCGGCTCGACGTGCTGGAGGAGAGCCCCCTGGGTGCTGCGTATCGGCTGCGGCTCGCACCGAGCGCGTGCGTGCCGCTGCCCAACGACGACCTCGCCGCCCACGTCCTCGCCGGTGGCGCCTCCTTGAGCGACGGCAGCAAGCTCAAGGAGGGAGACGTGCTGCCACGTGGTTCGGGCGCTGTGCTGCACGCTGGCTCCGAGGGCCTCGCGCTGCTCCTCGTCGGGCGCCGGCTGCCGTCGGGCGCCCTCGGAGACACCAGCCTCACGACTGCGTACATCGCTCTCGGGAGTAATCTCGGAGATCGGGCAGCTCACGCAACGTCGGCGCTGCGCGAGCTGCGCACGCGCTGCGGCGAGGTGACGCGCGTCTCGCAGCTCTACGTCACCGCACCGCAGCACGTGATCGAGCAGCCCGACTTTCTCAACGCCGCGTGCGAGCTGCGCACCGCCCTCTCGCCCGCCGCGCTCCTCGTCGCACTCAAGGGCATCGAGCGCGATCTCGGACGCTCCTCGGGCGGGGTGCGCTACGGGCCGCGCGTCATCGACCTTGACCTGCTCCTGTACGGCGACCGCGTCGTCGAGTGCGACACGAGCGAGGGCCCCCTGAGCGTCCCTCACAAGCTCCTGCTCCAACGGACTTTTGTTCTCGCGCCTCTGTGCGACGTGGCGCCGGCCGTGCGGCATCCTCTCACAGGACGCTCGATCAGGCTCGAGTTCACGCGGCTATGCACGGCGGAGGCGACCAAGGGCGAGCGGCTGCCGCAGCGCGTGCTCCCCGTGCGCGCCGATGTGATCTGGCCACTGGGTGCCAGGACGTACGTCATGGCCATTCTGAATTTGACGCCCGACTCCTTCTCAGATGGAGGCCGTGCGCTGGACACAGACGTGCACGCGGCAGTGGCCGAGGCGAAGGCGCTCGTCGAGGCGGGAGCGGATGTGGTCGATCTCGGCGCCGAATCCACTCGACCGGGCGCTGAGCGCGTCACTGAGCACGAGGAGATGCGTCGACTGCTGCCGGTGATTCGTGCCATACGGGACGCCGGGAAGGACGACGCGGCCGCAACGGCCGGCGCGGCGGGAGGAGCAGCAGGTGGCAGCGCTGGCGGCTGGGGCAAGCGGGTTGTGCTCTCGGTCGACACGACACGCGCGAGTGTGGCGGCGGCGGCGGTGGCGGCCGGAGCAGACATCATCAACGACATCTCGGGAGGCACGTTCGATGAAGGGATGGTCAAGACGGTGGCGACGCTCGGGGTGCCATACATCGCAATGCACACGCGCGGCACGCCAAAGACGATGCGCTCACTCGCCTCCTATCCCGGCGGTCAAGTCACAAGCATCGTGTGCGACGAGCTGGAGCGTGTTGTGCGGGCGGCGCACGCTGCCGGCCTTGCGCCTTGGAGCTTGATCGCTGACCCGGGCATTGGATTCGCTAAGGATCCGCAGCAGTCGATGACGTTGCTGCACGAGCTGCCCGCCTTCGTTCAGCGCATCGTTGGCGCGCAGCCGGGCGGCGGCGGCGGCGGCGGCGGCGGCTGCTGTGCCTCGCTCGTGGGGGCCTCTCGGAAAGGATTCATTGGACAGGTACTCAGTCAACCCGACCCGCTCCAGCGCCAGTGGGGCAACGCCGCCACGACGGTCGCGGCCACAGTCGCCGGGGTCGACATCGTCCGCGTGCACGAGGTGAGCGAGATGCGGCAGGTGGCGATGATGGCCGATGCTATCCACCGCCGCGCAGGGGGCAGCGGCGGCGCTGCTCCAACCCCGCTGGCAAAGTTGTAAGACTAGCGCAGAAATCAAGTATGGAACGCGCCGCGACGCGGAGGTGGCGGCGGGTGGCAGCACGTGCGCGAGGGACGGCGGCGAGAAGGAAAGAGTGAGAGACTCCTACATGTGATCGCCGACCACGGCCACGTCGTCGCACGCGCAGCATTCTTGTTCGTCATTTGACGTAACCTAAGACGCCGAGGAATCCGCTCAATCGAATCACGAAGCGTCTACAGACGCGCCTGTAAAATGGTCACTGTGACTAATGAAACTCTATGTAAGACACTCGAACAGTAAACTATAAGGTCCTCGCCTTCCGATAGGACCTACACTGTCGTACTGAAGCTACGTAGTAGGTCTCACCCGCCAGCACATGGGCAGCCAAGCTGCTTGAGCAAGCTATGTATAATGGCCAAGTTGACTCCCTCGTGGAACCCGCTGTGATTCTGCAGCAGCGGCTCATCGGCGGACCGCTGGCCACCCTCCCGTCGCTGCAGGCACTTTATATAATTTGCCATCCGCTCCTTGCCCGTCAAGTGCTCAAAGACAAAGTGGCACACATCAACGTGGATGCTATCGTGAAAGGCCGCGCTCGGCGCGCTCGCGGTCAGCAGCGCCGGCTCATCCCACACAGCCACGTCTGCATTACGCATGGCGATGCGCGCAATTTCATTCATGCGCTGTACGAGCACCGGGTAGCTTGTTGGGTATCCACTCTTGGCGCAGCCTTGCGCAGCCAGATTGGCATAGGTTGACTGACGCCAAATGAAATGGACAGGTGGGGCCAGCATAGTCTCTACGCCATACGTCACATTGGCCGCAGCGGTCGTGTTGGTTGCGTTGGTACTGTTCAGGGGGCTCCTGCGCTCGTCAATCCGCGTCAACAGCCTCCTGTGCTGGACGAGCAGCGAGGTGGTGTTGGTGGCGTTCCCAAGCGGCGTTTGTACGAGCTTCACGTTGGTCAGCATGGCGGCCCTAAGCCGCCGCGCCCGTTCAAAGACAAAAGCTAGTCGGCGAATGTTCAGACGATACCTCTCGAGGGGGGCGATCCGGAGCGTTTTCGACGCGCGTGGGCTCTTCGTGCCGTCGAGGTAGGTCAGGGGCGCGACGTCGTGTGCTGCGGAGCCGATGACGACCACCCAGCCGTGCAGCGAAGAGAAGAAGCAGCTCCATGCATCGATGAGCCAGTCAGTGCCCACGACCAATTCAAGTCCATAGTGATTGGGGATGAGCAGGGGATCCGCCCACACGACCCGTGCATCATCAGCCTGCTGCCGCAAGTACTCAGCACCCCCAGTGCCGTTGCCCAAATGCTCCGCCAGCCTTTCCACACGCTTGCAAACCCCCTCGTGTTGGTTGCCGACGACGGCGCACAGCTCTAGGTAGTCGCCGAACAAGGTCGAATCCCCGAGGAGGAGGAGGCGGCGATTCGCGAGGCAGACGGCAGCCTCTTGCCGGCTGCAGGTGCCGCGTGACCCACAGGGCATAGGGGCGCTCAATTGCCACGCCCACCGCACGTCTTGATCTTCGCCAGTCGCACCGGCGTGCAGCCGCCCGCCGGCGTGTCGCCGGTGCATTGTAGACGATTGAATCCAAACACCCGCAGCCTCATCGCTGCTGCAAGGTGCGCCAGTCGTCTGTCGCTCTGGGAACTCGTCGAGCGTTATATTCAACGGTGGCATCGATTGCGAGACGCACTGCATGCCTTCGCAGATCTCATCGCCCAAAGACGATGTTGTGCAGGTGCGGAAGCTGCGAAGGGTCACATCCGAGCCCCTATTGTAATCGAGGCTTTGTTGGTCCCAGCGTTGCTCAAGGAAGCTGTCGGACTTGGTAGTCCATAGGAGGGTCGGCAACGCCTGCAGCAAAGCCTCACCCCAGATATGCGGACTTCCCACCGATGCAATGTAGATGCCTTGCCCAAGGTCTTCTGCCTGCACACGCCAGTGAGTTCTTTCCCCAGAGAATGCGACCTCCCATGCATCGCCGCCGGACAGCTTTCGGCGGCCGTCGTCAGAAAATGCCGTTATCTGCACTGCTTGAACGCCATCTGCAGCTCGGACCACTCGTGCAACGCTGCGCCACGGCGATGCTTCGCACACGGTGCACGAGGAGGCGTTACTTGCTCGAACCGGCACTAATCGGTCGCCGCCGTAAGCTCTCGCGCACACCACCAACGTCGCTGTCGACCGCAGCATGCGAAGTGTGGAAGATTCGCGCGGGGCAGGTCCAGGTGTGAAACCGTTAGCAGGACACAACCAGAAAAAAGGTTCCCTAAAAATCCCGCGAGGAACTACATGTCCATGTAAAAGAGGGGACCGGCTTTCTCCCAATTTAGTCGACGTGTTTGGAGTTCCCAAAAGTCGAAGCGTTCGGACATAAAGCGCGCGCGCGACCATGCCACAGTACATTGCAGGCGCCCGTGGGAACCGCGATAGCGGGATTTTCTCGAATGACAGCCCGTGGGCCCAGCCCGACAAGCCGGCGGCCTCTAAGGGAGGCGATCCCAGGCCCAAGGGCGGCGACTTCCTCGACCGGCTGGCGCAGGCTGAAGCCCGTGATGACTATCACACTGGCGCCCAGCAGGAGCAGGAGCGTCAGTACCAGATGCATCTCCAGCAGCAGATGAGGCAGCAACAGCAGGAAGCGGCGATGAGGCAGCAGCACATGCTCCAACAGCAGCAGGCGAAACACCAGCTGCAAATGCAACAGCAGCAGATGATGATCGCTCAAAAGCAGCAGCAGCAGCGGTATCAACAGGATCAGGAGATGATGGCACAGAGGCTCTCGATGCAGCAGGTGCAGCAGCAGCAGCAGCAGCAACGGCAGCAGCCGATGCGCGGCCGCGCGCCCTCGCCTCGCCCTGCAGAGAAATCCCCGACTCCTCGTGCAAAGAAGTCTTCGATGGGTGATCACCTGGGCGGTGGCGTATGGGGAGCTGACCAGCCGTCGCCTCGCAACGCACGCCCAGGAAGCCGCATGCGCGGGCGGGAATCGCCTCGCGCCAATGTGAACGCGCCCGCGGCCGGCGGATTCGCTCGCCTTGCGGCTGACGGGCATCGCGATGTGAACAGCCCTCCTCAAAACGAGCATGCGGAGCATGGGCGGCGCTCAACGATCAGCCTGGGCTCGGATGCCTGGGATGCCTCGGCCCCGGAGCAGCGCGGCCGGGGGCCAATGAACGGCCGAGGAGGCATGGCTCGAGGCAACTCACCGCGTCGCGCTCCCGAGGACGAGTACGAGGCAGGCAGCACAGCAGCCCTCCGTGCGCGGCAGAAGCAGGCTCGCGCGTTCACGCCAGAGCGCCGCGCTCCCTCGCCGCGCGACCAGATGGGGTACGAGGAGCGGGCGGCCGGTGCTGGTCGCGCGCACGCGTCGGGCGGACGTGGGGCCCACCTGGCAAGCACCTTTGAATTTGGCTGAGTCCTCGAGCAGCCGAGGCGGCATCTTCTCGCGCGCATGGAACCGTCTCAACCGTACTTTGAGACACGCCACTGAATCGCGTGAATGTGAAGTGGGTCTGTTACGGGCTGCCCGATGTGTGTGTGTGTGCCTCCTATGTGAGATGTGAGTGTGACCTGTGGGGGTGTGTGCGCCAACGTCGCGTGATCATCCGCACGCGACGTCCGGTCGCGCCGTCCCGCTCGTCGGGGTGCCGTGGTGCGCCGCGCTCGGCGACGGCGGTGCGGGGCGGCATGGCGCAATTCAAGGATCAAGCTATCTTGGTATTCTGAACCCGCAACCAGCACAGGTGTCAACATGTGTCATGTCCAGCGTGCAGCGTCCACGGTCGCCAGTGCGGCCCGGGAGCGGGCAGGCCGGGCCGCGGGCGGTATGACGTATGTGGAGAATGGAAAGAGTGACAGTGACGAGCGATCAACGCCGGCGGATTCATAATTCATAATTACGATATACGCTCGATGATAAAAGGAGGAGCACCGTAAATCGCGCGCCGCTCGGCGGCGGCGGCAGCGATCGATGCTGCAGCGCGCGCGCGCCGCACACAATCAATCGGACACCATGAGAGACCAAAACACTACCGGGGACTTGAGAGAAAGGGAAGCTTCCCGCGGGCCCATGAGAGACCATCGGCCCCCGCGGCGGCGAGGCCATCGGAGCCCCAAACGCCCAAAGCGCAAATGGCTAACGCCGATGCGCTACAAAGCAAACCACTTGCCACGGCCTAGCACACGAATGGAGATCACGGGCACGCCATGGCTCAAAACAGATCGTAGCCGTCCCGGCTCCGCCGGTAACTCCGGAGCATTCGCGGGTCACGGCGCGTCGGCCGCACCATGCCGTTGTAGTCGGGGGGGAGATTGGGTCCGTAGTACGGGTTGCCGCCATAGCCTTGGCTTTCGTACGGCGGCATGTCGAGCGGCATGCGGTAGCCACGACCCCTCAGGCCGAAGAAGTCCGAGAAACCGCCTACGAAGCCACGAATGGGACCGTCGTAGCCATCTCCATCTTGTGGCAAACCAATGCCGGGGACAGGCAGGACATCACCGCGTGAAAAGGCATACTCGAGCGCAACGGCGGCGAACCCAAAGACGAGCCACCCCTCTCCAAAGTAGACGGCCAGCTGCTTTGTTAACGAGCTGTCCCAATAGTCCGAAGGAGGGAGAGATGCGATTGCGCGGCACAAAGCGAATGCGCCTACGGCGCCTTGCCTGAGCATGCTGTTGTCATCGCTGCGGACGGTGCAGCGATAGACTGCACCGAAGAGGCCTAGCTGCGCCAACAGCAACCCAACTTCGAAACCAACGTATTCTGAACTTATGTACTCGACCTGGTCGGTGAGGGACAAGGCCAACGGCGACAAAGGAATCGATGCCAGGCCGCCAGCGAGGGTCGAGATGGCACACGCCTTGACGGCCTCCGTTTTCTGCATTTCGAGGTAGAGCCGTACCGAACTTGTTGCCGAGCGTCGACCGGCCGATGGCCGCAGACGCGGCGCGTTCGGAACTGGCATGAGCGCTAGCAGCCCCACGCCTATTACGCCCAACATCTGCGATGGAACACGTGTGCGGAAGGATGGGAGGGTGCTGGAAGTGGTGAATCTGAGATTCGGATTGTGCGTTTGACTAAACGCATCTTGCCGATAACACGATCGTCGGACGACACCCATGACCTTTTAAATATGACCCTCTTTTACGTTGCAGTGGGATGTGCTGTGGCCCTACCACCTCTGCCCTGTCCTTGCTCTGCCTTCTCCTCCAAGTCAAGTCAAGTCTATACATAAACAACAGACAACCATACGGAAGCCTATCGAATGTGCTCCGGAAGCCAGCAGTGGAGGACGGGAGTGGGCGGAGATGGCGAAGGGGTCCGTAATGAGGTGACACGTCATAAGTGCTGACATACGTGCCCTCGGAGAACAAGTAGGTGAGAAGTAACGGGCCGATCTCGAGCCGACTTGACTTGACTTGACTTGACTCCTCCATGCTGTATTCCTGTCTGAGCACCTTGCTCCTTGGGGAGGTTTCGTTGGGGTCCGTGCAGAGTATGGCAAGTAATTCTGAGCCTGCCCAGCCCGAGGGCCACGTGCAGTCCCCGGGTGGCGATAATGAGAAACAGAGAAAGCATCAGCGGGGGAGGCTTCGCAAAAATTCCCCCGACATCACACCGTCTTGGTTTGGGTTTGGTTTCGTCATTTATACCTTCAGACCACATGCGGTGTGAAGGCCCGCTGCAGGCGACGAAGGCGGCTCTCATTGTCCATCTGCTGCGAGCCCCCGTCGGCGGAAATAGCCTTGGAGGTCGGGACTCCACTTGGACAAAGATGGCTGGCCTGCTTGGGCTCCTTGGCCCCGTCCACCCCGTCCTGTGGCCCCGCCGCTCCGTGTTTGGAGTGGGCCGGCCCCTTGCATCGCCCCGCGGCCATCTGCAGGCGCTGGTAGAGGTGCTCCGACTTGGCGCTGAGGTGAGCGCTCGCTACGGCGCCCGCGCCCGCGTCCCCGAAGCCCCCCGGTCCGCCGCTACTGTGGCCACCGTCGCTGCCGGGGGCGCTCGAGAGGGCGCTCGAGAGGGTGTGCGCCTGCTGCGAGAGCACGCGGAAGGCGTGCGTGCTTGCCTCGGCAGCGCTCGACAACGCCTGCAGCTCCGGCGGCAGCGCACGCGCGCCAGGAGCCAGGCTGGGCGACGCAGCGGCTGCGTGCATGGCTGCGTCGCCTGTCACCGACGGGCCCGCCGCCGTGTCGAGCGTCGTGGCGAGCGTCGTGTCGGGCGTCCGCCACAATTGCACCCACGGTGCGCTCAGGCGAGCGCGACTCAGGCAGAGGAGCTGCGCGGCCGTTGACTGACCATACTCGAGGGCGCGCTGTAGTGGGCAGTGCCCATGCGCGTCGCGAGCGTCCCAGGGGCACCCAGGGCGCACGAGAAGCGCTGCGAGGGCCCGAGCAGCGCCGAGGGCCGCCAGATGGTGTAACGCACTCCACCCCATTTCGTCACGCGTACTGAGCAAGGCAGCGAGCGTCACGGGCCGCCCGCGATGCGCCGACAATAGGTGGGCGTCAGTGGCATTGTCCGCAGGCTCGTCGGTTTCGTCCGCAGGCTCGTCGGTTTCGTCCGCAGGCTCGTCGGTTTCGTCCGCAGCCTCGTCGGTTTCGTCCGCAGGCTCGTCGGTTTCGTCCGCAGGCTCGTCGGTTTCGTCCGCAGGCTCGTCGGTTTCGTCCGCAGGCTCGTCGGTGGCGACGGCATCGAGAGCAGCAGCGTCGGCAAGAACAGCAGCGCCGTGGTGGGCACCCCACTCATCATACGCACCATTCACCATCGAGTCGTCGATGCGCTCGAGGATGGAGGCGAGTCGGCGTTTGAGGCTGAGCGCATCCGTGCGCCCACCTTGTCCGATGCCAACGCCGCCCATCTCGGCATCGCCTCCATCCGCCCCTCGAACACGCGTGCCATCAGCTCCATCCTCGTGTGGAGGCGCGAAGTACACAAAGGCGGAGGCTGCGAGCGTGAGCGCATCCGTGAGCATGCATTCATCATCCTGCGCACCTGCCTCCACACCTCCGCGCGCACCGCCCGCGCCTTCGTCGGCAGCGGAGTGGATGATGCTCGTCATCAGGTTCACTTCGACCACCCGCTCAGCGAGGCGGCCCATGGCACATGGCGTTGTGGTGCACTTGAGCAGCGAAGGAGAGCACACGACGACGCGCACTGCCTCGCTCTCACCAAAGCACACCCGCACGCCTGGGTGCAGGTGTTCTCCATGTAACCACACCTCCGTGCCGCCGCTGCAAGACCCTCGCTTCGGACAGATGTCGAAGACGCGCGGTGGCGGCGGCGGCGGCGGCGGCGGCGGCGGCGGCGGCGGCGGCGGCGACGACGACGACGGCAGCGTGGGCGTGGTGCGCACGGAGGAAGCGCTGCTCGAACCGCTGCTTCGGCGCGTATGAAGACTGGCTGGCTCCTCCGAAGAGGAAAGCTCCGAAGTCACAGAGAGGGAACCTGAGAACTGATCCGAAGTCACAGAGAGGGAACCTGAGAATCGACGAAACAGTAACGGCTGCCACTCGCCGCCCGCTTCGGCGCCCGTGACGGGGCCAAAGCTCGAGACCGTCTCTGACGGCGCCACGCTGGAGCCCAGGTCGTTCAGGAGCGGTGCCCCGCGAGATTTCTTGGGCACGCTGCCGCCGCCTGCAACCTGGATGGTAGACGGCGCGGCGGCGGCGGCGGTGGCGGCGGCGGCGGCAGCATCACCTCCGGTGGGCGATGGCTTAGTGCGGCTATTGTACTCGCGGCGGAAGGCCTTCTCGGTCTCTGAGAGGGTATGGTACGAATTGCGCAGCGTCACCGCCGTCGGCTGGCGCACAGCGCACAGCACGCGGCGAGAGGCACGATGGACAAGCGTATACGTCAGCCCATACGCATTCTGCTGCATGCGTTGCTCATCGATGCTCGTCGCCTTCTTGCGTGCGGCGGAGGCGGGCTTGTGCTCAATGACGAGGTCCTTGAAGACCGCCACGTGCTGCGGGCTGCCGCCGGCGACGTCAGCCGCGCCGCCACCGGCACTGAGGACAAGGCCGCCGCGCAGAGCCTCCTCGGGAAGCACTGACCCAGTCGCTACATGGTAGAGCTGCGCCTGGAACTCGACCTCGGCAGCCTCGACGGGACCGTACGCAGTGACCTGCGGGGCGGGCACCACCGCTTTCTGCCACACCTGCTCGGATCGTGCCTCAGTCTCGAGGTCGAGCGCCCAGAGCGCCGCGTCTAGGAGGAGCACCATCCCGTGCGAGAAGGGCACCGCCCCGACGACGTGCGCGTGGCCGACGCGGGCCGGCCAGCCGTCATCGATGGTGCTCTCACCGTCGGTGCAGTGCACCGTGCCCTGGAGAGAGTGCATCGCGGCGCCCATGCCGCGAGTGCACACATGGGCCGAGCACAGCCGATAAAGCGCGGTGCGGTCAGCGAGCATCCGGGGCGGCAGTGTCTGCATCGCAGCATCAGACGGCGCTAGAATAATCAGACGCGGCCCGCCACTTGGCGGCTGGGTAAGACGTAGCTCGCTCGTCAGCCCGCACGATCCGAGCGCTTCCACGAAGCACGAAATCTTATGAGCGATCACACTCTCAAAGAGGGTGCAACACGCGGTCGCCTCGGCGGCCTCGGCAAGCGCGGCGGCCTCCACGGCCTCGTCAAGCTCAGCTTGAGCCACCTCGGACAGGTAGGAGAGGTCGAGTACGCTCAGGTCGAGCTCAGCTCCGAGTGATAGCTCGTGCAACGCCATCCAGGATCGGGAAGTGCTCGTGAAAGTGCAGTGGCGCGAAAGTGCTCTTTTGGGCGAATCCAGGATCACCTCCGGCTCCTGTGCTTCGGGGCCCGGAGAGTTGAACAGCATGAGGGATTCGACTGACTTGACTTGACTTGACTTGACTTGACTTGACTTGACTTGACTTCGCGCGAAAGGCAGGGGGTTCTGCTTGCTCGCCACACTGGGCGCGCGACCATGGCGTCGGCAGCCTCCGGCCCGCACGACCAGATCTCGGAGCTCTCGCTGTACGATGCGGGGATTGTGAGCCTTGCAGAGCTTTCGGACTTGCCGCGCATGACGGCGCTTCGCTCGCTCAACCTGCACTGCAATCGGATCGAGGCCATCTCCAACCTCGAGTCACTCGGCGGCCTGACGTACCTCAACCTATCATCCAACCACATCGAGGCAATGACCAACCTTCACGGGCTTGTGCGTCTGCAGACGCTCGACCTCTCATGCAACCGAGTGCGCATCGTCGACGGCCTGGCGACGCTGCGTTCGCTCCGCCGGTTGCTGCTCGCATACAACCGGATCACCTCACTCGCGGGCCTCGTGCAGTGCCACGGCGGCCAGCTCGCGCACTTCGAAGCGTACGGGAATCGTATCGCGCTCATACGCGAGGCCGAATACCTGCGCGGGCTTCCGATGCTCGCCGAAGTAGTACTGCGCCGGCACGGGCAAGACAATCCCGTCTGCCGCGAGCCGGGCTACCGCGAAAAGGTGCTCACGCTGCTGCCCGGCCTGCAGACGCTCGACGACGAGTCGACCACCGGCACCGCGCCCGTGCCCGACCGGCCCGGCGCCGCATACGCATGCGCGCTCGAGGCGCTCAGTCAACCAATGCCCTCTGCTTCCGCGGCGGGTGCGGGCGGCGCAGGCACCGCCACAGCGCACTCTGGAAGAGCGACTTCTGGCAGTCAAGGGCCCGGCAGCGCGGCAACGATGGCCCCGCCGCCGGTGGGCAGCGCCGCCGCCGTGTGCCTCGCTGCAGCTGCCGCAAGTGCGGCGCCAGGCGGCAGCGGCGGTGGTGCTGGTGGAGCTCTGCCGCTGCCCGCGGCCGCCGCCGCTGCCACCACCGCAGTGCCTCCAACAGTGTCGCCATCTGATGCGCTACATATAGTCGCTGAGGCGCTTCGACCCATCGCCACGCCGCACATCGACGCGACACTCCAGGCGGTCCAGTCGCGACGCCAGGCGGCCGCACGGGTGGCGGCGGCTGCAGCCACCGCGCATGCACCCTTAGTCGGGGCTCGACACGCCGGTGCCGTCCCCACCCCGCTGACCGCGGCGCCGCCCCCGCCGGCAGAGCGACGCCAGGACGCGGTGGCGTGGGAGTACGATGCGTCCGCGAGCGCCGCCCCTCCCCGCGGCACACTGTACGACAACACCAAGCGCGGCCCGCTGCCGGGGCTCGCGCCGCCAGCACCGACCGCCGCCACCGCCGCTGCTGCAGCACCGCCGCGGCAACCGGAGCAGCAGCAGCAGCAGCAGCAGCCGGCACAGCCGCCGCCGCTCCCGCAGCTGCCTCAGCAGCAGTGGCAAGCGCCCAACCCAGCCAACCCAGCCTATGCAGCCACGGCGCAGCATGTGCAATGGCAGGCAGTGCCGCGTGACCCGAGCGTCGTACCGAGCGTCCGGGGCGTGGGGCACGATGACGATCTCAATCCCGGCGTGGGCGCCTTCGGTCGAGTCTCCCCCGCCGCAGCCCATGAGCTGATGAGCTCACTGGAGCACGAGCTGCGGCTCGAGAGGATCGAATCCACGCTCGGCATTCACGCCCTCACGAGCGCGACCACCGCCGCTCTCCAAAGGGCCCATAGCAGTGTGAACGGGGAGTGTGAACGCGCCGGCTCACGCGCCAGCTCACGCGCCAGCCGAGCTGGCGAGGACAGAGCAGGCGAAGGCGAAGGCGAAGGCGATGGACGCGGAGGTGCCGGTAAGGGTGACGGAGGTAGCCGCAACGGTGGCTTCGGTGGTGGTGGCTTCGGTGGTGGCAGCAGAAAGCCGGGTGTTCGCTCCATAGGCGAGGCGCGGCGGCGTGGCGCTGGTCCGTCGCGTGCACACGAGAGTGCTGGATCACACCGTAGGCTCGCGACGGTCGCACCTCGGGGGATGGGTCCGTCGAAACGTTGGCGGAAGGCTCTCGCGAGGCAGCCCGAGGAGGCGGAGGAGGCGGAGGAGGCGGGCGGGCGGTATACCGAGGGGGGCGGGCGGAATACCGAGGGACCTCGGTGTACCGAGGTGGAGGATCGCGACGAGGACGAGGACGAAGAGGGCTACTACGACGAGGGCGTCGAGGAGGAGGACGAGGAGGGCTTCGGCGTCAGCTTCGACGATGAGGCCGTCGACGACTATGAGAAGGGCGACGACTATGAGGAGGGCGAGGAGGAGGGCGAGGAGGAGTACTATGAGGAGGAAGAGAGCGAGGCGGAGACCGGGGATCCAGGATACGGCCTGCGGCATCCAGACGCGTATGACGACGAGGAGCAAGAGGAGGCGGAGGCGGAGGCGGAGGCAGAGGCGAACGAACGTGCAGATGATGACCTCGAACGAAGACGTGCGGCCAACGAGGCACTCGATCGACGCATCGGGCTGCGCGCTCACACAGACCGCGCGCGCGCTGCATGCGGCGGCGCGCACCGGCGCGGGACTTCCACGTCTGCACTCGGTGGGGCGCGCCGCCTTCAGGGCGAGGCCTCCGCGACGGCTGCGATGTCAGCGTCGGCATTAGGACGACGCCGAACAGCGGATGCTCACCACGGCGCGCTTACCATGGCGCGCCGAACAGCGGATGCGACCCGGCGTGTAACGGCCACCGCTGCCCTCGAAGCACCCAGAGGAGTAGGCGGAGGAGGCGGCGGAGGCGGCGGAGGAGGAGGCGGAGGAGGAGGAGGAGGAGGAGGAGGAGGAGGCGCAGGCGGCGGCGGAGGCGGCGGCGGCGGCGGCGGCGGCGGCGGCAGTGGCGGCGGCAGTGGCGGCGGCAGTGGCGGCGGTGCACATCGGAAGGTTCCCCCTGACGAACCTCCCGAGGACAGGTCGCCTGGCCGTTACGATGGCGGCAGCTATGATGAGGCAGAACTCGACGACGACGACGACGACGATGATGACGACGACGACGACGACGACGGTGGTGGTGGTGGTGACGCCCGCGGTGGCGACGTGGCTGCTGATCGCGGCTTCGTAGGCGGCGTGCAGCCGATCAAGCGGCCACGATCTTCTCTACGGCCGCGTGTGGCCTCCAAGGCTTCAAAGAGCCTCGATGACGAGGTGAGAGAAGCCAGGGCCGCGGCCCTGATGACCTCTGATTGCATCTGATTGCATCTGATTGCGTCCCCCATCAGGTGAGAGAAGCCAGGGCCGCGGCCAGAGCCAGACTCCTCGCCGCGGGGGCGCCGCCGCCGCCAGCAACGGCGCACGGCGTGTTGGGCGCCCAACGCGGCGCGCAGCCTCTGACCGCGGCGACGCTCGCGACGCACACGAACGAGACGATCCGACAAGAGGTTGCGCGATTGCGTGCCGCGCTCGCGGTGACGGAGGCTGACGTGAAACGGCTCGCATCGCGCGCCGTATCGAGCGAGGCGGCGCGTGCCGAGGCTGAGGCGGCGCGCGAGCGAGCGGCGGCAGCCCTCGATCTGGAGAGATCCCAACGGCAAGAGGCCACGACGGCGCTCGAGGCGGCGCGCGCCGAGCAACAGAAGGCGATGGCGCAGCAGCAGGCGGCGATGGCGCAGGCGGCACGTGCGGAGGCGGCGCGTGCGGAGGCGGCGGCGCGGGCAGAGCGGGCGGAGATGGACGCAGCCACGTGTCGACGGGAACTTGACCGGGCCGCTCATGCCGCCACGCTGGCCTCGAGGCGCGAGGCGCATGCCCGAGATGCTCTCGCGCAGCTCGGCGACCTCTCGTCGCGCAGGCTGCATGAGGCGGGTGCCGCCTCCGCCGAAGAGGCCGCGAGGCACGCGGCCATCGCGGCCGAGCTCGCCGCGGCCCAGACGGAGCTTGCGGCCGCGCGACCCGCGCTCATGAGCTTCGAGGCCTCGGCGCAGCGCGCGATGCAGACCGAAGCGCGGCTCTCTGCGGAGCTCAGAGATCTCCGAGCCCAGCTCGAGGCGGCCCAGAAGGATGCGGCGCAGCATGCGGCGGCGCACACGGCGGCGGCGCACGCCGAGGCGCAGCGTGAGGCACAGCTCCAATCGCGACGAAGCCTCGAAGAGACCTTACGGGCGAGGGAGGCGAAGCTTGAGGCGAAGCTCGAGGCGGCCGAGACGCGCGCAGAGGTGGCCGAGCCGCGCCCCCATTGAGTGCCTCTTGAGTGCCTCTAATTGCCTCCCTCATCATGTGGCCGAGCCGCGCCCCCATTGATTGCCTCTTGAGTGCCACTGAGTGCCACTGAGTGCCTCCCTCTTCAGGTCGCCGAGGCGCGCGCCGAGGCCGAGGCAGCCCGTGCGGAGGCGCTCGGCAGCGTCGCTGGTTACCGCGCACCGTTGCCGCCCGCGCCTGCGGCGCCGGCGAGCGACGCGGGCGGCGCACCCGCGCAACCCCTGACCCTCGCCGCGCTGCGGGCGCAGCTCGTGAGCGCCGTCCAGAAAGAGGTGGCGGCGCGCGGGGCGGCGCAGGAGATGGCCGAGCTGCTCCGCGAGCAGCAAACGAAGCTCTCGAGCCTTGCCGAAGGGCGCCGGCAGGCGCAGGCGGAGGCGGCGGCGGCGCGCGAGCAGGCGGGGGCGGACTTGCGGGCAGCCCTCGAGCGTCAACGGCAGGTAGAGGCGCAGCATGCCTCCGATCTCAGCGCATCTCGGGCCATGGCGACGCGTGAGCAGCTCAAGGCCGCCCAGGCCGCCGAGGAGTTGGAGCAGGCGCTCGAGGCGGCGGCGCGCGACAAGGAGGCGCTTGCGACGGCGCATCGCGAGGAGCTGCGCGTCAAGGAGCTGATCCTCGCTGACCTCTCGTCGCAGCTCGTGCAAGCTCGTCAGGCGCTCAGCACTGCGCAGGAGGGCGCGAAAGGCGCGAGTGCGGCGCGTGACGTGGCAGAGCGCGAGACGGCGGCATGCCGAGAGGCGCGCGAGGCGCTGCGCGCGAGCGAGGCCAAACGCGAGCGGCTCGAGACGGCGCTTGAGGAGCTCGAGGCGGCGCGCGCCGAAGCGACGGCCGACGCGGAACATGCGTGGCAGCAGGTAACCCACAAGGATTGCATGCTGAGAGTGCCACTGATTGCCTCTGATGACGGAACATGCGTGGCAGCAGGTAACCCACAAGGATTGCATGCTGAGAGTGCCACTGATTGCCTCTGATGACCGCTCACGAGTGCGAATGACTTCCCCCTTCAGGTGTCCCACAAGGAAGGCATGCTCGCCTTCGTCGAGCGCGAGGTGCATCAAGTCAAGGTGCTCTTCGCCGACAAGGAGCAGCAGCTGCAGGCGGAGCTGCGCGAGCGCTCGGGCATGCTCGAGGCCGAGGCGCGCCAGGCACGCGCCGCAACGGCCGAGGCTGAGAAGGCGACGGAGCGCGAGCGGCAGCGTGCCGACGAGGCCGAGCGCCAAAAGGCAGCCTCGGAGGCGAAGGCGCTGCTCGTGGCGGCCGAGAAGGAAGCCGCCGCCGAGCAGCTGAGCGCCAGGGTGGCTGAGCTGGCCAGCCTGCGCGCCGACAAGGAACGACTTGAGGGTGAGATGCGCCTTGTACTACGCGCGATGGATCAGCAGAAGACAGTGGCGCAGCGCAACATGGCGCAGCTGTCGCGCATCTACTCCGACTGGCACGAAGCAGTCAATGCTTAAAATGGGCCAGGAGAGGAGCGATCTACTTAAAGTGACACGCGTCTGTAGACTCTGTAAGACGTGCTGGCACCTCAGTGCTTTCCAGAAGATTATGTTGTGGCTCTGTGCGGGGTTTTGGACAATGTTGACAACGACCGAAGGAAGCCTATCGAATGTGCTCTCGAACTTGAACTTGACTGTCGAACTTTCGGCACCCCGTTCGGACGTTCCGCAAGTTTCGACGAAACCAAAAATAAAGATTGGAGCCCATCATGGGTTGCGGAGGTTCGAAGCCACTGTCGGCCGCGGAGCACCGCGCCGCGGCACTTAAGGCAGCCATGAAGAAGGCGGAGAAGGACCAGAACGCTCGCCTCGATCGCCGTGAGAGCTTGGCCGTAGTCGTTGACATTGAGGACGAAGCTGAGAAACATGCCGGTACCGTCCGGCTGGACGGCGTCATATTTACCGATCACTACCGGGTCATCGACAAGCTCGGTGAGGGCGCATTTGGGGTCGTCTCAAAGGTACAAAAAGTCACGGATGGCAAGGAATACGCGGCCAAGGAAGTGCTCCGTTCGCGGTGCCAGCACGCCCAGCAGTGGAAAGCGTCTGTGGACGAGATGACTCTGTGGTCGATTATCAGCTCGCCATACCATCCATCCATACTGCAGCTCATCGAGGTCGTCTACTTGGAAGATGTGAGCTTTCATTTGGTGACGGAGGTCATGAAGGATGACCTGGCCGGCGCCTTCGGTCATTTCGAGATGTCCGAGCAGAACGCGCGAATGATCACCGTGCAGCTCGCCGCTGCCATCGCGCACTTGCACAAGAATCACTCGATGGCGCATCGCGACATCAAGCCCGAAAACGTCCTGTGCCGCCGACGCCACAACCCGATGCTGGTCGGAAGCCTCAAGCTCGCCGATTTCGGCTTCTGTGCGAAATTCAGTGGAGGGCCCAAAGAGCCTTGCTTCTCCCTTTATGCTGGCTCGGTCGACTACTTCGCGCCCGAGCTCGCGCAGATCGTGCGCGCGGTCAGAAAGAGGCAGTCACAGCAGGGCATGAAGTACGGCGCGGGGGTGGATTGCTACGCACTCGGCTGCGTGGTGTTCGAGATGTTTAATGGCTCGACACCGCATTACTTTCCCGATGAGAACAAGCAGATCGAGAAAATCATCAAGGGTGGCCTGGCCTACCCGAAGGATTCGTTTGGTATGGTGAGCTCGACCGGAATGGACTTTATGAAGCGACTGCTCGAGCCAGATCAGCGGAAGCGGATGACTATCGAAGAGGCCATGCGCCACAAGTGGCTGCAGTCAGTGCACGATAGCGCGCTGAGCGTGCAGATGGATGAGCCGGCTGATGGGGCGGCTAGGAAGAGCAAATCTCCAGACGAGCTACTTCGCGCCAAGCGACGCTCCGAGAGGGCGCAGAGTAAGAAAGAGGGGCCTACTTTCGTCGTTTGATTGAAAGGCCAAGGCCATGTGGGTGTGCTGTGGGGCGTTGGGTGTGCTGTGAATAGAACCAACTCGTCCGCGCACCCATGCGGCCCGCAGTGCGTAAGATGACTTTAACGGTAATGTCCACCCTGATGTCCGAGAAAAGTCCCCCCGGAGGGTTTTGTGAAAAGTGGTTTCGGGTTGCAGCCCTGTCGCCTCCGAAAATGACGGAAGCGGACTCCGGACGAGCGTCGGAACCGTCCGACGCCTGCGCTCCGATTCCCGCGCCGGGCGCGCCGGCGTCCACCAAATGGACGCCTCCAGCGATTCAGGCGCGAAAGCGAAAGCTTACAAGGATCTTCTGGCTGCTCGCAACCGTCCAGATTATCATCAACCTGGATGGCGGCGCGGTGCCCGCCGGCCTGCTGCACATCGGCGCGACCTTCGACATGGGAACGTCCGAGCTCGGGCTCCTTGCGATGCTTGTCTACCAGGGCGTTGCGCTCGGCTGCCTCACGGTTGGCCCGGCGACGCGCTACATGTCGCCGCTGCGCTTTACGCAGTTGACGATGGCTCTGAACATTGCATGCACTTGCTTATTCGGAGCGGCTCAGTCGATGGGAATGCTCCTCGCCTTCCGCTTGCTGATCGGCTTCCTGCAGGCGATGCCCGCCGTGTACTTCCCCGTGTGGGTCGACGAGTTCGCACCCGCGGATGCTGTGACGTTCTGGATGGCTCTCATAAACGCGGGAGGACCGCTCGGCATCACCATCGGCTACGTCTTCTCGGGCGCGATGACGAGCGGCGAGCTGGACCCGACCTCGGAGGCCTTCGTCCCGTGCGCCACCTCCGACGTCAGCTGTGCGTGGCGGGTCCCTTTCTACCTGCAGTCCGGGGCGCTCGTGATGCTCTTCTTCGGCATGCTGCTCATCCCGAAGAGCCTCTTCGACCTGGGACAGGACAAGCCGCCTGCCGAGACCAAGGAGCCGGCAAACGCGCCAGTGGCTGCGCCAGGTCAGTCGCCGCGGCGCGAGTCGGCCGGCATGCCATCGCCGTCGCCCGACCGATCGCCAGGCAATTCGCCCAAGACAACGCCAGACCTCGCGCCCAAGACAACGCCCATGACAAGCGTTGATCAGTCCGAGGCGCCCACCTCGTTGTCTGTCGCGGAGGTGGACGAAGAGAGGGGGGACGCGCCCGCCGGGACCACGCCCAAGACAACGCCCAAGAAGCGCAACCTCATCTGTGAGCTGTTCGGCAACGGCCCGTACATTTTCACCGTCATGGGACTCTCATCGCTCTTCTTCGTCGTCACAGGGGTGCAGGTGTGAATTACCTCGTACATCGTGGTGTTACGCGCTGCATGCGAGTGCTCACCACGACGCCCTCCTCTCCCCACAGGTGTGGGTGACCTCGTACATCGTGGTCGTCATCGGGAAGAGCCAGGCGGAGGTCACACCCGCGTTTGGCGTCACCTCCATCACCGCCCCCATCATCGGTGTGATCGCCGGCGGCATCTTCATTGACAAGATTGGCGGCTACAAGGGCGAGGCGGCGATGGCCCTCACGCTCAAGATTTGCTTCGCCTTCGCGTGCTTGGCGGCAACTTTTGCGATCACCTGCGCGTACGTACCCAAAGCCGTCGCCGACCAGGGCGTTAGTTGCATCACAAATACCAGCTCGCCCTTCTACGTGGCGCCCGACGACGCCCGCGCCACAGCCGGCTTCTGGTGGTGCATCGGGCTGATCTTTATCACGCTCGTCTTCGGCGGTGCCATCATCCCTGCGGCCATGGGCTGCCTTGTGTCGGCGGTCCCGCCCGACATGCGCAGCGTCGGATCGGCCTTGTCGATGTTCTGCTTCCAACAGTTTGGGTACGCTTTCTCGCCCCTCGCGTCTGCGCTCATCGGCGACTTGGCCACGTTTAGCCGTGAGGACATCATCGACTGCCTCGCCCAAACTTGCGCGGGGGGCGTCCAGACAGCTGACTGCCCCTCCAGCGCCGTCATCGATTTCGAGATGAAGAACGCGCAGACGAGGGCATCGCTCGAGCTGTGCTTCCAAGTAGTAATGCTGTGCGGCTTGCTAGGCGTCGCGTGCTTCTTCGCCTCGTGGCGCTTTGCCGTCGCTCATGCCAATCGTACCAGCGGAGAGGTACAGACCGCCAAGCCCAAGGTGGCCAACGTCAAGGTGGTGGAGGTGCGCACGGCAGAGGGCGAGATCGATATCTCTGAGATATCGCCGAGGATCGATCCTAACGGACTCACTGTCATCGGCGACAAGATCTAGAGTGATGGAGAATGGTGCATGAAAGGTTTTTAATAGAAACTGAATTAACACCTTTTACTATGAGGATTGGAGAATTCTGTACATGTGTCTATGACGGACGGAGGCCGAATGATGATGGACTTGACCACAGCCATTGACACGATCAGCAAAAAGCGCAGGCTCGATCCGAGTGTGCAGAAGATTGACGAGCTCCTTGAGTTGCTCGAGGGCTGGGAAACACGTGTCCGCGGCGGCTCTGACGAGGCCGTCACCAAAGAGTTTGCTGCACTGCGCGAGCAGGTCCAGAGGCAGGAGACCAAGCAAGTGATCGCGGCGCACCACAAGGATGTGGTGTCAGCCGCGACGAAGCTGGGTAAGGTTGCAGATAAGGTCTACCCAAACTTGGAGCATGCAGTGCCACACTGCAGCTTCGCGCCAGAGCTCGTCTACCGAGCCATCTACGAGCATCTTCTCGTCTCGGGCCGATTCGAGGCGGCGCGCGTCTTCAGCGCCGAGGCGGAGCTAGTTGACCAACACGCGCTCACTGAAGAAATGCAGCTTATGTACGCGGCGTGCCGCGAGCTCGAGGCGGGAGGGACGGAACTCGTGAGTGCCTGGCTCCAAGAGCACGGCCACGAGCTGCGCGACCATGGCGCCATGCTCGAACTTGAGGTACTCCAGCTGCGCTTCACGCAGCGCGTGCTGAGCGGCGACACAGCCGGGGCGCTGCAGACGCTCCGCGACTTCTCCACGCGCCAGCTGTTGCGGGCAGGTGCCTCGGACGACGGCTCGGGCCCTCGACCCGGAGTATGGAGCGCGCCTCGGATGGCTGGAACTAAGGGGGTAGCTCAGACCTACCCCCTTACCGGAACGTCCTTCGACGGTGCGCGCTGGCCGGTGCAGTCCTCTCAGCTGACGGCCGAAGCCCGGATGCGCAAGCTCGCGGGTGCGCTCGCGTACGCCCATCAGCCCGCGAGCTCGCCGTATGCTGAGATGCTCAATGAGCCAGCCCAGCGAGCTCAACTCCGAGATCTCTTCACGAAGGAGTACCTGCTGCGGCTGCGTCGGCCAGCGAGCTCATCACTCGAGACGCTAGTGGACGCGGGCACGCTCGCTCTGCCCAAGCTCGCAAAGCTTGCCAGCGTGCTCAAGGACAAGTACGCGCGCATCTGCCTCGAGGGCGACACGCTGCCCCTCGAGATCGACCTTGGGCCACGCTTTGTACGCCACTCGGTCTTCACGTGCCCTATCTCCAAGGTGCGTTGATTGCCACTGATGATCTGCCTTGCATGCAATTGCTCACTACGGCGCTTCAAACCTTTGACGTGCCCTATCTCCAAGGAGGCTGGCACGCCCGACAATCCGCCGATGCTGCTCCTGTGCGGCCACGTGCTCGGGCTCGCCTCGATCACCAAGCTCGCGCGCGGCTCGCGCTCGGCCCGGTTCAAATGCCCCTACTGCCCTGTCGAGAGCTCGATGGACGATGCCAAGGCGCTCGATCTGTGACGACTCAAGCGTGTACACCCCGGGTATTGCTAAAAGAATTGTAACGCCTCTTCGTGGTTCGTAGTAAATATCAGAAGCCATCCAGCTACTTTTGGGGTGATGAAGCGTACATTGATGGATAGTACCGAGATGATAGTACCTAGAGCTAAAGATCTAATTCTACTGAGTAAACTTATGTGAATCGCCACCATCCGTCACGTTGCTGAACGAGGTCACATCTATCTACGCGCACAGAAGCCGCTGCCGTCCGTGTCAGCGAGACGAGCCGTACGGGACGCTCAGGTGCCGCGCCTCCGTCCGCAGCGTCCGCACCTGCGACTAGTTCGGTCTGGCTGTCGAGGACAAACGCCGCGGGCGGCGCGCGCAGTATCTCGAGGAGCCGATCTGTGTGCGCGCTGCCATAAGGGCGGTCGGTGCCGTCGGTGAAGAGGAGCTTGCCGCCCGGCGCAAGCAGTATAGATGCAAGCTCGCCGAGCCGCTCGACGGCGGCCGAGTCGTACATGACGTCGGGCAGAAGTACCACGTCAAACGGTATCATGGAAGTGATGACGCCTCCGCGAGTCGGAGGCTTTTGCCAGTCCCATGCGACGGTGCATACGGCGCTCGCCACGTCATTGTCGCGAGCGCTCTGATCTGCGAAGGCCAGTGCAATGGGCTCAATGTCTATTGCGACCACGCGCTTCGCTCCGGCAATAGCAGCACTGACCGCAAGAAGCCCAAGCCCGGTTCCAAACTCTAATACGGTTCTCCCGCGAACGAGCTCGGCGTGAGCGAGGACGTGATTCGCGAGCGCAATGCCACCTGGCCATAGTTGATTCCAATACCATGGTTCAGCGTCGGTAAGCCGCGCGTACTCGAGCGTAAGGAGCTCAAGATAGCGCGACCCGGCAGACTCGCCCTCACACGCCTCTTGGGCAAAAGCGTGCGCTCTACGAATGTGGCTGCGCGTGATGAAATCCGAGGGCGGCACGCGTAGTGTCACACCGCGCAGCACCGCGCGTGCTTCGCACTGCTCCGGATCCGGCGGTGGAGACGCCAGCGCATCGGCTATTAGCCTTCGTCGATGTGCCCCATTCATGGGTCAAGAAACATTCACAGTGGAAAGTCCCTGTGAATGTGATGGTCCCTCAACACAATCGTGGTGGGTTCCTAGGAGGCCCGCGGACAAGGGTCACTGACAGGAAACCGGACCAAACCTAGCTTGAGCGTTACTCACTCACTCTCACTCACTCACTCACGTCACTCACTCACTCACGCGTCACCACTCACCCTGAACCTAGCGCTCTCGATGCACCGCCATCGGGTTGGCGTGCCCCCCCAAGCCCTATCCCGCGACGATACTGACTGACTGACTGACTGAGTTATCCCATTCCCTCCGTGCGGCCTACAGCTACACGCTCGGCAGAGAACCCGACGGTGTCGTGTGCTGGTCGTTCTCACAGGGGCTCGTGGGTGCTGAGAGGCGCCGAGGCACACGCAAGGCACACCGACGTGACGATGGACAGAAGTGTGATTCGCGCCGACCTACGCGGGGTGCCCACCATGATCACTCCTCGCTAACGCTGTTGGAGCATCCATCAGCATCACTCCTCTCTGATCGATAATACGCTTGTTCGCAACGCGCACACAGAAGACGGCCGAGGTGGCGCCGATGGCCGCCCCAAAGCCGAGGGCAAGTAGGGCCACGAAGATCAGCCTGCCTATGTCGTCGCCGGGGGGGGGCGGAGAGACTTCGGGCGGTGTCAGGGGGGGGCGGGAGGATTGACGAGACCGCCGGATTGGGCGTCGGCGTCACCGTGGCCATGGATAGTTGCGTTGTATTGCTCAATGCAGCGCTGCCGCGTCGCCGAGCTGCGCATGATCCACGCGCCGTCCTGGTTGGCGTACGGGTCCTCCGCATTGTCGGTTTTGGAACTCGAGCGCGACATGCAGCTCTCGGCATCGAGATTGATGTGAGCGAGTGACGGGTCGCCATTCGCGCCAGTGCCGTTGGCTGACATGCAACTGGAGCGCGACCAGTTGTACCACGCGTGGCTCTGGTTGACGATCGTGAGCAGACCTACGCCGAACGTCGCCTGACGAAACGCCGACCAACTGGGCTGCGACGGGAGCCACGGCATGTAGGCGCCTTCGTAGTTGCCCCCATCGCCTAAGTTGAGGTAGACGGGGCCGCACTCGTCCACGAGGCCCCGGTAGACGGGGAGGGTGCGCTCATACGCATGCACGTGGCCCGAGAGTACAAGGTCGACTCCCGCCTCGTACAGGTCCGCCTCCATGTGCTGCCTCATGAGCTCCGCCTCGCCCTTGTGGCCCGAATTCGTGTTGTACCAAGGCGCGTGCATCATCACGATCACCCACGGCGTCATGGACCGATCGATGCGCGCGAGGTCGCGGCGCAGCCAGCGGTGCTGAAGCGAGCCGGGCGCCGTCGCCGCGTACGAGCAGAGCGAGATCAGGTGCACTGGCCCGACGTCTATTGAGTACCACAAGTTCGTCGGTGAGCCGCTCGCGGTATGGGGCATCGGGTAGCGAGCGTTATACGACACAAAGCCCTCACCGGAACCGAGCTCGTGGTTGCCGGCGGTGGTCATCACTGGGACCGCGGCGGCGAGCGGCTCCATCATGCGTCCGTACGTGTCCCAGCGCGGTAGCCAGCCGTCCGCATAGCTCAGATCTCCCGCGAGGAGGACCACGCCGACCCCGACCGTCTCCGCCCGCCTGCGAAGCAGCTCCACGTTGGCACGAGAAGCGCGCGTCTGGCCGAGATCGGCGGTGAGGCCCACCGAGAACGGGTAGGTGCCCTCGCCACTCGTAGGATCGGGCGGCATCGTGAACGAATAGTCGCGCGTGTGGCCGGCGACGCGGTAGCCGTATGTGCGCCCCGCCAGAAGCCCCGACAGCGTGGCCGTGCAGATGAGAGGCGATGTGTAGATCATCGCCGGATTCCTGTAGGACCCAAATTCGCCCGTTTTCAACGTCGTGGGTTCATAGTAGCTTTTTGACTGTCCAAACGGAAAGATGCTCAGCGCACTCGCCCAGCTGCTGGTGTTCTGCATCTGGAGGATTGCACGCTCATCCCATGGTGCACCCATACTGGGATGAATGAGTTCACTACCGACGTAGAGCAGCTGGCTGTATGCAGCAGCCGTGCCATTGACTGTCCTGCTGAACGAGTCGGGGCCCCAATAAACTACTGAAGGCCGAGTCTCATCATCAGCAGTCGCCCACGACACAACCATTTCACCCGGCCCCCCGAATGCGAGGTGCACCTGCTCCACGCAAAGCCGCTGCTGGTTGGTTAGGTTACAAACTGGCGGCGCGAGTCCATCGTCCGAGTCAGCGCTCAGCAGGCGCGAAGCTGGCGGCCGTGGAATATCCACCGTGATGGCAACAGCAGCAGCAAAACATGCCCACAGCATTTCCCACCGTCGGCAACACAGAAGATGACTCGTAATCAAGTTCAGTGGTGCTGCTGCTGCTGTGAAACAAACAAACGACTGTCGCGTCTGTCGTGTTAACGCACAAACGCGCACACTCTCCGGGCCCCCAAGCACGAGGGCCTCTATCGCAATGGACGGAGGTGTGGCCATTACCCGTTAATCGGCAAGGGGTGGATTCAAAACAACCGGCGCCTTCCTCGACGCGGCGGCGAGATTCCGCGATCCAGAGATTGAGGGCCGCAAGATGAAGGAGGTCGCGCGCCTCTTCAAGTGAATGGCTCGCCGCTTCGTTGGTGACACATTGGAGCAGCGCCTTGCCAGCGGTTTCAGGCTCGAGGGTGGTGCCAGGGCTCCTCGGCTGGCTGAGAACCTCTGACAGATCCGACAGGGCTGGAGCGAGTTTTTGCTCGAGACGGCGCCGTTGCTCGTCGAGCCTTTCAAGCAGAGGTGGATGGACGCGACTTGACGAAACTTGTCGAGGTGGATGGACGCCGGCCTTCGAACGAACCGGGCTGCCTCCCAGCCGTGGTATCCCTTCCGGCCCGGCCAGACGAACCGGGCTGCCTCCCAGCCGTGGTATCCCTCCCGGCCTACGAGCGAGCGGCGCCGACCCAGACGCCGGTCGCGCTCGAAGTCGCTTCTGCCCCTCGTCCGGCTGATGTAACGGCTGATGTAACGGCTGATGTAACGGCTGATGTAACGGCTGATGTAACGGCTGATGTAACGGCTGATGTAACGGCTGATGTAACGGCTGATGGCCGGCCTCGCCAGCGCTCTCGTCCGAGTCGGAGTCCGTCGCCGAGTCGGCGCCTGCCGCCGAGTATGCGCCTGCCGCCGAGCCGCAGTCTATGGAGCCCGCAAGGGCGCCTGAATCGGCGCCGAGCCGCAGTCTATGCAACCATGACATAGAGCGGCGAGCTTGAACGGACGCATGGAGCTCGCCACTAGAGCGCTGCTGCGTCAGCTCGTGCTTAGTCGCCGTTCGCTCTGCATTGTTCTTGAAGAGCAGGGCGATCTTGATCCCTGCGCTGCGCTGCTGAGCTGTACTGCAAGTAGATCGCGAGATGGGAGGGGTTTCGTCACGTCGGGTTTCGTCACGTCGGAGGCAGCTGCATGTGGATGGCGAGATGGCACTTGATGAGGTTGGAGCCGCAGGACCTGCACGTGGAACTCCAAAACCATCGCCCGGTTCGGGATGACGCTCGTCTATGTCGTCCTCGCCGTGCCCCCCAACTTCATCGTCCTCCCCTCTACCTCCTCGTCCCCGCCCCTGCTCTCGGCATTTCTCATCGGCATCGACAGCACCCCCCGTGAGGAGAAGGCTCGGTGGTGCAGGGGCGCTGTGGTTTGCCAGCTCGGCATAGCTGCGCTGCAAAGGCAAGTGCCCGCGCTGAGCATGCGCATGGCGCTGAAGGCAATCGTAGGCGATTCTGCGAGAGGCGATCATCGGAGCCGACAACGGGCGCGGAATAGACCGAGAGCGCGATGCCAATGGATACGTAGCCTGAGGAGGGGCGGCGACGAGAGCGGCAACAATGGCCCGTGCCTGGGTGGAGGCGGCTGTTGTTGCTGCCAATTCTGGAACTCGAGATGGAAGTGCGCTGCTGATCACCGGCGAGGTCAAGTGGACCACCTCGCCATTCGGAGCATGTGACGAGTCGCTGTACACGCGGACTTCACCTTGGAAACTGAGCCCCGACTTGCTAGGCCGCCACCCAAATGCTCGAGGGTCGGCATTCGAACGCCAGGGTTTGCGTGTCCGAAAGGGCTGGGGCAGGATCAATGATGGCTTCGGCTTATGAATATGCGAGTTGCTGATTGAGAGCGTTTGCTGTACTCGCGCAGCTGATTGATCACTTGGTTGCAGGCCATCGAGTGAGACAGCGGTTGCCTTGGAGCTGGTGACGCGGCGTGATGGTCGCGAGTCGGAGCTGGCCCGTCGCGATAAAGTGTCGCCGAGCTGTCGATGCAGCGGCCCTTCACTGTGCGGGTTCATGTGACCCTTGCTTCTTTGTCGTTCGCAAAGAAAATCTTGTAGCTGCCCTCGGCATGCAATTGAAGGGTTCGGATGACGCGTGTTCACACCTTGTTGGAAGTGTTGTGCGGGTGTGATCTCTAACACAAGGTCAAGGACCGGACCGAAAGGATCGAACGGCACCTAGCGTCCAAACACCACAAACACAGGCGCAACCGAAAAGGCTCGCAATCAGCACGACCACGAGCAAGGGCGCAACGTGGAGCCCATCAACTCGATCTTATCCATCCCCTCGTCCCCTTTGACCGGAACTGCTCTCGGCTGGCCGCCCTCGAGCTCGCCGAAGGCGTTGCTCGCGGCAGTGGGCATTTCAAGCGATTGGCCGCTGCCGGCCCTGGAAATGTCCATGGCCATGCGTGGAAGGTTGCGCCCCCCGTGGGCAATCTGGCTGCAGCACGCTGCAGGCGCCCCTCGGCTGATTGGCCCGAGCTCGTCTGGAAACTTGCTGCACAGCCCCTTCCACACGCCAAGGCTTAGTCCAAACAAATGGCAGTGCGTCGTCGCCTCGACGTGCATTGCGCTCAGCACGGGAGCCAACGGCCCGCTGAAAGCAAGCATCTCTGCCCCCACATAGTTCACACCCTCATTTCGGCCGATGAGGTAGGAAGAGAGCGCGGGCATGCCCGTGCTGCTGGCATCCCGGTCGGTAATTTTGCGGTTCGCCATGGACGAGCTGCTGCGGGGCGGCGCCTGCCGGAACATGTTCGGCAGGCGCCGACCCCCCGCACGGAGCTTGCCCAAATCAACAAGGTAGAGCTTGACGGCGGGATCACCCTTCGTGATGACAGTATCGCCCTCCAGGAAGAGCTCCGGACGGAGCGCGACGCAGAGCTCGATGAGCGGGAAGAAGGTGAGGCTGCTGAGCGCTGGCACACAGAGAATGTTGTTGCGGTGCATCCAAAGGCCGATGTCGCGGAGCAAAAAGGGTGGGAGCGCCTCTGTCAAGGACGTGTGCGAGACGCGCGGGTTGGACGAGATCAGCCGGTAGTAGGCAGTGATGCGCTGAACCAGATCCGATGGCAGCTGGTGATGCGTCGTGTAGTGCTGGAGGTAGTCAGTCTGTGTCTTGAACATCTCCTCCTCGCCGTCGTTCAAGCGCACCAGCGAGGAGATGAGGCCGATGAGGCAGGCGAAGAGTGATGCCGAAATAAGCGTGAGCAACATCGCGAAGACCGTCTCGAGCGCGTTCTGCGGCCGCACGTCGCCTAAGCCGACAGTGCTCATGTGCGACAGTGTGAAGTGGACTGCACGAAGGTACGAGAGGCCCACGTTCGAGTGCGCCCAATCGGCGTCTTTCCATGCGATGTCCTCGGTCATCCAGTTGCGCCCCAGCGCGGACTTGGGGAGCGCGTACGCGTCAAAGAGCCAGAGGCATGCAAACCCATGGCAGACGTAGACCCAGAGGCACGTAACCACCGCGAGGCGCGCCTGGCCACTCGAGAGATGAAGTTGGGGTGGCAGCAAGGCGAAGGCCACGCGGCAGTGCTCGAGGATGCGCGAGCAGCGCAGCAGCCGCGGCAGGCGCAGTAGAGCCACCGCGAGGAGGATCGTCTTTGTGTCGCTCGTCACAGCCAGCCCGATCGGCGCCAAGGCTTCGTAGGGCAGCGAAGCGAGCAAGTCCAGGCGCAATTTGACCTGCACATAGTGCGTGCGAATCGCCATGTGTGTGAGCTCCGACTGCATGAACGTTTCGCGCCCTGGGGGGAGGAAGGGGAAGCAGTAGGCGCGCAGCAACGAGTCGCACAGAAGGATCACATCGATCGACCACTGCGGTACGAGCGCGGCCCATGCGTTGGCGACGCTCAAAGGACTTCGCGGCCCGAACACGGCGATGAGAAAGGGGATCGAGGTGGCTAGAATGGCCGTTGTCAGTGCCATAACGAGCTCCCACAGCTGCCTCGGCAGCGTCGAGGGTGGGAAGATGTATCCATGACTCGATGGCTGCTGGATGGGGACATCGCCGGTCGATGAGGACCTCTTGGACGCCTCGGACATCTTGCATGGTTCAGCGTGCCCTGGAGTGCTGTCACCACGGAGGATGGCTTGCTCGCGGACGATGCGCTCGTTGGTTGAGCGGTAACAGGCATCGATGGATCGCACAAGGGACTCGAGTTTGGCAAGGTAAGCCGCGTCGCGATGCAGACCAAAGAGCGCGCACGCCGCGTCAAGCTGCGTGCGCGTGAGCTGAAGGACAACAGCACGCGTCACCGCGCGGACCGAGGCGTTGCGCGCCGTGCCTTGGAGAAAGAAGGAAACTTCACCGAGCACCGCGCCTGGGCCAACGGTGCCCACGACCGTCGACTTGGTCTGCTCAAAGTGGTCCTTGGCGAAGCCCATTTTCTCTCCCATAAGCGCTTCGGCTTTCCTTCGGCGATGAACGGGCGCCGAGAGCGAGGGACGGCGACCGGCCGTGAGCACCTCGAAGACGCCCTCGACAATGATGTACATATCTTGCGTGCCTTTATCGCCCTCGAGCATGAGCAGCTCGCTAGGGGTGATGACGATGCCGCGCATCTCATTTGTAATGTGGCCGAGGACGGCCCGCGGCAGCAGGTCTGCTAGCTTCGTCTTCGAGAGCAGCTCGAGCCGAATTGCTTTGGAGGTCTCGAGCTGGAGCTGTGGCGGGAGCTTGTTGAGTACAGCTTTATCCTTGTCGGCGCCACGGTAGTGCGACCAGACGAGGAAGCGGACGACGCGCTGCTGCAGTGGTGGCGGCACGGCGTAGCTCATCATGACCTTTTCCATGCTCGTCTGCACCATCGCATGCTCGTACTCCTCCTGGTCGAGTCGCGCGATCGCGTTCACGATGACGCCAAGACCTGTCGACGACAATGTCGAACCAGCAACAATGAGGAAGATCATGTAGTACGTCTCGGGCATCGTGTCGGGAACCATATCACCAATTGGCACGACCACGAACGTGCCAATTGAGATGTAAAGACCGCGAAGCCATGCGAGCACCGCCAGAGGCTGGCAACGCGCCGCGCCCTCGAGGACGACGACGTCGCGCGCCCACCACGAGTACGCTTGCCACGTGTGCGCGCTCGTGTTCGTCACGAAAGAGGCATCGAACTCGCGCCACCCGATGTACGCCCACACGCATGCCGAGAGGTGTGAGAGCATGATGACGATAAGCACGAGACGGCCGAGGCGCATATGCTGCATAGTCATGGCCGGCGACTGATTGAGCAGCCACACCTCGATGTTATACGTGTGGCGTGGCAGGAAGACGAGCAGTGGCAGCCGCAGCACCCAGATGATGCTCACAGCTGTCGTCATCGCGTCGGACACGGCGTCGCCGCCGTCGCGCACGCCAGCCATCGCAATGGAGAGGGCGTCGAGGACGAGCACGACGGCAAGAAGGAGCACCGCAAAGGGGAGCATGCCGTGTGCTTCATGCCACGCAGCAGTTGGCTTGTCCAACGTCTCCACCTTGCCCGCCGCGCTCCCGCCCAATGTACGCAACTGAACCCCAAGCAAGTCAACGCCAATCGCCACGTCGACAAGGAAATCGAAGATACACAGGCCGACCGTGTCAGAGTACGACTCCTGCGCGGCGACCGTACTCGGGTCACAGCTGTCTGCGACATTAGGCAGTGGGTATATACTACTGCCGTTCTGAAGTGCCGCCGACCATTCGGCAGGCACGGCAAAGTGGTTGGAGAGAGACGCTCGGAACGGGTCGCCGCACAGCCGATAGAGGAGTAGCAGGCACAACAGGAGCGACCAAACGTGCGCAGAGCGCAGCTTCGCGGCCCAGCCATCTAGTGTTCGAAGAAGGCGCTGCGGTCGCAGCCCGCGCCCGCGTGCCGCCCCGACCTCGGCTGTGCCATCTGTCGCGATGAACAGGGCGGTCTCGTTGATGCGGCGTTCGGCGAAGCTGCTCGAGCCAAAAACATCGACGGCCCCCATGCACTTGAGGAGCTTTGGCGACTTGACGAGATTGCGGCAAATCGCCCTGTCACGCTCGCAGCTCGCTAGATACCCCTCACGTGCATGCTCCTTGATCGTGGTCTCGAGCTCGGGAAAGCGGCTCAGCAGATCATCAAAGGACTTACGGCGGAGCACCAGGCACTCGCACAGCCTAATAGCAATCATGTCGCAACGATGTATGGCACCGAGCACAAACTCCTCTGCACCGATGCTGCCGCCATTTTGGATCTTCTCGAGCAGGATCGTATCCGAGCTCGGATCCGCATCGTCCGGTGAAGACGGCGTGTCGCCGGCCGCCCGCGCCATTGGAGTGGAAGTCAACTCACTGAGATTCGTCGAGCGGCCACCAAACGATTCGGCGAGATCAACATCATCCTCAAACCTGCGTCGGGCTGACGGGCTCTCACTTCTGCTGCTGCTGATGAAGAGCCCGTCTAAGAGCCCGCGGCTGCCGCGGTCAGTAACCAGCGACCCCAGACGTTTAAAGCTCGCTGGCTGACTGGCTTCATTGAGCTCCGCCTCGTGAGAGCCCAGGGGCACGTCTGGCGGAGCACTGGCGGCGTCTACATCGCCTGCGCGGCTCGCGAGGCGCATCCTTCGGTGCACCTCACCGCGCTCGAGGAAGATGATCCCGGTCGTCGCGTCGCCAGTCTTCGCGATGAAAAAGTTGGGCACGGTCAGCTCGACGCGCAACGAAGCGCCCACTCCGACCAGGAACGCCTCCGAGGAGTCGCAGAAGCACGAAACCGAGCGCACAATGTCCAGGTATAGGTGCGCGGTTGCGAGCGAGTGGAGAGAGGGCGGCAGCGAGCGCAGCAGCTGGGTCTCCGTGCGAATCCGCTCGCCGAGCTTGGAAAACATGATGATCTGCGAGCGCAACGGCTCGGCGATAAGGTTGCGGTGCACGAAGTCACGCACGACCGTCGCGTGCTCGGCGCGCGCCGCCATTGCATCCACCAGCAGTGACATCATCGCGCCCGTAAATGCTGGGTACAGCAGCGCGCCGAAAGTGATGAAGATCGACGCGACCCACGTTTCGGCGATCGTTTTGGGCACGATGTCGCCGAGACCCATGGTGCTCACTGCCACAATCATCCAGTAGAGCGAGCGCAAGTATGAGTAAAAGGGGTTCGATTGGTCATCCGGATAAGCATCGCTGGCCTCGCGCAGGTAGACCGCGTCTTGCATGAGCCATGATTGCGTGCTCAAGTCCGACGCGCTGAACGAGTCGCTATCGATGAGGCCGAGCCACAGCCAGACACATGCGCCCCAGTGACAGACGACAAAGAATTGGATCACCATGCAGGTCATGCAACGGATGTGCTTAGGCGGCGGCTCGAGCCACAGCCAATTATCTTGCATGAGCTCGACAATCTCGCCCATCCAACTCCCCGCACAGCGCAGCCGCACCAGTCGCGGTAGCATGAGCGCCGGCACCCACGATTGCGACGGATGCCAAGCGTACCCTACCCATTCGTAGGGCAGGCAGCACACGATGTCGATTGCGACCCAGATGCGCTGCTTAAGCGTGGGACGGTGCGACTGCTTGCGCTGGACCATCACTAGGTGCCTCAGTTGGTTGAGATTGACCGCAGCGATGCGATCGCTGATCCCGTTGAGCTCACTCCAGAGCTGCAGCCAGAGCACGAGGTCCGTCACGACGTCGACAGCGAGCCAAGAGAGCTCAAGGCCTGAGCGCGACTCGAAAGCGACGCGGACGGGCAGTACCAGGGCCACATAGGAGACAGCCAGCAGGCGCAGCGCGAGCCAAAGGCTCGGCAGCACAAACCGCCACCAAGCCCGCCCGTCTTTGCGAGCCGCCTCGGCCTTTCGAGCCAACGTCATCTTGCTTATGATGCCGTGCAAGGCGTGCACGGATGACGTTGGCCTGGATGGCTGTAAGGGGCCAACCCTCGACAGGGTGTCGGGTTCGCATGCCACTGGTATCGCTGCCTCCGACGCACGGGTCGAGGCATGCCTGGGCGCCGCTGCGTCTAGCGTGGCGGGCGAAAAGGTGTGTGGCGGTGGTGCAGCGCTCGGGTTGCGAGCCGCCATCAGACGCTCGACGTCCTTGCTGTGCAAGGCAAGCACCTCCACGAAAGTCGTCGCACGGAAATCGCTGCTCACTTCAACCGCACGTGTTGCAGCGGCAGGCAGAATACAGCTGCCCTCGTCGTACGTGCGAATGGCGTGGAGATGACCGCCTGATCGCCTCAGAAAGCGCGACATCGAATTCACTGAGGGCCGGCGCACGCGCGAGCTTGGCTGGCTCACATTCACGCTGTTCGGATTGCCCTCCAGCAGGCCAGATTCGACGACCATCCCGCGGACGAGTAGCAACGCGTTCGTGCATATCAGTGGCGTCATCGTGGCGGTACCATCCTCGGCGATGGACGAGCACTTGATCAAGTACTCATCCTTTGTGTAGAGCACGGGGGAGAGCAGCTCGGCGAGGGCGGAAATCGTGTCAGGGTCCGACCGCGCGAACGCGGGGATGGAACGCAGCAGCTTGTGATTGAGTGCAAAGATCACTTCAATCCGGAGGGACGAAGGCAGCCCCGCAAAGAAGGTGCTCTCGTTGGCGCCACGCAGATAGAGCCATTGGTACTGCAGGTACTCTCGGAGACGCCGGGCGAGCTCGGGGGGGATCTTGCGCTTCCTTATAAAGGCATCTGTACGCTCGACACGTGCCTGCCACGTCTCCTTCATCTTGTCAGAACGCATCAGCTCTGCCATCAACAACCCGACCGCGCCGGACGCCGTGAACGTGCTAATAACCATGACAGCTATGGTGAAGACCATCTCCTCCCATTTGGTGGGCACGATGTCGCCCAGGCCGACGGTGGTCATCGTGCCACACGCCCAGTAGTACGCGCGTGCATAGTGTAGCCAGTACTCTGCGGCCACCGAGAAATCGAACGCAAGCAGGCGAGGTGAGCTGCCGCAACGCGTGGTCGGCACCCACCCGGCTGCTGCGCACCGGTGGGGCGCGCGGCGAGGGGGCTCACTTCCTGCCAGCCCGACGTGTCGCCGGACCAGGTGCCCACCGCCTGCCATCCGCAAGCAACCAGATGCACGAGCAGGACATAGACGGGAACGTAGGAGGATAGCCGCGCCCAGCCAACCGTGAATCCCGCCTTGTGCCGCATACACCAATATGCCGCGCGAATTGCATCCGGGAGGTGCATGAGGCGCAAGAGGCGCAGAAGCGAGACGGTCGTCCATGTGCGGAGCGACGCGTTGCCGAGCAGAACAAATAGATCGACGGGCACCCATGCAACTAACCGGCTTAGAACCTTGAGGATGGCCAGACAAAGGCGCAGGTTGTGCGAGCACTTGGTATCTTCGTCATCATCGTTGCCCTCGCCCGCTTCAAGGCGGTGCTCGTTGAGCTCTGACGGTGAACGCGTCACCTCCGGAGACTGAGTCACGCGCCTGCGCGCTTGGTTGCGCACCAGACGAGTCGAGCGGAGTACTAGGAATGCGACGTCCACGAAGTAGAGAGAGACGCAGTAGCCAGCAAGCTCAGGATACTGCAATGCTGGCTGGTCGGTGTATTGATCCCAGCCAATTGACGTGAAGGCCGAGCGGAACGGAAGCAGGACAGCGTGCACCATGATCAGGCTGCCGCTAATCAAGTGAAACAAGGTTTCGGTCCAATTGAGCGCTGCGACGTTCTGTGCTTTGAGCTCCTCTTGTTGCGATGCTGCTGGCCTCTTGTTGCGGTCCAGCATAAAGGACGCGACCGAACGCCATTGTGACTTTCGCCCAGGTCCCTTCATCCTGAGGCAGCCGCAGCGGCTCTTCTTCTAAGGCGTAGTGGAGATGAGCACAACCTCTGGGACGAGGTCGCAGGATCGCTCCACGCACTCCCAAGAGGCGGGACGCGAGGCGGGTTACGACTCTTGACGCCTTCGACCAGCCAGGAGTCAGGGTAAGTTTTTCCAGCACAAGTTTTTCCATATTTGGAAGGTTTTGCTGGCGAGGGAGAAAAATACATCTCAGCACGACAGGGCCCCGGAAATGACTCGTGTAGACCGGCGGTGGTCTCACAAGTCGAGAGCCGCCCAGGGCTCAGGCGCGGCCCCACCATGGTTCTTATCTGCACGCCGGAACAGCGCATATTCCCCACACTCCATTCCTCCACTGCTCCTATCCCCTCCACACGCAGCGACTCCACTTCCAGCACACCCAGTTCCGACCCGGCTTGTATGGGCGGGCGCCGATGAGCCTCCATCATCATCTCATCATCATCTGACCATTCACTTGAGCAGCATGGGCGCTGAGAACTTAGCAACGCGCTCCACCTCCTCATGGCGCAGAAGCTGCGCGGCAGGCGTCCCTAGGATGGTCTCCCCGATGATGAGCGAAGAGCGCTCGAGCTTCTCGATTGGGTTGGCATTGCGCAGGACGACTGTGTCGATGAGCGAATCGTCGAAGCAGTGCGTCGTGCACAGCACCACGTGAAGCGACGCGCAATCAATCGGGAGAGTGCCGGAGCGCGAAAGGCCGTCGAGCAAGTCGAAGGCGGCGGCTTTCCCACTCTTCTGCTCCGCCTCACCGAGCGTGCTGTTCGTTGGTTTGGCCAGAAGCGCCTTTTGCGAGCGCTTCTGCCAGATCGGGCCCACCTTGATCGTTGTTGCGCGCAGCGCACCATCGACATCATGTTCCTCGAAGCGCGCGTCGAGTTCCGCAGGAACTTTGGTGAAATCGACTGCACCACCTTCGGCGCCTCCGCCGGCCTCCGGCGCCAGGGGAGCCTCTTTGGGCTCAAGCTTGGCTGTGGGAAGCTTGGCTGGCGCAGACGACGTACTCTGCGGCACGGATGCTGCTGAATCACAGCTCGCTGAATCGTAGCTCTTGAGATTCGCCCGCGGCGGAGGCGCTCCGAACCCCCCCCCGACGGGGGGGGGATATCCCCCCCCGGCGGGGGCTCCGAAGGCTGCGGGTGCGGCGCCAAAGCAGGCAGCGCCGCCGCCAAAGGCCATCGGCGCGCTGCATGGCATGCTCATGCAGCATGGCATAGCCTGGGGGCGCGGTGGTGCGGGGGGTGGTGCACATGCCATGCGGCGCGCTACCGAGTGGCTGCGCACTACCGAGTCATCAGAGTATTCCTCCTCCGAATGGGCCACCATGTGGCGAGGGTGAGCATATTCAAAGGCCTGCTTCTCCGCTGCCACCTCCGCCTTCTTGGCCTCGTCGATCGTCGTCTTGATCGCCGCCACGTGTGCCTTGACCGCCGTGAGCTTCTCGGCGGCCGGGGCGTTCGCGTCGCCGTCGTACGACAGCAGATCGGACGGAATCTGATAGTCAATAAAGAGTTCGAGGAGGGTCTCGGTGAGCGCGGTCTCCTTGACGAGTGAATCCGGTGGCAGTCGGAGCAGCCTCTCGAGCTGCGGCTTGAGCTGGAGGACGAGCAGCCCGAAGACAGTCCCCTCAAGCTGCATCGAACGGTACGCCTTGCAGAAGCGCTGCTGCTCCGGGGAGAGGGAGGCGATCGCGTCGCGGAACTCGGCGGCGGAGGGGAGGGTCTCAAGCATCAGCGGGATCGTGAGCTCGTCCTTGTTGCGCACGATCATCGCGTGCTGCGGTTGGAACGTGTTGTTCGGGCCGAGCCGTCCGATGAGCAGCATGAAGCACGAGAACTGGCGCGCCCTCACAGAGAGGGTGAGGCTTTGCTGCTCCGAGTAAGCGCCGAAGCGATGGCCTATGTACGCGTGGAGGTAGCGCTCGCCACCAAACGTAACCGTCGTCGCCGCGTCGAGGGCGAAGGTCATCGGCGGCGCCGGCGCACTCATGTGACGCCGGAACGTCGCGATCTGCTCGGAGCCTCCGTCGGCGCCGGCGGCCTCAATGGCGACGACGCCCTCCGAGGAGTGATCCGGCAAGCGGACGGCGAAGCAAAAAGGCTCCGGCGCCGCCTCGGGCCGGTAGACCTTCTTGAAGTGGAAGGCCATGTACTTGGTGAAGTCGGCCGCGGTGACTTCTTTGCCGACCGCGGCCACGAGCTGCCGCCTGAGCAGGCTCTCGATGTAGTTGAGCGCCGTCTCGAGCTCTTGCGCGGTGACGGCCATGTGGTGAGTGAGGGCGATGAGCCGCGCCTCGACACGCGAGACTGCCTCGGTGGACACATCCGCCGGGAAGCTCTCGGCCAGCGCCGCCAGCCGTTCGGACAGTGCTCGACGCTCCTCCTTCACCAACGCATCGAGGTCGGCGGCACCGAGGGAACGAGGACGGGTGCCGAAGGCGTTCAGAGAGGCCACGACGGCGGTGCGCCGGTCGCCGAGCTCCACGCCGCCCACGACTGTCCCTGGGACCGGCGCGCCCTCGGCCGTGATCTCGTCCTCCTTCTCGCTGCCCGCTGGGGCTGTGTCGGCCTCGGGCGTGAGGACGGGCATCACCGCATGCGGCAGCTGTTGCCAAAGCTGGGCATAGTCGAGAGGGGGCTTGGCGTCGCCTTCGGCATTACGATGGCTGTAGGCTTGGGCTATCTGAACACGCCGATTGAACACGGTGCGCCTGACGCTCTCGCACCAGCCGTTGAGCTCTTGGCCAAAGCGCAGCACGGCCTCGACTTCCGGGCAGCGCCTCGGGGTGCGGCACTCGTCCTTGGTACGGTCGATGCGGAAGGTCACCTGCAGGCCCTCGGCAGTCGGCCGAGCGAAGAGCCAGGTCACGTCCACGTCGATGGCCGGATAGCGCATTGCCGTTGAAGCAGGCGCGCAGTCGTTTTGGGTCACGAGCTCGATGGTGCTGGTGCGGGAGAGGATGAGGACGGGCGCGGGCAGCCCACTTGAAGCGGCGGCGGCGGCGGCAGCGTCCGTGTCCAGTTCGGGCTCGGCTCCCGCGAAGACGAGGATTTGGAACGTGAGCTCGACGTCCCAGAACCACTCGGTCACCGTCGTCACGATCTTGGACTCGGTCTTCAGGAAGCCGGCCGTGGTGGTCACGTGCTTGGTCGTGCTTGGGATTTCGCGCTCCACCTTCTTCTTGAAGGTGCACTTCTCGGAGACATTGCAGCGCATCGTGAGGGCGTGGCGGCCAGCGCGGGCCACCTCGCAGAGAAGGCGCAGCCGAGTTTCGTCAAGGCCGAGGGTCTCCAGGCACTGGAGCCAGGATGCTGCCGCCACCGACACCACGCCCTCGGCGAGGCAATACTTGTCCTCGTATTCGTGATGCACCTCTCCAGCGACCTTGGGCTCGGTGCGCGCGCGATCGAGGGCCTTCCGTACTTCCGCGATCGCATGATTGACTTTGCGTTCCACCTCTTCGGCGTCCATGATGTGTTCGTCACGATCGCAAGGAATGAATGCAAGCGCAAAGACTCGGAGTGGCCGCTTTCCTCACATGCTTTCTGTGAACACTGTGAACGCTATTCTGTACACGACTGCGATCGCTTGATTGCAGATATGTATTGCGGCTTCACGACAGAAGGCGCCGGCCTTTTCTGTGTGGAAGCGGTTGGTCTGTGCGTGTTGGTGTGTTGTGAATGAAAGCGGCTCGCCCATTTGGGGGTTCACCGCCCACGTTGGCGGGCGCGCTCCCTCCTGAGTGCATATTTGGGTCTCGCCGCACTTTCTCTCTTTATGGCTGTTTCTCAGCTCTCCGTCTGCATGTGTCTCAGTTGAGGCCTGGCCTGTATTGTTTTGTTTTGTCTTCACGGCTGTGCTGCTTACGTGTTGTGTGTATATTAACATGAATGAAAGCGGCATTCATGCAATCAACACAACCGCGTGCCCTCCTCGTCCTCGTTCTCAGCTGCGTGCGGCGGCTGCATGCGGGCCGTGCGCCGCGCGGCGGCCCTCCGCCTCGTGGTGGCCCCATTACCGGGCCCAAGGCGAAACAGAGCCTTGGCCAAAACTTCCTGCAGGACGTCGGCCTAGCGCGCCAGATTGCAGCCAGCCTCCCTGAGGACGCGACGGGTGGCGAGCGTGTCATCGAGCTTGGCCCAGGCCAAGGTGCCATTTCTGGCCATCTCCTCAAGCGCTACCCTTCCATGACCGCCGTCGAAATCGACGAGCGCATGATCGAACACCTTTCGAGCACGCTGCCCGGACTCACTGTGAAGCATGGCGACATGCTGCAGCTCGACCTCGCACGAGCGGCCAGAGAGCGCGGCGGCGAGCTTCTGCTCGTCAGCAACACGCCCTTCTACCTGACCTCGCCGCTCCTGTTCAAACTGCTCGCCTCCGTCGAGCACGTGCACACCGCCGTGCTCACGACGCAGCGCGAGGTTGCGGATAAGATCCTCTCTCCACCTGGGAACAAGGACTACGGCATCCTGTCGGTGATGCTACAGCTGTTTGGAAAGCCCGAGTACCTCTTCGATCTCCCGGCGACGGCTTTTGCGCCTGTGCCCAAGGTCGAGTCTTCCGTGCTACGCTTCTTTCCTACGGCGGTGCCCTTCGGTGAGACGGAACCCCTCTCGCCCACTCAGCGCGCCGCGCTGTTGGCGCTGCTCAAGATGACGTTTGAGGGTCGGCGCAAGATGCTGCGCGTCTCGCTCAAGAAGCTCCTCGCGAGTGGCGCCGTGGGCTTGCCTGACGACGAGCTCCTCACGCGCCGTCCTGAGCAGCTGGCACCGGCAGAGTTCCTCGCACTGGGCCGTACGCTGTTCGGGGACGATCTTGGCGGCGCGGAGCAGCCGCTGAGCAAGTCCGGCAAGGTCGTCTTGGGACGGCCCGCTGCGGACCTGGCCGCGGCCGCAGATGGCGAGGAGGGCGTTGATGCCATGGTTGATATGGAGGACGATGGGCCATGCGATGGGCCGAGTTTCCCGAGTCCGATGGACCTGCTCGAGGATGCGCACGTTCACAAGGGGTGGCGCGCCCATAAGGCAGGTTGGAATGACTAGCACCGCGTATTGGGTCGCGAGCAAAAAACGCCATTTTGTGTTTCGGCGGGGAAATCTCGCGAGGTTCAGGTTGCGAACACGCCTGAGACGTCCCCGCTTCACCATGAAGCTGATCCGTGTTACCGTCGCTTGCGGCCTCGTCGTCGCCGGTCGTGCCTTCGGCGTGAACAGTGGGGCCCTGCCAGCTTGGCGTACTCTCACGCACCGCTCATTGAATGCACGCCAGCTCGCTACCATGAGTGCCACATCGCTGCAGACCATCTCCCTAACTTCAGCCTCGGTTGAGAAAAGTGGCGCCACAGCTTCCAAGTGGTCCGGCGACTTGCTCGTGCTGCCCTTCTGGGAAGTGGCCAACTCCTCTGAGATCACTCTCTCGACGGAGCTCGCGGCGCTCGACGGTGCCATCGGCGGTGCGCTAACTGACTTGGTGACAGACCAAGAATTCAAGGGTGCGGCTGGCAGCACGGCCGTCGTGTCGCTTCCACGTGGGTCTCCGGCTCGGCGGCTGGCTATTGTTGGCCTCGGCAAGCAAGACAAGTACAAGGTGCCTGGCGCACGTAAATTCGGAGAGGAGCTCGCAGCGTTGGCCAAGGCGCAGAAGGTGAAGGTGATGGGTGCGTTGCTCCCAGCGGACCCGGCGATGACGGCGGTGCTGCAGCAAGCGGTCGAGGCGGCGCTGCTCGGGCTCTCGCCCGACACGCGCTTCAAGTCGGCCAAGGATGCCGACGAGAACAAGCCTCCGCCCCTCCAGAAGCTCGAGCTGCTCGGCACTCCGGCGGACGGTGCAGTGCTCGTCAAGGCACGGATGGTCGCGTCGGGCGTGCTGCTGACCAAGTCGATGGTGGCCGCGCCCGCCAACTACCTGACGCCGACGAGCATGGCGGGAACGGCCGCGGCGCTCGCGGACCAGTTCCCGAAGACGCTCAAGCTCAAGGTGCTTGAGAAATCGGACTGCGAGGCGCTCGGCATGGGCGCGTACCTCGCCGTCTCCCAGGGGGCTGTGGAGCCGCCAAAGTTCATCCACCTGACGTACACACCGCCCCAGGGCAAGCCGACCAAGAAGGTCGCGCTCGTGGGCAAGGGGCTGTGCTTCGACTCGGGTGGTTACAACATCAAGACGGGCGCGGGCTCGCTGATCGAGAAGATGAAGTTTGATATGGGTGGCGCGGGCGCCGTGCTGGGCGCTGCACGCGTCCTCGCGGAGGCAGAGCCCGCGGGCGTCGAGGTGCACTTCATCGTTGCGGCGTGTGAGAACATGGTGAGCGCCGAAGCCTTCCGTCCGGGCGACATCCTGACGGCCTCCAACAAGAAGACGATCGAGGTGCTTAATACAGACGCTGAGGGGCGGCTCACGCTCGCGGATGCGCTTGTATACGCCGATCGTCTAGGTAACGTTGACACCATCGTCGACATCGCGACGCTCACCGGCGCCTGCATCGTCGCGCTCGGCCCCGACTATGCCGCCATGTACACCGACTCGGACGTGCTCCTCGAGCATCTCACCTCGAGCGCGACGAGCACGGGCGAGCTGCTGTGGCGCATGCCCCTTGCGCCAGAGTATGTGGAGCAGATCAAGTCACCGATCGCCGACCTCGCCAATCTCGGAGGGCCGGGCGGCGGCGGCTCGATCACGGCGGCTCTCTTCCTCAAGGAGTTTGTGGGCAAGGAGAGCCCGAATGCGACGTGGGCGCACCTCGACATCGCAGGCCCCGTGTGGAATGACAAGCGCGGCGGCGCGACGGGCTACGGTGTGCGCACGCTCGTGGGCCTCGTCGAGAGGATGAGCTCCTCGTAATCAGAAGGCGGCAAGCCTTGCGGATAACGGGCGCAGCACACGCGGCACGCGGCGGGGGCATGCGCGACCACACGTCGTCCGTCACACATAACAGAGAGACCCATTATCCAAGACCCGTTTCGGGGACTATGCGGGTGATTGCGCTGAGATTCGGATCCGCAGGATTGTTTCGGTTAATGTCTAGTTGCGAACTACAGATCTGTAGTACAGTGAGTCACAGTCGCATACGATCATGATTGGTTTCGAAAGAAAGCGGACTTGCTTGGAGCCAGGCAGGACCTTTTCAACTGTGAGTTGGTGCCTTCTCGGAACGCTGGCTCGGCTCACAGCCAACTTTCACACAGAACGTAGCACCGGTTGTCGCGTCTGTCGTGTTAACGTTCACACAGAACTGCAACAGAGCAATCACCTTTTGCGAGCGCATCTCTCTCTCTGACCTTGCGAGCGCGCGATGCGCTCATTCTCAGTGTGCCTTGAGCGCATGATTGCGGCTGCCCCTGCGAGCAAACCCGCGCCGCTGCCGGCGGCGGCCGCGGCCGCGCTGCCGCCGCGGCGCCGTTTCGTGTTGAGCGCCCCCGCGGCGCCCGAGGTGCGCGGCGCCCCCACCTTCCCCCTCGACAGCCCCGCGCAGTGGGTGCGCGCCTTCAGCAGCCATGGCAGCGACAGGCACTTCAAGCAACTGCGAGCCTCCTTTGATGCTGCGGCGGTGCCCGTGACGCACGCGGGGCTCATCCGCTACCTGCACGCGTGCTGGGCGGCGGAGCGCGGCGCCGTGCTGCGCCCCGACATGGTATGGCACACGCTCGCCAACGAGGTGGCGTCAGCCGTCCTCGCGGACCCGGCTAGGTACCGCGGCCTGTTCACAAAGGCCGCCACGGGGAAGACGGATATCGTCATCGTCACGCGCGACGACCTGGACGTGGGAGAACTCGTGGCGGCCATGCGCACCAAAATCGGCGATCCCGCCTTCGCGGCGCTCCTGTGCGACACGCGCTTCGCGTCCGAGGCGCCCGGCGCGCACACCGCGACGCTGCTCGCCTTCGCGGAGGCTGGCACGCCGTACTTCAACTACATGACGACAATGTGCGGCATCCCGTCCGTGGACGTCGTGGGGAGCCGCGACGAGTGGGTCGCGCTGCTCGCCGCGGTGCGCGGCTTGCAGCGGTACGTCCCCAGCGGCGGCAAGTGGCTCGGCGCCGCCGTGCGCGCCGTGGACGCCATCCTGCACTGGGTCTTCGCGGAGCCGGACACGGACGGCGGCGGCTACGCGGACGCGGCCGCCTTCTTCGCGGACACTTTCCACTACGGGGCCAACCCCAGGTGCGGGTCGGGCCACGAGCCGCGCCTCGTGCGCGGGTGGGCGCGCGGCCTGTACGCTGCCGGCTGGGAGGACAGCGAAGTGGACCTGGACCGCTTCCCGTCGCACGTGCGGCAGATGCCATACAAAGACCGCGACACCGGGCGCATGTACGTGCAGGCCGGCGGCCTGGCGTACAGCGAAGCGACGGCCGATGGGGCTTTTGAGCCCGGCTACGGCTTCGTTACGTACGAGGTGATGGACAAGGACACGTTCAAGCGACTAGCGAAGGAGTAAGCGCGCCTCACGCGCGCCTCCCCCCCCGCGCGCTCATGCATGCAAGATTCATGATGGGGGAATGCGCGCGCTCGCTGTGGATCGCAGACCCAGTGACGATCTTCGAAAAGATCTTCTCGATCTGGCTCTTCGGTAGGTAGCCAAGCAAACAACGCGTCGGTGATGACGAGATTCGGCGGAGATCGATGCGCAGATTGGGCAGGCAATCTGATGAGCACCGAATCCATGTGAGTGCGCGCACGCTCCGTACGAGTACGCGCTCGAGCCTCATGGCCGTTATTCGTGCCGGGGTGGTTGAAGACGTGCACGAGCGCTACACGAGCGCCCCGATGAGGGCGGCGAGAAGTTGCAGCTTTGTGAGGCGACCAGAGCTCACAGCGCGGCACAAGCTATTCGGTGGCGTTTTCCCCGGACGGGACCAAGCTTGTCTCGGGATCGGACGACGATCAAAGACTGGGGTCGCGTGCCCTCAAATCGCACCTCCTTGGCCAAACCTGACGGGATCCTGAATCGTTCATTTGGGTTTGGGGCGATCGAGTATGTGTGATGAGGTCTGTTATCGAATCGGCGCCACGACCCCCGGCGGCCGATCTCTCTCTGTGATTAACTTGGCGGGCGCGTAGCATCGCATGGCATTGCGCATATGCATGCGCATATGTGAGAGATCAAACGCGAAGATGTGTGCAGCTTCATCGAGTGTGGGCCGGGCGTTGCGGGATGTTTTTAGACGGCTGTAAAAGGTGCTACGGTAATGCGTACTTCACGTGTACGCCTACGAGTACTCGATCGGCCGTCAACAACTGAAAACCGTGACGTATCGCGCCGCCGTGTACCTAAATCTATGAAGGCCGACCGGACGCGCGTCTTCCGCTCGTCTCGAGACGAGTTCAAACTCCGCCCATACTCGACTTACCACGGTGGGGTCTTCGACACCTGACGACAACATGGACGACACGTTCACACCGCACAAAGAGGGAACGACAGAGCACACAGCACACGCCACACCAACGACGTGACGATAACAGCACTACTCATTTCGGAAAGATCACTTGGACTTGTTGCGTGTAGCTGTACCCTTTGACCCCGTGCAATGGATGCCGTCGCTTTGTTTCGGACTCGGCTTTCGGATCTGGCTCCTCTCCAGGCGGGTCTGGCTCATGCGCATGGCCCTTGAGTCAATTTCCTTGCCTTCGCACTGTGAGGGTCGCGGTGTGGGCTTCGGCTTGGAAGCCGAGTTGAGGCCGTGTGCCATGTCCTCCCCCGATGGGCAGGCCGTGGCGTCGAGCGCCTTGTTGACGTCATCATCGCAGTTTGGCGGCGGCTTCGCCGGGTCGAGTCCGTATTTTTGTAAGAGGCCCCACTCCTCCTCCTCCTCCTCGGCGCGAACACCCGCGATGACCGGCAGTGGGAGCTCCGAGCCAAAGGCCTCGGCCTGCTGCGACTTGGGCCGGGCTGGGCTGGGCTGGACGTCCTTCTCCGCTTTAATCTTCTCGATCTCCTTGACCGACGGCTTGCCAACCTTGGCCACTTCTGGGTTCAGAGCCTCTGAAGGTACGGTTGGTACCGCGACCATGTCGTCTTCGGACAGCAACCCGATGCCACCGATTGCGGCCCCGATAAGTGCTCCCCCTACCGCACCCACCACCATCCCCATGGGCCCCCCCATCATCCCCACCGCCTGACCCATCGTTGCGCCCGTCATCATCGCCCCTCCAATGCCGATCGCCGTGGTGGTCGCGGCGGCAGCGGCTCCTCCCACTGCCCCCTGGAATGTCTCCATCGCCGCCTCCGGGGCTGGCTGTTTCTTGAGCTCGGCTGCCTTCTTAATAAATGCCTGTCTTGTAGACTTGAGCTTCGTATCGTTAACGGGCACGTCGAACTGTCTCACGTTGGCGCACTTCGACGGCTTGGTCTTGGCGGCGGCGGGTGTGGGAGGCGGTGCGGCGCCGGCGCTCGAGGGGGCTGCGGCAGCAAGGGGGTGGATCGCCGGCGGTACGACCACCACTCCCTCGTCCCGTGGCCCCAAGATCGAATGACCCTCGCCTTTGAAAGCGGAAGCTTCCGAGCGCGCCGCCACCTGCTTATCATTTGGTGCATGTACGAGCACTTGGTCGCCGCCGTAAAACTCAGCATGGCCCCCGCGCTCACCCCCCGCGTTCGGCGGCGCGCCAGCCTTGGCGCGTGGCAGCAGATCTATCACCCACGAATTGGGAGTGGCGGCCTGCGGCTGATCGAGTGCGACAATGCGTTTGGTACGCATGTCCTCGGGGTTCTCGGGCGCCGGACGATCACTCGCTAGCTGGTGCCCCTTTTCACCACAGCCTGGTATGAGCTCCGTCTTCGCTTTCGCCGCCTCCTCCGCCGCTCGGAGCCATAACTCCGAGTCGGGCTTGACCTCGGCGCACGTGTAGCCCGCCTTGATCTCGAACCCGGCGGTCTTGGCCTCACGTGCCGTATAGCCAGCTCGCTTGACCTCCTCCAAAGTATAGCCCGCGGTCTTGGCCTCGGTACATGTCAGCCCCGCCGCCTTGATCTCGGCGCACGTGTAGCCCTCCTTGATCACGAACCCGGCGGTCTTGGCCTCACGTGCCGTATAGCCAGCTCGCTTGACCTCCTCCAAAGTATAGCCCGCGGTCTTGGCCTCGGTACATGTCAGCCCCGCCGCCTTGATCTCGGCGCACGTGTAGCCCTCCTTGATCACGAACCCGGCGGTCTTGGCCTCACGTGCCGTATAGCCAGCTCGCTTGACCTCCTCCAAAGTATAGCCCGCGGTCTTGGCCTCGGTACATGTCAGCCCCGCCGCCTTGATCTCGGCGCACGTGTAGCCCGCCTTGATCTCGAACCCGGCGGTCTTGGCCTCACGTGCAGTATAGCCAGCTCGCTTGACCTCCTCCAAAGTATAGCCCGCGGTCTTGGCCTCGGCGCATGTCCGCCCCGCCGCCTTGATCTCGGCGCACGAGTAGCCCGCCCTGAACCCGGCGGTCTTGGCCTCACGTGCCGTATAGCCAGCTCGCTGGACCTGTGAGACGAGCATGTCGCAGATTCCACAGCGCCCACTGAAGTGGACAGAGACTTGCCAGCGATGCCACCAGTCCACAGTGCAAGCCCCGAGAACCGTGCCGATGTCGCCTTCATAGATTGGTTCCCCCTTCCGAGAATATGTCGAGACGCGCGAGGCCACTATATCACCCTCGGCCAAGCCACCGGGAATCGAGTGTGAAGCTGCTTCTTCTTCGCGTCGTCGCTCCTCCTCGCGCTGGCGCTGACGAGTTGAATTGTGATCTTTCTCCCGTGCTGCCATCGCACGATCTGCTGCAGCCACGCGCTCGGCGGCTTCGGCGTCCTTGCGAGCCTCGAGAGCACGATCAGCCGAAACGATCCGCTTGGCAGCTTCTTGATCCTGATGGGTGCGCGATTGCTTGGTGCGTAATTGTTCCGCAATTCTTGGGTTATCGCTGTAGACACCCCAATTCTCGGCGTCGCTTTCAGCCCTCATGCGTTCGATTTCGCAACAGCCGTACCACTCTTGCCCTCCGCTACCACTCTTGGGCAAGAGTGGTACATAGGATTTGATGAGCTGGGATGCCATCCGCCTGCTCCCGTTCGTTTCTGTCCGTGGTAGGCTGCTGCTGATCGACCTCTTCTCCAGGACCTTTGCCGCTTCTTTCTCGAGGAGACCCATCACCGCCTTCAACGTTTTGATGTCATCGTCAGTCGCGGTGCCAGCCGTCAGCTTCGACACAAGCTGCGCGTTTATGGCGAGGAGCGTCTCACGATCCGCCATGCGTGCACAAAATGATGGCGAGCGCACCAACACACTGCGCTCGAGGAGACCCATCAACGCCTCCAACGTTTTCATCTCATCGTCAGTCGCGGTGCCAGCCGTCAGCTTCGACATGAGCTGCTCTTTTTGGGCGAGAAGCGTCTCCATGGCCATGGGTGCACAAATGACGAGCGCACCCTCACCTATAGCGAGCGAGCTCGCTCTCTTTCGGGGTTTGCGAGCGCGCCCCACACAAAATCTCAAACAAATTTACTGCAACAAAATATGTACCTTTTCTGCTGTGAGACACAGTCCCATAATCATGAATGTTTCTAATGAAAGCAGTCTTTCTGAAATGGCGAGCACCCTGCCACTCCAACATTGCGAGCGCGCAGTGCGCCATCGAGCTCGGAAGAACAATGGCGCTCGTGGACGAGGCACTCGCGGATCTGATCAAGCGCAACGAAGCGCTCATGAGCAAGCTCAACGACGGCACGGCCTCACGCGACGACCACCGCGCGCTCGACGCTACGATGACTGAGATCGAGAGGCGCAACACTGAAAGCTCGGCTCTTGCAACGATGACTCGCGCCGAGCTCATGCGGCGCAACGAGGCCCTCATGGCCAAGGTGAAGGCGGGCACGGCCACGCGTGCCGATACCGAACAGCTCAACAACACGATGGCCGCGATCGCTGCAGAGGATCAAGAGCGCACCGCCATCAAGCTCGAGGCGAGCACCATGGACACGAAGAGCCTCATGGAACGCAACGCCGAGCTGATGCGCAAGTTGAGCGCCGGCACCGCGACGCGCGCTGAGACGACCAAGCTCGAGGCGAACACGGCTGCCATTGAGAAGGCCAAGGCTGATGCCGACGCGATGCGCACCACCATGTCGAGGACCGAGCTCATCCGGCGCAACGAGGCCCTCATGGCCAAGGTGAAGGCGGGCACGGCCACGCGTGCCGATACCGAACAGCTCAACAACACGATGGCCGCGATCGCTGCAGAGGATCAAGAGCGCACCGCCATCAAGCTCGAGGCGAGCACCATGGACACGAAGAGCCTCATGGAACGCAACGCCGAGCTGATGCGCAAGTTGAGCGCCGGCACCGCGACGCGCGCTGAGACGACCAAGCTCGAGGCGACCATGGCTGCCATTGAGAAGGCCAAGGCTGATGCCGACGCGATGCGCACCATCGAGGCGAGGGACGAGCTCATCCGGCGCAACGAGGCCCTCATGGCCAAGGTGAAGGCGGGCACGGCCACGCGTGCCGACAAGGAGAAGGCTGACCTCAGCACGCTCGAGATCAAGCGTCGCAAGTCCACCGAGGAATCCATCGCCAAAGAGACGGAGGTGGACGAGCTGCTGCGGCGCAATGCGGCTCTCATGAAGACCATGAAAGAGGGCACAGCGACGAGAGCCGACCGCGAGGAGCTCGAGGCCGTGATGAGGCGCAAAGAGGAGCTCGACAAGGAGCTTGGGGAGACCAAGGCGCGGGAGACGAAGGCCAAGCTCGATGCCGCGCGGGGAGAGCTCCGCCTGACCGAGCGCAAGACTGCCGTGCGCGACGTGATGCGGATGATCAAGGAGTCGGAACGGACCGATCTGTGCTTCATGATTGACGCGACGGGCTCCATGGGAAAACACATCGAGGCCGTCAAGACGCAGATCGTCAAGATCGCAACGGATGTGCAGAAGACCAACCCGCACCTCCAGCTGCGCGTCGCGATCACAGGCTACCGCGACCGCGTCGATTGCCCGAAGGATACAAACTCGCCCTTCGATTTCACGGACAGCCTCGAGACCTTTGTCTCGAACGTCTCGTCGATCCGCGCTGACGGTGGCGGCGACGGCTGCGAGGATGTCTCCTCGGGCATCTCCGACGTGCTCCGCTTCTCATGGAGCTCGCCCACGCGCGTCCTCTTCTTCATTGCCGACGCGCCGTCGCACGGCGCGCGGTACCACGATGGCTGCAATGACAATCACACGAGCGGCGATCACGGCATCCCCGAGAAGCTCAAGAAGCTCGTCGCAATGAACATTGACATCGTGTTCTGCTCGATCAACGACTCAATAACTGCAAAAATGATCCGCGTGATGAACAGCGACCTGGGCGGCTCGCCCATCAAGACGGTGCCGCTTGGCGACCCAAGCGCGCTGACGAAGCACGCGACAGCGACGCTGCGCAAGTCGATGCATAAGACGTTCACCGCTAGCCGTGGGCGGACGACGAAGTGTGCAGACGCTGAGCTGCGCGCGTTTGTGCTCACCCCGGCGCCGCCAGCCTGGGAGCTGCTGCCCGCCCTCGACGCGAAGCTCTACATGAACAAGGAAGTCATCGACATCGCCTCCCTTAAGTCCAGCGGCCCGCTCGAGACCATGCTCGTCGGCTTCGGCACGGCAGTTAGGGGCCTCTTCTCATCGTCCAGTGGCCTGAGCGCGAGCAAGGCGTCGGGCGAGGCGTCGTGTGAGCGGTGCCAGATCAAGGTGGCGCCCGAGCCCTTCAACACGGGCAACCTGCGCCTCGCGCGCTTCGGCCAGATCATGACGAGCGGCGGTTCGGGCGGCTCGTCTGCCACGTGGCAGCCTTGTGTGTTCAAGGACTTCAAGTCTAAGGACGCCAAGGACCACCTGCTTGAGCGCTACCTTGAAGAGATGGAGGTCAACTCGGTCGCCTCGGCGCTCGCGGCCGAGTTCAACAGGACGCAGCGGCCACCCGCCAACCGGCAAATCCGCTACGTGCTCTCATCGGTTGCCACCGTCGAGACGGCCAAGGGCTCGCGGACGTACTTCGCCGAGCCGTTCCTCGAGGGGAGCTTCACGCGCTTCTCGTACAACACGGGCCCCTGGGAAGAGGACAGGCTCGACCCATGGCTGCTCCGCTTCGCGCTCTGGACGTACGAGGTGACCGGCGGCTTCTTGATGGTCGCCGATCTGCAGGGTATCCAGAGCGACCAGGGCTTCGTGCTCACCGATCCGGTCATCCTCTCCACGGACCTGAGGCGCTTCGGCAACACCAACCTGGGCGGCGAGATGATGGAGCGCTGCAAGGCATCCGCCGAGGCACATCTCTTCACGATGACGGGCGGCAAGTTCTCTATGGCGAGGTCCAGCCCGCGCAGCGGCGACTTCCTGAGCTTACTCGAGGCGGCGGAGAAGCGCGACGAGGCAGTCACGGCAATACTCTCGTCGAAGGAGCCGCTCAGATCGAGGGGAAGCCCAGTGTCTTCGTCACCTCCATCGCCCAAGTCGGTGACGCACGCGCTCTCGTTCATGCCGCCTCCGCCTCCAAGGAAGAAGTGAGTGTGGTCAGGCGTGGGCAGCAGCAGCGAGCGATGAGGGGATTGGGTGTGCAGACGTGTGGCATCCATGGGGGTGTTCATTGGGGTTGTTCATGGGGGGTGTTCATGGGGGCGTGTGCCCCGTGTTCAGTGTGCGGTGTGCCGTGTGCGAATGCGTGCGTTCCGGGCGACGAGACGTGACCGCGACTTCCTGAGCTTACTCAAGGCGGCGGAGAAGCGCGACGAGGCAGTTTCCAGTTACGGCAATTGGTAGGTAGCTAGGTCAGTTACAAATCTCTCTGTATCTCGTCTATTATTCTGTAGTGTGGAGACTAGAGTCTCGAGATCAAGCGAAGGCAGACTCACAAAAAAAGAATAATTCTATCAGAGAGAAGGAATTGAGAGACGAGGCCGCGAGGGGCTCGACGGCCGGGATTGGGGGCACTGGAGTGGGCGTGGAGGTTACGTGGAGGTGCGTTCGGTGTGCCTGCCAAGCGGCAGGGCGCAAGGATTCGATGGCAGACAACGAGATTTTCTCACAACCTTGCACATGGAGGCGGCCTCGCAGCAATGCCACTTGCGACGCGCCGAGTATCTGAGCTCAATCGTGCTCCACCTCCACTCGTCCCACTGCCTGCCAGGCCTCGAAAGATTGCAATCGAGCGTCCGAACATGCTTTGCTGCTCGGGCATGGGCACCTCTTCCGCCACGTCCGCCTCTTCGACCTCGCCCTCGTCCTCGCGCCCCTCGTCTCGCACGGGCTGCGCCTTGTCTTCTTCCGCGCACGCAAAGCACGCAGGCGCCAACGGGTCCACCGCTGCCTGCTGGACCGAGCCGCGTGCTGGGGGCAGGCGCGCCGCCGCCGCCGCGTTGAGCACGTGCTTCGTCAGCGCGATCGCCGCGCGCTTATCCACGCCCACGTTGTACTCTGCGCACTTGCTGCTATGCACGCAGCAGTAGCAGCCGTCCTTGCAGTCGCACTCAGTCATCAGCAGCAAGGCATCACGGAGCAGAGGCAGCAGCACGGTGGCAGCGCGCTCGGCGATCCCAAGCCCACCCTCGCGCTTGTCGAAGAGCAGCAGCCGCTTGGGCCATAGCTGACGGTGGCGCAATGCATCGCATTCACAGCCCACGTCACCCGGGTCGCACGAGAGGCGCAGAGGCAGCATGGAGAGAAGTGCGTGCGCCATCGCGTGCAGACCGGCGTCCATGGGCAATCCAAGCTTCGCGAGCTCCGCGGTGGAATCCTCGGGGAGATCCACCCAGCACGCACGCGTGTCGTACGCGTAGGTGGGCATTCGCAACGGCACCTCCTCGAAGATCTCGCCAGTCTTCTGCCAGCGCTTAACGAAGCCACCCACCTCAAGCGTGACGCGCACGCGCCCGCAGCAGAGCTGCCCGCTGCTGCGCTCGCCGCCAGCGCGGCTGCCGACCTCGCCACCATCACCACCGCCGTCGCCGCTGCCGCAACTGCCGCCGCTGCTGCAACCACCGCCGCTGCTACCGGTCCCCGCGCGAGGAATCTCGCTGAACGGCCACACTTGATTGCGCTGCATCACGTGCACCTTGAGCTTGTCGAGGCAACCCGTGTAGTAGCGCGCATTCGTCGCGCGCACGCGGATGATGCCCCTGGGCGCTTCCCAGCTGACCACCTCAAACTTGCGCCCTTGGTTGAGGTAGATGGCCCCTTCGTGTAGCTCGTACCAGCAGCGTAGGCGCTCCACCTCATCAATCACCTCGTCGTACTCGGTGTCATCACCACCGGCATCGCCTCCAGCGCCGCCGCCGCCGCCCATGCCAGCGCGGAAGGCCTCTCCAATGGTTGGCTGGTCGCGCCGGCGCACGCAGCGATGGAGCACCTGGATACGTGTCTGGTCAATTGAGCGTATGTTGCAAAGCTCGGCAGGACGCTCGATCAGCACGTCGCAACGCCAGCTCGCCGAAGCTCCCATCACCGCCACCCTTGCGGCCGCCGCGTCCGCGTCCGCGCCTATGCTGGCCGAGACCACTGCGCCGGGCAGGGGCAGGGCGATCAGCTTGCCCTCAGCTTGCAGCCGTTGCACTGCCTGATGGTAGTCGACAGCACCGTCGTCGGAGAAGCCGCCAAAGAGTGCGGCGTCCTCCGCGGTGAGCGGCTGTTCCTTGGCTGCGCAGAGCAAGTGCTGCTCAAGCACCATCGGGTTGGCGATGTCGACCACTGCTGGTTCGACACCCATAGCGAGCGTGCGCTCCGGGTGGCGCATGACCCATTGGTCAATGGCTGACGGGTACGCGACGAGCACGCAGAGCGCATCGGAGTCGGCAGTGCGTCCGCACCGGCCGGCCCGCTGCCAGAGCGACGCGAGCGAGCCTGGGAATCCCAGCATGATGACGCCGTCCAAGTTGGCGATGTCGACGCCCAGCTCGAGCGAAGAGGTCGCTGTGACCCCACGCAGAGTGCCATCGTACAGCTGCGCCTCGACGCGCCGCCGATCCGCGGGCGTCAGGCCACCGCGATACGCACCCAGAAGGCTGGGCGCATGTGAGCTCTGGACGCCCAGCTCGGCGCGAAGGTGCTGGCGCGCGTAGTCGAGCACGAGCTCACAGATCTTGCGCACCGAGCAGAAGCAAATCGTCTTGAGCTCCGCGCGCACCATCTCGGCGAGCAGCACGGCCGCCTCGATGTTCGACGAGGCGCGCCGCCCCTCGTCGTCGCGCCGCATGCGCTCGGCACGTCGCCGCGCTTCCTCCGCTGCACTGAAGCCGGATGCACTGAAGCCCGAGGCCGGCTCGTCGCGCGCTTCGTCGGGTGCGGCGGGCCCGCGCCGACGCTTTGGCGGAGGCTGCTCTGCCGTGCTCGCCGTTGCGCGAGGCGGCTGCTCGCTCGGCGGGCCCTCCCAATGGTGTGACCACACGGCCTGCTGCGGCTCGGTCAGCGGCACGCCCTTCCCCGGGGGCAACGGCGTGGGCTGGGCTGCGAGCGGTGGGTTCCAGAACAGCAGCCGTCGTCGGCCATGCGGTGAACCATCCCCTGTTATGACCGTCGTCGCGTCGCGCGACACGCCCGTGAGCATCTGGAAGAGCTCGGCCGGATTCCCCACAGTGGCCGAGCAGCACACAAAGGAGGGGTTGCTGCCGTACAGCCGCGCGAGCCGGCGCAATCGGCGCAGGATGAGCGCCACGTGTGCGCCGAAGACGCCGCCGTACATATGCGCCTCGTCGACCACCACATACGATAGGTGGCTCAAAAACGGCGCCCATTCCTTGTGGTGCGGCAGGATGGAGCAGTGGAGCATGTCTGGATTCGAGAGGAAGATGCGCGTGCTCTGGCGCAGCTCGGCACGCTCCGCTTGCGGCGTGTCGCCGTCGTACGTCGCGACGGGCAGCCCAAATAGAGGCGTGGCGCATGCATTCGTGAGCGAGCGAAGCGCGCGCTTCTGGTCCTGCGCAAGTGCCTTCGTTGGGAACAGAAAGAGTGCACGGCTATTGCCATCCGTGGCCATCGCATGGAGCGTCGGGATGAGGTAGCCGAGGGACTTGCCCGAGGCGGTCGGCGTGCACAACATCACGTGCCCACCCCCCATGAGCGCCTCCACCGCACACGCCTGGTGCGAGTACAGCCGAGTGCGGCCGGTCGCCTCAAGGAGTGCCCTCACCGCCGGCGCAAGTTCCACACGCGGCATAGCATACTCTGCCGGGCGCGCCGGCTGCTCGTGGTAGTGAATGATCTGATCGGTGAGGAAAGGCGAGTGCCTCAGCCGCCGCAGGAAGCGCTCGCACGCACTTGGGCGCTCCCCGCCGCCGGCGGCGATCGGTGTCGGCCGCGGCTCGCTGCTGACCCCGCCCCCGCTGCAACCGCCGCTTTGGCCGCCGCCGTTAAAATGAACGTGCTCCTGGGTGCGCGCTGCCCTTGAGCCATCCACAGAGTGCGCCGTGCATGCAGCCTCCTCTGCCGACGCTGGCCGCACCTCATCTTCCCAGTCGCCCTCGACGTCATCGTCGGCCGTAGCCAGCGATGCGGCGACATCACCTTGCGCAGTCTCCACGGCGGTGGCGTCCGTGCCAAGACCGCCTTCGCGGCGAGCATCCGCGTTTGGAGGTGACGGGGCCGCGATCGAAGCGCGTCGCAGAGGCCGCGGCGGCGGCGAGGGAAGGCCGCTCACATCCGTCAGCGAGCGAGCCCGGCTGGGTGAGCTCATCGAAGCCGTTGCGATGCTGGTGCGCTCGCTACGATCTGGAGCGCCCTCTGCGATGGCCTGCCTTTGCTGCGTGATACCTGCAGGTAGCGGCGGCACAGCCACCTGGGGCACCTCGCCCGCCGTGCTTGCGAGCGCCTTGACAAACCTTTTATGGCGTGAGCGAACGGCGCCCGGCGTGGCGATCATGCGGAGCGACTCGCGCACGACCAGCTCAAGCTCCACGTCGCCACTCGTAACGATTGCGAAGCGGAGCGCAAGGCTCGCGTCGAGCCCGCACATTTGACGAAGGTGCGTGCCGGTGAGCTCCAGCCCGCACAGCCCGCGCACGGTTGGTGCTAGTCGGCCGATGGTACAGGACACACCCTTGGGCGCGAGGAAGGCGGCTGCGGTGAGCGTGGAGGCGTACAACGCGGCGAGCTCGGCACGCGATGGTGGCAGGCTTTCAGGCGCCGGCGTTGAAGCGGCACCCTTGCCGCCCTTGCCGCCGAGCATGGGCGCGGAGGCAACTGTGAATGTCTGTGAATTGACGATCAGTTCAGTTCAGTTCAGTTTTTTCGCGGTCCCTCCACGCTCACTCCACCACCGTCTCAAAGGACGGCTCCGCTCCCCTCGGTCAACACAAGTACTGAGTACTCGCTCGCTTGGGCTACTCAATTTCGCTAGTGAGGTCGGTCTCTCCCAGCACACAGTGTGATCTCTGGTGCTCGCTGCCCTATAGGAAAGTTTGCTTTTGGTGACCGGACCATACCTATACACGCACGCACCCTAGGGCCTCACTTGGAGAGCCCGAACGTGATGGGCATGTACTACGGTACGGTACAGTCTGCGGTGGTGTACACTAACTAGACCCCCCTTAGTAAGAACCCACACCTCGAACCCCGCTTTCCCGACGGGGGGTGGGTTGGGAGGTTTCGTTTTTTTTGCTTGTGGCGAGTTTGGGCGTCGTGGCCTAGGGGGGTGGTCCCACTCTCCCCCTTTGGGGAAGGGTGGTGACGTGGGTGATAGTGCTATTGTGGTATACAGCCTTGTAAACTTTTTTGGCAGGAATGTCGGGCGCGATATTAGTTAATCATGCGAGATTTATGCGAGATATTCGCCGAGATACAGTCGAGATACGGGGAATACTTGCGGGATTGCTCGCTGCCCTATACTACCGGGCGGGATTGTGATAGGCAATCAGGTGGGGGGTGGGGGGAGGGGTGGGGGTTGGGGTTTTGTCAACCGTCATCAGAAGTCTGTAAACACCAGCAACAGAAAAGTTTTCTTTTGTCTCACCGGACCGTACCTAACGAGGCGGGCGACCATCGGGTGGCTGGAACTCCCCCTTGGCAGGGGGCGGTTCATTGGCCCCTCCCTACGTGCGTAAACACCAGCAACAAACATGTCGATTCAACTGACCCTTTCTCAACAAACATGTGCCCCCCGAGGTGCAAGGATCCGAGCGCCGAGCACGAGCTCGAGGCATACTCGAGGCAGTCGACTACACCCACTACACGCCCAACAGTGAACCACAGAGATCGGCCGTCGGGTCGTGCCGCCGATTCGAGATTCGATAACAGACCTCACGTACCCCGGCGACTTCCGAATCCGAACTTGGCCTTCTCCGCAGGCTTGAGGATGCGGAAAGAGCACATGAGGTCCTCGTCGACGCTCATCACGGCGCCGGCGTTGTCGAACTCGCCGCAGTAGTTGGGCGCCGAGATGAGCGTCACCAGCTGCCGGTCGGCAAAGAACTCGAAGCCGTCCTCGACGACCTGGTGCGCGCGCACGACAAGGTCGTAGTCGTGCTTCTGCAGGAACTTGGTGACAACGTCCGCGCCAAACGTGTACGAGACGCCACGGTCGTTCTCCGCCCAGCCCGAAATATCTGCCTCTGGGTCGGACCAGAGCAGATCGCACAGCATGCCAGAGTCGGGTACGTCCACGGGACGCGAGATGCGCTTGATTTGCTCAGGCGAGTTGAGGTCGGGCGAGAGGCCCGCGTGCACGCAAAAGATCTTCTCGTCGATGACGGCGGCGAAGGGCATCACGTTGAAGGCCTCCTGGAACTTCTTCCACATCTTGATACTGTATCGCCGCTTGCACTCGTCGTAGAAGCCGTAGATGCGGTTCGTCGCAGCGCACTCGTGGTTGCCGCGCAGCAGGAAAAAGTTCTCGGGGTACCTAATCTTGTACGCGAGCAGCAGCGCGATGGCCTCGAGGCCGTTCTTCCCGCGGTCGACATAGTTGCTGCCAAACGCCCCGGGGCACGCGGTGAGCCATTGGGACTCAGTGGCAAGGCTCGCAAAAGGGAGCGCGCTGATGGTGGGTCCGTATGCATGTGGGGGCGAGGGGTAGACGGGGAGCATGTGTACGTGCTCGCGTGACGCGTGCGGCCCATGTCGCGGAGACTGGGGCGGAGAGCACGACTAGGCGCTCACCCCAGGAAGAGGTAGTTTGCATCGGGCGGGAAGCCGCAGTGTTCAAACAAGCGCAGCAGGTCTCTGAACTGCCCGTTGACATCTCCAACGATCGAGAGCGGCGCTTCGAGCTCGAGGAGCGCTGGCTGATTGCTCATGATCTGTGTGGACTGCTCAATCAGGTATGTAACTTCGTCGGCCGAAAGGTTGACGGTCGAGCCAGGCTTCTCTGTGGACATCACGGGGTACGCAGCAACTCGAAGGAATCGTGTGAGAAAGGCTGCCACCTGTCGGTGGGGTGGCCGAATGGTCCGACGTGGCGACGCGGCTCACTATCGGCAGCCGATTTGAGCTTTTCAATTATGGCGTCAACTTTGGCCGCTTCAGCCATGGATGTCGCTGCTCGCGGGCTATAGCTGCTATAGCTGCTGTCATAGCTTCTGCCGGAGCCGCCACCGGAGTAGCTGGCCCAGGTTGTTGCCTTTGTTTTCTTCTCATCTTCCTCCCGTGCTGCCATCGCACGCTCTGCTGCAGCCACGCTCTCGGCCTTCTTGATGGTGGCGGCCTTGGCTGCCTGCGGAGCAGCGGCCGCCCCCTTGCCCTCGGCCTTGGCCGCAGCGGCCGACGCAGCCGCCTCCGAGACCAGCGCCGCACGCGCCACCGCCTCCGCACGCGCCGCATCGACGTCGCCAGCCTTCATCATGCTCACCAGGGCGCCCGCGAGGGCCTTGCGCACAACGGCGGCGGCGGCGTCCTTGCGAGCCTCGAGAGCAGGATCTGCCGAAGTGATCCTGCTGCCGTAGCCGACGTCGCCGCCGCCATAGCCTCTGCTGTAGCTGAAGCCGCCGTGGCTGGTCTTGGTTGCTTTTTCCTTTGCTTTCTTCTCATCTTCCTCCCGTGCTGCCATCGCACGATCTGCTGCAGCCACGCGCTCGGCGGCTTCGGCGTCCTTGCGAGCCTCGAGAGCACGATCAGCCGAAACGATCCGCGTGCCCCTCGGTTGTCTGCTGCCGCTGCCCTTCCTTCCGTTCTTCTTTCGCTTTTGGAGAATTTTGACGCTCGTGGCGGCCGCCGATGCGCCCGCGCCGCATCTCCCGGATGGTGCTGTTTGTGGTACGCTGCTGCTGATAGACCCCTTTGACGCTTCTTTCTCGAGGAGACCCATCACCGCCGTCAACGTTTTGATGTCATCGTCAGTCGCGGTGCCAGCCGTCAGCTTCGACACAAGCTGCGCGTTTATGGCGAGAAGCGTCTCACGATCCGCCATGCACAAATGACGAGCACCCCGCACTTTTTGCGAGCGTGACTTGTTGGGCTTTCTTGTTAACTGTGAAACGAGACACAGAGGAGAACTTGTTTACTTAAAAGTGAGCAAGCAGTGAACGTTCTTTCGCTCTTGCTGAGTTTATAACGACTTACAGGCATGAACACTGCCTGAATATTCACAGCAAATTCCCCGAAGCGCCAGAAAGCCTTGCGGCGGTTAGGAGATCGCGCGAGATCGATGCTTGCTTGCTTTGAGTGATACATGTAACATTCACAGACAAATCCTCGAAGCGCCGAAACTTGACTTGACATCCTCGTGAAGACAGCGCAGTGAGGGGACTTCGTTCGAAAGCATGTCTGAGTCTGCTCGAGCCACAGCCCGTCCGGCCACCGCCGTTGCAGCCTCAGCCACCGCCACGCGCCCAGCGGCCGCGACCACCGCCACCGCCGTGCGCCCAGCTGCTGCGGCCACCGCCACCGCTGCGCGTCCAGCTGCTGCGGCCACAGCCACCGCTGTGCGGCCAGCTGCTGCGGCCACCGCCACTGCTGCGCGTCCAGCTGCTGCGGCCACCGCCACCGCTGTGCGGCCAGCTGCTGCGGCCACCGCCACTGCTGCGCGGCCAGCTGCTGCGGCCACCGCCACTGCTGCGCGCCCAGCAGCTGCGGCCACCGCCACCGCAACAGCCGCACGCCCGGCGACTGCGACCGCTAGCACAGCTACCGCAATAGCTGCACGCCCGGCCACTGCGACCGCTGGCGCAGCTACCGGAACAACCGCACGCCCGGCGACTGCGACCGCAAGCGCTTCGCCCCCGAGGACCACGATAGCCGCGACGACAGCAACAGCGGCGAGGCCGGCGACTGCGACCGCGGCGCGCCCGGCAGTGGTCACCACCTCTTCGGCAACGCCGCGCACGACATCATTCGCCACCTCTGACGAGCAGCCAATCCGCACGACGGCTGCTGCAGCCGCGGCTCGCACCAGCACGTCGCCGACCAGTACGTCGGCGCGTGCGACGGCCTCGCCGCCAAGCAGTGCGGTGCGTACGACGACGACGACTGCGTTCAGCACGACGGCGGCGCGCTCGAGCACTTCGGTCAGCACGACGGCGGCGCGCTCGAGCACGGCAGCCGCAGCGGCGCCTAGGAAGACTGCGCCGGTGAAAAAGCGCGGCCAGTACGAGGTGCAAGACGCGTACGATAATGCAAACACATCGCACCAGGGGCTCGGGGTGCGCGAGCTGCGCGGTGCGCTACGTGAACTGTCCGTCGAGGCCACGGCGAACGAGACGATCAAGATGCTTCAGACGTACAACAAGACGGGCAGCGGCAAGCTCAGCCTCGACGAGTTCACAGCGCTCATCGAAGGTCTGGACGCATTTGAGAATGAGGAGGCGGCTGACACCGCCGCGGGCGCGGCTCCCGCCCCATCAGATGAGCCGCCGAAGCCCGAGGTGCCCCCGGCGCGCGACCCTCATGACCCTCCGCTCAAGCCGCCGCCGATCATCGTGGGCGGTCCGCCTGGCCCCCTCCCGGTTCCCGAGGGGTTCCGTTACGTGACAGCGCTCGGCGTGGGCTATGGCCAGCACCACAAGCCAAGGGGCTCGACACCGCGATCTCGCATCGAGCCTGGCCGAACTCGATCTGCGGAAGGGCTGCTGCGCGGCAGCGTCGTGCCAAGCAGCGGGCGCGAGTACACCGACGGCCCATACTACAAGCCGGTGAACCTGCCCCACTCGAGCCGCCCACCGGCCGGTCGCACCGTCAGCCCGCCGCCGACCGGCCGCACCGAAGACAAACAGCCGCCCATGAGTCAAACAACCAAACAGCTCATCGCTGATGGAATCGTGCCCGCGGCCGGGCGCACCGTCAGCCCGCCACAGGCGGCCAAACCCGCCGCAAGCCCGCCGGAGGCGACCAAGCGCACCGTCAGCCCGCCGCCAGTCACCGGGCGCACGTCGCCGCCGGCGGCCGACCCGGAGCTCACCGCAGGGGTCTTCGGCGGCGTCAACGTCTTCCGACCGAGCGGGGCCCTGGGCAGCGGCGGCGGCGCATTCGGCGCCCCTGCTAAGGAGGTGGAGAGTCTGACGATGCACGAGAACGAGCAAGGTGTGCTCTCCTTGCTGGCGCAGTACGCCGGGGGCAAGACGCTCCACCCGTCGCAGCAGTGGATCGTGCGAGCGATGCGCGCCCTCGAGCTGCGCTACCAGGCCGCCGGGCGCGCCGAGGCCGTACAGCGCTTCAACCTCGAGGTGCATGCGCAGCAGCTCGCGTACGACCTGAACGCGCACCGGAACGCGCTACACCTCGCGCAGTCCGCGCGCAAGCAGGCCGAGGAGGACGCGGTGCGCGCCGCGGAGGCAGTCAAGTTCGAGCAGGAGGCGAATGGCGCGCTGCGCGAGCACATTGACGCGCTGCAACGCGAGCGCGACGCTCTTGCCGCCCAGCTCGAACGATCACGCTCGGAGCTCAGGGAGAACCACCGTGAGCGTGAGGGGATGCAGCGTCGGTGGGAGCAGGCGAACCACGAGGCCAAGTCGTGGGCACAGCGCGCGTACGAGGCGCAGAGCGAGTCGCGCCTCGCGATCGCCGATGCCAACGTGGCTCGCGACGCGGCGCAGGCGATGCAGCGCTCGATGCTCACCGCGCAGGAGTACCGGCTCGCCGAGGAGGCGGGCTACCAAATGCAGACCATCATCCAGCTCGCTCCCTCAAAGCCCATCCTCACCAGCGTGTACGGGCAGCCGCAGCAGGTCGACGCGTTTGTGCCGATGTGACACGTTGTGAGCTCCGCTCGCGGCTGCCTCGGGCTACGCAGACCCAGCAGGGTCCCGAGCCGGCCCGCCGCGCGTGCTTCTCTCTCGAAGTCACGAGTGTCTCGCGCGCTGTGCGTGTGTGTGGGGAGGCGTCGGGGCGGGACAGACCACATGCAAAGTATTAAAGGTGTGTTTCTTCGCTTGACTCTTCTGATCCATGCCTACTAAACCTGAGGAAGAGAAGTCCGTCTTCTGGTCTGCCATCCGATCACATTACAGTGCCCGCTGCATGCGCTTTGCGCTGACTGCGCTCCGTGGCGAGCCCCTTGAGGTGGGCGTACGTCGCAAACTGCACCGCGGCGGACGGCAACACCTTGAGGTTGTACAGCAAGAAGCCGCGATAGAGCCGGCGCACCCCGCCCTCACGGTAGAGGGCCACCACCGCTTGGAGGTACGTCTCTCCGCCTCCGCTGACTGTCTGCAGACGGCGGCGCACCGTGTCGTTAGGGTAGATGATGTTCCCGCCAGCGAGGCTGGCCAGCGCGCCCGAGGTTGCGGGGCCGAAGCGCGCCTCGCCGCGCTCGTTGCGCTGCTCTCGCAGCTGGTTGTACGCGCCGAAGCGCATGCCCTCGTACAGCACACCGCCCCCGAGGGTGGCGGAGGCTCCGCGCCAGAGCGCGAACACGCCGCCCGCGGCTATGGCCTCCCGCGCAACAGCAAGGAGCGGCCCAGCATCCACGCGCCCTGCGTGGCGCGTCCGCAGCACGTCGAGCGGGTAGGTGAGCCCACTCGCGGTGAGCCCGGCAATGCCTCCCGCTATCGTGTCTGAGTTGAGGATGACGCGCAAGCTGTCCTGCACCGAAAAGAGGATGCCCTTTTGCAACGTGGCGCGCACGACGGCGATCTCGTTCCCACGCCACAGGCCCAACGGGCCCTCTTTCTGGAGCACGTCGCGCAGGCCGGAGCCTGCGCCGAGTGATTGTGCGTTGGCCATCTGCATGAGCAGGCGGATGCGCTCAACGGGAGCGACTACCGTCTTGGACGCGGCACCGGCGATGGCACCCATGCTCGCCGAAAGCACAAAGCCGGTCGGCGTGTCGCCTTTCGAGACGGCCGGCATGGATGGCGAAGAAATCGCCAGGAACGGAGACGATACGTGTCCGGGACCGCACCTTCGCCGTCGTGTGAATGGGCTGTGAACAGGGTCTTTTTTTTGGGGACCACGCGCGCTGCGTCCTCGAGAGCGCACACATCTCTGTCAGCGGGTTTTGAGATTAGGCCATTTCACGCCGCTGTCCTTTAAATCCCCTTTCGATCGATTCGAGCTCAGTGCCCACCGCCGCGATCGAAAGATCGTCGAAGAAGCCGAAGGCGTTGCTCGTTCCGGGCGACGAGTCGGTGGTCGCGAACAGGTTCGACGCGTACACGCTGCCTGAGAGCATCGTGTTCTGCGTGGCGACGACCGCGCCATTCACGAGCAGCTTGCCCTCGCCGTTCGAGACGTCACAGCGGTAGGTGAACTCGTTCCACGCATTCAGTCTGACGGTCGCACCCGTCGCCGTGCGGTTCGCAGGCGCATAGCCGTTATTCATCAGGCTGATCGCGCCGGTTTGCGCGCTCACGAGGAAGCCGCCAGCCGTCTCGTACGAGCTCTTCGAGATCATGATGCCGAACGAGCACGTCACGGGCTGCCCACTCGGAATGAAGAGCTTCACCTTCGTCTCGAGCACTGAGTTGCTGCCAGCACTCGCCGCAGCCCACTTGCCGCTGTTCAGGAGATCAAGCCACGCCTTTGTGCGTCCGTCGAGGAATCGCTCCGTGCAGAGACGAACCATCTTGCCCTTGCCACCGACGGGGTCCACTCCAGGTTGTACGCCGGGACCGATCACCGAGCCGGGCACGAACGGACTGTTTGTTGAGCCGCTCACGGCCCACGTGCCGGTCGGGCCAAACCACGCCGCCTGGCCGCTCAGCGTGCCAGTGTCGTAATCGTCGAAGCCAGTGACGTAAATGTCAGTTGCGAAGGCGCTGGCCGACCATGCGAGAAAACCCGCCAGAGAAGCAAGCGAAGATCGATTCCTCATTGCGAATCGCGTCGGGCGGTTTCGTCAAGTTTCACAATTGTTCCACTTTTGCTCCCTCGTGTCATCTCTCTCTCACCCACGTCGCGCCACAAATAGGCGGCCCCCACACGCCATGTTATTACGCCATGCATGGCGCCATGCTCGACAAATCTCCCCGCCTACACCAGGCGGCGGCAACAGCAGCGATCTCAACACAACCAACGTATGGTCACGATATCATCGTCTGAGGTACAGGGCAGCGCCGCTGCAGCAAGGGGGGTAGGAGGATTCATCATACAGCAGTATGCACATGCCGTGCTCAGTCGTCGTCACCGACGGCGTCGCGCGCCGCGTATGCCTCGACGCGGTCGTCGGGCTCCATGCCCTGATAATCCTCAAAGGAGATGCCGCACTCGCTGCCCACGTCCACCCGCTCCACGAGATCTTTAAACGAGCGCAGCGACTGCAACTTGCCCTCGTATTCGATGATGTTGCCGCGCAGGATGCGGATGTTGCACCCGACGCGCACGAAGCCCGAGACCACCTTGCAGCCCGCCACCTTGCCCACTGCGCCGATCTTGAACGTCTGGAGCACGTCGAGGGTGCCCACGAGAGCGCCAAGCTGCTTCGAGGGCGGCGGCCTGATGAGGGCGGCCATCATGGCCTTCACCTCGTCGAGGCAGTCGTACACAATCTGGAACTCCTTGATGGCCACCCCCACCTTGGCCGCCTCCTCCTTCTGCAGCGCACTTGCGGGCGAGTTGAAGCCCAGGATGGTCGCCGACGAAACCGACGCGAGCATGATGTCCTCGTTGGTGATGGCGCCCGCGCCCGAGCGCAGCACGCGCGTCTTCACCTGCAGCTTGTCGTCGGCTGCGCTGAGCTCGGCCACCGCCCGCGAGAGCGCCTCGGCCGACCCCTGTACGTCGCACTTGACCACAAAGTCGAGCACCTTCGTGGGCAACTCGCCCTCCACCCGCCCGCTCAGGAACGCCGCGCGGTCGGCCGAGCTTCGCATCGCGAACAGCGCGGACGAGCGCCGGTCGCGGAGCAATCGCTGCCGCGTCTCGGCGAGCTCGCGCGCCGCTCCCTCCTCGGGCGTCGCCGTGAGCTGGTCGCCTGCCTCGGGCAAGCCCGATAGACCGACAAGCTCGACCACCGCCGAGGGCGGTGCCTCCTCAAGGCGCTCACCAAACTCGTTGACGAGCGAGCGCACGCGACCCCACTGCGCGCCGGCCACCACGATGTCGCCCACCCGCAGGGTGCCCTTTTGGACGAGCACGGTGGCGACGGGGCCTTGGCCGGTCACTTGACGCGCCTCAATGACTGCACCGGCCGCGAGCCGGTCCGGGTTGGCCTTGATGTCGAGCACATCGGCCTGCAGCGCAATCATCTCCATGAGCGTGTCGAGGCCGTCGCCCGTCTTCGCCGAGACGGGGGCGTGCAGCACGTCGCCACCAAACTCCTCGAGGACCACCTCGTGCTCGAGGAGCTGGAGCTTCACCTTGGGCATGTCCGCCTCGGGCTTGTCGCTCTTGGTGAAGGCGACAATGACGGGCACGTTGGCCGCCTTGGCCGCGCGTATCGACGAGATCGTTTGCTCCATGACGCCCTCGTCCGACGCGACCACGAGGATGACGATGTCGGTCACGTTCGCGCCGCGAGATCGCATCTCCGAGAAGGCCGCGTGCCCCGGCGTGTCGAGGAAGGTCACGGCGCGGCCGGCCTCGTCCTCGGGCCCAACGCCCTCTGGGAAGGGCACCGTGTACGCGCCGATGTTCTGCGTGATGCCGCCCGCCTCACCGGCCGCCACGCTGCTCGCCGAAAAGGCACGCGCCCGGTACGCGTCGAGGAGCGACGTCTTCCCGTGATCGACGTGGCCCATGATCGTCACGACCGGAGGTCGGCGCTGCAGGGTCTTGTCCTCATCCTCGTCCTCGAGGATACCGAGAGCCGACACGTCTGCGCCCTCGGCATCCTCGAGCGCCTCGCCGCGCGTCACCTCGGCGCCGTAGCCCTCGGCGATCTTCTGCGCGGTGTCCGCGTCGATGAACTGCGTGATCGAGGCGAGCACGCCCATCTTCATCAGATCCTTGACCACGGACGCCGCCCCCACGTTCAGCGCGCGCGCCAGATCGCCGACGGTGATAGCCTCGCCCAAAGTCACCTTCGCAGGGCCCGTCTGCACCGGCGCCGCCACGCCCGCGTTGCCCTTGGCGCCCTTTTTGCGCGGGTTGCGCGCCATCGCGACCTTTTCGTCCGAGCTCAGCAGGCCGCCACCGCCACGGCGCTCCTCCTTGCCCTTGACAGCTTTCTTGGGAGCTCGCTCCTCTTCCACACCGCTGCCCTTGCCCTTGCCTTTGTCCTTGTCCTTGTTCACGGCGAGCCGCCGCAGAGCCGTCGGCTTCGCGGACTCTCCGGTGGGAATCGCCGCGTCCGGATCCCTCGCAAGATCTGCTCCACCTGGCGGCGCGCCGAATGACCGGGGACGTGCATCCGGTCCGCCGCGGCCCCGGCCGCGATCCATGTCCGATCCGCCGCGGCCGCTCCCCCGCTGTCCGTACTCGCGCGAGTCGAATGACCGCGGCGGCGGTGGCGGTAACCGAATGCGCTGCAGGTACATTGGACTGGTGAGCACGAGCACTGGGCCGCGGTTTTCGCGATCGGCGTCACGATCTCCTCGGTCGCCACGGTCACCGCGGTCACCGCGATCGCCACGTTCGCCGCGGTCGTCACGGTTGTAGCCACGACCTCTGCCGCGACCTCTATCATCGCGGTTGTCATAGCGCTGCTGCGGTGGGCGGGACGGCTGGACGTCACCCAGGCCATCTGCTGCTGCACTGTCTGCCGCTGCACTGTCTGCCGCTGGTAATGAGACCTCCGTTGCAGTGCAGGTGGCTGTCCTGAGCACGCGCGGATGCACCACGAGGCTCGCGTGCCGCACGGCGGACGGAGGGCGCACGTATGAACCTGTAGCGAGCAAGCTCACTGCCAGCAGCAGCATGGTCAGCGCAGCAAGATCGATGGGGAGACACCGATGTTGGGCACGGTCCAGCTCTCTTCCTACTCTCGGGCTCTATCTCCAAGCTCGAGACCTCGTTCTACCAGATCGCCCATTTTCACACCTGTCCGACGACTTTACCACGAGTACATGTAACGGGGAAAGCAGTATACGCACGTGGTTAATTGCACTCGCGTCCGATTCGACGTTATTTGACTTTTCGAGGCCTCGCGGCCTCGCGGGCGCGGAGGTGTCGGGCCGCGCCCGCGCCCGCCGTGGACGTCGGCGTTCGTGCGATGCGTACGGCGGTGGCGGAGGCCGCAACATCGCGGTCCACCATGGAGACTCCCATGGTGCAGCGATCGAGTAAGAGTATGCCAAGCTCTGCACCGCCTGCCTTGGATTTGCGAGGCACACCACTCTCGCGCCAGGGCTACCTGCCCGACCTTGAGCCACTTATGAAGCCGAGCTCAGAACTTGGGGACCGGCTTCTCATCCCGCGGTCACACACGGCAGATGCGGCGTTGAGGCATTTCCCCGAAAAGGAGCCGCCATTTGACAAGGAACACGCTGATCTTTGGGGCACTGTGTGGAACATGTGCTCCGCCACCCTTGGGGCTGGTGCCCTCTCGTTGCCATACGCCTTCCAGCGCCTTGGCGTGGTGGGTGGAGCATTGGCGATTGCGGTCACGGCCTCCGCAGCGCATTACAGCGTCTCTTTGCTCGTAGGCGCGATCACTGTGTCCGGCGCCAAGTCCTACGAGGAGCTCACAGTGTATTGCTTTGGCAAGACGATGGGCTTTGTGGTGGAGGTCAACATTCTCGTCTTCTGCTTTGGCTCTGTGATCGCATACACTGTGGCGGTGGGCGACCTACTCGAGCCGGTGTTGCTGCTCAAGCCGGTGCAGGACGTTGCGCCCTGGCTCGACCGGCAGGTCGTCATGTGCCTCTTCTGGGCCACTTGCATGCTGCCTCTCTCGCTCGTCGAGCGCCTCTCGGCATTGCAATGTTCATCGCTCCTCGGCGTGCTTTCGCTCTTCTACCTCGTCCTCTCGGTCGTGGCGCACGCGCTCATCTCACGCGTGTACGGGCACACCGACGACCTCGACGCGGCCGCGGCAGCGCTCTACGGGCGCAGCGACGGCGTCTACCTACTCACTCTCTCGTGGGGAAGTCTCGAGGCGTTCTCGATCATCATGTTTGCCTTCACGATGCAGGTCAACGTGCCCTCGTTGTTCGAGGAGCTGCCGCAGCGCACGCCGCGCCGCATGAGCATCGTCTCAGGCCGCTGCATGGCGCTCTGCGCCACGAGCTACATGCTCGTCGGGCTTGCGGGCTACCGAGACGCTCCCAAATCTCCGAACGGCAACCTGCTCGGCAATTACTGCGTGACGTCGTCGGCGCCGACGTCGCGCATGATGCAGGTCGCCTTCGTCGCGATGGCTTTGAGCGTCGTGATGGCGTTCCCGCTCAACATTCATCCGTGCCGTTACACCCTCGACGTGCTCATCTGCGGGCGGTTTAGCGAGGTCGATCGGACGGTGCGCCACGTGGGGTGGACTCTGTTCATCGCCGGCTCGGGACTCCTCATCGCCCTCCACGTACCAGGCATCAACATCGTCTTCCAGCTGATGGGCAGCACTTCGTCCGCCTTTGTGTGCTTCGTGCTGCCTGCGGTCTTCGGGCTGCACCTCGACCTGCCCGAGACGCGTGGCCTCCAAAACGGCCTCGCGTGCCGCGCGCTCTTACTTGGAGGGGCGGCGCTCGGCATCACCGCGACCGCCGTCACCATCATCACGATGCTCAACGGCGATGACGGTCCGAGACAAACATATGAGCCATGCAAGCCTCTCCAGTCCCATCCAACATAAGCCTCAGTAGTATCCATATAGCGCGCCGCGAGGGGAGAGTGTGACTGTGTCCGCGTTTTGGCGGAGATGCGCAGATTTAACCGGGGGACCGGGGGTCGCGGCACCCGCTCAGGAAAGCTCAGTGCTTTGCGATGACACTGACCTGACACTCCCACTGTCACATTTTGAAGAGGGACCCCTTAGAGATCCTATCAGCGCTAGGAAAAACCGCTCCTTGAACCGCTCATGTACCGGACTTACGAGCGGAGCTGCCTGGGTACTGCGAGACTCTGGTGAATTTTTCTCCAAAGTTTTTTCACTTTCGGCCAGGTCAGACTCTTCAACCACCACAAACACATCAAGCAACGTCCTCGTGTAGCTCGAATTGACGCTCCCGTGGGAGTCTCGTGGGCACCTAACATCCCGAAACGGTACTCAAACTTTTCGATCTATGGTGAGGCCGATAGTACTCCCTCTCCCACCGGCCCCGACGCACAGGCCTGCATTTGCATCGGACAGGAGTCACAGGCAATCACTTGCCTCGACGATCAGCTCGCGACGGCTGCAGCGTGCTGCCGGTCGGCGAGAAGGAGATGTGGCATTGGAGCCCGTCTGCGAGGGAGGCATGGCGGCAACATTTGAAAAGGCATCACCCTACAGGGAAGCTGGCTTGGCTTCAACCTCTCCGTTAGCAGAGGCATGGGCCGAGACAATGGGTGCTAATATGTTGGCAGCCGAGAGGGCGGTGGCCGAGATGGCAGCCGCCAACAAATTGGCGGCCGAGAATGAGGTGGCCGAGATGGCAGCCTCTGAGGCTTTGGCTGCCGAGGGGATGGCACTCTTTAGGGCTGGGGCCGAAAGGGCGGCAGTGGACAGGGCAACAAAGTTCGCCTTGGGTACGGCAGCTGCCGAGAATGCAATGGCCAAGAGAGCAGCGGCAGAGAAGGCAGCGGCCGAGAAGGCTGCGGCCGAGGCGGCGGCGGTGGCTGAGGTGGGGGCGGCCGAGGTGGCTGGGGCCGAGGTGGCGGCGGCCGAGGTGGCTGGGGCCGAGGTGGCGGCGGCCGAGGCGGCTTCGGCGGAGGCGGCTTCGGCGGAGGCGGCGGTGGCAGAGGCCGCTGCGGCTGCGGCGGAGGCGGCGGCGGCCGAGGCGGCGGCGGCCGAGGCGGCGGCGGCCGAGGCGGCGGCGGCCGAGGCGACGGCGGCTGCGGCGGCGGCGGCGGCGGCGGCGGCGGCCGAGGCGGCGGCGGCCGAGGCGGCGGCGGCCGAGGTGGCGGCGGCCGAGGCGGCGACGGAGGCGGCGGCGGCCGAGGCGGCGGCGGCCGAGGCGTCGGCGGAGGCGGCGGCGGCCGAGGCGGCGGCGGCCGCCTCAGTCGCAGCGGCTGCGAGTTCGAGCGAAGTGACGAACCTCGCAGCCACAACGGAGCAGTTGGCGCACGAGGACGCGCAGGTGCGTCGAGCCGCGGTACAGGCTCTCGGGCGGTTGGACGCAAGCTCCCTGGTGCGCGTGGCACCCAACCTCGTGGCGATGCTCGACGATGCCGACGAGGCCACAAGAAAGTTGGCAGTGCAGGCGCTCGTGGGGCTTGAACCAGAGGACCTAGCGGCCCTCGCGCCGGATCTGACGCTGCGGCTCGAGCATCCTGCGTGGGGCACGCGGCTGGTAGCCCTTGAGGCGCTTGGTTGGCTCGAGACTGAGGCACTCGCTCCGCACGCGGACGTCGTGCTCGCCAAGGTGAGGGACGACATAGGCCACTGCCGCCGCGCAGCCATCGAGACGATCGGAACGCTCGGTCCTCTCCCGCAGCACCGCGAGGCCGTCGTGGCGTGCCTCTCGGATGGCGAGTGGCACGTGCGGCGGGCGGCGGTAATGTGGCTCGGGAGGGGCGAGCCGCTCGATGAGACCGATCCGGTGACCGAAACTCTCACCGGCTTGGCGGCGGCGGACCCAGACGAGCGAGTCCAGCGGGCGGCGAGGGCCGTCCTTGATGGCGAAGTGCCAGAGTAGTTCATAGTACCCTTTAGTGGACCGTCCTTGATGGCGAAGCCAGAAGTACAATGTAGTTACAATGTAGTTCATGAGTAGCCGCATAGGACCCTTTTGTGGAATCGGACTTCTAAGCCTCGGAACCTCTTTTGTTCAGTTCAGTTCAGTTACTACATAAACAACAGACAACCTAACGGAAGCCTATCGAATGTGCTCTCGAGGCTAGCAGTGGGGGTGAGAGTCGACGGAGGAGGCCTCGGAGATCTGATGAGACACAACGGAAGGAGCACGGGCGGGAAGGAGACCAGGATGAGACACGCCACAGGGTGCTAGCCTGCGTGCCCTCAGAGTACAGATAGAGACTGAACTGAACTGAACTGAACTGAACTGAACTGAACTGAACCTCTTTTGGGCAAGTTTGGGCAAGTTTGGGAGATTCTTCCTCCGCAATCGTACCGGTACTAATCCCGGTACTCTCGCCCCCGCCAGCGGCGTCATGCCGATGCTCACCGAGTCGTCCGCCGAGGAGTACATCACTGCGCATGGAATCCACGCCGCGATCGCCAAGGCGCTGCTGCGCGTTGCACGCGAGCGGCCGTCCAACCCAATCGTCTCCTTGGGCGAGTACATTTTGGCTGACAGGCGCGAGGTGCAGGAGAGGCAGTCAGCAGTCAAGCTGCAGTCCGTCGCTCGCGGAAAAAGCGCAAGGCGCCTCCCGGATGGCACGCGCAACATTTCCGCAGCGGCAACGAGCGCAAGCCCCGAGCAGCCGGCATCGGTGGCCTCGGCGGGCAGCGAGGCGAGCGCGGCGGCAACGACGATTGCTGGCTACATGAAGTGCATGCACTCACGCATCAAGACCGCCGGCCGCGGCGAGCAGAACGCAGAGATGATGCTCGTGTCGCGCGTCGGTGGCGAGCTCGCCATCGAGGACTACGGCGGGTGGGCGGACAGGCACGCGTCGCTCACGCGCATGTTGCGCAAGCTCGACGCAGCGGGCGAGCTGCCTGATTTCCCGCCTACTCTTGTGCAGACGGGCGACCGATGCATCGCGCGGCGCACCGCCGCCGACGGCGTCGAGCTGCACCAGTGGCAGTCTCAGCCCGTCCCCGCCGAGCTGCGCGAGCGGCTGCCGCTGCGCCGCGTGCTCTCGATGTGCTCTACGCCCAAGTATGCTGACGTCCCCATCCCAGACTGGTGCTTCGACTCATGGCCCGAGGCAGGTGTGCCGCAGGGTGAGTTCGACGCCGCGTGCGCCGCGCTCGCCAAGGACGGAGCCGCGCCGCCCACGGACGGGCGAGTCCTCTCGTGGTGTGGCACCGCCCACCATCACCCGTCACGGCTCAAGCTCGTGGCGCTTGCCAAGGCTCACCCGTCACGACTCGCGTGTGTGGACGTTGTGGATAAGGCGGTGGATCCGAAGCTGCACCGGACGCTCGGCGCGCAGGCGCGGACGTGCCAGTACCTGCTCGACATCCAGGGCAAGGGTTACTCGTCACGTCTCAAGCTGCTCTTGCATACGGGGCGGACGGTCTTCATCGTACGGCGCCCGTGGCTCGAATACTATTTTGGAGGGCTCCATCCGATGGTCCACTTCGTACCGGTGGCGGAAGATCTATCCGACCTGCTCGAGCGTCTCGACTGGGCCGATGCGCACCCCGAGGAGGCCAAGGCCATCGGCGCGGCCGGGCAGGCCTTCGCACAGCGCTTCCTCACCGAGGCGGCCGCGCAGCGCTCCTTGGCTCAGGCGCTCACGAGCGGCACGGCTTGGCCGCCCACCGACAATGCCGCGGCCGGCGGCGGTGCCGGCGGCGGTGCCGGCGGTGCGGAGGGCGAGCATGGCGCCAGGCTGCGCCAAGGCGACTGGGCCACCAACCGCACGGCGTACGACGCTGTGCGCATGTACTACCGCTGGACCTTCATGCCCGTCTCAAAAGACCGGCGGCGGCCGCTCGCCCTCCTCGCCTCCCGTGGCGTGGCCCAGTGCGCTGACCGTGACCTGTATACCTTCGGCGTGTACACGGGCGCGTCGCTCAAGTTCTGGTTCGAGCAGCTCGAGGCGCTGCGCATCTCGACCGGACCGCACTGGGGATTTGACTCGTTTGAGGGTCTCCCTGAGGAGACGGACGGCATGGCCCTCGAGTGCAACGCATGGAAGCCAGGCTCTTTCTCGGCGGCGGATCAGTTCGGCGCATACACCTTCGGCGAGGTGCGCCAGCGCATCTTCGAGTATCTAGGGCCCACGTACGCCGCCCAGACCCAGCTCATTAAGGGATTCTTTTCGGATTCACTCACGCCCACGCTAACGGCCGAGAAGAAGATGAAGCCGGCGCTCATCATCGACTGCGATGTCGACCTGTACATCTCGACCGTCCAGTGCATGTCGTGGATGATCGAGCACGGGCTGTGCGTCGCGGGCACCATCGTGTACTATGATGACGTGTCCATCGTCAAGGCGGACACGGGAGGCGAGCTCAAGGCGCACGAGGAGCTCACCGTCAAGTACGAGATCGAATGGCGCAAGCTGCACGACTGCTGCTGGGAGTGCCTGGCCGTCAACAATCCGGATGGCAAGCAGCTGAGCATCTGAGCGCGGCGAGGGCGCACTTTATGTGCGCTGCTGTACAGAATCGGCGCTCTCTGACATCTCCGATTCTCCGCCCGTGCCGTCATCTGTGTTCTGCCGGAGCCGGTCGCGCCGGGCATGATTTATCATATATAAATATTTCAATTAAGAATTATCGCTGTGCGTTGCGGCCGCGTCCATACCTGTTCTGAGGTGTCTACCGTACATGCTAGACCGTACCGACGATCTTTACGACGATCTCTCCCATCGCCCGTCTCCCCTATCTCGCGCTCTCTTCGCTCGGTCTGAGTTTCTGAGTTAGGCGGACGGTACATCATGTCAATGTACCGAAAGTACAAGACAAAGTAAGTCTACAATAAGCTACAATCAGGTGGCCGCGACGTCGAGGGTCGTTATAAAAGGTTACATGACTCAGTTTTGTAGTAACTTGCTCCTCCGTCCTCGCTCAGCGTGGCGTTTTGGCTGTCGGCCTCGTCGTGGAGAAACGGTAAGTGTGAACAGTGGCTGTTAATAGTCATGGGAGTGCCGCTTGACCCCAACGGTTAAGCGGCCGTGAACCACCGCGTGAAGAGACAGACAGCGGAGCCATCAGGAGCCCGGCCAGGGGGGAAGGGGAGATGCGGGGAGATGTCCCCCCGCCGTTTGGGATATTGGGCATACCATGGGGATACATATCGGGAGCTCTGCTGCT
>Ga0210241_100025_pt1 | contig 99568 bp, 62 predicted proteins | sample ChrtobMetP5a_8mM_FD_155488 | JGI IMG/M metagenome (GOLD analysis project Ga0210241, IMG submission 155488) | Chrysochromulina tobin associated microbial communities from unialgal haptophyte culture, Seattle, Washington, United States - P5a_8mM | ecosystem: Host-associated > Algae > Haptophytes >...
CGTCCGGGATGAACTTGGCCAGGACGTGGTCTGTTGCGACGATCATCGTGGCGTCGTCGGTGATAGCTTTGACTTTGCCAGCGGGGGTCGTTGGTGCCGGCGTGCCGACGTATGCGAACGCGAAGCGCGCGTCGACGGTCGTGGTCGGCGCGGGCGCCGGTGCAGGTGCTGGTGCTGGTGCAGGTGCTGCGGCGCGACGACGTGGTGGCATTTTGTTAGCTGACGCGATTGATTGACTGAGGCGAGAGACGCTGGGCTGACTCCATCGAAAGGGCGGATTTTCTGATCTTCGGTGGCTCTGGTTTCGTCGGCTCTTGAAACGGTAAGCGCGAGCGCGGCTTACCGTTACTCCGAACGCGCGAGACATAGCCGCTGGGGGGGGGTCCCGGCAGTCCTGTTAATGTGACCAGAGTGACCTGAGAGTAGCCCGTTGGGTAGCCTTAGTCGTTTCTCGCCTCCCTCTTCCCTCTCATAACCGCGTTAAGTACTTAACTTTGATTGAGGAATCTCGAACGCTCTCTTTCCTCAGCGCCATTCATCATTAACATTAAACAACGTTATTCAATGAGGAAGAATGATACATAACGCTTCCTCAACGTTCGAACTCCGATAGAAAGTTTAAGTTAGCTCCTCTAAGCAGGGGTCCAGCGCTCGCGGTGAGCGCTGTTCGTGAAAGCTGAAACCGTACACGGGAGGCAGGCAGCAGCAGCAGAAGTATAGCGTTAGTGGACATATGTACGTTGCACGGATGTACCGGGCCCAGTGCGTTGAGTTCACCCTACGCGATACTGTAACGCGGTGCGAGGTCCCCCCGTACAGTCTTGCAACAAAAGTACAAAACGTCGCTCGTCGGCGTCTCGCTCCTAGCCGCCGAGACCTTATTTGGTTTCGAACCGGCGCGTCTCAGGGCCGGCTTCAGGACTACAAATTAATGTGCGGTCTCGCTGGCGAGCGTGGGATTGCCTTCTCCCCCTTCTGGTGCTTAGCCTCTTCGCTGCGCCTCTTCGCTGCAAAGCTGCCGGGCGCGGTTACTTTCACCGCGGTGCCCGGCCTCACGAGCCGCTCGTGCATGTGCGCGAGCTCGAAGCCACCATCAAAGTGCTCGACGCCCAGGACGTGCTGCTGGTCCACGTAGTCGACGCCCGCCTTGCTGGCCGCCTCCTGGTCGATAAAGTCGTACCCGATCATGAGCGTGTGGGCGGGGTCGACCTGATGGTGTTTCATCGCTGCCAGCAGCATGTCTGGGTGCGGCTTGCACCATGACTCGGTCCACTCGCCCTCGCGCGGTGCCGCCCATCGCAACGCCAGCTCCCGCGCATCAGCGTCCTTGCTTGTGTCCGTCGCCACGTGATGCAGGGTGCCGCCCAGTACGACGCCCAGCGCGGAGCCGGCCGACGTCACGTTGCCGCCCGTGCCGTGTGCACCGTCGCCAATAACGGTCGCACAGCCGTCGCCAATCGCGCTCACACTGCCGCCGCCGCCGCCCATCACGCTTCCGCTTCCGTCGCCAGGTGCTCCTCTACCGTCGCCATGAGCACTCGCGCTGCCGCCGATGGCGTTCACACCGCCGATGGCGTTCACACCGCCGATGGCGTTCACACCTGGTGCTCGATAAGAGATCCACAAGGATACGCGCTGCTCGAGCAGCTCGGGCTTCACCCCAAGCTCCGACGCAAGCCGACGCAGCACCTTGGCCATGACGAGACGCACCTTGGCCTCGTTGACAAAATCGGGCTCGCCCGGCCGCCGCTTGCTCGTGAGGTGGCCGAAGTTGGTGACGAAGGCGAGCTGCGGCGCATCCGGTCGGAGCTCGGCCGTGTGTGGCACGGCGCCATAGGCTGACGTTGGATCATAGCTGTCGCCATCCTCAGGCAGCCGGAGCATGAGGGCGCGAAAAAAGGGGACGCAGGCCGCGTAGAAGGCGTCGTGGCGGGCCGCGCCGTACATGGAGCGGCGACGCTTGCTCTGAGCGGCCTGCGCATCGTCCACCACGCTCACATTGCACTGCTTCTTGAGCACCCCTTCGGGCTCGATCAGCAGCAGACGCACCGGCTGGCGCAGAAGCTTGGGTGCCGCCCGCGGACGCGTGCTGCTCCTCGCCTCGACGTGGGCACCGTCGCGGGCGTCGTCGTGGGCACCATCCTCGCCACTGCCGCGCGCGTCGACGGGCTCACGCATCCAGCTGGCCCCACCGACAGCGCGCTGGCTGCGCGACTCGTGCGCGCGCCGCCACAAGCTGACAGGTCGACCAGGCAGCTGTTCGCCCGGTTCACCGTTTAGACCCTCCGGTATGGCGATCAACGCGCCGAGTTGGGCTCGCAGCGCAGCGCCGCCACTCGCGCGCAGCGCCTCGAGCGCCGCCGGTCCCTTGCACGTGAGGAGAGCACTGCTCAGGTCGGCGTTCACAAGCACGAGGGCAGGCAGCTCGAAGGCTGGCTTGATGCCGAGCTCAAGCGCGAGAAGATCGGCATGCAGCGGTGTGCGATCGAGCGGTGCGCCCGTGTACTGATCGACCGTACAGCCCGCGAGCTCGCTTGGTTGCAGGCACAGTATGCCCCAGCACGCCGCCTGCACTTCGTCTCGGCACGCGGCCACGAGCAGCAGCAGTGCGTCGTTGAGCGCCGCTCGGGCGCCCCCGCCGCCGTCGGTAGCGGCCAGGAAGCAAACGAGCACCGCCCGCGGGCCGCGCCGGTCCACCCACAGAGTCGACTTGCGCTCGGCAAGTGGGCCGTCGTAACGGCGGTCAAAGTCGTCCACGAAGCAGCGGGCAGAGGAGTTTGGCGACGGCCGCGGCGAGAGCACCTCATACGCCGTCAGGATCGGGTCGCCGTACTGCTTCTCCTCTCCTTCGCCATACGAATAGTCCGCATGGCGCACCGCCCGGAGCTCCGTGCCCACAGGGTACGGGTCCCACTTGGATGCCGTCGAGTTGAGCAACTCATCCTTTCGCCCTTCCCGACGCTTCAGGTGGCGCGAGCGCTTTCGCGACTCTGAGCCCGGCTGCGGCGGAGTCTCGTACGGTCGCACGTCGCCGTCCGCGGTGACACGAAGCGTGACGAGCTTGCTCAACTTGCTTAGCTCGACCTCGAACAGAGTGGGCAGCTCGAGCGTCGACTCCGTGCCCACCACCACGCCGTCGCTGCCGCCATGCCCAACGACGCCGTGGCCGCCGACGCCTTGGCCGAGTATGCGCTTCAACACGCGCCATCTGCTGCGCACAAGCTCAGCGCCGTCCTGAGCCTGCGCGGCCGGTGTGTGAGCGGTGCGTCCCGTGCTGTACGAGCCGAGCCCGCGCAGGATGGAGAGGTACCGGTTGGTCGAGAATGGTTTCGTCTCCGTCGGGTCGTACCGAATCGCAGGGCTTCGCCAGGGCAGCGCGAAGCGCCGCGGCGTACGCGGGATGATGAGTACTCCAATCTCGTAGGACATGATCACGAACTCCTCCTCCTCGACGTCCTCGTCGCTGCTCGCCCCGTCGCTGCCCTCACCGCTCCCATGCACCTTCTCGTGCTTGCCCCAGGCGGCGCCCGATAAGTTATGCGAGCCGGCGTACACCCACGCGCACAGCGGGGCGCGCGCGCTGCCTTCGCCCTCGGCCGGCACAAGCGCGAGTCTCGAACCGCCGGGCGCCTCGCTCACGATGCCCGCTGCCATCTTGACGTGGTGAAGCGTCTGCGCGCGCTCAGCCGACTGGACAATGTTGTGTGCGAGGCAGTGCTTCAGTTGGGCGCATTTGGCGTCGCTAGGGCCGGTCATGGTGTTCTTGCCACCGCCGATGGTGAGTAGCCCCGTGCCGCGCGCAAACGCAGGCAACGTCTCGTTGAGAGACGGCCACACGAGCTTCACGTGCGGCTCGTGTGGCCGGCTGTGGTGCTCGGCGATGGGCGCGAGGCCCTCTTTGAAGGCCGCCGCGCGCGCACGCGCGCGCTCGGCCGCGTTCGCATTGGCTGGGTAGCATCCGAGGAGCGGCTGCATGATATCCTCGAGCACGCCGAGCGACGAGCATGCGTACTCCACGACGTTCGGCCGCTCGCTCGGGGGTCGCGCATGCAGTGCGGCGCGCAGGTGGCGGCGCAGAGCGAGCTGCCCATACAGCTCGGCCTCGCAGACGACCGTCGGCGTCGTGCCGGGCGCGCCGGCCGTGCCAAGCGGCGGCAGCGCGTAGCAGAGCTCCGTCCGAGCTCGATCCGAGCTCTGACGAGATCCGACGAGCTCTGACGAGATCCGAGCTCGATCCGAGATGAGTCCAGTCTGAGGTTCGGCTCGTGACGTCGAGTATCGTCCGGGTACCGACAGGATCAGATGCGTGCCCAAAGGCGGACAGAGCTCATAGTTCGCCAGCGTGTCCTCCCACAGCTTCCACAGCGCGGGCGACACACGCTCGAGCAGTGCACGCACAAAGCGGCGCAGGTCGGCCCCAAAGTCGGCGGTCGCCGTACGGCGCGCCTCAAGAAGAGCCTGCTGCCACTCGCGTCGCTCACAGCCTCCGCCCAAGTCGACACCATAGTCGTGAATGCACTCTCTTTTGAGGTCCTTGACAGACAGGCTCGCCAGCGCCTCTTCGGCGTCTTCGCAGCGCACGAAGTCGCACGCCCACACCTGGTTGTTGATCTTGGCGTCATACCGGCCGAGGTTGGCCGACGAAATGATGAGCCGCAGGAAGCCTGCACCCAAGCCTGCACCCAAGCCTGCACCCGTGGGCACCGGCCCGCCGCGATCGAACTCGAGCAACCACAACTTTGGGTGCATCGTGCCGTGGTGCACGCGCGTCCGGTCGGCGGCGGCCGTGTCGGGGCCAAAGAAGGGCGGGAGCACCACAGAGAAGTGGACGCCCACCGACGCATTCGCGGGCGTGTAGGTACTCTCATCAAGCCCGGGAGGCGTGCGGTGGTGGTCGTAGTTATCGACGACCACCACGCCACGTGGCCGGCTCGCTGCGGGTGAGCCACGTACGAGCTCGGACAGGAAGAAGTAGTCGGTACCTGTGGGGCAGAGGCACAGGCGCCGTGATGAGCACGTGCATGCAAGGCGGGGTCCATGGTAGGTTCGAGGACAGGAAGAAGCGGACCATACGAGGTGAACAGCGCCGAGACGAGCGCCTCGCGCCGCCACAGCAGCTCGCCGCGACTCACCTCAGGCATGCACTCGGCCCGGGCGAATGCTTCAGAAGCCGCAGAGGCTGCGGCGCCGCCGACGGCCATCTCAAGCTCGGCGTCGAAGCGATTCTCGGCGGCCGCGGCCACTCCGCACGCAGTGACCATGGCGGCCGATCCCCTCTCCGTCGGCCTCATCAGTCGATTCAGGTAAATGGCGCGCCCGTCGAAGTGCGTGTACGGCAGCTCGACGTCGAGGTCGGCCGACTCCCGGGTATCCACATCCTCGCGCTCGCCATGCTCGCCGTCGGCCTGTGCCTCCGGTGGTGCCGCGATCGTCCTCGAGTCATCGAGGAGAGGTTGCGGCGGCGGCAGAGCAAGCAAGGCAGGCACGGGTTCTGGCGTCACGGAGACGTCCTTTGGCGACGACCGAGCATGGCACATTGCAGGGGCTAGCAGCGACGTGGCATCCATCGGGTCGGCCGGTGGCGCCCACGGGCCATCCGTTCTAGCAGCAGACGGCGGCTCCACCTTTTGGCGCTTGCTTGTTTCCTCATCAATGTCGTCCTGCACTAAACTCACTCGCATCATGTAATCCTGCGCCTGAACACCCATGAACACTCGCGCGCCAGGTAGTAGCAACGCCGTCTGCGTCTTATTCACTGTGCTCAAGCTGCTATCTGGATTCTCTACGCGCACCGGATTTATGCCCAGGCACTCCAAGCGCACATCTCCAGTTGCCTCAACGTGAAGCCGGAGATGCTGGCGAGAGATAGTTGGAGGTTGCTGCTTGAAATCTAATCGGCCAATGATCACTTCATCTTTCAACTCGGCGATCACCGACCAGCACGGGGCGGTGAGCTGTCTGACCTCGACCGCGTACACAACCATCGTGAAATGCGACGGTGTTGAGGCGCGGGATTGGCGCCGTTGTGGGCGCTTCCCAGTTTTTCGACACCGAAATGGGCGCCTACGATACGAATCCCTATCGTCTAATGCCTGTTCCGTTCCTCGAGTTTGTCCGCGAGCGACACCGCTGTCACAAGAAGGTTTCTCACGTCATCCGCCGTCGCAAAGCTCCTGCCGCCGGGGGTGAGCTGCATCAATCGCGCCTCCAGCGCCTCGACGCGCCTCGTGGCCTCCCTAACGTCGTCGCCGAGGGTGCGTGCACCATCACGCACAGCTCGTAGCTCGCGCAACGTCGCAGCCGACGTGCTGAACTCCGACGATCGCAGCGCAATCAGATAGAGCACACGCGTGCACAGCGCCTCGACGCCCGACATCTTCTTGGTGATGGCGCGCTGCTCCTCGCAGATGGGCAGCGCCGCATGCCGCGAAAGCGCAGCGAACTCGCGGCAGAGCAAACTCACGTTGCGCGCATTCAGCTCGGGTAAAACTGAGGACGAGGCCGAGCCAAAGAGGCTACTCATGGCACTCGGTGTTGCGGAGGAAGGGGCTGAACCAAACAGGCTACTCACGGCTGTCTGCGGCCTCAGCAACGGCGCCACCTGTGGGAGCCGCCTCAGCGCAGCTAGGTCCGGATCGACTGTCGCAGTCGACACGCGGTGCGAGACGGTCGTGATCCCAGGATCGGCGGCCATTGCTGCTGCTCGGGCGCTGCTTGTCGATTGTCCCATCGTTGGCCCTCGACCAGCCTACGCTACGTTCACGAGAGAGTCCAGACGGAAAAATCTGCTCCGCTGGTGCGCACTGCGGCAGCGCGACTTGGACTGCATCCTTCCGGCGAGAAAAGTCTGAACTTACCGTGAATGTGGACTGTGAATGGGCTTGGCTAATGACCAACTTCTTGGAGCGCTGAATTCCATTGTTTGGAAACAAACACAACACACAGCGCGCGCGCTCGACCCTTCGGTCTCGCTGTTCCTTTGCTATTCGCATGTCGCGGTGTGCCTGCTGCTGTGCATGCTCCTGTGCCGGTTGCTGCCGTGACCGCTCTGCTTGGTGCTGCTCCTGCGCTGCTCCTGCGCTTGCATCGCCGCATCGTGCTGCCATCGCGCGTAGCTTAGCCTGATGTTGCTGTTGCTGTTGCTGTTGCTGCCTCACTCTGCGCTCCGCCCTCCATGTTGCTTCTGTGCCTAGCTTTCTGGCAACTAGCTTTCTGATGGAGCTCCATCCCCCCCCTGACGCTGATCAAGTCGGAACCTTTCCGGTGGGAAGCAGCGTCGCCGCTGTTCCATCGGCATACACGCTCGGCAGCCGGTCTCCCCAGAAGATCTTGGTGTTGTTGCTGAGAGCTCGCACAGCCTCGAGCTGGAGGTAGTTAGGCGTGAGGAGGAGGCTGTTGGCCTCAGCTTCACGCTTCAGGCGGTAAAAGTATGCATCCGCCTCTGCCTTGGAATTGTTGGCAAGCATTTGATTGGAGATCTCGGCGATGGCCTGCTCGCTCTGCTTCTGCTTGAGTTTCAGCTCCAGCGCAACGGCCTCGACCGCAGCGAGCTTCTCTGCTTCGACAAGCGCTCGCATCTTTTCGGTCTCGGCTTCACGCTTCACGACCGTGTGCTTCTCCTCGACCACCTTGAGCCGAGTGCGCTCGGCTTCGACCGCCTCGTAGTTGCTCTGGATGGACTTGGGGATCGTTGGTTTCGTCACTCGAATTGCGATGATCCTAAGACCAGGAACCCACCTGTCGATGTCGCGCTGCAATGCGGCCTGAAGCGTCTCGTCCAGGCTGGAAAACTTGGTGATGTACATCTCTTCCAGCGTGCTGCTGCTGCAAATCTGGTTGACCTCGTGGTGAATCTTATCGAAGATCCAAGTCTTGTCATACTCTGAAGTGAAGTTCCTCACAGTTTGGAGCACCGCACTGTAGTCAAGCTGATTCACGACTTCAATGCGCTCAAAGTAGATCAGCGTTCCTCCTTGAGTGCCGCACGGGATGTTTTCGACTCGGTCAGTTTGCACTGTTGTCTGCACGTACTCGACTCTGGTCACGAGCGGCGTGGATAGGACCAGCCCTGGACCGGCGGTCCGGTCTTGCAATGCGCCACCGCGATAGAAAACCGCCACGTGTCCCTCGGGAACGAAGTGAATTGACCCGCTCGAGAGGCTCCATCCTCCGATGGCAGCTGCAAGACTGACGAAAATGGACCATGGGTCCATATGACTCTCGGTGGCGGTGGCGGCGGCGGTCTGTGCGGTGGCGTCCGCTTGGATAAACGATAAAGCGAGCTGCACGCCCTCCCCGCTTGCTTTTTTCACCCGTTAAAATACCGTTAACATGTGAAACATTGCGAGCGCGCGCATGGTCTCTGGGGTCGTGTAAGGTGTGTGTATTCTGATCGGGCAGTACATGGAATCCCTAATATGACAGTGCCGTAGCACCGGTTGTCGCATACTCTGTCGAGTAACGTTCACACAAGATGGAGCCGGGACACACAGTAGGCCGGTATTCCTCCCTTGACTCGGCTGCACGTGGCATTTCCGGTCCTCGGCGCGTCGTTCTGATACCCGGTACTCCAAACTTGCCACATCAAGTCATGGCGGACCTGGCCATTCGAGAGGGGTCATGTACACCAACGGGTGGCTTTACGCTCATCCATCGACCAAGCTGGCTGACGCGTGCCCCAGGCGCTGCCGTGACGATGGCATCCGATTTGGTGAAGGCCGTCACGTGGGGTCCACGTATGGGTGATTTCCAGCCGATTCGGTGCTCAGAGGCCATAAAACGGCAGCCGTTTGATAAGCCGTGGCCTGCGTGGCGGCACGTGCGCCGCACATACCCCTCGCTCACACCTCCCGCACCGGCGCCGATGCCGGTGCACGCGCAGGTGCTCTTCGTGGGATGTGCGCGCAATTTGGGCGCGTATGCACTGACGAGCCGGTTTTTTGTGGGGCAGCTCGGTGAGCAGTTCTCGGACCATCGCGTGCTCCTGTGGGAGGACTCGTCCTCTGACGGCACACGTGCAACGCTGCGCGGCTGGGCAGCAAGTGACGCGCGCATGCGCCTTCTGACCGGCGACCCGCCGGCGCTCAGCTGGCGACTGCGCATCCACCGCACGGCGCGCCTCGCCTTCTGCCGCGACGTGCTCCTGACCGAAGCGCTCAAGGCGATGCCACCTCAACATGGGCAGCGTGCGATGACCGAGGCGCGACCGGCGGCGCCAGCGACGTTGGCAGCGATGGCAGCGCTGCCATCGCAGCTGATCATCTCGCTCGATCTCGACTGCCCGCCCACACTCGCGCCGAGTGCACTTGCCGCCGCCGTCCATCGCATGGCGACGGCGCACCTGAAGAGACGCGCCGCGCACCACCCTCGCACCGCACGCACAGCGCGCAGAGCAGAACGGACCATAGGCCCTTCGCCGCCGCCGCCGCCCCCCCCCTCGATGGCACCGCCCACGCGCTTCCACGTAATCACAGGCAATTCGCTCCCAATGTACTATGACCGGTGGGCTTTGCGCAGCCGTGCACTAGCCATCGATTACGACTGCCTTCAGAACCGAACCGAGGTGGCCCGCCGGGGCCGCTGCATGGAATATGACATCAACGTAAACCCACGTGCGCCGGTGCTCGCCGTAGACTCGGCCTTTGGGGGCGTCGCCATCTTCTCCGCCGCCGCGCTGCGCCGAGCGGGTTGCCGGTACGAGGCACGCCCCGACTTGCGTACATGCGAGCACGTCGGCTTCAACTTGTGCCTGCGACGGCGCGGGCTGCGGCTGGGTCTCGACCCTTCGCTCGTGGTCGGCTGTGGGAAGGAGCACTACCATCCCGAGACACCGAGCACCAAAGTCGTTCGCGTCTTCGAAAATGGCAGCATTCGCTATGAAGGCGATCTTCATATCTAGATGAGGATTTGAAACGACCTAGTAAAGCCGTGGTAATTGATACTGCCCCAAACCTACGATACACACATTCAGCCGTGTACTGAACTGACGGGAACAAACCGAAGTAGGTGGGGCCAAAAGGCTAGGCCCGTGCGTGACGTGAGCGGCCGCCGCTGTTTTCGACTTTGTACCAGCACAAAATGGCCCCCGACCACCTTCTGTCCTTCCTAGGCCGCCGCCGCGCTGAAGCCCGCCTCTTGCCTTCACGCTTTCGCGCCCGCCTTCTTGAGCTCCTTTGCATACTTCACCTCAGCCTCCTCCAAGATATTCACAAGTTCAGAATACCCTTTCTTTTGCGCGAGCTGCTTAGGCGTGTTGCCGTGCTTGTCCTTGATCACGGGCACCGCACCCTTCTCGAGAAGCATCAAGAGCATCTCCTTATGCCCCTTCTGGGCCGTCCAGTGCAACGGCACGTAGCCAGAGAGCGCCTTGTCGAGCGTGGACTCTTGCTCATTCACAGAGTACCCATGCTCGATGAGCAACTCGGCGACCATCATTTGGTTCTCTTTGGATGCCCAGATGAGCGGCTTCCATGAGTCGCCTGTCTGGTGCGTACCCGAGCGCCGGTTGAGCTGTGAAGACGCCTTGCCCTTGGCAGCCGAGCCCATGGAGGCCGAGACACCCTCCGCCCAAGCCGACGCCTGGAGCTCCGCGCACATGAGACGCAGGTCGACCCTGTTCATGATGCGGGGAATTTCAAGACGGGAGTTGGCGGGCGTGATGCCGTTCAACGAGTGCGCGACCGAGAGGGAAGTCGAGACGTGATAGTGCGACATGCGCTCTTCGAGAGCCGCGATGCCCTCCTCGGCGAGCGTCTCGTTGCCGCGAAGGTCCAGCGCCGTCAGCTTGGGCACATTCTTCAGGAGGTTGGCGAGGGCAACCCCTTCCTGCGGCTGCAACTCGACGTCGCGCAGGTCGATCGAGAGATCGACGTGTTTCTCGGCCTGATGACGCGCCATCACCCAGCCGCACACGAGCATGACGCGAGCGGGTGAGCGCACGTCCCATGACTTAAGATTGAGTTCCGTCGTCTTCATCGCCTGGTCGAGCCGCTTGATCTCCTTGACGAGGATTCGCTGCAGGTACAGCGTCTCCTGCATGACCTTGGCGAAGTTATCATCATTGTTGAACCACTCAGGCGAGAAGGAGTACGCGCCATAATCGAGCGCCTTGCGCAGGATGTTGAGTGCGACCTTAATCAGGCTTTCGGGCAGTGCATCTCGCAAGTCGAGCTCGATGCCGTTCGCCATGTCCCTGAGCATCTTCTTGCGGCGGGAGAGCACTTGCTCGAGTGTGAGCGCCGACATGTTCAGCGAGAAGCGCGACATGATCACGAGCATGTTGCCCTCGACGTCCGACTGTAGCGCCTCGACGCCCGTGAGCGGCGGGAGAAGCACCTCCTTTTCGTGCGGGTACTGCGACAGCCACGTCAAGTCGGCACCGCGATCGACCATTCCCATGCGCATCTCGAAGATCGTCATGGCGTCGCCCGGCTTGGCGCCGGCTGAAGCATACAGGATCGCCTGCTCCTTGTCGGTGGTCGTCGAGCTGAAACCGTACTCAATGCCGCCTCGAACGCCGAGTTCGTTAGGCACCTGATGAGGGACGCACTCAGAGGCGCACTCAGAGACGCACTCACAATGGCGCACTCACAGAGGCGTCATCAGAGAGGTCCTCCGCGGCGCACCCAAAACTCCTTTGGCAGCAGGGCTCCCTGCACGCCGCGCCACACGTTGCACGCCTTCGTGAGCTTGGACAGCTTAAGTACACACGAGTTGATTGCGTGGATGGTAGTGCAGTAGTCATTGCCAATGCAAAGTTCTTTGGCCACCCCAACCAAATAAGGTACGCGCGACTTGGCGCGAAGCACGGCGTTATACTTGGCGTACATAGGCCCCGTGTATAGTCGACCGCCAACGACCTCTTCCACGATCAACTCGGAGTGGCCGTCCTTGCGCAGGCGCACATTGCCTTCCTCCTCCATCTTCTGCTTGAGCGCGTCGAGCGTCATGGGCTTGCGGCACCACTCAGGGTTGGACTCACCTGCAATCACATCGAGTCACATCGAGTCACATGCAAGCACTTGCACGCCCACGCGAGCAGACGCACTCCGGCTTCAGGGATTGACTCATAAGGGATAGGGCTTCGGGGATCGGCTCACGAAGCCCGTCACGCTCCGGGTAGACCCTCGCGCCCATATTGAACTCGGCCACACGAGGATTGACGATGAACTCCCATTCGGTAGCCGCGACGGCAAGCATGCCGTTGGGGGTCTTGAACTCCACGTACGAGTCTGGATACTTGCAGTGGTCATTCTCCATCGCCTTGAGAAGCGTGGCGAGAGCTTCGTCGCCTCCGTTCTCATCCTTAGCCATCTGGGGAGGTGTGAAGAGCGACTCGTGCATGAGTAGCAATCGACGGCAATCAAGAGGCCATCAAGAGGCCATCAAGAGGCCTTCAAGAGGCCATCAAGAGGCCTTCAAGTGGCCACATGAGGCCATTAGGCCATCAGGATCCATCAAGAGCAATCACCTGGGGAGATCCGATGAGCGACTCGAGGCCGCCGTAGAAGAGGCTGAGCGAGCCATAACTCATCTGGAACTTGCCCGTCGCCTGGAACTTGTCGTTGAGCTGGGCCGAGCCAGAGATCTTCTGCTTCTTGAGCTCATGTAGCCCTTGAATGAGGCAGTCGGCTAGCCCGCTGAGCTGCGCGGCCTCAAGCTTCGAGCGCACGTCGTCTTCGGACATTGCGCGCACAAAGTCGAAGGCGGGCTTGATAGTGGCCGAAGGGATGCAGAGCGCACGCGTGATCACCTGGGCCAAGCAGCGACGAGCAGTGGCTTTGAGAGAGGCCATCCGAGGCAATGTGAGAGGCAGCCAGTGGCGATGAGGGAGGCAGCCCGTGGCAATGTGAGAGTGGCGATGAGGGAGGCAATCGCTGGCGATGATGGAGGCAGCCCGTGGCGATGAAGGAGGCCATCACTGAGGACATCAGAGAGGCCATCAGGGGCACTCAGCGCACCTTGGACACTCCGAGAGAGTTGAGCCACTTGGATGCCGCCCAAACGCCCTCCGATGCCTCTGTCTCCTCATCGTACCTGATGAGGGCGGCAATCAAGTGGTCGTCGGCGGTCATCAGTGGCGAAGTGGCAATCATCGGGCAATCAAGGGCAGAGTCCGCCGATCGTACTCGGGGAATCAGCCTGAAATGAGGGAGGCAATCAGCATGCAATGAGGGAGGCAATCATGGGCAGAGTCCGCCGATCGTACTCGGGGATAGCCTCGACCACCTCCACCTCCTTCTTTTTCCTCTTTCCACCCTTCCAGGCATCGACCTCGGCCTTCTTCTTCGCCTCGGCCTCCGCAGCCGGGGCTGCTTTCTTGGGACCGATTGTGCCCGTCATCCGCATGTTGAGGGCCTGCTGGATCTCCTTCGCCTTCGAATGGCCAAACGTCAAGGACGAGGGCAGCTTCGCGGCCCGGATCATGCGGTCAAAGTCCTGGAGTACGAGCAATCTCGCGGTCAGGCACACTCAGAGAGGCACACTCGGAGAGGCATACTCAGAGAGGCACGCACCTTGAGCTCGAGCGATCTCGCGCCGCCCGAGCGCTCGATCAACACGTCGTACACGGCCGAGAGGCTCTCGTCCGTCAGGTGGGGGAAGATGCCGAGGTTCTTGAGCGCCTTGACGAAATCGGAGCGCTCGAGCGCGAGCTTACCCGCCTCAGCAAAGAGGGTCTGTATCTTAAAGCCCGACTTTTCGATCGCCAGCTTGAGTGTCGTGGCGACCTCCGACGCGCACTGTTCGGCGTCTTGCATCTTGAGGGCGCGTGCGTACGCAGCTTCGTCCGCGCGCGTCTCAGTCGAGAGCGCCGAGATGGGCAGCCCGGGCTCGTCGCCTATCACATGGGGCCCCGGCTGCTCTTGCTGCCCCACTTTGCGCTCTGCCGCCAACGCCGCCCCAATGGCCAAGACCTCCACCACCGCCGCTTTGGCCGCCTGCGCAGGGGGAAGCTCGGCAACTCGGTAGCCCTCGTTTGGAGCGCCGTGTCGGTAGCCCTCGAGTTGGACGAGAAGTAACGAATTCTCCTGTTCAAGCTCCAGCACGCGATCTCGCGCTGCGCCGAGCTCGCGTTGCAAGTTGGCTTTCTCGAAGGCTGTCGCCTGGTCAATCGCGCCGCCGTCGGAAGCCGCCGGCGCCGCCAGCGCAGATTCATGTTCGGGTGTGCTCCTGGGGAGTGTGAACCCGGGCTCGACCGTCGGATGCTCCTTCGTGTGAATCCGAGGTGTGAACCCGAGGTCGACCGTTAGAGGATGCTTGGCCCGCACATACTGTGCAATCTTGCCCGCCGCCTTGACCTTGACGAGCTCTTGCTTGAGAGTGCCAATCTCGTCGCGCTGTCGTGCAATCTCGCCGCGCTGTCTCGCAATCTCGAAGATCTGCTGCCCGATCTTCTTGCGCTGCTCCCGAAGATCTTCCTCCTGGTCGGCGATCCGAATCTCAAGCTCTTCCATGTCCGCCTCACGCTTGACGAGCTCATCGACGGCCATCTGCGCGAGCTCGCCCAAATCTTGCAAGCCCGCCTCGCGTCGAATGTTCGAAATGTTACGCCCGCGCACCCAGCCCGTCAGGTCAGAGCCGACCCGCCTCACGCTGACGAATCCCGTGTCGTTCCGGATCTCCATCACCTCAACCTCGTCGTCGTTCAGCACGAACTGGTCCATCATTTCGTCTTCCTGCGATGGCCCGAGGCGCAGCTTGGTGCCGTCCTTAAAGTACGGGTTCTGCATCCAATAGTGCTGCCCGATGGTAAACTGCTCGTCGAGCCGAAGTTCGCTCTCCTTCTTCATTCGTTCGACCCACGCGGCATCGAGTTCCTTGCCCGCAAGTGCGCCCGTCTTGGCCACCCACACGTTCTTGCGGTTTGGATCGGCGACGTCGTCCTCCGCCACCTCTGCGCCCCCCTCGGCCACGGCCGCCTCGGCCGCAGCCACCTCGGCCGCAGCCGCCTCGGCCGCAGCCGCCTCGGCCGCTGCCGCCTCGGCCGCTTCTGCCGCAGCTGTCGCTTCTGCCGCAGCTGTCGCTGCCTCTGCATCTGCCATCGCCGCCTCTGCCTCCGCACCCCTCGCAGCTTCAAAGGCCTGCAACGCTTCTGCGGGGGCCGCCAGCGCCACCGACGGCCACATTAACAAGCCGGGATCTACGGCCGCCGGCGCTGAAGATTCCTCAGGCATGTCCTCCGTTGAGAACTGGCTAGCCTCCTCCGCTGCGGCCAGCGCCAGAGACCGATGTACACTCGCCACGTGCGAGAGGAAGTCGCCGTCGGCCGCGAGATCCTCCGCCCCCGACGGCTCCACCGGAGCCTCAACAGTCGAGTCAGACGGCTCCTCGGTAGCCTCCTCGGCAGCTGGCGCGCTCGGCTCCTCCTCCATCTCTACGGCTGGCGGTCCCTCCGGAGCTTGTTTGGGCACCTCGGAAACAGACTCCAATGGATCACTCGTTGCATCGGACAGAGGATCGCCGGTCTCATCTCTGCCGCTGTCCCCTGCCGAGGGCGCCTTGGCCGGGTCCGGAGATTTCGGCTTCGCCTTGACGCTGCGCGAGGATGGCTGCTTGGAGTCCGCCCCGGACTTGGATGCGCCTTTGGAGCTGCTTTGGCCCTTGCCCCGTGTGGACCTTTGGCTTTCGGGACTCTTGGGCCTACTGCCACTCGCCTTGTCGAGGCTGGGCAATTTTTTGCCCTTGCCCTTCTCCATGTGCCGCTCCCGTGGCGCCGTTTAAACAGGTCTTAGACTCCTCGCAGAAGGCCGGCGCGAGAAGCGCTGAAGGACTCACTGCCGTGCAGCATTTGGAGACTGAACTTCTTTCTGAAGACGAAATCGGGGATTCGTCAATGGTCCCGTGAGGGCGTATCAATTATGCTTGTGAGAGGTCCCCGCATCCGTCAAGCAATAATCACATGTACTGCTCTACTGCACGACACCGCCGGGCGCTGAGATTCAGATTAGGCGACCACGTGACGTCTAACGAACGCGGAATTCAATACAGCATATCGGACCGGACAAGCATAAGACAACGGCATACAATAGTTTACTTTAAATCACATCTGCCCTCGATTTTACGGCAGGGTACCCGAATGTGCTAGGCTGTACGAGCTCTCCACGGTTTTCGGAACGTGACGAGCTTGCAATCAGCTGACGGTTCTCGGGCCCTCTCTCGGAACGACTATCATGCCCCCCACCCGCGTGCCCTGCGTCACCGGCCCTTCGTGCAACAGCCGCAGCATCAGGCAGCACCACGACATGCGGCTCCGACGGTGCGTGCGACGATGATTTCGCTGTTGGCAGCTCAAGCCCTGTGATGGAGACTTCATGAACTCTCGCCTGCATCCTCGTCCTGGAGGCGTAACGCGTCCTCTTGAGCAGGAAGTAGAGGAGGACGATGATGGCACAGAGAAGTATCAAGAGGAGCGCACCTCCCACTTTGAGCATCAGGCTCGCCTCATCGCGGTCATTCCCAGCTCTTGAGTCGAGACGTGACGAGGGCAATTCTGACGACACGATGAGCTGCACCAAGGGAGGGGCGGTGACGAAGAGGCCCGCTGGCAGCAGCGCCGAGGCACTGGCGACGCTACTCAGAACCGGCGCGAGGGCCGTCTCGACAGTCTGAGCAGCCGCGCGCGTGGCGGCGGCGACGCTTAGCGCCAGGCGTACGGAGCCCGATGTGACTGTGAGACGAACGGACGAGGCTGGAACGTTGACCGCCGCCGCGAAGGAGTCTACGATCGAGTCACACACCGAGGCCGTGTAGTCGCTCACGTCGCCCGAAACCACCAATGTCACCTCAACGACGTAGGGCGGCGGTGAGATCGGGGACGAGACGGTGGGAGGCGGCCTTGGCAACGGCGGCGGCGGCGGCGGCGATGGCTCGGGCGGGGATGGAGATGGTGGTGGCGGCGGGGGTGGCGACGACTCGGGCGGCGATGGCTCGGGCGGAGTTGGAGATGGTGGTGGCGGCGGGGGCGGCGACGGCTCGGGCGAAGGTATCGGCGGCATGCCGGGTGTATTCGGCGGCGCCATGCCGGGTAGATAGGGCGGCCGAGGCGGCGGCCTGTACGGTCGAGGGCCGCAGTCATAGCAGTCGGTGCCGTAAGTGCAATAGGCGAACTCCGCTCCGGCTCCGCCGTCATCGCAGTTGAGGTTGTAGATGTAGGGACATTCGTTGTACAGGTCCGCGCAAATCCCCGGCGGGGGTGATGTCGGCGGCGGCGGCGGCGGCGGCGATGGCTCGGGCGGAGTTGGAGATGGTGGTGGCGGCGGGGGCGGCGACGGCTCAGGCGAGGGTAACGGGGGAGACGGCGCCATGCCGGGTGGATAAGGAAGCGGCGAGGGCGGAGGTGGCGAGGCTGGTGGCAGGTTGGTGGCGGAAAAGATGCGCACCTCTGCCAGGTTGAGAATGCGATCGTCGCCTGGCAGCACGATGGTGACGTGCCGACCAGTGATGCCGTGACAGTCGAAGGCAAAGGGACCGATCTCATCAGGGACCATCTGATTGTGAACGCCGCATGCCTCGGAGGTGGCTGAGTTATGGTCGCCCGGGGACTCGCCGACCCAGATTTGGAAGGGCGAGAGGCGGTCCTGGCAGCAGTCGTCCCGATTGTAGATAACGACGTGCCCGACATACGAGGCGGGCGCAGAGGGTGTGCCTCCTGGTACCCGGATAGACAGCCACTGCGAAGGGCCTGATTGCGTGTGGCAGAAGTTTTGCAAGTTGTCATCGATGCATTGGGAGGCCTCGTAATCATCGAGCTGACTGCTCATGATGGCGTTCAGGCGTGGTAGAGGATGCATTGTGTTGATAGGCGGTGCGGGCGAGGGAGGGGGCGGTGTAGGGGGCTGGGGGGGGACGTGGGGTGGTGAAGGGGGGCACGGCGGCGGCGAGGATGGCGGCGGAGAAGGCGGCGGCGGCCGTGGTGCCATGCCGGGTGGATAAGGCGGCCTCGAGGGCGGCGAGATCAATGAACAGATAGTGAAGCCGGCTCCATTGATATCGTAGTCGCTCGACCAGGTCACAAGTGTTCCGGCGGCCACTTCCACATTCATCGGCCCGGTGTCGCCGGAGTACGCGGTGTCTCCAACCGTGATGAGATCCCAGCCCCCCTCGGTTTCAAACTCGATGGTGGTGATCGTCATCGACATTTCCGCTCGCATCGTGCAAGCCTCGTTGATACCATAGTTTCCGATGCCATCGGTGATGCACAACCCGTCGGACGAGACCGAACAATACGATGAGCCCGAAACAATCGTCCAGCGGCATGGTGGCGGCGGCAGGGGCGTTGGGGACGAGGCCATCAAAGAATCGAACTCCTGGGCCTGCACCCCGCTGTGGGGGAGCTAGGGCAGCACACAAGAGTAGAAGTTTGGAAACTCCCAACCAAATGAACCAAATTTGGTAAAAATCGAAGCACGCACTCTCGGCCCCACGGGAACCGCACTCCTATCACCCACGTGTACAGACCCGCGGAGCGCCCCGCAAACGTCGGCGCTCACGTCGTTTACACCTCGGTTCCTCGAAGCTTGCGAGTCGACGGTCGCCGTGAGGGTGGCCGGTGTGGAACGGCGCACCCTCCATCCCATCACCCGGTCGGGCAAGGCGTCGAGCTTCGCGTGCTCGCGTGCCGCGGCGCGCCGCGCGCCAGATGTGCGCCAGATGCGCGTCAGCCTCGCGTACTCCCGCGTCTGCAGCCGCTCAGTCGACCTTGACGGCGCCGTAGATCTGGAGTACAAACCACCAAGAGGCGAGGAAGCCGACGGTGCCTGTGGAGAGCGCGAACAGCGTTGAGGTGATGAACATGTAGCAGAAGTAGAGCATCGTTGAGACGACGCCCATGATCTCGAGCGTGCCCGAGAAGTAGACGAAACTGTAACCGAAAAGGAAGAGGCCGGCCGAGCCCGTGTTGAGGAAGGCGCGCCACTGCCACAGGTAGTTCTCGTTGCACAGCTGGAAGTAGCAGAGCACGATCGCCATCTCTGCGCACGTGATCACCAAGATGAAGAGCACGAGCGCGAGGAAGCCGAAGACGTAGTAGAAGCGCTGCAGCCAGACGGAGCTCATAATGAAGTAGAGCTCGATGAAGACGGCGCCAAAGGGTAGGATGCCGCCCACGACCATGGTGAACAGCGGGTGGAGGTACCACGCCTGGCTCGGGATGACGCGTGGGACCATGTTGGTCTTCACCGGTGGGTCGGCCAGCGTCTTGCGGTACCCGAGCCACACGCCGACCCACACTAGCGGGAATGAGATGATGAACCACATGCACAGGAGCGCGAAGAATGTGCCGATGGGCACCGCACCCGAGGACGCCTTGCCCCAGATGAAGAAGTTGAGCAGGAAGAAGATGCCGAAGGTGATGCCCGGCCACAGGAAGGCCGTCAGCAGCGTGAGCGCCTTCCATTGCTGGCCCTTAAAGCTCTTGTACGTGAGCGAGGCCGCGTAGCCCGCGACAGAGCCCATGAGAACAAAGAGGAGCAGCGTGACGGTGAGCATCGAACCGCGGTTGGCGGGCGAGAGGAAGCCGAGCGCCGCGCACGCAATCGAGATCGCCGACATGCACAGCAGCTGCGAACCCGTGCCGACTGAGCACGCGAGCAGCGTTGCGTTCGGCGGCGTTCGCAGCACATCAGCGTGCACGAGCTTCCAGCCACTCTCCTCAAGCAGCTCCTCCTTCTCCTCAATCGAGTTGTACTCGGCGAGGTCGCGGCGCAGCGTGCGCACCATGATCATCGCCACGATCCCGGAGAGCAGGAAGACGATCACGAGCGAGTTCAGGATCGAGAACCAGTGCACTTGGTCGTCGCCCATGTATAGGTACAGGTCCCAGCGCGAGGCCCACGCAATGTCCGAGTGTTCCCACACGCAGTCGTATGTGAAGATGACCTCGGGCGACCACGCGGGCATCGGCGGCAGCTCGGGGCGCAGCGGCACCGACGTCAGCTTCGGTTCCTTGGCGTTCCACTCGCCCGTATACTCGTGCTTGACTGAGTAGGCCTCCACCTCGAAGCCCACGATGCGCGCGCCTGGGAAGGTGTCACTCTTGTGGTACTTGACGATGAAACGCAGGTGGTTGTTGATGTACGGCTTGTTCGCGTCGGTGCCCGGGATGTCTTTGGAGCCCATGAAGCCCAGCCGAAAGCCGCGGTCGTACATGTCCTTCTTAGTGCCGTCAGGCATCTCGGCGATCATCTTGGTGGCCGCGGGCAAGTTGTCCATGATCATGTGCACGCGGTAGTCCTGCCGCACCTTGGTCGCGAGATTCTGCTTCTGCTTCTTGTCGAGCACCGACCGGCACGCGATCTTGAACTCCGACCGGCCCATGTACAACTCGTACGGCGAGTTCTGGATGATCGCGCCCGACATGACCTCGCCCAGGTTTTCGGCCTGACGCGTCACCTCCTCCGGCTTGCAAAAGGGCAGCGAGTAGTAGTCGTACGGAAGTTGCGTCTTGGGCGAGCTGAGCTTGTGCACCTTGACCTCCACGCGCTCGCCGTCGGCGTACTGCCGCGGCGCCACACCAGGCAGGTAGAAGGCATTCGCTGCACTCACAAGCAGCACCAGCGACAGCGTTGGTGTGACCTGCGTGACGCACAAAGGAGGACAGCCGTGAGCGAGAGGAACCTTCGCGAGAACCGGAGGCGCGAGCTATCTGCGTGGCGTAGCGTAGCCGTGCTCACGGCTCGCAGCGAACAGGCTGCGCGCAGAGAGCTCTCTGTTGGCCTGCTGGCCTGATTGCTGGCGCCGGTGGCTGCCGCCTGCTCCTTGCTGACAGCGCAGCCAGCGTAGCCAGTGTGCAGCCGCTGATGCACGCAAGAGTGTGGGGTGCAGTACGCGCGCTGCGTGCACGCGTGTGCCGCCGTGGCGAAGCGGCGCCGAGCGTACCGCTTTACGCATATTGCCGGCGCAGCGCAGTATCGCGGAAGGTGTGAAGGAGCACTACGCCAAGGCCAGCCTAACCGGAAACAGTTTTGCTGTGTTTAAAGTTTGTCACTAGTTTGGCTCGGAACCCTCGGAAAAAATGGACTCCTCGCGAACGGCTGAGGAGATCGCCAACGGGTTCAGCCTGTTTGACCTCAGTCATAACACCGAAGAAGGGAACAGCTACTTGGATCAGCGCAATGGCCGGCGCCCACCGAGTTTGCAATCCTATGGCTCCGGTAGTGCGCCTCCTCTGGATCCGAGCGCAGCACCCCCTCGGCCACGAGCGGCGGACCTCCATGTGAATGGAGTGCCGAATGCGCTGATGACGCTCGGCCGTCAGGAGCTGATGATGCGCGAGGCGGAGGTGAATCGAAAGATTATCGTGCGCTCCAACAATCAGCAACGTGTTGGGCTCACGGGTGTTGAGCTTTCGCAGTTGCACAACCAGCTGACAGGGATCACGACAACGTGCACTCTCATCATCGGATTTTCGATGGGGGCTCTCTCGGCCGACCTGCTAAGCGCAATGGGCGACGACAGCTCGCTCTTCTGCATCTACAAGTCGCCTGGCGCCGCAGTGCTCTCCGGTGTGTTCATCCTGTGCACAATCACGTGCATCTGCGCGTGCTTCACGATCATCGCATGCGTGCAGATCATCATCTTCCAGAGCGAGTGCGCCCTCTTTTCTCGCTCCATGTCGCACGCCATGAACGAGGTCGCCGGCAAGCGCGTCAATCTCACGCAGCAAGTTGTTCGCATGACGCAGCTCCTCATGTACGGCGACGGCGACAGATCTGCTGAGGTGAGCACCCTCAAGCCGTCGCCGAGCTCGGGGCCCTCGGCGCCCTCGAACATGCGCTGGTTTGGGAGGAAGACCGTTATCTCGACAAGCTTCAACGCTGGCAGCGTGGACGCTGACACCGGGCTCAGCTTACCGCCCGAGGCTCGGCGGCGCCTCGAGTTGTGGGCTCGGAAGCGTTTGGAGCAGCAGGTGGCTCAACCGGAGCGTGCAAAGAATCGTAAGTCGAATGGGCTTTCCTTTGGCTTCACCATCTACATGGGCCTCGCCGTCGCGCTCTCGAGCTTCTTCGTGAGCGTCGTCGTCCTCGTGTGGATCTTTCTGGGCCCGCTAGTCGCGTGGCATCATGTGTCCGTGGCCAATGCGTCGCTCTCCGGCGCGAACGAGAACCCCTTCCTCATGCAGACGCAGGATGGCGAGTGGAAGACTCGCTGCCTCGACCCCACGAACAACGACGATGTCGCCTACATGCAGATGGTTGGCACGGCCATTTCGTCCTGCTCGACGGCCGTTTTCATCATATATGCCATCATCGGCTCGCGCCTCGCCCGGCAGACGCATCACCGGTACTCCCTGAGCTCGCTGCTCGCGCTCGCGATGAACGACGAGGCGGGCACGAGTGACGGCAACATGAGCTTTGAGGTCGACGAAACCTCCTTGGATACCTCCGACACGGCCGCCGGGCAATACACGCGAGCAGTCAGGCTTAACAGGCGCCCGCATGGTCCAGTGTTAAGCGCGTGATGGTCTTGTCGGTGTGGTCTTTGCGGACGCTCAGCTACGGTACCCTGGGGGGCGAGTAGGGATGCAACTTGGAAAAAGTCGTTCACCAGACGCAACGCCTGAGTGGCCTGCAACGGGTTGCAACCGCGGCGGGCCAACGACGTCGAGTCTCTTTCGATGCCGTCCACCTCCGTGCCGAGGCTATCGCTATCCATGCCGGGTTCCCCATCATCGAAAATCGTCTGCGCGTCCGAAGCGCCAACCGCACGCAGCGCGCCGGTGTCCCGCCAAACGTCGCGCCCGAGCATTCAAGTGCTTGCTCGGCCGACAATGGCGGCTCATGCCAGGCCATCCACCGCGCGCAGTCATTCTGCAGCGACGCGTCCGGCGTTGAAGGTGCACTCGGCACGTACGCTATCTCATCTGACAAAGGGCGCAATCCCCACCTCGCTCATCGAAGCGCCTCGCAAGAAGCACGTGCCATGCACCCATTTCAGCACATCCAGCTCGGGTACGGCAAGATCGTCGCTCCTGTATGGCACGCGCGCGTTGCCTGAGCAGACCGGAGCAGACAACCTTCTCTGTCGTATCTCAGTCGACCTTGCACAACTCAAGGGTGATCATCAAAAGCTCGAGGCTGTGCGCCAACGCCTGACGCCGCGGCAGCCGCTCACTCTAGCGCTTCGCTCGCGCGTTGAGGCGCTGAAGAGCCAGCTGCACACCAAGGACGCGCGCATCGCCGAGCTCGAAGCGACTCTACATGGCAGTCGATCGACGACCGCCAGCAACCACTCGTCGACCACTAGCGGGCCGTGCTCGCCGACCGGAGAGGACGATGCTTCTTCTGAAGCGGAAGCCGAAGCTGTCCCCTCTTGCCAGGCACCCGTTGGCCAGGCCACGAGGGCCGAAGCCGAGGGTTCATCACACGGTGCGCACGAGGAGGAGCGGGATGAGGCGCTCGACGAGGACTGCGACCGTCTCCTCTCGTTGGCCTCTTGGGTGCTTGACTTTGACGTCTGTGCGGCGCCACCGCCGCCGCCCGCGCCGCCCGCGCCACCGCCCGCGCCGCCAGCGCGACCACAGGCGCCTCCGCCTCCACCGATCGCCACCGTGCATCCGATCGAGTCAGATGCCCCATGTACCCAAGCTCCCTCACCCGCCATCCTCTCAACTCCGCTCTCATGGGAGGCGCCCGTCACGGCGCCCGCGCTCGCGTCGCCGGCTATGTCCTCGCCCCGATCGCCCCGATCACCGTGCCGCACGCCGCGGGAGGATCGGGTCTTCGACTACTTCGCCGGCCAAGCTTACGGACGCACCTCCTTCATCGTCGAGGTGTTCGCCGAGGAGCGCGCGCGCCGCGAGGCGGAGGAGGCGGAGGCGGAGGCGGCGCGTGCAAGTGCCGCCGAGAGGCGCGCGATCGCCGAGGCGGCGTCCGAGCGGCTGGCAGCGCCGAGGCAGCGCCGAGTTCAGCCTCTTTCCAGCGCAGCCTTCGAGCGCCGTACGCGAGACGCCGAGAAGGCGAGGCCCGAAGCCGCGCTTGACTTCGTTCGGATCCCCGAGAAGCGCGAGCGTTACAAGACGCCCGCCACCAGGGCGGCAGAGGCCAAGGCCGCCGCGGCGGCGCAGGTGCAGGCCGAGAGCGCCGAGCACAGCCCACGTTGCAGCAGAGAGCCGCTCAGTGCCCGTCCCGTTGTTGTGTCTATCGAGGAGCAGGATCAATCAGAGGGAAACGAGACCGAGGATGACGAGGAAGAGATCGAGCGACGGCGCTCCGAGCAACTCTTGATCCGCCGTCTCTTGTAAAGATGTAAACGTTTGTAAGAGCATGGTGAGTGATTCTGAGTGCATTGAACGATTGAAGTTATAGTGGAGCCGGACCCTTGGCCGGACCGTTTGAGATGGTGAGCGCGGGGAGGAACCCGACCGCGACTTTAACTGACTGACTGACTGACTAATTTTATTGAAGAGCTCTACTACATGTAATGAAGAGCGTGGATTTCTTTACGAAAAGGTCAGCTCAGAACGACACAGGTCGACGCAACCATACGAAAAGTAACAATCGGCCGCACTAGCCCACTAGCCCACCATTGTAGCCCACCTACCCAGAGCCACTACCACACGTAACACTTAACGTAGAACAGTGCCGTAGCACTACCACACGTAACACAGCACTAACTACCACACGTAACACGTAACGCTCAGGACGTGTGAACGTTAACACGACAAACGTTGTTGAAAACGCGGTGAACCGAGCGCCTTTGTTCGAAGAGGAGCAGAGGGTCACCCGCCAGCTACTCGCGCCGATGGACCAGGTGCGCAAGCCGCGATTGCTACTCGGTTCCACGCGCCGCCGCTGCTAACTCGCCCTCCCACACTCTGCGACCGCCGCAGGTCATCCTCGAGGAAGACATCGACGACAACTATGAGCCGACCGAGGCTGAGATCGACGAGTATGCGCAATGGCTGGGCATGACCGATGAGGATGCGCCGCTCCGCTGGATCGCGCGCGAGGGGCTCAAGGCGCCCCTGCCCGAAAACTGGAAGCCATGCAAGACCGGCGAAGCAGGCGAGGTCTACTACTTCAACTTTGCGACAGGCGAGTCCGTGTGGGACCACCCGTGTGACGAGCACTACCGCAAGCTCTTCGAGGAGGAGAAGCGCAAGCGTGCGCTGGCGCGCGCGGCGAGCAGCCGTGACCGCCCTGATCCGCATTCGGGCCGGGCGGCCGCCGTGGTCGCCCCCGGCGCGTCGCTCAACAAGCTGATGCCTCTCGGCTCGCTAGGAGGGCCAGACCCTCTTGGCCGTGTGGGTGGCTCGCGCGACCGCACGGCAGCCGCGGCGCCGGCGGTCGGCGGCTCGCGCGACCGGACGGCGGCGCCGGTGGTTGTGGCCAAGTCGGGAGCCGACCGCCACGAGCGCGAGGACAAGGCCCTCGGCGGGCGCGAGCGCGTCGACGCCTCGGTCTCCTCGGGCAAGGAGAAGCTGTCAAGCAAGGATGTTAAGTCGAGCAAGGAACGCTCGAGCGCCTCGGGCAACCGCTCGGCCGACTCGTCGGGCGACTACTCGGACGTGCTCTCGAGCTCGATGCGCTCGCAGGACAGCCCGCGCGACGGCGGTTCGACGACCGAGCTCGAGCGCCGGCACAAGCAGGAGATCAAGGAGAAGGAGCGTGAGCACAAGGTGGCGCTGCAAGAGCTGGACGCGCAGCACCGCAACGAGCTGCGCCAGATGCGCCAGCGCCTCGCCGCGCAGGCCGAGGAGGAGAAGCAACGGCTCTCAATGCAGGCAGAGGAGGAGGCCAAGGAAACGGCGCGGCGCATCCGGGAGGAAGGCGACACTGAGGCCGAGCAGCTCGTGGCGAAGGCCAAGGAACGCAAGGAGCGCCGAGTCAAGGACGCGCGTGAGGAGGCCGAGCGGCTCGAGAAGAAGGGCGAGAGCGAAGCGCGCCAGCTGGAGGAGGATGCGCAGGAGGCGGCCGCCAAAGCGAGCAAGCGTGCCAAGGAGAAGCGGGAGAGCCTGGAGGCCGAGGCCGAGGCGGAGGCGGAGCGGCTGGTGCGGCAGGCCAAGGCGGCCGCCGACGCCAAGACCGAGGCGGCCGTAGCCGACGCGAAGGCCGAGGCGGCCGCCAGCCTCAAGCTCGCCGTCGCCAAGGCCGAGGCCGAGGCGGCCGTGGCGCTCGAGGCGGCGGTGACCGAGGCGAAGTCGGCCGCGAAGGAGCGTCTCCAGGCAGCTCTCAAGGAGGTCGAGGCAGCCCAGGCGCAGCAAGAGGCGGCCGCGCTGCAGCAGGCGAAGGCGAAGCGCGAGGAAGCCGCGGCGGCGCAGGAGGCTGCGGCGGCGACAGCCAAGGCTATCGCCGACGCTAAGGCTGCCGCAGCGAAGGAGACGGCCGCGGCATTGGCGAAGGTGGAGAAGGAGGCGTCCGCCGAAAAGGAGGCAGCCGTGGCGGCGGCGCTGCAGCGTGGTCAGTCGGACAAGGCCACGGCGGTCGCGGCGGCCACGGACGCGGCCGCGTCGGCCGAGGCGCTGCGCCGGGCGCAAGAGGACAAAGCACGCGCGGAGGCGGAGGCGCAGCAGGCGCGTAAGGCACTCGAGGAGCTGCGAGCGACGACGCAGGCGCAGGCGGAGATGACGGCCAAGGCGCACGCGCTCGCTCTGGACGATGCCAAACAGGAGGCGGTTGAGGCGCGCGAGGCGGCGGTGAAGGCACGCGAGGCGGTTAAGGTGGCCGCGTCCGCCACTTCAAGCGACGAGGTGAGGGCGCAAGCGAAGGCGGAGGCACGTGCGGAGGCCAAGGCCGCGGTCGAGGCTGCCATCGCCATCGAGCGCGCGGCCGCCGAACGTTCGGCGGCGGCAGAAAAGGCCGCCAAGGCCGAGCTGGTGGCACTGCGTCTCGACTACGAAGAGGTCAAGACACGCCGCGCGTCCGACCAGAACGAGGTGACGTCGGTGCAGACGCAGCAGCTGCGCGCGCAGCTCACGCAGTCCCAGCAGGAGACGCGCAAGGCGAGGGCGGCCGCAGAGGCCGGCGAGGAAGCTCTCGCGGAGGCCAAGGCGGAGGCGGAGGCGGCCAGGACGCAGGCGCAGGCGGCCAAGGCGAAGGCGGAGGCGGCCAATGCGGAGGTAGCCAAGGCCAAGGCGGAGGCGGAGGCGGCCAATGCGGAGGTAGCCAAGGCCAAGGCGGCCCCGGCGCCTAAGGTGTCGCCTGTGGCGGAGGCCCCGACTGAGGGCGCGGGCTCAGCGGAGCTGCGGCGCCAGCTGCAGCAGGCGGAGGAGCGCGTGGCGTCTGTCTCCGCGGAGCTGCGCGAGGTGTGGAAAGAGCTCGCCGAGGAGAAGGCAGCCCGTCAGCGGGCCGAGGAGCGCGCGGCCGAGGCGGAGGCGCGTTCGGGCGCGTCGCTCAAGGAGGCGGAGCGTCAGGCCGCCCGCGCCAAGGAAGCGGCCGCCGCTGCGCTCAAGGCGACCGAGGGTGGCAGCGAAAGCGACCGACGGCTGCGCGAGGCCGCGGCGAGCGCGGCCGACGAGGCGGAGGCAGCACGTGTCGAGGCATCGGCCGCTCGCGCCGAGGCGACGGCGTCCAAGCGCGCACTGAGCGCCGCGCGCGACGAGAGCGCGCGTGCGGCAGAGGCAGAGGCGCGGCTCACGGGCGAGGTGCGGCGGCTCAAGGCTGAGCTCGCGGCGGCCACTGCGAGGGCGGACGAGAGCGGCGAACGCGTGGCAGCGCTCGAGGCGGAGAAGCAGCGCGTCAAGGCGAGTGCGAGCAGCGCCGCCGCCGAGGCTGAGGCGGCACACGCGGCGGAGGCGGCGGCGCTCAAGGCCGCCAAGGCTGCCAAGGAGCAGTTGAGCGCCGCCGAGGTGCGCGCGGATGAGGCTGAGCGCAAGGCGAGTGAGGCGGTGCGCGCCGCCCGCCTCGCAGCGGCCAGCGAGAGCGATGCCGCGGCGGCTGAGCAACTGAGCACCAAGCGGCAGTCGGCTGCCGAGCTTGCGAGCGCGAAGGTGGAAGCGAAGGCGATTCGAGAGGCGGCGGAGGATGAGGCGCACGCGATGCTCGCGAAGGCGAAGAGCGAACGCGCCACCGCCGCGGCCGAGGCGGCGGCGCTCAAGGCCGAGGCGGAGGCGATGCTTGTGGCTGCCAAGGATGCGGAGCGGCGAGCGAACTTGCGCGCGGCCGCACGTCTCGAGGACGACGCGGCGATGGGCGCGCGCGATGCGGCCGCGCGTGATGCGGAGACGGCCGCTCTGCGACGCACGCACGAGGCGCGCATGGCGACGCTGCGTCGCGAGCAGGAGGCAGAGGAGGCGGCGGCCGCGGCGGCGGTCGCAGCGGCGTCGGCGCGCGCCGCGGCGGCACGCAACGAGGCCGCCGCGCTTGAGGCGGTGCGCCGCGAGCACGAGGCGACCTCCAAAGCCCTGAAAACCGGGCTCGAGAACGACGCCGCCGCCGCCGAGCGCTCGGTGCGCGTGGGCCTCGCGGAGCTCGGAAGTGGCTCTCGTGCTGCTGCGCTCATCAACGCCGCCGCGCCGCCGGCGAGGGGTGATGCATTCAAAAAGGGCGAGCCGGCCGCTCCTGCTTTGGCCGAAGGCGGCAGCTTCTTCTCTCTCGAGGCGGCGCATGCGGAACACTCCCGGCTCAAGCAGGTTCGCGCCTTTTTGCGCGCACAGGCGCGCATGATTAAGAGTCGGCAGGCGCAGCTGCATGCGGACCAGCAGGCCTGGAAGCGATCGATGCGCGCGCTCACCACGGCGGCGCACGGCGGGCCCGAGCACGAGCGCATGCATGCGATCATGCGCAAGCTGCGCCACACCCTCGAGCGGCAGGCGAGCACACTCAACGACGACACGGAGCACCTGCAGAGCTGCTTCCTGTGGATGCGCCAGCTCGAGGCGGCCGCCAAGGCGCACGTGGCCAACGCCGCCGCGGCCGGCAAGCCGGGCAGCGGAGCGGCCGACGAGCTCGACGACGACGATCTCGACGAGGCAGACGCGCTTCTCCGGGGAGGCGCTCTGGCAGATCTCGAGGGGGAGGCCGAGATGGCCTCGTACGGCTTTGCGATGCCGCCCTCGCACCTGGCCACGGGCGCGCACCCGGCGGCCTCGGCGTTTGCCGCGGCGCCCCTCGCCATTGCCCACCACCAGCAGCAGCAGCAGCACAGGTACCGCTCGCCGCGCCAGCGCTCCTCCGCTCGCGACCTGCCGCGCCACGCGTCCTTTGAGACCGTCCGAGGCGTCGCTGCGGCGCAGGAGAACCTTCGCGCTGCACAGGCGGCCGCCGCCGCCGCCTCATCGCGCCATCCGCGGAGCGCGCGCCACCACGGCACGGCCGATCCGTACATGGCCAAGGAGCATGAGATGGGTGCACTGCTTGAGGCGCACGGGCGCTGGCTCCACTCGCTTGCGCGCGAGGTGCAGCCGCCACCCCCGGGGATGCCCTCGCACGCGTGGTGAGAATGAACAAGGACGAGATCGGATCAGATCGAGATCAGATCAGATCGAGATCGGATCAGATCGCCTCTGGGGCCCCCCGTCAGCGCGTGTGAGAGGGATGTACGGTGACGGATGTACCGGCAAGGGTAGGGGCAGGCTCCTTCCGGCGCAGGCGGAGCCGGGTCACGGTCAGTCAGGCCGCAGTCGGGCAGTGGAGGCCCGGCAGTGGTAGCAGCGCTAGCAGCGGTAGCCCCTGGCCCGATGAGCGATGTGGGTGTGCGATCCAGCGCGGGCAGTGAGATGGGGCGTTGGACATGGCGGTCGCGCGGCCAGTGCCGAGCATGTGACGCGTCGGGTCAGATCCGAGAGCGAGCAGAGGCCGGGCGCGAGGGTGTGTGCCGTGCGGGGTGTGAGAAGTGAGATCATGTCACTTGTCACTAGCGGGGACCCTGACCCGCTCCTCCCCTGCCGCCGTGGTCTTCGTGCTGTAAAGGCAAAGCCGAGCGTCCTGTAGGTTTGGTTACGCGGGAGCTCGCGTAAAGTGTTCAGCTATCAAGTGTTACGTCCTATATAGCCTGAACCTTTTCTTCCGGAGCCGGTGTTCGATATCGACGCCACACGCGCGCGCCGCGCCCCCACAAGCCCACTCTGCCACCCGGCACATACACAAGTCTCATACTACATACACTCTGCCACCCGGCACATACACAAGTCTCATACAAGTCAACCCGACCTCTCCCCACTCGTCCTCAGCTGTTCAGCCCTCTTTCGACTTCGCCTTCGGCACAATGGAGAACCCATCCGAGGACTCGAGTTCAAAGTCGCAGTCGAGGCGTGGACCTTGGAAGGAGCGCATCGCTTGCAAAACGCCCCTCCTACCCGATTCGGGAATGCGCTCGTTCCCCGACAGGTTGATGTACGCGAGCTTCGGCAGCTGGCCGCTCGTGATCATCTCTGCCAGCTGCGCGACGCCGATCTCATCCAGATCGTTGCCAGTCATGGAGAGGCTCGTGAGAGGCGTGGGGCAGCTCCGTGCTACCGTCGCGAGCAGCAGCTGCAGGTCCGAGGAGGTGAGTCCCTTGTTTGGGAGGCTCACAGCCACGCCATTGTCGAGCTCGCCCGTGCTCATCATCCGCCCCTCGCCAAAGTAGCTGAGCCACTTCGTCGAGCGCTCCGCCAAGAGAGCGCTCGCCGTCCGGTGATCGAAGGGCGCCGGGAGCCCCATATCGAGAGAGCGAAGTTTGGGGGGCGCCCGGGGCGCGCAACAGGCCAAGCCGAGAGCGGTGGCGCCTTCGGTGGTGAGCGAGTTCGAGACGAGCGTGAGTGAGGTCAAGTTGGGCAGCTTGCCGCAGTATTCTCCTCGCAGAGTCGGGCTGGCCATATGGGCGGCGAGCCCCTTGACGAGTGCGTCGGCCGCGGCGGAGGGCACGTTGCTAAAATGGAGTGTGAGCGACTCAACGGTCGGTGGCAGAGCGTCGGCCAGGTTCTTGGCGAGATAGGCGTCGAGGTCGACGCAGCCCGAGAGATTGGCGCTCAGGTGCGTGAGCGTCGAGGCGCTCAGGGCGAACAAGCACGTCGTCAGGAGCGTGCCGCCCGTGTCGAAGGCGCGACGGAGCGCCGCGACCGCCACGCGACCGCGCACGGCGGCTGCGAGAGCCTCGGGGGCCACGCCGGTCTTGTCCATGTGGCCGAGGATGGCGCGCTTGTCGTGCTCGATCGAGGTGTGCGCGTCGTCGACGTTGAGGCTGAGTGCCTGGAAGATGAGCTCGATGGGGAAGTACGCCTCGCGCTCGGTCTTGTTGGCGGTCTCACCGACGCCATGTGGCCTCACCGCATGTCGGCACGTCGGCCCGAGACCGCGGTCGATCATCGTCACGCCGTCGGTCAGACCCACGGCATATGTCGGGACCGGCGGCTTGGGCAGACGGCGCTTGCTGAGGTGAGGGTGCGGCGCATACAGGTCGAGCAGCTTCGGCGGCCGGCCCGGCTGGCGCACGTTGATGGCGAGGAAGAGCTCATAAAGGATCCAAAACCGACGGAAGGCGACGCCGCACCTGTCGACGGCGACGAGCGTGCCGATTGAGAGCGCCACAGCGCGCGGCATGGCGAAGCGCGCGGGGTCGCTCATCTCGACGGGAGACTCGTCGTGCTGGTTGAGGGCAAACGCGGCGATCCAGTACGAGGCCCCGTCCTCAGAGACGCCACGGTCACGCGAATGGCGCTCGAGACATAGAAGCAGGTTGTGGAACGAGTCGCCCCACCAGTGCACAACTGTCCATGACGGCTGGATCGTAAATTCGGAGCACCGCTCCACGTACGAGCAGTCGCACGAGAGCGTGCACGGCTTGATCACGTACCGCTGCAGCTCGTACATGTTGAGGCTCGTCGGCTCGAGAAGCTCACCATGAACGTCCATCCAGCCCTCTTGTATGCACCGCTCATTGACGTGGCTCCACAGCTGGCGTAGCATCGTCAGGGTGATGCCGCGCATCTCGGGCTGCACGATGTGGAGGGGCGCCCGGCCGCAATGCAGCTCCGCCATCTTCGTGGTGACGGCGAAGTTGGGCTTCACAAGGGAGAGCAGCATGCCGAAGCCCTCGGTACTCTGTCCGACGACCCCACTCCCGTCGAAGCCAGCGGCGTGGAAGCATTTGCGCCACTCGTCGCAGGAGATCTCGCCGTTGCCGTCCGTGTCGATCTTGCCGAGCAGCTCCTCGACCTTGTCGTTGTCGAGGGGCGAGTGCTTGAAGAACTGGCGTAGCTCGTCGATGGAAAGTTGCCCACTGCCATCGACGTCGATCACCTTGAAGATGATGTCGGGCGTTGTCCACGAACGGTACGGCAGGTCGACGCCGTAGCTCGTCCTATATGCAGCAGTTTTGCGCATCCAGTCTTTGGTCACCTTCCTCGTCGCCGGAGGCGAGCCGCTGCGCTCTGAACGTGGTGAACCTTTTGGCGGCACCTCGATCGTTGCATTGGAAGGGAGCGATGAGCCGCTCGCAGCCGAACCTCGCGGTGAGCGCTGCGTCTCAGCTGCTGCGGCGTGACGGCGCGGTGAGCCGCTCGCAGCCGAACCTCGAGGCGAACGCGGAGTCTCCATCACTGGGTACCCGACTGCTGTTGGAGGGCGCGGTGACATGTTCGGGCTCTGGCTTGGAAGATGGGTTGGTCCGTATGGCGGCTTGCGCGGCGATTCCAGCGCGGTGATCGCGTGGATAACACGACCCGGGAGGGCCGGGAGTCGCGGCGATTGGATGCGCGGCGAGAGCGGCGTTTGGGCGCCTTGCATCGGTCTGAGAGAGTCTTCGAAACAGTGAACCGACAAACAACGCAGGAGAAAAAGTGCATGCCACTCGACGAAAGCCTCGTCCAACCCAAACGAAAACCCCTAATAAGGATCACTACAACCCACCAGTGGGTCGCCCTACTTCTTGGCCTTGCCGGCCGGGGGCACCTGCGAGAAGGCGGCGGCAAAGCCATCGGCAAGCTGCACGTGCGCCGGCGTGGCGGCCGCGCTGTAGCCCACGCGCGACTTGCAGCCCGTCAGCTCAATCTCATCAAACCCCTCGGCAAACTCGGGCGTGTCAAACTTGAGTTCCTCTCCCTTGACCGGATGGTAGACGGGCCCCGCAATTGCCATGACCGGAGCCGCGCTCGACTGGCCGCCCTCGAGTTTCTCGAATGCGCCGACGGCGTTGGCTGAGGCGTCGACCTTCTTGGCGCCGACCTGGCCCTTCCCCTTGAGAGGCGGCTTCTCCTTGATGCGTGGGCCGAAGATGTCTGCCTCGCACTTCTCGAGGACCGCGTACACGTAGTGCGAGAGCAGCAGGATCACGCCGCAGAACGCAAAGAAGGCGGGGAGCACGCGATCGGTGAGCGCCCACGCGTGGTCGACGCGCGTGTCCGGGCCGGACATGTATACGTCTGTCTCGGCGTCCTCATTCGTGTCCTCGAGCCGCGCTGGCCGCCACCGGGCGTCGTAGCCTCCCTGCTGCCACACACCGCCAAGTAGCTCAAGTCGCTTGCACTGACCGAAAATGTCCTCGTACGAGCGCATGTCCCAAGGTGCGTCCGCCACGAGAACGCACGGAAACGAGCGATCGTCCATCACGGCGAGCAAGTCGAAGCCAAGCACCGAGTGCCTTGCCTGCGCTATCGGCACTTGCCTCAAGAAACCAATCGCCAAGAGCGACAGGGAGATTGCAAAGCACGTGCGGGAGGCCACGAGAAAGCCATTCTCGTCCCGGCGACCCTCGTCGTCGTACATGACCGTGTCCATGGGCGCGAGCGCAGAGTCCATTCTTCCGAGGTGGGGACGAGGAAATGACAAATTTGGAAATTAGAGCATGCACCTCGCATGTAAATAGACGTGGAGGGAGGCCGGTTGCGCCTGATCGTGGCTGGTGTAGCTGATTGTGCCTGATAATGTGAAATCTTTGAGCCGGTTACAAAACTTGGTGCGCTTTAACGGAACTCCCATCGACGGCCAACGCAACCGTCCGTCCACAGATGGCATGTAATCGCCCCGAAAGCGACGCTGATGGCCGCGCTCGTGTCGACGCGCGATGGAACCAACGACCAAGAGATCTGGGATCAGATGGCAGACGAGCTCGTCGAGTGTATCGCTGCATATCTCGTCCCTGGGTCCTTGGAGAGCCCGTGGCTGTCTCGGCCTCTCAGTGACGTGAGCAGCTACTATGCTCAATCGAGCATCGGCGCTGCACACTGGATGCAGCTCAGCAAGGCTCTCTTCCGGCGTGGGCAGCGCAACAAATGGGAACTGTCGCTGCAACGCAATCGCCGGTGCCGCATTGAGACTACCGCCTGCTGCCGCATTCTCGAGTGCCAAAGTGCTGGACAATATGACTGTGAGATGCCGAACTCAAAGTCTATGCGGTGTCACGCGCCCATGCGCTGACCGTGCCCGGACCTATCGTAATTTACGCAGGGCCACTCGAGGTGCTCAAGCTGCGCGCGTCGAAGGCCGCGGACAGCGTTCAGCTCAGCCACTCCGTTCCGATTGCACGGCGGACTCTGCGTGCGGCCTTTTGTGCTGTTGCGATGGAGGTGCACCCGGATCGGCTGAACACCCCGTTGGCGGCGCAGGCAATGATCGTGCTCAATGAGGCGTACAGACAGGCGGTCATCATGTTCGCCGAGCGGGACACGAACGACGTCATCCAGCTCGACGCGCTCGGTCTGCAACACGTCGTGTGAGGCTGAACGACTACGCCCGACGTCGCTCGCATGCAATCCGCGAGATCGAGTGCAGTGCCGTAAGGGCCCAGTCGCACATGGTGCTCCGGCCGTGCCTTGCGCCAATGCGGCGCCCACGGTCGCCATGTTGTAGATGTCGAGTACGGAGTAGAGCCGCGACCGCGTCGCGCGTCGAGCGTGCTCAAGTCGCGCCCGACAGCAGATGCAGCAGCTCAGATATATAGGGCACACTGTAGGGCAGCACGAGAGGTTCAATCACAGATTACATCACAGGTACAGCAGGAGCGGTCGATCATAAGAAACAGTCTATTAGTTCGGTTTTAAAGCCTGTGACCCCGGTGTCGTGTGTGTCCGGTCGGGTCTGTTTCGGTTATATCTCTTAATAGTAGTCTATTCCGTCAATCATCATGATCTCTAGCGCGGCAGGTCTAGAAGTTGTGTAATATGTATAGAAAGATATGTTTGCATCCGAGCGGCCCAGTACGTCGCACCTATCTCTCACTCGTCGCGGGCCAAAGGCACTGGAGCGCGCAGCAAAAGCTCGTCCGACGTCGGCGGTCTATTACAGTTCATCTTACAGTCAGTGAGCTCTGGTTACTGCTTATGACGTTGTGGCGCGTCCCACATTCGAGACACCCAACTTCTTGAGCAGGTGGTCGCCCGCGCTTACAGGCGCGTACTTTGGCGGGTGACCCTCGTCGACGCACGTGGGCATTGCCTCGATAACAGCTTCATCACGCGGTCCCGTGAAGAAGGGGATGGAGAGGCGCGGCGCGGAGGCGGCGGCGGAGCCGGGCGGAGGTTTCATGACGCGATGCACTGTCGAGCGCCACCGGCCATTCGTCCAGATCTCGTACAAGTCGCCGATGTTTACCACAAAGGCGCCCGCTGTCGGTGGGACCGCGTGCCACTCTCCTGTTTGCAGTCGCACCTGCAGGCCGCCGGCAGCCAGGTCGCCGACGTCGGCCTCGTCCTGGTGGAGGATGGTGAAGCCGGTGTAGTCGGTGTGCTCGCCGTAGCGCACCGCCGACGACTCCTGCGCCTCCGGCGACAGCGGCGGGTAGTACGCTAGCCGGAGAGAGTAATGTCCAGCCGGTGAGTAGAAAGGCTCGAAGAAATCGGCTGGCAGACCTAGGCTGGCGGCGGTGAGCTTGTGGAGTGTCTCCAGGACGCGAAGGAGCGCCGCGTAGTAAGCCGCGCCAGCCTCCTCCAGCACCGCTGGCTTCGGCTTAGGCGACTCCGGCTTGAAGATGAATGACTCAACGAGATCGGGCAAGGCGCCAGCATGGTCGGCGCCTCCGTCGGATCCGTGCTTGTCGCGCGTGCGAGATACGGCCTCGGTACCCATGCCGGTGAAGCCGCCGAATGGGTTGCCATACGGGCCGTAGTTGTACACGTTCTTCGATGCCAGATCGTCGGCGAAGAAGCCCATTGCACCATCGCGCAATGCTGAGATCGTGTGCGGAGGCACGCCATGGCCCGTGATGATGGCAAAGCCGACGTGCATCATCGCCGAATCCCACTGCTCGGCGACTTGACGCCGCGCCTCGTCGTCATGCGCCGCCTCGTCGACGAAGGGAGAGATGTCCACGATGGGCACCACAGCAGACGTGGTCTGCTTCACTTTATCGCCCGCACACTTGGACAGGATGTCGCAGATGCCCATGATGGGCTTAGCTGGGCGGGTGCGGAGCACCTCGGACACCGCCGCGGCTAACGCCTCCTGGACGCCGTGCGCAGCAAGATAGTCGCGCCCCGAAAGTGCCGACGAGACAGCCATTCTGTACAGTGTTTGTCATAAGTCCTGACCCCCTGGGTGGGGTGGGGTGGGGTGGGGTCCGCCGAAGTGGCCGATCGCGCTCTGCGCCTCTCTCGCCCCGACGTTCTCATGGCGTCGGCTGCCCCGGGCAAGGCTCGATGCGCGGAGCTCTTCCCGCCCGGCAACCGTCACCTGGTGATCTTGGGCAACTTCGACGAATCGTACCGAGACCCAGCAAATCAGCCAGACCCGCCCGTGGAGTCGCAGTGGGAGGTCGTGCATGTTGCGATCAAGTACATCACCATCAAGCGGCGTGAGGCTGAGAACGAGGGGCAGACCATCAAACTGGAGTTCGCCGCCTTCCTCGAGCTCTACGACCTCGTCAACGCGCGCGTTGTCAAAGCGAGTGTCCCCTCTAAGCCCGACGTGCGCTTGTACGTCTACTGTGATCGTCCAGGCCCGTTCGCCTGCTCGGTCCTCCAAGGTGATGTGCTCCCGATCGAGCCACTGCGGTGCTTGCACGAGATGTCCGATGCGGTATCGGCCGTCAAAGAGGTGTTCGATGCGACTTCGGTGCCGAAGCTGAACTGGCTGTGCTGCCTGCGTCATGTTCTCGAGGCGAGGGTGTGCCTACACGGCGGCTCCGAGCTGTATGGAGATCGCCCCTGCTCCGTGCAAGTCAAGCCGCTGGACTTCATAGGCGAGGTCTTGATCCCCGACCTGGGCGCGAAGAAGATGAAGTCTGCGGGCAAGTTCATGCCTGTGGCCACGGCGGATTCTTTGATGCGGCTACTCACGCGTGCCGAGGTGGAGTCGCTCAACCTCGCGCTCGTTGTTCGCTTCTCGAAGGGGTCCCCACCGAAGCCCGACGTGGTGCCGTCTGCGTGCGAGACCTTGGTGGACGAGCTCTCTGAGGCCTTTAAGACCACTCGCCCCGACATGATGCTGGACCTGCCGCCCCTGGCGGCTCCGGACACGTACGGTGGTCTCGGTGAGAAGACGCCGCGCACGGGCATGGGCGCATCACAGGCTCCAGCAGGCAGCAGCGGTGTGAAGGGCCGCGCGAAGCGCTCCAAGTCGGGCGAGAAGCCGAAGGCGGAGAAGAAGAGCAAGGAGAAGAAGAAGAAGAAGAAGATGGGCAGCGAGGAGCTCGAGCTCCTCGGCCAGGTTCGTGACGAGATTCTCGACGTCTCGAAGGCGCATCGGTCGGTGGCCGGTCACTGCTCCATCCTCCTCGAGATCGTGCGCAAAATTCACAACCCCGACCACGTGCTCAAGGGCATCAACGGCGCGTATGAGAAGTACAAGCACCATCTCGAGTGCCGCATGCGCGCTCTGGACAAGACGGGCATTATGGGGGGCGACGAGAAGACGGAGCACGTCTTCAAGGCGCCCACCGACTCAAACGGCAAGAACTGCTCGCGTCTCGAGCAGTCAACGCAGGAGTTTCTTTTCCAGTCCACCAAGGTCTTGAAGATCTTCATCGACATCCGCCCCACGCTTTATGCAGCAGGCGCCGCTGCAGCAGCCGCAGCAGGAGCAGCAGATCCAGCAGCCCTGGCAGCAGCAGTTCCAGCAGCAGCAGCAGCAGTTCCAGCAGCAGCAGCAGCTGCTGCTGATGCAGCTGATGCAGCAGCAGGTGCAACCGGTCTGGCAGCAGCAGGTGCCGCTCTGGCAGCTGCAGCCGCAGCAGCCGCCGCCGCTGCAGCAGCCGCCGTTCTCGCAGCAGCCCTGGCAGCAGCCCTGGCAGCAGCCCGTGCAGCAGCCCGTGCAGCAGCCCTGGCAGCCGCCCGTGCAGCAGCCCTGGCAGCCCTGGCAGCCGCCGTCGACACACGAGAAGCGCTTTGGCCGTGATGGAATTGCATACTCCTTCTCGGAGTTCGTACAGTGGTATGGCGCATCGGCCAAGGATGAGTGGGGGGCTGCCGCGCTTGCCTTTCGGCAGGTTCCGACACCCCAAGATAAGCAGCAGCCGTCTGTCGACGAAGGACGGGGACAGAGCGCAGGGCCCAGCACTCCTCTGCACGATGAGCCCCCGTCCAAGCCCCCCACGGTCGGAGCCCGCGACGGTGTCGACTCCGATGACTCCGATGACGACGAGGACGACGAGGACGACGAGGACGACGAGGACGACGAGGACGACGAGGACGACGAGGACGAGTACGAGTACGAGGACGAGGACGAGGGCGAGGACGAGGACGAGGACGTGGACGAGGACGTGTAGGACGAGTGGCCCTCATCACTCTGGTCCATTCGCGGCGCACACTCCGGGCTACCCTCGGCGGCGGCATGGAGCAGACGTCAGCACAGCGGAGGGTGCCTGCATCGAGCGCGCTCGAGGCGCGAGGCGCTCTAACACACCTACACAGTGTTTGTCACTTGTGTAAGTCATTAAATTTTAAATAGAAGAAAGGATGGTCGGTTTTTGTCGTTTCGGCAAGCCTCCGCTCCAAAAGGACAAGCGTTTGAGGCGCGAAGCCCGGCCTGTGGGACGTATCGCGGACGCCCGCCGTCTACATTAGCGAAATATAAGAGGACTGTACCCCTTTTTGGATTGGCCGATAATTCCTACAGAGTTCAAATCGTATATCTATTATGTCCCCCGCGCGCTTCTTTTTTGATGACTCTGTGAAATTTTATCCGAGACTTTCGTCTTGGCGCGATTCGCCAGTGGACGGTGGCGGGTGCTGGTATTGCAGTACGTCTTAGGAGAGCCCGCTGCTACCCTTTGTGGAGCGGTGATGGTCATCCGTAGGCCGAACCTACCAGCAGCCGTGCTGTCCCTAGGCCAAGGAGAAGGCCGTCGATGGCGGTCGAGACGCCCATCTCGCAGTCCTTCCATCCATCACCTTCCGCAACGCATGCGTGCCGTGCAGGTGAGTGTGATTGACCAGCTGCAGCACAGATGCACACGTGCACACTGAGTGCCGCCTCCTCTCGGGCGTCTATGATGTCGTGTGTCGTGAGCGCAGCACACGACGGGCAAGACAATCATCAATCTAACGTAGGAACTTGAAACTTCAAGTCGCGTCGTCCACTACGTAAACTTCCGAATACTTACCGAATTCTTCTGAACTGAACGCAGAAATCCGGCCGGCTGAACCGCCGCGCGTTCACGTCAGCGCTGTTGCAGAATTCAATCCACTTGAGCTCAGAACCACTCTACTGTGAATAAAACCTATACTTACAGTTATGGAAGCACATGCGTCCCGCGAGGGCGCCCGCCTCACTGCCGGCGCGGTAGACCCGGAACGCCTTGTCCAGTCCAACGCTGATATGCTGCGTTGCGAAGTCAGCCGCGTTCTGCTTCAGGAAATCGGCCAGTAGCCCAAACGCACCATTGTCGAGCGGCGAGAGGTGGTAGCAGTACGGCGGGATGAAGCGCACCTTGATATGCGTGCCGAGGTGGAAGACGTAGTCTGCATCCTTGTGGATGCTCGCATTGTCCATGATCAAGACCTTGAAGTGCGAGGCAAGGGACTGACCGTCCGCCTGAAGGGTATGGATGAGCATCGCGTCGAGTGACGCCTGCACGGACGAGCAGTACGAGCAGAGGTGTGAGAAGCGGCACGAGAAGTCACAAGAGGTGGAACAAGGGTGCGTTCGTCTCGCGTACCTGAAACGAATCAGCCTTAAACGTCCCGTCATTGAAACGCCAGTCCTCAAAACCGCGGTGGGAGACGATCGTGAGCGCGGAGACGCGCCCCCCGCGTGTCCTGAACTCGTCGCGGACTGTGGGTGCCCGACCACGCAGGCCCCAGCCGATCGTGCTACGGTAGGCTCGCCGATCCTTGGCCGTCTCGTCGAGTGCCAAGATCTCGTCGGCCGAGAAGAAGGTCACCATCTCCGAGAGCCAGGCGCGCGCTCGATCCTCATCTCGCATAAGAGCGAGGTGCTGTATGCGCTGGCGGCACAAGTTGTGCGCGTGCAGCACGCGGCATAGCGTGCGCAAGCTCACTACCTCGCCCGAGGCGAGGTAGATAAGGGCGTGTTGTTTGCCGAGTGTTGTCGTCGGGGAGTCGAGTACACGGTTCACGAGATCGAACTCCTCATCCTTGGTGAGTGCCCTCGGGCGGCCCTGAGCTCCGCTCTTCGGCGGGAAGACGTCGCCGGTCTTCTTGAAGGTCGATAACCAGCGCTTCTGGCTCGTGTCTGAGACGTGCAGGTGCTCAGTGACCTCCCGGGCCGTCAGCCCCAGAGTAGTGCGCTTGAAAACAGCGAGCCACCGGATCGCTGCGACGCGCTTGCAGCGTGAGTCGTCGGGGAGAGAGAGAGACATGAGAGCAGAGCGAGACGAGGAGCGCGTGACGATTTCGCGGACCCCACCCCACCCCACCCCACCAGGGGGTCAGGACTTATGACAAACACTGTACCCCGCCGCGGCAGACTTGAAATCTCAAGCCTGTGAAGTTTGGTTTGACGTCCACACAAGTCTGATTACACGTGTCCTCATGTTGCCTCATGGAGCGAGATTCTTTCCATATTAGTCATAGTTCCATATGAATATGTGGTTTTTTCCTCAATGGCGATTGCTGACGAAGCACCGCTGGCCTATGCTGCGCAGCTAGCAGAAGACGCCGCTGCGAATGCGAAGGCGGCGGTCAGCATGCAGGCGGAGGACGCGCCGCGTTAGCATGCAGGCACGCCTCAGTACGTGCTGGGCCAGCTCATTAAACAGGGTATAGACGCAGTGCCACATCCACGCTTGCAACTGGCGATGGTGCAAGCGTTCACTGAGATGCAGCAGGGCTCGAGCCCTGGCTTCCAGCTGCTGAGAGGTGACACCGGGCGTTGAGCGATCTCCCGCCTTTTTGCTCTGCGGCCTGCACTGCCGCTAGTCTCGCGCTGCTGCCACCACTTGGCCGTCTCGTTGCTCCGTCCCCCATCTGTTCGTTGCTCATCGTCCCCCCTCTGTCTGTGCATCCGCCAGGCTCGGTGTATGAGCCTCTTGCTGAGCTGCTAGTGCAGGGTGACGCCATCCTGCTTCCCGGGCATGCGTGGTCGGAGCAGCTGCTTCCGTTGTTGATGGACGTGGCGGCCAGCAGCAGCTGCGGCGATGAGCTCCCGATGGTCGAGACCGATGGTGAGCTCCAGAGCTTCCCGAACACTGTTGCAGGCAGCAGCAACGCCGTGCGTCGCCGCGCGTCGCCGTCGCTGGCGATGCCGCTCGGCTCGCTTAATGCCCACCCACGCTGACGCATGGTTGGTTCGGCTCCCGTCGGCGAACTTGCCGCAGTGCTGCTCGAAGAGATGATGCAAGAGATGCTGCCCGCCAATCTGCACCAAACCCTTGAGGCACTGCACGCGTACGGCGAGTCGCCGCTGCCGGTCGCCAGCGTGGGTCGGGTGCTCGTGCAGCTCGCACACCTCGACGGGCCGCTCAAGCTCACAGCGCAGCCGACGCCGTGCGACCCGCAGACCTTTTCGCAGCACCTGCTGGCGCTCACGTCACAGCTCAACATGCTACACGATCAGCAGAACCGTGCGTACCTGCACTCGCCTCACTTTAAGCGCTCCAAGTTCGAGCTCTTTGCGCTGCAGCACATGCAATTGCTCACATGGCTGCAGCGCGTGCACACAGCGCTAATGCACTCGGTGGGCCTGCAGGGCCCTGATCTGCTGCAGTACATGGTGAAGCTGGGCTTCGCCGCACGCGTGCTCGTCTTCCAGCCGACGCTCCTGCACACGCTCCACGTAGTGCAGACGTGCATGTCGCTGCCATCCGAGCCGGTGCCCGGCTCGATGCGTGAGGCGATGCCCCACCCCGCTGACAGCGCCACCGATTTCGACCGCGTCGAGTGGCTGCAGCTGAACCTGCTGCTCCAGTTCCAGTCGATCTACAAGAAGGCGCTCTGCCAGCCCGACATCTACCAACACCCGCAGGCCTTTTCGCAGGGTGAGGTGAAACTCGTGCAGGGCTTCCTGCGCCTCGAGGAGATCTACACGCACTTGATCAACCGTTTCCCACAGTGCTGCCACCTCTCCGCTCAAGAGCAGGCGGTGCTCTCAAATCTGTGCCAGCAGCTCAACAAGTACTTCACCGATGGCCATCGAATCCGGCAGCTGATCGAACAACAGTCGATGATGCCGCAGTCGATGGGCAAGCATGCGGTGGCGCAATTGGTGATGCTCAGCAGCTCCTCATCGCAGTTCGCCGTCCGGGACTGGATCCTGCCCTTCATGGTCACCTTCTGCGAGTTGCTCAAGATCATCTGGCAATTGTGGACCAACCTGCTGCGGAAGCAGCATGCATTAGATGCGCAGCGGCGTTCGATCGAAATGCTCGCGCGTCTCGCCGGCTCAGCCATCGTCAAGCAGCTTACCGACCAGGCACATCGCCTTGCGCACACGGCGCCGTCCATGCCGGTCGGCCCCGACCGCTCGCGCGTTTTCGACCTCGAGGACGACCCACTTACCTTGCCGACGGAAGCGGAGTTGGTGGCAGAAGAAAAGCTCGAGGAGGAGGACGTGTAGGTGGAGCGCGCGGTGGAGGCGGCGGCCACGGCGAAGCATGCAAAGGCCGACGCTGCGTCCACGGCCTCACCGGCGCCGGCGCCAGCCGAGGTGCGTGCGGCCGAATCGACATCGACCGACCTACACGTCCCTGCAGAAGAGTGGCGAAAGTTCCTCACCGGTTCCAAGTTTGGAAAGCTGATCAAGGTGCTGACGTCCAAAGGGCTCTCGCGTAAGGATCTCGTCATCTCGAAGGCCAAGATTGCCTCCCTCATCGGCTTCTCAGGGAACACCAAGCGTAAGATCGTCGAGCAAACCGGCTGCGAGATCTTCGTGTTGGATCAAGAGGGCGTGCCTCCAGGACGGATCACCTCCCGGGTGGAAGTGCGCGGGCTCGTGCTTGTCGGCACCGCGGCGCAGGTCGAGGAAGCGCGCGCCAAGCTTCTTCCGTACGGCCCGATCGGCGATGTCATCTTGAGCGAAAAGGCCAAGGCGGGGACATCGGCACACACGCACGGTGCCGCTAAGGAGGTCAGGGCGGACACGGCAGCGGCTGCCCAGGCGGAGTCACGCGATTCGGACTCCGCTCCCCAACCGCGTTCCGTCGAGGTAAGAGCCGAAGTGACTCCGAAGGAGCGCGCGGCGGCGGAGCGCGCAGCGGCGCTGGCCGTGGCAGAAGAGAAGCTCGAGGAGGAGGACGTGGAGGCGACCGCTGCAGCAGGGGCAGCCGCATCAGAGGCGGTAGCCGAGGAGACGGCCGCGGCGGCCGCGGCTGCGGCGGCTGAGCAGGCGGCGGCTGAGCAGGTGGTGAAGGTGGCCGAGGATGCGGCGGCACGGGCAGCAGCGCACGAGGCCGCCGAGGCGGAGGCAGCGCGGGTAGCCAGGGCGCAGGCGGAGGCTAAGGATGCAGAGGCAGAGGCTCAGCGCTTGGCGGTGCAGAGGGCGGAGGCGGAGAGGGCTGAGGCGGAGAGGGCTGAGGCGGAGAGGGTGTTTGCGGAGAGGGCTGAGGTAGAAAGAGGGCTGGCAGTGGAGAGGGTGGAGGCGAGGGTCGAGGCGGAGAGGGCGGAGGTGGAGCGCGCGGCGGCGGAGCGGGCAGCGGCGCTGGCCGTGGCAGAGAGCGCTGGCCGCGGCGGGCGGGGGGGACGAGGGGGGCGTGGAGGGCGCGGTGGGCGCGGCCCGACTACTGTGCATCCGCCCCCCCCCGTCCCTGCGCCGCCAAGGGCCCCAGCACCGGCTGCAGCTTCAATGCCACCGGCTGCAGCTTCAATGCCAGCGGAGAGGCATCTGACGCTCGCCGACGTGGGCAACATCACCGGCCGTGTGCACGACGAGGTGCCCGAATCGACCATCGGTGGCCAGACCACGTGCATTGTGTGCATGGTGGGGCCCAAGTCGCACCTTGCGGTGCCGTGCGGCCATCAGCTCGCGTGCGAGCGCTGCGCGGCCGACATGAAGATTTGCCCGTACTGTCGCACGCCCGTCCAGCTTTGGGTGATGGCACGGGTGGTGTGACCAAGAACCTTGGGGCGAAACATGGGCCGGGCGGGCAGAGGAAGTCGAGTGGAGAGTACGCTGTACGGTAGACTTTTTAAGTGACTACGTTAAGTGCACCGCAGAGTGCACACACACCCGGGGGCCTAACGCCAACCGCCCGCACTCCACATGAAAGCCCCATGGCCGACGATCTTGGATCTATTTAACTATTTTACTTCGTGGCCGCACCAGCGTACCGCTCATTGTTGAGCAACAAATTGTACAGTGCGAGTGCCCAAAAATCTGTAGGCCCTGGGTAGCAATAGTGGAGGCAATCAATCGGGAAGCCCGTCTTCGTGGGCCCACTGAACTCGCCCGTCGTGGGCGAGTAGCGCATCGAGCTGGCCACGTGTCCATCGGCGCGCGCGTCCATGAAGGACACGTTGAGGAATGCAAAGCGCTGCCCGAGTGTCCCGGTCGCGTGCGCAGCGGCGGCCCACTCGTGCTCGAAGAGCGGCGGGCCTCGCCAGTGGTACTTGTCCTTGAACATGTCGGCATGGCGCACATGTCCTTCGCTGCCCTTGGCGACTTGCCAGCCCCAAATGTCGCGCCCGTGGCTCGTCAACTGCTCCCACGCCTCCTTGCGGCTGCGCAGCGGTCGGCTCGCGTTCTCGCACGCGTAGTGGCCGATGTTGGTGGTGCGGAATACAAGCTGAGCGCTCGGTTTGAGCACGCGCTCTAGGTGGATCGCCCCCTCCATCGCAAGGCGTGCGTACTTGGCGAAGGTCTTATCGACTGTGTGGTAGTGGTGCCCCACATTGAGCACCACCACGTCTGCCTCGGCGACGAGACGCTGCCAAAAGGGTGGCGTGGCGCTCTCGAGAGCTGAGAACTCCTCGACAAGCGCTCCATGTCGCAGTGCCTTGACCAGCCTGCCGCCGCCGCGGAGGGTTGCAATCGAGAGCCACCCTCCCTCATTGCCCACGCTGGAGGAGCACCGGTCCATTCGACGCTCGACCGGGCCGCCGCCGCCGCCGCCGCCGCCGCTGCCGCTGCTGCTGCCGCTGCTACTGCCACTGCCGGCGCCGACGCCCTGCGCTATGTCCTCGGGCGCAAGGCCGACCACGTCCTTGTGCTCGACAACGACCTCTCCGAGCAGCCAGAGGAGCGAGTAGTACGCCTGCGCCTGCAAGGAGCACCCGAGGAGAACGAGGAGGGGAAGGTCATCAGGCGTCATCAAGGTCAATCGGGGGCTCTGATCCGGGGGCCATTCGCGGCCCATTAGTGGCAATCAGGCGTCATCAAGGTCAGTCGGGGGCTCTGATCCGGGGGCCATTCGCGGCCCAATAGTGGCAATCAGGCGTCATCAAGGTCAATCGGGGGCTCTGATCCGGGGGCCATTCGCGGCCCAATAGTGGCAATCAGGCGTCATCAAGGTCAATCAGGGGCTCTGATCCGGGGGCCATTCGCGGCCCATTAGTGGCAATCAGGCGTCATCAAGGTCAATCGGGGGCTCTGATCCGGGGGCCATTCGCGGCCCATTAGTGGCACTCAACCTGCAACGAGTCCCCGAGAAGAAGGAGAGTGCGTGTGCCAAGCCAACGATCAAAGGCGGCGCCATCGATGGGCGCGAACGCGCAGCTCTTGGGGCGCCAGCTCCAGCTGAGCGCCTGCAGGGCGCGCAGACGCTCCGTGGCCGACTGGCGGTAGCACACGCGGTAGTCGTACCAGCCTCTCACCTCGGGCAAAACTCGACCGTAGGCGAAGTGGTCAGGGCGATGGATCGCACGTGGGTCGCACGTCTGCAGCCAGCGGCCTTCGAGGTGGTCGCCGTCCATGCGGCAGCGTGGGCGTGCTCGATGGCCCGCATGCCCCACCTCCGACGTCATGTACTCGCACAGATGCTCGGACCCTCGAAACGGACCCGCCTTAGACACGGCGCCGCCTTGACGAACGCCCTGCAGCCAGCTGCTGCGCACCGGTTCGACCTCCCCTTGACCGTATGAGGGCGGCCGGTCACCCACGACTAGTGGCCGCGCCGCTGCGATCCACACCTCATCGAGGAGGAGCTCGAGATGGGCGCAAGGGTTGGGCGTCGTCCTGGGCACGAAGACCACCTCGCCGAAGCCGTCCGAGATACCAAGCAGCGTCGCCAGGGGCATGTGCGCCTGCCGCCACTTGTGGCCGGCGCGTGTACTGGTGCCCGTCGTGCTCGTTCCGCACAGGGGCACGAAGCTCGTGTCCTCGCGACGGATGCCATGACCGCGCACGCCGACACACACAGCGGCCAGGCAGGTGCCCCTGGTAGCTCGCTGCTGCTGTTCGCAGGCACGCGCACTCGCAAATGAAAAAGCCAACGACAGTACGAGTGCACTCGCATTGGGCGTGGCGATCGCCTCGTCGGATTGCAGAACGAGCTCTTGCGCAGACTCATTGAAGGAAGCTCGCAGTGCTTGCCCACATGGCACAGCTTCGCCATTTGCGAGCCGGGTATGTTCCTCGTTTGCGTCGAGAACTAGCGTCGCTCCGCCACGTGTAGTCGACCTCCAACGGTTATGGAGCGTGTCGTCAAAAATCTGAAGCAGCGCGATGCCGACTCCGTGATGTTTGGCTGCGCCAAGAGTCGGCATCGGCGACTATCCACAACGCTGTGCCTCATGGCGAGATTTGTTTGTCGTGATTTGAGAGCGTGATTCGCATGCAAATGGGGGAGAGGGGGGAAGGGGGGATGAGGGGTTATGAGGGGTAAGTGCGGGATTGACGCCATTGCCACGCCACCCGACCCTCACCGACACACGGTCAGTCGACTAATCGCAAACAAGGTGGGAGCCTCGGAGATCATCACGCGCACCGTCGAGGACCTCAAGGAAGTACCGCAAGATGGTCATGGAGATGATTGAGAAGGTCATCAGCAAGCAGACCACTATCACATTATGTGAAAGCAGACCATTATAGCTCCGACGGTGGACCACACATACAAAAAGAACAAGAGAGCGAGACGAGCGGACCCAGAGCTATACACGTACACCGCAGCGTCCACATCAAAAAAGACATTGACGTCTTTTCGCTCAAAAAATTGTTGGTCATCTTGGTAGCGTTGGTAATGGACTCGTAGTTCATACAGCCAGCTTGCTCTGCAATGCGAGGCTTAAGTAACACGTCGATGATTAGCTTGTCGAGGTCGCCGACTTCTTTTGGTATTTGTAGATCAGTTTCACTCTTGAAAATCTTAGTCGTGTGTGCCACCCTGCGCCGTTCTACTTGAGCTGCAACCAGGCGGTCAAATTCTGTTTCCGCGTGCCTTCCCTCGTTAACTGCACTAGACATGGGGTCCGATAGCTGTGTACTCACGCACGCGCGCTCGCACTCGGTCACACTCATCTCTCATCCTCATCTCGCACTCGGTCACACTCATCTCGCACCGGGCCCACCCCAAGGGCATGCCTCTTCAGAACCGCGAGCGCCTCACTGCATGGCCCGTCCGAGCACTCCCCAAGGCAGGACTCCTCAGAGGCCTCCTGATGCTTGCCCGCACTCAGCGACTCGCATGCTCATCGATGGCACTCGTATCGCCATCGAAGCCGCACTCCCATTGATACCGATCTCAGCGAGCGTTGTAGGCCGTCCGAGCGTCTGCAGATTTGAAGACGGCCCGATAGACGACGAGGAGCTGATGGTGGGCACATTGGGGCTTCACCGTGAAGCCTGGTCGCTTTCTGGCTCAAGCGGCACGCCCAATTGGTCCAAGTGTTCACCTTCGCCGTGATCACGTAGAAATTTGGTCAGCTCCTCTGCAGAGCTGTTGTGGGGTATTTTGGCCGTAGCTTCTGCCGCCGTTGAGAGTGTTGGAAACCGAGGAGGCGCTGTAGTAAAGAGAGCCCTCCATCTGGTACACGCATGGTTCGTGGTCGTAAAGGTTGCATCACACCACATGCAGCGGTAGCTCTTCAGCTTCTGCGGCTCGATGTTCCAAGGCTGGATGTCGACCGGTGTGTGCGTCGATGCTACCTCGAGAAAAGGGGGTGTGAGCGTCATCTTCATACCATTCTTTTTCATGATGACCTTAAAGGTCTCGGTCTCGTGCTTGTCGATCTCTTTGACCTGCGTGCGTATTTCTGGAAGCTGCCACACCGACGGGTCAAAGTCGGAGCCAGTTGCGCCCGAGATGATCTGTGTCATTTGGGGCAAAGAGGTCAGAACAATCCTGGGAGTCAGTGAGGGCACTCTCAAAATCACATCACCTCTTTGAGAGTTGGGGCGTCCGAATTCCACGACGCCGTCAGCATGTTTAGTGCGAGGCGCATAAGTCTGGCACCGGCAGCAAGTGTGAGGCGTGCGGCCATTGTCGTCGCTAGATTGCGCTGGTCGGGCGGCGGCTGCGGCAGACTTGTCTTGCTGTGCCGCCATCTCCGCCATCATCGATCCCATCGAAGAACCTTGTACCATCTTGCGCCTCGCAAGTCTTGGGGACCCGCGGCTGCTCCTCTCATGACACTTAATCCATGGTGAATAGCCATTTGCGATGGCGGCAACGACCAAGCTTCATCCACCTCTTCTCCGTCGGAGACCAGCGAAATGGGATCACCGCTCCCTCCTGGGAACGCAATGCGCGGGGCCGGCGGTGGCGGAGGCGCGGAAAGAGGGGCCCCGTCCTGGATGAACAGTGAATGCTCGGCCGGATGGTCGTACTGTGCAAACTGCAAAGTGCTCCGGGTTCTTGCGGAAGCAGCGGGTCCCGAATTTACAACTTGGCTGACCTGGGGCACGCGTATAGGGCCATGGCAGCGGCGGCGTGACAGCCGAACCCGGCTCCGCCATCCAGAAATGAAGAGATGCGCATCCGGAAAGAATCTAAATGTGCCGAGAGAGCTCGTTCAGATCACCGCGGACAAAAAGAATTAAATATTTATTCTAAGAATACCTCTCCCTACCCCTTTGGGTCAATCACTCAGACAATTGCACTCAGAGTTCAAACAATTGAGTTCAAAATCAGGTGGTGCTGGTGGGGATAGTGTGTGAATCCAGAAAGAATACCTCTCCCTACCCCTTTGGGTCAATCACTGAGTTCAAAATCAGGTGGTGGGGATACGGTATTAGTGTGTGCTGAATCCAGCAGAAAGAATACCTCCCGGCTCTCCCTACCGCCCGCTTCGCATGCCGCTTCGCCCCTCGAGCCTCGTTAACGCCCTTTGGGTCAAAATGGCGCTACACTGTGGCGGCGTCGCTTTTCGCAGCCATGATACTGAGAACGCAAGATACATGTAGAGGTGGACACTGCGCCGCGCGGGCGGACCAACGGACGCACACATTGACATTCGCTCCATTGTGGGGTCACCTTGATCGACACGTTGTTTGTTTGCCCACATCCTCCTCAGTAGACAACCGGGCGCTCGGGCGGCCAGATCTCTTCGCTCTGGACCACGACATCGACGGGCGACTCGAAGATATCTAGGAACTCGGCGAGCGAGGGCAGGCCCTCGAGCTCGTGGAGCTGCGCGAGGCGCTCGTTTGACGGCATGAAGTCAGCAAAGTGCTTCTCCCAGCTCGCAACGAGCTTGGCCGCGGAGGCGGGCGACGTGCGATCGGCGGTCAACTTTTTGCCAATCTTGAGCATGGCGACGACAGTGTCGGCGATCAGCTTCGGCAAGCCATCCGCGTCAATCTCGGCGTAATTGCTGCGCACCACGACCGCCTGTGCACTCGACCAGTGAGGAAAGTAGCGTGTGCGCACGTCCTCCTGGCACGCGAGGACGGTCGTGCTGCGAAGCAGCGAGCAGTGGCGGAGCGCCTGCAGAAACGGCGGGATGTCCGCCGCCGGGCCCTCGATGGTCTGAAACCAACCCTCGGGCAGAAGCACCAGCAGCCCTGTGACACTGTTGCCGGAAGGCAAGAGCGCCTTCTCGCACCAGCTGCTGAAGCTGGGGGCGGTCGTACCCGCCGCGAGCCGGCCCATGAGGCACACGCGCGTCATCGTTTGAAGCCCCTTGCCTGAGCTCTCGCGCTGCTCCATCAGCACATCGAGCAGGGTCGCCGGCATCTTTGCGGCTTGACCAACCCCAACGGACCGTGCACAGACACAATCACAGCTGTGAACGTTAACACGACACACGCGACGACCGGAGCTACGGCACTGAGAAAGGGTTTCCGTAAACGACCGCCTGTTCAAAAAAAACAGCCCCACGGGTTGCTGGTTTTGGATGATCCGAAACGACATCCGAAACAAGTCTTGTCCCTCGAAAAAATCGTGTCGATCGTGGCGGTCTAGGAAAAGGGCGTCGCTGCGCTGGCGCGATGTGGGGTGCCAAGATGCAGCAAACAGCTGACAGCACAGGAAATGCTGTCGGCAAGGCGCTAAGCGTGTCAGAGGTGACGGCTATCGAGTACAACCGCTGGATGGTCGAGGAGGAGCACAAGAAGCTGGCGGAGGAGAGAAAGGATCAGCACAATGTGGAGCGCAGCCTCCGCAAGGAGCTGCGCGACAAGTATGTTGGGCTCGGCGCGGAGCACTATAGGGAGGACAAGGAGGCGATGAAGTCGGTGTCGGGTGGGTTGGAGTATCATCGCAAGCAGAACCACGACAAGGGCAGCATCGTCAAGGCGGAGGTCGCCGAGCTTACAAAGAAGATGCACGACCAGCAGACGAGCTGGCAGCAGCACGGCTCGTCCCTCGCGCAGGAGTTCGGCAGCGATCAGAAGCGTAAAGTCAAAGCGTCCTTGACCGCCACGACGGCCCGCAAGCGCGAAAAGGCGCAGGCCGAGCGCGCCCTGCTCGGCGACCTTGAGAAGTCGCGCACGGAGCGGCGCAACCAGGCCGTCGATAACCGGCGGGAGCTGCGCGAGCTTATCCAGGGGCAGACTTCGGACGCAGTGACGCAGGAAGCGAAGAACCTTTTCTTTGAGCAGCGCAAGGTCATCGGCGACGACACGCGCTCGGCGATGAAGAAGTGGAAGGAGGAGCGTTCCAAGCAACAGGAGAAGAAGACGAGCAAGGCGCTCGAGGCGCGTGCGGCGGCCAAGGCGGCCCAGCAGGCAGCCAAGGAGTCGATCGAGACTGTGCGTGCGCAGCGCTCGCAGTCAGCCAAGGAGATGCGCGAGCGCAAGGCCTTCGTCGAGGGCAGCGGCGCCAAGGGCAAGGCCGAGACGAAGCACAACAACAAGGTAGTGCACGACATGATGAAGAGCCAAATGTTCGTCAATCCCATTCTCGCTGAGGATATGAAGGCGAAGGCGGGCAAACGCTATGCGGAGCTCACGCGCTCTGCCCCCGCCACCGGCTCGGCCGAGTGAGCCGCCGCCGCCGCCGCTGTGTGCCTGATGGCAGACGGATGCCGCTCCGAGCAGCGACGTGAGTTGCTCTAGCGCTCAGTGGTCCTCAGGCGCTGCTGTGCAACAGGCGCCGCGTCGAGTCCAGGGTGCTCGCATCTGAAGGGGGAGTGGAGGGGGTTGGAGTGCGCGTGGCTCGAGCGATGACTACTACGTGCGGCGCCGATCTCATGTGTCTCATGTTCATGACAGTGTATCTAGTACGGTGCAGTGTATGCACGCGCGGCCCGCGTGCCTATCGAACTAGGTGGACGTAAGTGTTAAACAGATGTGTGCGTGTGGTATGTGTTGTGGCTGTTGCTATGCTTTCTGCATGCCTTTTCTTACCACCACGAACGTCAAGAACCGTGTCCCCGGCCTTATACCGTACCGGCGCGGCCTTACACCCGGCCCCGCCGCGCCCGCGGGGGCGGAACCGGGCGGCCCCCCCGGCACCGCGCGGCGTCACGTCACCCGACCGCTGTCGTACTCGCCGTGCGCGGCTGTGCACTCCACTAACACTCCACTGTGCTCACCGAGGACCGCCGTAACGCGTACATGTAAGCGAGAGCACACCACTCAGCGCACACCCTGACACTCCACCGCCACGCACCAGAGGGGTGATACAGTGCCGCAGGCCCGCAGCCGGCACACCGCACCTGCAACTATGCAGCAGTGGTACGTGGTACCTGCAAGAGTACACGAGGAGCCAGAGCTCTGTTCAGGGGCTCAGGCCTCTCACACCAAGCTCTCGGGACACGCGGCCTGTCTCTCAAGATGAGCACTCGCTGGCGGCAGCGAGTCGCCTGTGCGAGCCCATCACAGGCCCCGAGTTGAGGCAAGTCGACCGAGGGGCTCTGGCAAGAGTCCAGAATTGTACGACTGTGCACCCGTGAGCAACTCCTTTTGTCGTTTCCGAGGCCAGAAATTGCCGTCGCCGGGCATGAGAGCCATCGCGCAGGGGATGATGACCTTGGTCGTGACGAAACAATCGAGCAGCACGCCCATGCACAGCATGTATCCAATCTGGTTGAGCGTTGGGGAAGCCACTGTGCTCACCGAGGACCGCCGTAACGCGTACATGTAAGCGAGAGCACACCACTCAGCGCACACCCTGACACTCCACCGCCACGCACCAGAGGGGTGATACAGTGCCGCAGGCCCGCAGCCGGCACACCGCACCTGCAACTATGCAGCAGTGGTACGTGGTACCTGCAAGAGTACACGAGGAGCCAGAGCTCTGTTCAGGGGCTCAGGCCTCTCACACCAAGCTCTCGGGACACGCGGCCTGTCTCTCAAGATGAGCACTCGCTGGCGGCAGCGAGTCGCCTGTGCGAGCCCATCACAGGCCCCGAGTTGAGGCAAGTCGACCGAGGGGCTCTGGCAAGAGTCCAGAATTGTACGACTGTGCACCCGTGAGCAACTCCTTTTGTCGTTTCCGAGGCCAGAAATTGCCGTCGCCGGGCATGAGAGCCATCGCGCAGGGGATGATGACCTTGGTCGTGACGAAACAATCGAGCAGCACGCCCATGCACAGCATGTATCCAATCTGGTTGAGCGTTGGGGAATTGCCGAGCACAAGCGCGCCAAAGGCGACGAACATGATGAGGCCCGCCACGCAGATGATGTTGCCCGTCTGCTCGAGGCCCTTGACTACGGCCGTCTTGCTGTCATGCCCCTCATCGTAGAACTCGGCGACCGACTCCATGAAGAAGATGTCGTAGTCGAGGCCCAGGCCGACGACGATCGAGAAGGCGATGCACGGCGACATCCAGAAGAGGCCGCCGCTCACTGGCTGCAGACTTCCCCAGCCCAAGCCATCGAGCCAGCCGTCCTGGTAGATGCCGACCGCAGAGCCGAACGTGACGACGAGCATCCAGATGAGGCAGAGCACAGCACGTAACGGCATGAAGACCGATTTGAACGCGAAGAGGAGCATGATGCACACGATGACGAGCGTCGCTCCTATGACACGCGGGAGCGAGTTGAATGTGTCCGTCGCTGCATCCATTTGCGAGAGTGGCGTACTCGTGAAGTAGATGGATCCGATCTGGACGCCGTTGAACTCGCCATTTAGGTTGTTGAGCTGGTCGCGCAGCGCACGAAGCCACGGCTGCCCCGTGCTCGTCGAGAAGGGGTCGAGGAGCGTCGAGACCGAAATTTTGGTCGCAGTGTGTGCCGAGTTATCGAAGACCCCCTGCAGCGCACCGAGTGCCTGTGCCATCTGCTCAGGCGGGATGGGGATTGGGGGCCCCTGACCCCCGAGCAGCTCTGCGACGCAGTAGCCTCCGAGAATCATGACGCCCTCGAAGTCAGAGGCCGACATCGTGCACGGATTCCCGTGGACGCTGCATCCTTCGGAAGCCAGCTGCACGGTCACCTGAGCCGCCACCTCCTGAAGAGCGAGGCAGGTTGCGTTGAGCCACTGCATGTCCGACGTCGAGGTGTTGCTCGGCGGAGTGATGACGAGCTGCTCGGGGAAGATGCTCGAGACTCCGAAGGCGTTCAGCAGATTGGTGAACGACAGAGTCGTGTAGTCGCCCCGCGGCATGGTCGGCAGCACGCCTTCGACGTAGTTCATTTGACGCAGGGGAAACGCAAACGGGACGCCGATGGCGACGCACGCGACGAGCAGGACGACGGCGAACAGCGGCGCCTGCGAGACACTGCCGAGACGCGGCCATAGCCCCCTAGGGCCCAAGTCGGCCTTCGGCAGGGCCTCCGCCCCCAGCAGCGACTCCGACGAGGCCAGAATGTGACTCTGCCGAGCAGCCGGCGCATCGTTCGAGCAGCAACAGCCGTTGTCGAAGTTGAGGCCGAAGCGCCGGTTGGCGGTGAAGAAGCGAGGGCAGGTCAGCAGTAGCGTGGGCGTGAGGAGGAGGGAGAAGAAGATGGCGAACATCACCGTGAGCGCCGCCGCGATGCCCATCGATCGGATCGAGGAGACTGGGATGAGCAGCATGCCGAGGAAGCAGAGGCAGAGCGTGCTGCCGGACACGAGGACGGTATGCCCGGAGGTTTCGAGGGTCAGCTGGAGGGCACGGTTGAAGTCGCGACGCTGGACGTGCACCTCGACGTTGAAGCGGGTGAGAAGGAAGAGCGAGTAATCGATCGACATGGCGAGGCCCACCGCCACCATCAGGGCCGGAGCCTGTGAGGACACTTGCATGTTGGCCGCGATCGGATCCATGATGACGACGGACGCCAGGATGCAGCCGAAGATGTTGGCGAGTGTCAAGAGGAGCTGCCGCACGTTCCTGAGCATGATGCCCAGGAGGGCGAGGGCGATGGGCGCCGTCATGGTCGACAGCTTCATCGTCTCATCCACGCCTTGCAACGAGGCGGTGACTATGTCAGGAAACGAGATCACTGAGAACTGGAGGCCACTTGAGGTGCTGCCGGAGGCCGCGTTCGCGTCGTTCGCATAATTCCGAAAGGCCGTCGAAACGGCCGCAATCGGATCGCACCAACTATCCCCCGCGGACACGCAGTTTTCTTGCACAACTTGTCCATCGCAGGAGGTGACAGCAATCGAGTAAATCGTGCTGCTCGCGTTGACGCAATCTCCGCTACCCGTGTCGTCGCTGCACACATCAAACAGCTGCCTCTCGAGCACTGCGCCTACCACACTGGCAACACGGGGACCGTCGGACCCTTGTTGCCAAAACGACGTGAAGGTGTACACGCACGACGCGTTCAGTTGCTCCGCCGCGATAGCTTCCAGAGCAGCGGAAGCGTTGGAGGCAGCTGCAGTAAGGTATGTGGTTCCATAGGGGGCAAAGGGCGAGCCAACACGCGTGGTGTTGATGATCGGCGTGCCATCGAGTGAGGTCGCCATGATGGTCAATGTCAACGGACTCTGCCCAAAGTAGTCTGAGTAAATGTTTGCCGCCACGGCACTTTGCGAGCCGGCGGGCGCTGAGGATCCTGTGACAAGGTTGTCGTGGAATGGACGGTAGCGCCTTAGGCCGTCAATTATGAAGAACAGCCAAATCAGGATGACGACGGCTCGCACCCACGCGCGCGACAGCAGGGTGTCGACGAGGAATGCGGGCGCCCCACCCATCCTTGGGGGGCGTCTGAAGTCCCGAGGGGTCAGCAGTGCCGAGGAGTGTCAGCTGTGTCACGGCTGGGGCGTGGCCACACAAGACCGTATGGAGCGGGCGACAGTCTTGAAGTATCGGGAGGTCCGATGCCTGTATTCGATAGGCGAGCTGACCATTTCTCAGAGGGGGGCAGTCGGAAAGACGCCTATGCTGATGCTCCGGAAAGCCGTACATTACAGACAGCACGACGCAGACACCGCCGCCCTCTCCACTGAGATACATGTACTCTGATGCACTCAGGCAGACCAGAGGGGCTCAGCCGACGAGGCCGTCGTCGATGGAGCTTGCGCCGCCAAAGATGGCCATCTGAGCGGCGATGCTTCTGGGTCGCGGGGGCACCGCGCTCGCAGCCAACACGGATGACGCTACGACCGAGGGCGCGGCAACGGCGGGCGCGACGACAGAGAGCGCAGGCGCAGGAGCTGTGATCGCGGCCACGTCGGCATCCGCGTCGTCGTCGTCCTCGTCCTCGTCATCGAGCGCTGCGTCGAGGTACGCATCCAGATCTGCCTGCGTCGCGGCGGTGAGTCCTGCAGCAAGAGGCGGTCCCTCGGGGCACGCCTGGACCTCCGCCACCGCCGCGGTCCGCCGGTTGGCGAGGCTGCTTGCTCGAGCTCCAAGCGGATGCGACGGCGCATCCCGTGCAATCTGCGGCGGGCACGCCGAAGCCGGGACCGTCGGTCGCGCCTCCGGGTGCTCGCTCTCCCACTGGTGCAGCTTGCGGCGCCACTCTTTCACGCGCCCATCAAACTGGCGCTTCGAGTCCGGCTCCGTAATGTCGGGCGTGCGAGGGTCTCCACGCTGCCGGTTGTGGCGCTTCACATCGCGAGCGTACCGCTCATAGGCCAACGTGTTTTTGCCTAGGTCGATCTGCTTCTGCCGCTGCTGCAGCTTGTGCGGGTCGGTGATCTTCTCGACCAGCGCAGCGGTGCCGACGGTGCCCGCATCATCTTCGGTGTCGTGGCGTGCGCGCTTGCCGTCCGATGGGGCCGGAGGCAGCTCCGCCGGTCGCTTGATTGTCGCTGCGCGCTGGGCGGCGCGGAAGGTTTCAGCGGCGGACGAACTCATATTTGCCGCCAGTTCTGATCTTTTCGTAGTTCATACGTGTGGGAGTTCAAGTGCGTAAAGTTGGGGGGGGGGTAGACACACTAAAATGTACATGAACTTAAAGGTGATCCATGAAGTAAACGATTCACACGTCGTGGGCGGCGCAATGGCAGCGCCGTCGGAATTGAGGCGTCGGTCGGCGACGGACTTCCTTCGGCGCTGGCTTGCTCGGCGTCTGGCGGCTGGGGCGTCTGGATGACGTTTGTACGCATCCTTTGCGGTCCACCGTGCTCTCGCAAGGCGCACGCTGAGCAGGGCTTCGGCGCGGCCGCCACGCTCGACTGCAGCCGCGACACACGCACAGCAGTCATCAAACGCGTTCTAGCCCGGCTGAAGTCGAGCTCCGGCCAGTCCACCCTGGTGGACCAGCCGCATTCGGCGGCAACGCTGAGGCCACAACTGGAACTGAATCAGATGGATGTGGAACTGGTGGACTGCATGCCGGAGGGTGGCCTTTTGCAGTGCGTGTGGGCAAACGAGTTTGCATTGGCCGACGCTGCCGAGATGTCCAAGAGCTACTTGCCCCTCGCATTCACGGAGGCGGCAGCGGCGCGAGTCTACCCGTTGCACTGGCGGCGTGCACTCGCGCCTTGGTTCCAGAGCGGGAGCGCCGCCACCGCGGCGGCCGAGGTGGAACTCGCGCACGGCGCCGATGCGGGGCGGCAGCCTCTGTCCCCGCTGCTGCACGGCTCATTCGGGACGGTAGGCCTCGTCATCGACGGCGACTGCCTCTTCGTACCTTCAGTGGGGCGTGCCGAACGGCCGGAGCCGCTCGTGCCGACCCCCACAGCTGCGGAGGCGCTCCGTACCTGGCTCCGCGAACACAGCTCCGCGAGCTCCAGCACGAGCGGCGGCGCTGGCTCGAGAGGCAGTGGCGCGAGCGGCACGGGGCGCGTCATCGTGCTCATGACTCCCGCGCGGCTCTTCCCAGGGTACGGGCCCTCGGCCGCAGCCTCTGCCGCTGAGACCGAGCGTGCATGGGCGTCGCATGCGGAACAGCTCGAGACATGCGTCGTGGAGGGTATGCGCACCCTTGCCACTCTCGTGCGGCGTGAGGGCGGCACGCTGTACTATTGTTGGCAAGCGCCGTGCGCACCGCCGCCGTCTTCGGTGGCCGCCGGTGGCGAGGACGTTGTCAGCTATGAGCCTTTCGATGAGTCGATGGCCTGGCTCGCAACGGCGCCGCCGCCGCCGCCGTCGCCATTCCAGCAGCTGACACCGCAGCACCAGAAGCACCAGCAGCACCAGCAGCCTCTCGCGCGCGTCGTGCGCGAGGACGGCAGGGTCGTCGCCTCGCTGTTTGCGTGGGCTGTGCGTCGCCACCGTCTCACTCTCGATCGCCTCACGTACGTGCACGGCGACGCCGCCACCGCCGATGCCCTCGCATGCCACGCCGGCGTGCATCGGCTACTCGGTGACGAATTTCTGCGGCTCGGTGGCTCGCTACCGCCCGCGACGGCGCCCGGCCCGATCCCGTCCTTTCTGCTCCCCTTCACGAGCGCGGGCGCCATCGTGAGCGCGGGCGGGCGTGCAGCGTGTGTATGCAGCGGCGGCGGTGCGGGCGGCGGGGGCAGCGGCGGAGGCAGCGGCGGAGGCAGCGGCGGTGGCAGCGGCGGTGGCAGCGGCGGTGCGGCGGTCAGCGTTGGTGCCGGCGGCGCGCGTGCGACCCGCGCCGCCAGCATGTTGCCGTTGGTTCTCGACGGCAGCATGCACTCGTGCGATGGCGCTCACGATGGCGCTCTCGTTGAGAGTTGCTGTGGGCGCAAGCATGGCGTGGTCCTCTGCTCAGAACGCGCCGACGTGGGAGCCTCTCGGCCTCCGAGCCTTCCTTCCGCTTCGGGCCGCGCGCCGTCCGCAGGCGCCGACACGGTGCCAGCGGGCGGCGCAGCACCGTCGGCGGGCGGCGGCACAGCGGCCTCTTCGGCCGCATGCCCCGAGTGGTTGAGCGAGCGCGATGTGAGCGAGTTGTGCGGATATCATGAGCCAACACTCGCCCGGGCTCGCGACCTGTGCGCCGACGGGCGCGTCAGCCTCGGACCGATCGAACCCAACGGCCGCGGCCTCGTTGTGTGCTTCAGTGGCAAGTGCGGGGGCACTCAGGGGGAAGTGTACTCCCTCAGCGTGGAGCTCGCGCCGCCGCCCCGCCCGTTGCTCGAGCGCCGATCGTGCAGCTGCGCGCACTATGTGGGGACCCTCAGTGCTCGTGATCCGTTTGGGGACGGCACGCAGCGCTTGTGCAAACACCAGTGTGCCATGCTCCTACTGGCGCTTGAGGGTCCTGCCGTGGCAGCACCGCCTGCGGCAGCGGCAGCAGCGCCGGCGGCGGCGGCGGCGGCGGTGGCGGCAGAGGCAGCAGTGGCAGCAGTGCCGGCGGCGAACGGTGCCACAAAGGCCGCGCCCTCATCATCCACTGTTGCACCTGCCCCGGCGGCCACAGGTGCACCTGCATCCACCAGTGCCCCGGCGGCCAGCACGAAGCCTGCAGTTCGTCGGCTTCGCTCCATGCCCAACTTCATGGCGGCGGGTGGCCTCAAAGGTGCGGCTACCAATGGCGCCGTGTCGGGCGCCGGCACCAAGCGCAAAGCCACTGACCCGCCCGCGCGCGCCGTGGCGGGCGCCAGCGCAGACGGCTGCGCGGTGCCATGCAGGTCTGCGTCGGCGCCGGCCGCGCCCGTGGCACCAGCGGCAGCGGTAGCCTCAGCAGCCTCGGCGCCGGCAGCCTCGGCCTTGGGCGGCGCAACGGCAGCCACAGGCCCAACGCCGTCCTCGTCCTCTGCGAGAGAGATGGAGGTGGAGGTGCCACGACCGTTACAGCCCGCCGACCTCCCACGACCGTTACAGCCCGCCGACCTTTCACGGCTGGCCCGACAGACGCTCGCTCGGATGGGCCGTGGCCCTTTCATCTCCTCCGCCCCCACCTCCGCTCCCACCTCCGCTCTCAATGGCGTCTTGGGCGCTGCGGCGGGCGCTGTGTTGGGCGGCGTCCCTGTCGGCGGCGTGGTGGGCGCTGTGTTGGGCATCAAGCGACTCGACGACGACAGCAGCGATGAGGAGGCCGTTTGGGGCGCCGTGTCGGGCGCTGGCTCGGTTGGAGCTCGGCGCGATCTGCCAAGCGCCCTGCCGCTGCACGCTGTGGGTCGTGGTGGCGCTCATCACGGCGCTCGTGCGCCCGTGCTGAGGCCGCGTGGCCGCGCGCCCAACGGCTCCAACGGTCGTCCGATGCTCTGGTGCTCCAATACATGCAGTTGGCGGGAGGACAGCGTCAGCCGCATACCGCGACCGCTGGCGCACCCGATGCCCCTCGCCAGCCATCTCAGCCATCTCAGCCATCTCAGCGATGCTGTGCACGCCCCCTGCCCGCCGCGCGTCGTGATGAGCACTTGTATGCACGCCCCATGCCCGCCGCCGGCTGCTCCGGCGACGATCGACTTGACAATGCGCGGTGCCGCGGCCACTGCTGATCGGCCGCCCGCGCCGTTGGCGGGAAATGGAGCGCCGCCGCCGGTGGCTGCGTCGAGTGCCGACAGGCCCATGGTGGAGCGCGTAAATATGGAGCGCGAGTCGAAACGAGACGCGCTTTATGCGGCCATCTTTGACGACGATTGATGTTGAGAGGAGATGCGAGTGTGCGAGAGATACTGTTTGGGTTACGCTACGTGTACTCCGTGTGGCACGCTGTACGCTTTCTGCATCTCTGGGCCGCTCGCTTTTCTCGGCATAGTGTTTCACGGCACAGAATCGAGAATGATTGTTCGGAAACACCCTAGGTACAGGGTAACCCACCTGAGTACCCGTACATCAGTGTCGAGAGTGCGCTGAAACCTCCCCCCTAACTTACCCTTACGCCTAAGGTCAAAATCTGCTGTTGCGGACTCGGCAGGTCAACCTCGGAACTAACCTCGAGGAGGCTCTGCAGTACCGACTGTCCGATGTCGATCCCGCGGTTTTCCACAAGATCCATTCACATGAATTTGCTCAAAACAACGCGACGTAAAGAAATGGCGTCACCGAAGGGTGATGACTTTTTCCGCGACGCTCCCGATTCTGTCAAGAAGATCCGCGAGGACTGGGGCTGGGTTCAGGGCATGTACGCCAAGGCAACGAGCGGCACGTACATGGCCGATAATATCCGCGCGTCGAGCAAGTCGATGCGCAGCACAGCCTCATCGGTCGCTGACATGGGCGACAGTTTCACCTACATGACCAGGCAGCTGACGACGCCGCCCGCATTCGTGGAGCGCTACAAGGAGACGTTTCTCGACGTCCGCCGCCGCTTCAAGGCGCCCATCGTCGCCTTCATCGCCGGGATCTCCGTGCTCCCCGCAGTGTTCGCTGGTCCAGGCAAGATGGAAAAGCTGCGGGTAGCCTCGCGCAATCTGATCATCTTCGGCGGTGGCGCATCGGTGGTCCTGTATCCCGAGCTTGTGATGCGTGCGGCTCCTACGGTCGCGAAGAGCGTCGACGCAGTGCAGGTTGCCGTTTCGGGCCGGATCTCAAAGTGATTACGTCCGGGCATCATGCATGCCCGGTCGGAGCGGCAAGCGGTTCGACGGCGTTCAAGGCTTGTTTTCGCGACAGCTCTGAACATCATTTAAGTAGTCTCACACACACGTGCGACAAAAGGAAGCTTAGGTCCGGACCGCCCGCTCCGACCTCCCGGCTCGGACGCGGCGCGCCGGACCGCGTGGTCACACGCCCCGGCGGTCCGCGGTCGGACGCGCACCGCGAGGAGACTCGCGCCAACCGCGCCTACCGCCTTGGCGAGCGTCCGCGGCATTCTAAAAATTCAATCCCATAACGAGCTCACGTCCGAGAAATTGCCCGGCCCGACGGCGACGTCGCCGAATGCCGTTGCCGATGGCCGTAGCCCGTACCCGTCAGCGTTTCACACCGGGCCGGCGGCGTCGCTCCGGACCGGACTCCGCTCTCCGGTCCGTCCGGTGCGTCGGTCCCGGGTCCGCGGCGGTACTCACCTCCGGTACATAGTCGATTCGGTCGGGCTTTCAGTTTCATTCACCGGCGTCTCGTCAACGCCGCAACTAACTCTTGAAACCTGGAGGCCCACACCCCTCCTCAACACCTAGTCCTGCGTGCCCTACCATCGATTCACCGTGTAGGCGCGGCCGAGTGTTTAACACTCAAGTGAGCTCCTCCTCTGAGAGGCCGTCGTCCGCTTCGAAGCGGTTTTTGGCTGGGGGCGGCGGCGGAGGAGCACGAGGAGGAGGCGCCGCGGCGGCGGACGGACGGCTCCCGATCACGGCACTCCCGCCGCCGCCGCCGCCGCCGCCGCCGCCGCCGCCGCCCGTCGCGAGGCCTTCCTTGTTCGCCTTCATCCTGGCAAGGAAGGCAGCCTCCTCTGCGGCCATCTGCTCCTCGTCGATGTCGTCGTCGAAGCTCGGTGGCTTGAGGGCAATCCCCTTCTGCGGCGGCGGCTGTCGCGCGCCGCCCCGGGCGCCACCCCCGAGCTCGCTGCCAAGCGTGGGGATCGAATGGAGGTTGGGCCCGTCGTCGTCATCGTCGAAGCGGCGATTGAGTGGCAGTCGGCCGCCCAGCCCGTCCAGAGCGCCGCCGGCTGCATCGCCCCTGCCTGGCCCACCACCGGCTACGAGGGGCTCTCCGCCGCCACCGCCTAGAAGTCGATTCGGCCCTCCGCCGGCCATGAACATAGTCGCTCCGCCCGCCGCGCGAAGCATGCCGCCGCCGCGCCCGCCCCCACGGCCCGCACCCGGTGCGATCAGTCGAGGTGGTGGCGGCATGTCGTCATCCAGCTCGAGTCGAGCGTTCGCGATCGTGCTGGCGATGCCGCCGCCACGCCCGCCGCCCCGACCTCCCATCGAGCTATCGCTGCCGAGTGCACCACTAGCCTTCGCGGCTGCGCCCGCGGCCGCCGGCAGTCCATCGGGGATGTCGAGGTCATCGAGTAGGCTGCGAGGCTTGTTGGCGCTCGCCACGGCGCCGGCGCCGCCACCGACTGCGCTGCTGCCTCCCTCGGCGCCGGCGCCGTTTGCTGCGTTGCGGCTGCTGCTGCTGATGCTGCTGCCCGCGTCGCCGCCCATGGGCGGCGCTGCGGGTACGGCTGCGGGTGGCGCGGGCACAATGTTGAAGGGCTTGGAGTCGCTCGGCTTCTCCGGTCCCTTTCCAAATTGGGGTTTGGGAGCTCCAATCTGGGGTTTCGTCCCAGCTCCGAGAGCGGCACCAGCCGAGCTCGCGCCGCCGGCGGGGGCTGCGCTGGCGGAGGTCGGGTCGGCCGTTGGACGCCACGGTGCTGGCGCCGCTCCGCCAGCCAGTAAGCCGCCGCTGCCGCCCAGGCCGGCACCCGGTGGGCCGCCCGGCGCGACGCCCTGGGCCTTGGGGCCGAAGGGAGCCGCGGGCGCACCTTTGCCAAATGGGCCCGCTTTCGCGCCAAAGGGAGCCGCGGGCGCCTTGGCGCCAAAAGGAGCCGCGGGCACGACCGTGCCGCCCATGCCGAACGGGCCGCCGAACGGGCCGGCCTTGCCACCGCCCATGCCGCCCATGCCGCCCATGCCGCCCATGCCGCCTCGCTTCTTCCCAAAGGGGTTGAGCGCTGCTGCTTCCTCGGCGGCCTTGGCGGCGGCCGTGGCCTCGGCGATCAGGCGCGCCTTGCGCCGCGCCGCCTGCCCACGCCGCGCTGCCTGCAGCTTGATGGCTGCCGTCTGGCGCTCCTTGGCTTGCGCCTCGAGCGAGCGTAACCTCTCGATGGCGGCGGCGTCCAGTTCGCCTTGCAGCGCGACCGCGCGTGACGTGTCGTACTCAGCCACCGTGGTGAACGCTTCGATCTCTTCCGGCGATGGCACCTTGAGTGTGGGCGGCACGCCCTCGGCGTCGAGCCGCGACGCGAGCGCCGCCGCCTGCGTGCGCAGCTCCTTGAGCTCGTTCACTGCGATCTGCATCCGCTGCTGCTGGCGCCGAGCGCTGCCCACGCCCGCTTGGATAGCGACCTTGAGAGCTTTGGTCGCCTTCTCGAGACGCGCGTCCATCTTCTCTAGTGCCGTCGCGGCGCGCACCTCGTCCGAGGAGGGCGCGGCCGGGGCCACGCCCTTCTCCGCCAGCCCTCGCTTGAGCTTTTCGCGCCGGTTGCATGTCTTCGTCCACTGCAGCGAGACCTGGTGGACTTGGCGTGAGAGGTCGTTGGCCTTGACCTGTGCAGCTCGCATCTGGTCGTGCAGCTCCACGCTCTGCTTCTGCAGCCGCTTGAGCTCCTCCATCTGCGTCGCGTTCAGATTCATCGCGGCCAGCTGCAGCGAGTGCCGGCTCACCAGCCGCTCCAGGACCGCGTTCTCCTCGACCTGCTTGTCGAGCCTGGCGGTGAGGTCGATGTTCATATTGGAGAGGCGGTTGGCAAAGTCGAGCGTCTCGCCAAAGGTGTCGAGCATATCTCGCATCTCCGTAATTTCATGCTTCGCTCGCTCCATCTTCTTGTCGAGCTGGCGCAGCTCCGAGTCGCCGTTGGCAGCGATTGACGGAGAGGCGCCGACCGAGGAGGCGACCGGGGCTGGACCCACTTCTCGTCGCGCCTCCCGGATCTTGGCCTTCAGCTCCGAGAGCTCCGCCTTGAGTGAGGCCTGCTCCGCGAGGCTGCCGCCCGCCATGTGCAAAGCGGCACCTCGAGGCCTGCTCGCCGACCCCTTCTCCCCGAGCGGTGCGGACGGTCCGCAAGGCAACTGAGAGGACTCTTGCAGGACCTCCCGTCCGCAAGGCACCAAGGCAACAGAGGACCGTGAACGGTGAATCTAGTTTCTCGGAGCTGACCTTTTCACAGTCGATCGCTCCAGGACGCTTGGACTGCTTGTTCGACCCGGCCGCGCTTTCCACGTCATGCCTCGGATAGCTGTAACGTTCGCTCGCTCGCGCCGCCGAACGCAGGGGGCTCGCTCAATCAATGCCAGTCACCCTTCTGAGCGCCGCGGAGCTCTGGGCGAGCCTGCAATCGAATACGGAGCGGCCACTCGTGCTGGAAGCCATGATGGGCAGCGTTAGCGGCGCGAGTGAACACATCCCAGGCGCCGTCGCATTTTGCCTCTCGGAGATCGACAGGTGGGAGGAGGACGATCTGGGTGAGCCTGCGCAAATCTCTGGCAACTATAGCCTGCGCGAGCCTTCGGCCGTGCGGGCAGCGCTGGAGAGGCACGGCGTGACGGCGTTCCGCCGGCAGGTCGTCGTCTACACCCAGTGCCGCCGGCACACTGTCGCGGTACGCTCCAAGGCGGCCAGCGGCCACCACCATCGCTACGTGCAGGCCATGCGCGAGGGCGTGGCGGACCCAATCGTCGCTGCGCGATTGATTTGGGCATTAGCGCTCGCCGGCGTCGAGGACGTCGCATGGCTTGATGGTGGCTTGAGCGCTTGGCATGCGCTCGGGCTGCCGACCGTGCTTGCGCCGGTGCCGCCAACTCCCGCCGCAGACTTTCTGGAGGGTCGTTGCGACTGTCCCTTCCCACGCCATCCTGAGTATGGGGCATCGACCGATGAGGTGGTGGCGGCGGCACTCGCGCATGCGGGCGAGGCTGGCGCTTGCAGAGCGGAGCAGGCGACGAGCAGCGGCAGCAGCAGCGGCGGCAGCGGCGGCAGCAGCGGCAGCGGCATCGGCAGCGGCAGTTGCAGCCATCTGATGCTCGCCGACGTACGCTCCTGGCGCGAGTTCACCGGCTGCGGCCACGACTATGCGTACGCGATGCCTGTAGGGCGGCTGCCGGGGGCTATTTTTGCCGGCTGGGGCCCCTCGACGTTTGTTGGATCCGAGCTCTATAGGTTACAGTGCGGCTCGCTTCGCCCTCTGTCCGAGGTGGCAACCATGTGGCGCAAGGCGGGGCTGCTGCGGTCGCCGGCGCGGCCGCCACACATGGCGACCGACGATGGCGCACCGGTGGACGCGGCCAAGGTCGAAGCGGGCTCGGATGCGACTGATGCGGGCGCGTCAGCGTTGAGCACGCGGCTCGAAAGGGAGCTCATCCGAGATCTGCCCGAGATCGCGGACGCGTCAGCGGAGAGCTCTCGGCTCGTCTTCTATTGCGGCTCAGGGTGGCGCTCAGCGCTCGCGTGGATGCTCGCCATGCTCATGCGCCACCCGAACGCGAGCTCTTGGGATGGTGGGCTCTTCGAATGGGCGCTCGATACGACGCGCCCTCTCGAGCTCGGAGAGCCGGGGCTGGCCACGCGGCGACTCACGACATGCGCCGCCAGCCGCTCGAGGCCGCCCGAGGGCGGCTTCGAGTGGGCGCTCGACGCGCCGCTCGTGGACGACTCGTGCGACGATGAGGGGCCCGCGGGCAGGCAGGTCGAGAAGCAGCGCCGACGGCAGCGCGCGTTGGCCCAAGGAGCTCTCGAGAGGATGCGCCCTGTTGAATCGAATGATTTCTCTTTCTGATTTGGCGGCGGGGCTGGTGCTTTCGAATGTCGCGTCGCGTAGGCGTTACCTCGTCCCCTCACAGCTCATCTACTCAAACTCAATTTCTCCGACGATCAACACATCCATCGCGTCCGGGCTGACCGACCCGGCGACCGCCGCGATCATCATCCCGGGAGCCGCGGGGCGCAGATACGCGATTCCAACATCGCGCACCGCGGTAATACGTACAAACCTCAAACGGATCGGTTGAAAGTACTGCCGTCAGTTAGCACGTACTGCCCGCAACGCGAACCGGCAAGCGTAAAGTGCAGAGGACTCGGGGACTTATGGCGCCGTTATGGAGCACGCATCGGGCCTCATAGCGCCGTATCGAGCACCTCGAGGGTCTGGAGCTCAGGGTCGGCGCACCCTGTGATCGAGCAGCCCGCGGCTCTCATCGCTCGGAGATGCGCGAGGGTATCCGCTGTGATGAGCTCGCCGGGGAGCAGCACCGGGATGCCAGGGGGGTACGGCGCGATCGCCTCGGCGCTCAAGCAGCCGACGGCCGCAGCAGCTGGCACCGTCCGGCGCGCACAAAAATGCGCCTCTCGTGGGGTGAGGCCCCGCGTCGCGCCGTGTTGGGCTCGCCCACCATTCACAAGCCCGTCCCCCGCCCATCCAGCCGCATGATACGTGGCCGCGAGCTGCGCCATGGTCGCCGCGCGAGTGGAAGGCCGGAGCGGCGCCTCTCCTTGCCGCGCGCCCCGCCGTTCGCGCGGACCGAGGGCACGCAGCAGGCGTCGGACGTCGGCGCGCTCAGACCCAGCCGAGAGGGCAAATGTGAGGGTATGCGCGCCCGGCAGCTCAGCATAGACGCCGCGCGCGATGAGCTTCTCATCGAGAGCAAAGCCGCCGAGCGCCTCGCCATTCGTGTCGCCCTTGCCAACCCCGTCGCCATCCTCGCCGCCCTCCGTCGCCTCTGCCGGCGCCAGCAGTGTCAACCGCAGCGGATCAATTGCATGCGCCCCTGGGCCTGGGGCGGGCTCGACGAGCCACGGACCTGTGGGGAAGAGAGGGCGCCGTGGTGAGCACATGCCTGCTGGGGAGGGCAGGCGGGTCGACGAGCCGCGGACCATGGGGAAACGCCGCCAGCCCCGCGCGCAGCGTTGCAGCGTGCCGCGCGGCGCGGTGCAGCCGCTGCACGCCCTGTCCCCGTGGCGAGGCGAGGTCCCATCTCGCTGCATCGAGCGACGCGAGGAGAAGGTAATTAGGACTAGTGGACTGCACCATCGAGAGCGCAGCGCTCAGGGCGGGACCGAGCGCTGGGGTGCTCGCGAGGGCGCGCTCGCTCACGTGCAGCATCCCACTCTGCGTGAGCGAGCCAAGCACTTTGTGCGTGCTCTGGATCGCCACGTCCGCACCCTCGCGCAGCGCACCGCGCGGCCGCCGATCCATCCAGGCCGCGGGCAGAGGCGCCGTCTCCGGCAGGAAGCTCAGGTGGGCACCGTGGGCCTCGTCGACGACGAGCGGCGCGCGAACGGCCGTGCACGCGGCCGCGCATGCCGCCACGTCCGAGAGAACTCCGTGGTATGTTGGAGAGACGAGCACCACCGCCGCCACGCGTCCCGCACACCGCTCGAGCGCGGCACACACACTCGAGGTCGCCACGCCGAGACAGAGGCCCGTGTCCGCGTCGAGCTCGGGGATGAGCCAGCATGGCTCTGCGCCGGCAACCACGAGCGCGTGCACGGCGCTCTTGTGCACGTTGCGCGGTAGCACTACCACAGCAGGCGTGGTCGCCGTTGGGTTGCGCTGCCGCCACAGCTGCACACAAGCTAGGACAGCTGCCAGCACGCCGGCGGTGCTTCCGTTGCAGAGGAAGTGTGTCCGGCCCGCGCCAAACGCGTCTGCGGCTAACTCCTGTGCTCGCAGTATCGGCCCTTCGGGCGCAAACAGGTTGTCGAGCTCAGGCAGCTCCGGAAGGTCGTGGCGCAGAATGCGTGGGCCGAGGTGGAGACGCCGCTGGAGCGGTAACGGCGCCGCACGGCCCATCTTGTGCCCGGGGAAGAAGAAGGGAGCGCGCACGGCACCAGCTGCGGTCGTGAGCGCATCGATGAGCGGCAGCTCGTGCTGAGGGCCGAGCCCGACGCCGAGCATGATTGTGTTGATTGCACTGATTGCACGATGCCATCTCAATCAATACAGAAGAGAGGTTGAGGAAAGTCGAAATGAGTTTATTCATGCACCTTCCTCCAACCCAGGCTCCTACACGTCATGCCGTACCTCCTGCACATGCGGGCGCCCCGGCGCACAAGGACGCACTCTCTTTAACTCTGTACACGGACCAATTGACATGGACCTCTTCTCTTTGATTGACTGTGCACGTCTTCCCCGATCCCCCGACGGATGCGCCGGCCGGGATGGCGAAAATTCTATCCCATCGATCAACGGGCCCGCCACGGGCCGTCGTTGTTGTCGTCGTCGTCGTCGTCATGCGCGCGCTGCGCATCCCGTCCGCGGTTGCCATGCGATGGAACAGGGCTGTCGCAATGCGCTACGCATTGCACGTCGCTATTCGCTAGCCGCTCAAAGGTGGCTTCAGGGTCAGTGTGACAATTGCGCGTCGCCGCCCCTTGCTTGGACGGCGTCCCCGGCGTGTGGGCCAAACCTAGGATTTCGTCAGTCCCTTTTTGGCCCATTGGCTCGGCCGACAGGCCGACGAGCGCCAGAGCCTCGCCAAGGCACTTGTTGGCGAGGCTGGGGCCTTTCCAGCAGTTGACGACCTCAATCTTGTCGTCGACGTAGTCCTCCGACACCTCCGCAAACGGGGTAGGCGAGCGGTGGATGCTGCAGTCGAACAGGGTGCCGGCAGCATCGAAGCGGTGAAACATCGAGAACTGTCGGTCTTCTTCATCACGGTAGAGTTTCAACGTCGCGACCTTGGGATTGTGCGAAAACGACGCGAGTGCCGCCTTCCACGGCTTGAGCGCCTCGTTGTTCTCCTCTTGTTGGCACGCGCCGAGATGATCGTCATTCGTGAGCTGTCCGTCAGTGTCAGCGTTCACGTAAGCAGGAAACATCTTGACCAGGATGGTGCACTCCGAGGGGGCGCAAACGTTGTTGGGCACGGCGCTACAGACAAGATTGTGGATCCGGACGAAGTAGTCGGCGAGATTGTAGTCGAGACCGTCGTACAGCGAGTTCATGTCTATGTGTGGAAGAGACCCTGGTAGCTTTTTCATCACGTCTTCAATCTTCAGGTCCAGCTTTGGGTTACTTGCGTTCTTGAGGTTTCCAGTGACGCCGTCGAACATTGCAGGAGGCATAGGCCGCGAGCTATCGCACCCGGCGATATGCGTCGTCGTCCACAGCATCGACTCGCGACCGAAGGGCTCACCTACATCGAATACGCACGGGTGATGGTTGAGCGCCGCCCCGAAGGTCGAGGTGCCGCTTCCGTGGTCAGCGACGATGACTAACACCTGCGCGCGGCTCGGCTGATTGGCCTCGGCATCGAGAGTATAACGATGCTTCGGCAGCAGCGCCATGCCTATTACATGTAGCACTACCCCCGGCAACATGGTAAGACAAAAGTGTTGCTGAATAAGGAAGAAATCTTGCTCATTGCATGCAGCTTGCAACAAAAGCTAGTCGGTGAGCGTTAGGTGCCAGAGCTAAATGCATGCGGGATGCGGCAGTCCCGATCTCTTTCGTGTCGCTACGGGCTGTTCACAATCCAGGCACAATGGCACCCGACGCAGTCCTCGCCTTCCTTCCCGAGCTGCTCCTTCGAGCGGCTCCATCGGTGCGCATCGCGCCGCATGCCAGTGCAGAGATCTTTCACGTGCGCGGGCGTGGCACCGTCGAAGAGCCGCGCATTCGCACCGGAACGCCGCTGCCATCCTCGAGCGTCTCCTCCCACGACTGCGTGGGCGACATGTCGACGGTCAAGCCTCGCGCTAGCCGCGTGTGCGTGTTCCGCCGCGTGTGCCTCTCCACAGTGACCGGCGACTTCTTGTATTACCGCGACGGCAACGCAACGCTCGCGCCCGTCGTCTTTGACCAACGTTACGGTCACATTTTCTCATTCGGCCACGTTGCACCCAAGGGCGGTCGCGAGGAGCTGCTGCCACTGAACAAGCACGTACGGTATAAGCGGCACGTGCGCTGGTCGCCACACATGGTCGACGGGCCGATGCCGTCGCACGCGCCACTGCTTGAGCCGCTGCATCTCCTTTCGGCACCTTTTGTACCCACCAACCTCGGCCACCTCGTGTGGGAAGAGGTGCGTGTGAACGCGTCTGAATGCGTCTGCATGCGTCTGATGGCGTCCCTGAGTGCACCTCGTGTGGGAAGGGGCGCATCGGGCTGCGTCTCTGAGTGCGTCTAGTTGCGTGTCTGACTCTGAGTGCGCGTCTGTGCCTCGTGACGCGCGCACCTACCCGTTCGACTCGGCTATTCACAGGCGTTCCCACTCATGCTAGCGATGGCTCAGCTAGGCGTGTACGAGGAGCATCCCGTCGTGGTCCGCACCGCCGGCTGCAATGAGAGTATCGGAGGCGCGGAACCACCCACGCCCTCCGCCGCCCGGCTGTGCCGCAAGTTTGTCGAAGGCTTCGTGCGGCCACTGCAAGGCCGCAGCAGTCTCGCGACCGACGCGAGCCGCCATGCCGCGCCGCTGCCGCCCATGACGACGCTCGGCTCGCTGCGTCGGGTACACCGAGACATGGGCAGGTCGCACGTGTGCTTCCGACGCGTGCTTGCTGGCGGCTACCACGAGATGTTCAACACGCCCTCGCATGCTGGCAAGGAGCCGTGGCTCGCCCTCTACCGGCACCGGGTCCTCGCTTACCATGGCATTGTGCCGGCGCACGCGGCACCTCCGCCCCTCACGTCTCATAAGCTGCTCCTCGTTCGCAAGCAAGGGCGCCGCGGCATTCACAACTTCGAGCAGGTCCGATTACGTGCTGATTGCGGTCTGATTGCGTCTGATGAACACTGAGAGTACGTCCGATTGCCGCGACATGCACAACTTCGAGCAGGTGCTTCGCCACTTGCGCTCCTTCTGACGAACTCTGATGGGCTCTGATGGCGTCCTATGGCCTCTCCTTACAGGTACTCCGTTACGTACGCGGCGGCTGCACGGGCAGCTGCGTCGAGCTCGGGGCCGACGGAGGGAAGGCAGTGGTGCCGATCGAGTTTCACAGCCTGACGGTGCGTGTCCAACTGATGGCGGTCTGATTCTGATTGCAGTCTGATGGCGGTCTGATGGCGGGTCTGATGGTGGGTCTGAGGTCGTTCTGGTGGCGGGTCTGATTGCAGTCTGATGGCGGTCTGTTGGTCGTCTGATGTTCGTCTGAGTGCGTCTGCGTACAGGTGCGCGAGCAGTTACGACTGATCGTCTCAGCCACGCTCGCCGTTTCGCCCCCGGGTGGCGTCTCGATGATCCTCCCCTTCTTGCCCCAAGGCGCCCATGCAATCCTGATCAATTACCAGCTCGCTCCGAAGGGTACTGAGCTGCGCGGCACCGAGCGGCACGGGCCGGGCGCGTCGGAAGAGGCGAGCTGCTCGGGCTGCTCGCTCACGATGGAGGCGAGCCTCTGGCGACACGTGCGGCACGTGCGCAAGCTCTACTACCAAACTTGGGAGCCGTCCGACTTTGCCCAGGGCAAGGTAGGGCGCGACGCAGCCGTCATTATCAAGCTGCCGCGGCTGGGCTACCTCATTCGCGTGGCGCTCGACGCCATGGGCGCTGCGGAGGAACCTTGAGAGTACGGCTTTTGGCGGCTTAGGTAGGAGCCTTTTAGGGATAGCGTGAGTGTCTGTACTGTAGGCTTGAGAGAGGGGTAGAACTAGAAAAGGACATGTGAAAGCAGAGAAGAGGGAAGAGAAGAGACACCGCACAGTCTTCTGCACCCTAGGAACACCCTAGGGTAACTGCCTGAGTAGAGAAACCCTCCCCTAACCCTCCCCATGTGGTCAAATTCTCGCCCACAAGAGAGAACTGCTCTCTGGAGTCTGCTGAACATCCGATCAACATGCTGCTGAAGTGAGAAGACAAGCTAAAATATACACGCGCCGTCTCTGACGGTGGTGGCACCGGCCACACGTGGTTGCTGTGGAAACGGTGCCTTGCATGCATGCAGTGTTTCAGTTCAACTTAGAGCTCACGGTACAAGGCAAGGAAGTAACGGACAGGGTCCCCGACCAGTGAGGACGCCGGTCAGCTTGACCGCGGCGACGGCCATGGAAAGTTACAATCGTCGCATGGAAAGGAATGCTCGCCGAATCGCACCGCTACCAGAGGCGGAAGAACTTCACGCACGAGGATATACACACAGCTCGCCGCATGCTTTGCATCACTCTGGATTCGCTCTGGCTGAACCACTGCCATCGTTGCCGGCTACTTATGCGAAACCGTTGGCGGCGGATTGGGCCATGTATCCCGCGGCACCCTGTGCCACGTCTGAGCTCGTGCTGTTGCCGCTGGGACAGTCGTCGCATCGTGCGCCGCCGCATGCGCCGCAGCAGATACAGCCGCAGACGCCGCCGCAGAAAGACGACGTCGTGTGGGACACATGGTCAGCCAAACTACCGATCGGCCATGACGCGCTCTCGCAGCAAAGGCAGCGGGAGCTGTTTGACTATTTTGACGTCAACAAGAACGGGTATCTTTCGCTCGATGAGGTTGACCAGGCTGTGCGTCAGGTCCTGCAGTGCGATGAGATGTTCAAGAGCAAGCAAGCCGTGCTGCGCGCGTTTAAAGCAGCTCGGCAGGCCAACGGCCAGATAGACGGCACTGCCGGCGCTAACGTCGAGCGCAGCGAGTTCCCCACACTCCTGACCGCACTCAAGACCTACTTCGATCTCTACAGCGCATTTACAACCTTCGACACGGAATCTGACGGTCGGCTCACCCTTGATGAGTTCCGCCGTGGTGTGGTGATCCTGCAGCGGATGGGCATGGCCATCCCGCCAAACGAGGTGGAAGCCGAGTTTGCCCTCATCGACGCCAACTACAACGGCATCATCCTATTCGACGAATTCGCCAACTGGGCGTGTCGCAAGCGGCTCGCGCAGCACGTATCACGGCAGGCTCCCTCATTGCGCCGCTCCGAGACTTCCGCAACCTCGCTGCGCCGCGAAGGCGAGGTATCTCCTGAGCTGCTCGATAGGCTCCATGCCTACCTTCCCGAGCTTCTCAGATCGCTTCGTGAATCCGACGCTGAGGAGCTCCGTGAAAAGCCCGTCTTGACGTCACGAACGAATGCACCAGAGGTGATAATGGTGCCCAAATGGCTTTGGACGACGATGCTACTCCAGGCCGGGCTGAGTAAGTCAGAGGCGCAGCTGCTCTTCGAGGTGCTTGATAATGACGCCGACGGCCGCCTCTCGCTCGACGAAATCGAAGCGGCGAAGACGTACCTCGACACATCATCATCAAGACGGAATGGGAAGCGATCGCCGACCAAGGGACAGGCGCGTCAGTCGACACTCAAGTGCGTCTCCAATACGTGTCCTAAGCTGGTCAAGTGCGCCCGAGCCATCGTGGTGACCGGGCTCTACTTCACGTGGGCCATCTTCTTCTATCGTCAAAAGGAGGAGGGTGGGTGGACACCGCTCGAAGCCATCTACTTTGCGGCGGTCACCATGAGCACAGTCGGCTACGGCGACTACAGCCCTTCGCAAGATACGATTGGTGGTATGCCCGTCACCGTCCTCTTCATTTTCATTGGCTTCATCTTTGTATTTGCAGAGATCTCAGGGCTCGTCACTATGCTGGTCACTCCCATCTTTGTGGGTGTAAGAGGCTTGCTCGAAAGGCTCTTTCCCCCGCAGTCGATTGACCTGGATGGAGATGGCGGCTCCGACTTCAAGGTGCCTCGTCGGCCAGTCATCTACTACGGCTCAAACTTGATTGCGCCGGTGTTCATCATCATTGGCGGCCAGTTCTTCTGGGCGTGGGCGTATGACAGGTGCGAGGGCTGGGGATATGGCATCGCCTTCTACCACTGCATGACCACTGCAACGACCGTAGGCTACGGCGATGTGCGGATCAATGTACAGCGACACGCACCGAACCCCGGGCTGCTGTGCTCCCGCACATGCGGAGTATGCAGATGCCGATACGATATGGTCACACTGACGCGCTCGTGTGCGTGCACCATTGCCCCCCTCCGCTCCCCCTCCGCACCCCCTCCGCCCCCACACCCACAGACCGACAATGGGAAGGTAGTTGCAATCTTCCACATCCTCACCTCGGTATCGTTGCTCGGCTCGCTGATCTCCGAGATCTTTGCTCTGCAGTCCAAGCGTGCCGACATTCTGAAGCGCGCAGAGATGCTCAAACGACGCCTCGATCCAGATCTCATCACGTCCCTCGATACGGACGGTGGTGGCGTGGACAAGACTGAGTTTGTGGTTGGGATGCTCGTGAAGCTTGAGCTCGTCGGCCAGGAGGACGTGGAGCCATATCTCAAGCAGTTTGCAAAGCTCGATGTGGACGGATCAGGCGTGCTGACCAGCGAAGACCTCGAGGCAGCGGCACTTGCCATGGAGGCCAAGGTGGCTGAGATGAAGATCCCTGTCAAGAAGTAGAAGGTTGACGATGGAAGTCGAAGGGAGGTGGGGGCCAAATCCGAAATGTACTCGGCATGCTTGAAGATCGAGCGAGTGCTGAGCCCCGGGATTGCGAGGATGGCAAGAGCACGTGTGCGACGAACGGGGGGACGGGCTCGGACCCGTGCTGGACGTCAGCTTGTCAACCGGCTAGTACATGTACCCGTTGAGGAACGCTGGATCGCGATACCGTGATTGTGAGAGCCCGTTGCGAGAGCTGAAGAGTGTCGTTCGCAGTCGCACGGCGCTGCGGCTGCCGCTCTTGGAAGTGGTGCATAGTTATATGACCTAAAAGCGCTCGATACATCTCGATAACTTCCGTATACCGTCCCTGACACTACTAGATCTCTACTGCGTCGTCTGCCGTGCTTCTCGTGACTCGACACTCGTCTGACCGCTCGCGTATTGCTCGTCTCTGTCCTCGTTGTCGTCCCTCGACGCTCGCGCCGCGCCTTGGCGCCAGAGCACTTCTTGCGACTTGGTCTTGCTGCTGCTCGTTGGAGGCGACGTATTGCACCACGCGCTTCTGGCTGGTGCTGCATTCGGTTCATGCGCGCGCGGTTCTTTCTTTTTCTTTCATGTCTCGCTACTAGTATCCACGAATCCTAAGAAGTGTGATGCTACAATTGGAGAGCCAGTAGATGACATACGGTTATTGGTTATAGTCTCCACTGAGACGTGCAACACTGTTCTCCACTGAGACGTGAACTGGCGCCACTGCGCACTCGGCCACACGCACGACGAGACCGAAGGACCACCATCCTGGCCATCGAGGTCGCTCCCAACCAGCCCCTTGACAAAGATCGGGGTTGGTCCCGACCTAGGACCTTTGCGCCAATGATACTTCCCAGAAAGGTAAGCCTGGACGCTTGACCCAAGGGGTAGGGGAGGGTATTCTTTCTGGATTCACACACTATCCCCACCACCTGATTTTGAACTCAGTGGTTGACCCAAAGGGGTAGGGGAGGGTATTCTTTCTGCATTCTGGATTCACACACTATCCCCACCACCTGATTTTGAACTCAGTGGTTGACCCAAAGGGGTAGGGGAGGGTATTCTTTCTGGATTCACACACTATCCCCACCACCTGATTTTGAACTCGGTGGTTGACCCAAAGGGGTAGGGGAGGGTATTCTTTCTGGATTCACACACTATCCCCACCACCTGATTTTGAACTCAGTGGTTGACCCAAAGGGGTAGGGGAGGGTATTCTTTCTGCATTCTGGATTCACACACTATCCCCACCACCTGATTTTGAACTCAGTGACGGACACGATCACACGATGATCGGTCACAGACACCCACCTCTATTCACACACGAACACGGTTGTGTCAACCCCCCCGCGACGAGAGTCGTGACACTCTTCACTTTACTCTTCACAATAAGCTCGACGAGAGTGTCGTCTGTCGAGGCGTCAAAGTCATGGAGACATGCAGACATGCATCCTGATCCTCCCCCCAATTCGGCTTCCATTCGGCCGGCATTTCCCCCTTGAAATGCTCCGGTTTCGGTTCTCCCCCCACATGAGGCCATCACCCTCTCCCCCCCAACAGCCGCGTCGAGACCTGATTCGCACTAGTCAGAGCTCTCGAGCTCAACAAAAACTGTGTGAGCTCACACACACTCACATGGGCCGCACCCTGGCTCCCTGCGTTCCCGCGGCGGCTCCAGATCTCTCGGCGATGCCACTGCCGCTTGTGACGGCCGCGCCCTTGGTTCGGGTAGCGGCAGTCGCTGCCCCTCGAGCCTTGGCCTCCAGAATCTTGACAGGGATCTTCATCTCAGCCACCTTGGCCTCCATGGCAAGTGCCGCTGCCTCGAGGTCTTCGTGGGTCAGCATACCTGATCCGTCCACATCGAGCTTTGCAAACTGCTTGAGATATGGCTCTACGTCCTTCTGGTCGACGAGCTCAAGCTTCACGAGCATCCCAACCACAAACTCAGTCTTGTCCACGCCACCACCGTTCGTATCGAGGGACGTGATGAGATCCGGATCGAGGCGTCGTTTGAGCATCTCTGCGCGCTTCAGAATGTCGGCACGCTTGGACTGCAGAGAAAAGATCTCGGAGATCAGCGAGCCGAGCAACGATACCGAGGTGAGGATGTGGAAGATTGCAACTACCTTCCCATTGTCGGTCTGTGGGTGTGGGGGCGGAGGGTATGCGGAGGGGGGCAATGGTGCACGCACACGAGCGCGTCAGTGTGACCATATCGTATCGGCATCTGCATACTCCGCATGTGCGGGAGCACAGCAGCCCGGGGTTCGGTGCGTGTCGCTGTACATTGATCCGCACATCGCCGTAGCCTACGGTCGTTGCAGTGGTCATGCAGTGGTAGAAGGCGATGCCATATCCCCAGCCCTCGCACCTGTCATACGCCCACGCCCAGAAGAACTGGCCGCCAATGATGATGAACACCGGCGCAATCAAGTTTGAGCCGTAGTAGATGACTGGCCGACGAGGCACCTTGAAGTCGGAGCCGCCATCTCCATCCAGGTCAATCGACTGCGGGGGAAAGAGCCTTTCGAGCAAGCCTCTTACACCCACAAAGATGGGAGTGACCAGCATAGTGACGAGCCCTGAGATCTCTGCAAATACAAAGATGAAGCCAATGAAAATGAAGAGGACGGTGACGGGCATACCACCAATCGTATCTTGCGAAGGGCTGTAGTCGCCGTAGCCGACTGTGCTCATGGTGACCGCCGCAAAGTAGATGGCTTCGAGCGGTGTCCACCCACCCTCCTCCTTTTGACGATAGAAGAAGATGGCCCACGTGAAGTAGAGCCCGGTCACCACGATGGCTCGGGCGCACTTGACCAGGAGAGGATGCCTTTGTAGGAGCGCCCCGAATGCGTAGAGCTTCTTGTCGTCGCGAGCCGCTTGCCGCGACTGTCCCATGTTCTCAGCTCGAATCGTCTTCGGCCCGTCGAGGTACGCTAACGCCGGCGAATGCCCGGTGCGGACGGGATGCCCAACCGACGTGGTATCCATGGTCGAATATGTATCCGACATGGACAAGACCTTTTTGTTGGGGGATCATTGCGACCCGCGACGCAGAAAACGTAACGAGAAAGGAGCTTTCTGCAACTCGGCAAAAGGAGGAATCATTTTGTATTGAATGATGAATTGCATTTTAGCCAGATTCAACCTCGAGGCCAGGCATGCGTGAAATGGAGAAGGAACAGCATTTCGTCGATACACCTCTCTCGGGCCAAAGTTGCTCGGCACACGGCATGCAAATTGTCGAACTGGAGTTTCGGACTTCGTGTTTGTAGGTAGAATAGAAGCCTCTCGCCGCCCTAAAAGGTCACGAATGAAGGTCGACAAACTCTTCGCTGCGCCTGTCCTGCAGAGAGTCAAGGTAGCCCCGGCTGCCGAGACGATGGAGCGCGCCGAATTCAGCGTAGACTACCACATCGCAATAGGCTGCTCGCCTCTTTTTGCGGATTGTGCACCGACGCTTCTGAGACCGCATCGGGGCGGTCATTGGCAAGCGCACCCGACGACAAATATCCGCGGCTGCCTTGGTGGGCAGGTACTCGACTTTCGCGAGGCCAGCTTACCTGAGGCGCTCGACATACACGTCTGCAGCATCTTCGGGGCGGTCTCCCTTTTTTTCCCTTCGACCGTGCACGTGGACGTCAAATCCATCGCAGTCAGCTCTTGCCGCCGAGACACGCTCTGGCGAGGAAAAAACGGCCTCACCGGTGAGCTCGCTATTGGTACAACCGTGCGGCTCGACGGCACTGACTATCAAGTACAGTATGTGAGCCCCAAGGGGCAGCTCGACCTCAAGTCGCACGACGGCAAGGTGGGCCGGTATGGCGTGCATCCGGCCGCTGTGATCTTGCTGAACGCGCCCGCGGGCATCACCAAGGCGACGGTGTCGGGCTATTCATGCTGTGCGGCGACTGGCATTGCGGTTCTTGAGCCAGGAGATCGCGCACCCGCACACTTGATTTATGGTGACAACAGATTCTGAACGGAACGGCGGAGAGGCAACGGCTGGCGCGTGTGGCTGGCGCATGATTGTTCACACGACACACGCGTCAACCGCGCGTCGTTGTGGCTGGCGCGTGACGGTAGGTTTGGTGCGTCGTGTCCTCCGTACTCGATGTAAAAGTGTAAGCGTATCTATCTGAATCTCTATCTCTCCTCTCGCGTTCCGGCGCTCGGGCGCTGGCCGCTGCGTTCTTCATCATCGATCATGTAACCCTCGACCGGACGTGTTCTGGAACCGTACTCCGGACGTCCGGTCACATTTCCCTTCATACTCCCACGGGTCTACGAAAACATCGACGATCGCATCTCCTCGCCGCCTGTAGCTATCGTTTGCTGAATGGCGGCATCGGACTCAAACATGCCTGCGCGGCGTCGCAGTGCACGCCTAACGCCTAGTACTGCGCTCACTACGGCGTCCGTGCCTCGCGCACCTTGGCCGTGCGCATCGCCTCAAGCTCCGCGAAGGCTGCCGTCGAACGTGGCGTGACGGCGCCCGTCACGGCACCTTCGAATGCTCCCATTTGGGGTGCGCCTATCTGCACGACCACGTCGCCTGCAGCAGCCTCTGTGTGTTGCTGGGGTGGACTCGGCCGCTCCTCGAGGGGGGCCGATGGCGAGGCGAGCGTCGAAGGTGCGGCAGAGGGCTGCGCAGAGGGTGCGACGCTGCTGGCGGTGCTACTGCTGCTGCCGCACTTGAGCGCCAACAGAGGCTTCATCTCGGCGGTGGTACCGGTGCTACTACGGGATCCGAATTCGTCATTCCACGCGGCGTATTGAGCGTGCTCGATCTCGGCGGTGCTCGGCTGCGTCGTCTGGAGAGCCTCGCTGAAGTCGCCGAGCGTCACCTCCCCCTCCAGCTGACCGCTCGCCTGCCGACAAAAGGGATCCGAGAAGAAGAGTCAGGGCAGGGATCCGGCACTCCGAGGCAATCAGTGGCGCTCCGAGGCACTCCGAGGCACTTCGAGGCACTTCGAGGCACTTCGAGGCACTTCGAGGCACTTCGAGGCACTCCGAGGCACTCGCCTGCAGCTCGACAATCTCAAGCGGAGACTTGCCCTCAACGGCACGGCGCATCGGCATCATCGACGCATCGCGGCACACAAGCTGCAGGTCCGCGCCCGAGTACCCGCGCGTACGCTCCGCCAGGACCGTCAAGTCGACCCCGTGATCGAGACGAAGCCCACGCAAGTGGATCGAAAGCATCTCGCGCCGCGCGGGCATGTCAGGCAGCGGCACGTAGATGCGCCGCTCGAGCCGCCGACGCAGCGCCTCGTCGAGATCCCACGGCCTGTTCGAGGTGGCGAGCACCATCACGAGCGCGTCCGCGTTGCCGACGACGACGCCCCCGCCGCAGCTGCTGCCCGTGCCGCCGCCGCCGCCGATGCCGTCCATTTGGACGAGCAGCTCCGATTTGAGACGCCGGCTCGCCTCGTGCTCGCCCGCGGCGCCGCGCGCCGAGACGAGCGCGTCGATCTCGTCAAAGAAGACGATCGAGGGCGCATGGTGGCGTGCGAGCGCGAAGAGCGTGCGTGCGAGTCGCTCTGACTCACCGTGGTATTTTGAGACGAGTGACGAGGCGGAGATGTTGAAGAAGGCCGTCCTGCCGAGCGAGGCGACCGCGCGCGCGAGCAGCGTCTTGCCCGTGCCCGGCGGCCCGAAGAGCAGAACGCCCTTCCACGGCGCGCGGCACGCCGCCTTCGCAAAGTAGTCAGGGATGAGCAGCGGCAGCACGACCGCCTCGTTGAGCAGCCGCTTGGCGTCTGCGAGGCCGCCGATTGAGTCCCACGCGACCTTGGGCACCCCTTCGAGCATCTCACCCTCGATCGCCTCGACGAGCTTCGGATCGCCCCCTGTGAACGGCGGCACCGGGGGCCGATCGCCCCCGAGGCCAAGCACGCCACCGCCCTCGGTACCGCCATCGAGAGGAGACACCTCAAAATAGCGAAGCTGCGCGCGCGAGCGATAGACGGCGACACCGCACGGTCCGGTGAGCGCCGCGGCACGTGCCGAGCGCCCGCCCGCGGCGAGCGAGCCGTCGGTCTGTGGCGGGATCGCGAAGCTGCCGATGATGACGCGCTTGTTGGCGCTCACAGCGATCTTGTCGCCACGGACCTCGATCTCGACACGTTGGAAGGCACCACCTGCCTTTAGGCTCGAGTCGCGCACCTCGCACAGGGTGGTCTGCTGCCCGTCGGCGTACTGCTCGAGCCGCCAGCAGCCCTGCACGAGCACGAGCGCCGTGCAGCACGGCGCCGTGATCGTCGAGCGGCCGCGTTGCCAGTTGATCACCAGCGCGCAGTACGGATGCTCCTTGACCGTGTGGCCCGGCATGCATCGTACGCTTGCCTCGAGGCGGTATTGGCCCGTCTTGACGATGTGCGCGTCGGGCGTCTGGTCGTACGTGAGCAAGTAGTAGTTGGGCTCGATCGAGTCCACCTGCATCACCGGACCGCTACGCGTGCCCGTCTCCTCAACCACAGCGAACGAGCCGCGGCCCGCGCGCTGCATCCAGCCGTCGCCGAGCGGCACGGCGAGCTCCTTGACGCCGTGCTTCGCGAGGCGCTTGGACAGGGTGCGCTCCGCATCATGCGGCAGATTGGACGGCATGCCCATCGGCGTCGCTGCATCGCCTCCACACTGGTGCCGTCGGACACGTTCGCGCGGCGATGCAGAGCGCTCACGGTTCTCCATCATCCTCCGGTCGGTGTTTCCGCCCAAGTGCGGCGTGTTCGACGCCATGATGCCCTCGCGCGCGAGCGTGCCAGCGGTGGTGCTCTTGAGCGTCCGGAGCGGCTGGGCGCTGGTCCGGCTGCTTGCCGCCGGCGTGAGCCGCTCGCGCTCGTGCAAGCGCTGCATGTGCTGCTGGCCGACTGGTCCGCGGCCGGCCGACGGCATGAGACGGTCGCCACCGCCACCGCCACCCCGAGACGCGCATGCTGCGGCGCTCTGCAGCGACGCATAAATTGCGGCCTGGAGCGCACGATCGGCCATGCTGTTGTTCAAGCTTGATTCTCGAAGGGGAAGAATTCCTCAAAAAATGGCGTCCGTGTTCCTTCAAATGCACCTGGTTGGTGCTTCTGCCATCCTCGACATACCTGTGCTCGGTAGGTTTACGCTTCCGTGGGTGCCGGCACGCCGCCCACCCGAGGCCCTGGTGCTGCGTGATGCCATCCTCTCCGGCGACGACGACACGGACCTCACGCCGCTGGTCAACGCTTGCTGCCAGGCACGCGTACCTTTCAGGGCGGAACTGCTGGGCGACGGCGACCTTTGGAGGGCGACGCCAGTCGTTGGCGAGAAGCCGCGGTGGCAGCGCAATCGGGAGCTCTTGCCTATCGCAAACCGTGCTGGGCAGGCGTACTCGCTTGATGGTCGTGACTCGGGCACAGTGCTCAACTATGGCGAGGTGCTCGGGCGCAGCTTTTACTTCAAAGCCGAGGGCTCCTTCGCCCGAGCAGCCGTGTCTCGCGGTGCCACGAGGTGTCCGGTGGACTTCACCGTGCTCGTGACGCGGGGTGGCGTCGTCGTGGGCGGCGTCCCGCTCCTCACCTCTGCAATCTCTGGCGACGGCTACTTGCGCTGTCTGTACCTCGACGAGGACATCCGCATCTTCGAGTCGCCCAAAGATTCGCCAGACAAGTGGGAGGAGGCTGGCTTGATCGTCGTGCAGGTGCGAGACGGCCTGTTCGCCGATCCACTCGACGGCGAGTTGTGATCCGATGAATTATCCGATGGGCACACCCTTCGATGATCGGCCTCGGATCCCTGAGCGAGGCGTGGCTCAGTCTCTCAGGGAGCGGCGCGCGGCACTTCTTCGGTTTGGACATGTGTGTTCCGGCGAGGACCACCCGGCTCTGAGTAAATGAACGTAGGTTCCTTGTATTATATTCTCTTCCGCAATAATTCCACTGTGTACCCTCCGCGCGGGGGGATCACAAAGCCCCGGAAAGTCACGGAACTCTCAAAATACATATCTCTTCCGAGCTCGGCGCGCCTAGCGCGTGATCGCGTACGGCAGCACAAACGCCGTCCACACGTCGACCAATGCATGCGCATCGACGCGGCAGCCGCTCAAGTTGGAGCGGGCGAGCGCGTACCCGATCCCAAGCAGCTCGCGAGCGCGCGAGCGCGCCGTCGTGGGCATGATCTCGTGCGTGTCGGGCGACCACGGCGCGGCTGCGCGCAGCACAAGCCACGCCGTCGAGCCTGCGGGCGCCTCGCCGCGCGCGGCGGCCGCGCGGGCCAGGTTGAGAGGCGTGGGCCCGCCTGCTGGAGTGCGCGCGTATAGGTCGGCACCGGCACGCAGGAGGGCGCGCGCGCGCTCGGGCGCGAGCATGCCCAGATGGTGGAGCGGTGTTATCCATTCCGCGCTCTGCCGGAGCCAGTCCGCCAGCTCCCTGTGACCCTGCGCCATTGCGAGCTCGAGAGCATCGCCGTAGGCAGCACCGTGCATCGCTAACAGTTGCGACGTCTTGTGCTGGCCGTGGAAGGCGCTGAATTCGATGGCTGTGTAGCCCGTGTCAGTGGCGCGGTCGATATCAGCGCCGCCGGCGATGAGCGCCTCGACCGTCTCGATGTGGCCCTCTGAGGACGAGAGGTGCAGCGCCATCACCCCATTTGCACTCGAGTGGTTGATATTGGCACCGGCTTTTATGAGGACTTCCACGACATCCGCGTGGCCATGCTGCGCAGCGGCCATCAGGGCGGTCAGCCCGTGTGCCGCGAGCTGCTCGAGGGCGGCTCCCTTCTCGGCGAGCACGCAGACAATGTCCGCATTCCCCACGCTGGCGGCGATGTGCAGTGGCGAGAAGCTACCACTGCTCGCAGTCGCATTCTTGTCTGCGCCACCGTCGATGAGGTAGCCCACCATTTCCGCGTTGCCGGGGCGCCCGCAAGCTATGTGCAGCGGGGTGCATCCGTCATCGCATGCTGTCGCCATAGAAACTGTTCGGTCCCTTGGCGCGGATTGGATGCCGAAGTGCATCGCGATCGTTTGTTCTCATGAATCTACAATTTCGAGATGCTGTGGAATTCTTCAAATAAGATTCCTAAGATGAACATGTACCCGCTGAAGGCCTATGGGGCGGATGCAGGGAGCTCGCAAGCAAGCACGGAAGTACATGTTCTGTCTAAGGGAGCGAATCGAGACGTCTCGAGGTAAGTCTGGTAAGATAGCGGATTGTCTTGTGTACGTGAAGCCCCCAATTTCGGTTTTCCGTTGCAAAAGGTTGGGGAGATCGATACATAACCCCGCGCAACGCATGCGAAAAAAAATGAACACCACGACACGGCGGACCCTACCGATGGTGCACGCACGCGAGCTGTTAGGGCATCCCGTCCGCACCGGGCATTCGCCTTCCTTCACCTTGCCTCCCGTCACCATATGGCTAGGGGAAACCCAGCTATCAACGAGTTCGCCGACGGCCAAGGCGGCCAAGGCGATGGCCGAAATGGAAGCAAACCGGGCTCAGGCGCAGGCGGATGCGGCAGTAACCAAGGCATTCAAGGAGAAGGTGTCGCCTAAGATGCTCAAGACGCTGCACGCCCTCCTCCCCGAGCTCATCACTTCGCTTCGCGAGGCCCATGAGGTGGAGGAGCCCGGCATCGTGCCGCCGTGGCTGTTCAGGACGGCGCTGCTTCTGCTCGGAAACATGAACAAGCAGCACCGATTGAGCAGGGATCAGGCGCAGCTGCTCTTCGAGGCGCTTGACTATGACGCCGACGGCCGCCTCTCTCTCGACGAAGTCGAAGCGGCGCTCAAGTACCTCGACGAGACTACGTCGTCGCGGCAAACCTTCCAAAGCACTTCGAGTGCTGACGCCTCTCCAAGGTTGGCGCTGGCCACGCCGTTAGGGCGTCCCGTCCGCACCGGGCATTCGCCTCCCCTCACCTCGCCTCCCGCCATGGCACCGGCGCAGCACTTGAAGCAGTTCAACGAGGCGCTAAAGTACCTCAACGACGGGCCGAATACGAGCCTAGCTCCTGAGACCATGGGGCAGTCGCGGCAAGCGACTCGCGACGACAAGAAGCTCTACGCATTCGAGGCGCTCCTACAAAGGCATCCTCTCCTGGTCAAGTGCGCCCGAGCCATCGTGGTGACCGGGCTCTACTTCACGTGGGCCATCTTCTTCTATCGTCAAAAGGAGGAGGGTGGGTGGACACCGCTCGAAGCCATCTACTTTGCGGCGGTCACCATGAGCACAGTCGGCTACGGCGACTACAGCCCTTCGCAAGATACGATTGGTGGTATGCCCGTCACCGTCCTCTTCATTTTCATTGGCTTCATCTTTGTATTTGCAGAGATCTCAGGGCTCGTCACTATGCTGGTCACTCCCATCTTTGTGGGTGTAAGAGGCTTGCTCGAAAGGCTCTTTCCCCCGCAGTCGATTGACCTGGATGGAGATGGCGGCTCCGACTTCAAGGTGCCTCGTCGGCCAGTCATCTACTACGGCTCAAACTTGATTGCGCCGGTGTTCATCATCATCGGTGGTCAGTTCTTCTGGGCGTGGGCGTATGACAAGTGCGAGGGCTGGGGATATGGCGTCGCCTTCTACCACTGCATGACCACTGCAACGACCGTAGGCTACGGCGATGTGCTGATCCATGTACAGCGGCACGCATCGAATCCCGGGCTGCTGTGCTCCCGCACATGCGGAGTATGCAGATGCAGACACGATATGGTCACACTGACGCGCTCGTGTGCGTGCACCATTGCCCCCCTCCGCACCCCCTCCGCCCCCACACCCACAGACCGACAATGGGAAGGTAGTTGCAATCTTCCACATCCTCACCTCGGTATCGTTGCTCGGCTCGCTGATCTCCGAGATCTTTTCTCTGCAGTCCAAGCGTGCCGATATTCTGAAGCGCGCAGAGATGCTCAAACGACGCCTCGATCCGGATCTCATCACGTCCCTCGATAAGGACGGTGGTGGCGTGGACAAGACTGAGTTTGTGGTTGGGATGCTCGTGAAGCTTGAGCTCGTCGGCCAGGAGGACGTGGAGCCATATCTCAAGCAGTTCGCAAAGCTCGATGTGGACGGATCAGGCGTGCTGACCAGCAAAGACCTCGAGGCAGCGGCACTTGCCATGGAGGCCAAGGTGGCTGAAATGAATATCCCATTGAAGAACCCTCCGTTGCGGGGGCGCGTTCTCGCGCCTGAACGGACTCGGCGGCGCACGTCTGTGTCCGGATAAGTCCGTTTTCGGCCCGTCGCCCGACTGTCGTTTGTCGCGTGCTGGTACACGTCTATGCTGGTAAGTAGGCAGCTCCACTACTCAAACGCAACTTCACAATTGTTCCCAAGCCGTCGACCCAAGCCGGTCCGCCCGGCCTCGCCGACCCGCGACCGACCGCTCTCCGAAAACTCTCCCAACCTCCCGTTGGCGCATGCAGTCACTTTTCCGTCACGGATTGACCTGCCAGCAGAAGCCACTCTGCACGCTCGTGATCACCCCTATCGGGTCGGCGCCCGAGGGCAGCTGCCACGCCTGGTTGCCAGCCGCACTCTCCTCGTGGCAACTGTACATCTCAATCGAGTGCACCCCCACATCCTCATCGATGCAGCTATTGCCGCCCGAGCTCACCGAGTAGAGCTGACCGCTCTTCTTCTGAGCCCACTTCTGCTTGGCGCCCATGGTTCCGTCACACGGTTTCACCTCGACAGCCTTGGTGTGCGAGTCGGGGTCGTCGTCTTCGCCGATTGTGATGCAGCCGCCGCTCGCATCGTGCAGCAGGCCGGAGCTCGCATTCCATGAGAAGCGCTGGGCAGGCATCGAGCCGGACGGCGCACACGGCGCAGTGCCTAGGTGTGGGAACCGTGTTCCCTCGGACAGCACCACCTTGTAGGCATGCACGGCGTCCAGTTGGGGCGTCTTGACCATGAGGAGTCCGCCCGCAGCAGGCTGCAGCGTGCGATCATGGAACCAGCCGCTCGGGAGATATTCGAGCTCAGCCACTGAGGAGCAGGCATGGAGCGTGTCGATGACCGTGCCGTTGCCGTCCAGCAACTGCACGCCGCCCGAGGGGGGCACTTTGGTGCGCACCTGATGAGGGAGGCAATCGATGGCGTCATCAGAGATCATCAGAGGTCATCAGAGGTCATCAGAGGTCATCAGAGGTCATCAGTGGTCATCAGAGGTCGTCAGTGGTCATCAGAGGGCACTTTGGTGCGCACCTGCAGACGCCAGCTTCGCGACGTGAGCTGGCCCGTGAAGCTGCCCACCGACGCCCCAATCGAGATCGTCACGTTGCCGGTTTTGCCGGTACCCGCGACGTAGCCATCTGGCGCAACGACGCTGATCGGGATGCGCGCGTAGGCTGACTGCGGGGGCAGTGCGGCGCGCGTGACGCCGTCGTCCTCATAGAGCTCGAATGAGCTCGAACCATCTGGCCAGATCTCGAGGATGATGGGGTCGTGAAGTGCAGCGTCAAAGGACATCAGAGGCATCCAAGTGGGGATGATAGCCCCCGAGCGCACGAAGAGGGGCAGGGTGGCCAGAGGCGCATCGTACGCGTCGAGGGACGTGCCGCCCTTGTAAGCGCTCCCGTCCCAAAAGCTGTGCCACGTCATGCTCGCATTGCCTGGCAAGTATATGTCGCGCCGGGTGGCCGTTGGCGAGGTCAACGGGTGGAAGACGGGCGCGACCAGCAGCCACGGACCCGCCATGTACTCAAAGTCGGTGAAAGTGCTGCTGGCGTACAGGTACTCATCTGTGGGGAATTCGAGGAGCATCGCACGCACGGGCGGCACGCCAGTGTCGTACGCGATGCGCGAGAGCGTGTACAGGTAGGGCGTCATGGAGGCCTTGAGCTCGAGGCTCGCACGATTGATGGAGGTATAAGGCTCGCCGTAGCTCCAGGGCTGCTTGTCCGGATTCTGCGCCCACCCGCTCATCGTCATCACCGTCGTCGTAAGTGCCTTCATCTGCAGATCGCGCACGTAAGTCTCTGCCGAGCCCCCGAAAATGCCGTCGACGTCGCCGCTCACATGTGCTTGCGCCGAGAAGCCGCAGCCCACAAACGTGGGGATCTGCCACTCAATGTAGTCAAAGGAGCCCGAGTCATCGCCAGTCCACATGACGGCGTTGCGGTGCGTGCCGGCCCAACCCTCGACTGTCCAGATGAAGCGTCGAGCGTCGCTGTGATTCTCGATGCCGCCAGCGCACAGCTCGACGCCGTCGAAGGCATACCTGACGAGGGACGAAATCAAAGTCAATCAGCTGCCAAGCAGATGGCCATCAGACGGCAGCACATGTACATCTCGAACCCCTCCCAACCTTACGTCGTGCCCGATGATGAGGAACGCAATCAAATGGCCATCAGGGACGCAATCCACGGCTGCCTGCTTGTAGTTCGACCTCATCCGACGCGTACTTGTACCCTGCGCCAATCCAGCCGACGTCGGTCTTGCACACGCGCGAGCCGGCTACGCCCACCTCGGCGGCGATGTTGGGCATGCCCGTACTAGTCCATAGCCCACCGTACATGCCGCGCTTGTGCAGCTCCGAGTAGACGTACCTGGTGAGGGAGGCAGTCACGTGGCAATGAGTCGCAATCCGTCGACGTACGTAAGATCGACGTACGTAAGATCGCTAAGGTCCTGTGGGAAGTCGACGGGCCCCTCGCCGTAGCCGCAGCCATATCCGTCATTGACGAGCATCCAGCCATGAGGCATCTGGTGCTGCACGTACAAGTCGGCCACGCCGATCGCGGTGCGCGTCGAATTGCCGTGGCGCTCATTGTGGTAGCAATCCGAGTCGCCGAGGAAGAGCGCGTACAGTGGCGGCAAAAAGGGTGCGCCCGTGAGTGACGTGTACAAGCCGAGCACCTCCTTCAGACTCTGACGCGGCGAGAGAGCGATGAAGGCGTCGAAGCGCGAGCTCTCGTTGTGCGACGTGATGACGGGCGCGCCGAACGTATACGTGCCTGGCGCCCACGTGTTCCGCAGCACGCCGAAGCCAGCTGAAGACACGTACCACGGGGCCGAGTTCGGGTGGCCGCCGCGAGCCCAATTGTAGTCGACAGCGATCGTGATGGATGTGTCGCGATGGCTCCATCGACCGTTTTGCATGCCGCCGCCGAAGAACCACTCCTTGGACAGCCCTGTGGGGGACGGCGCCACGTCGCGTGCGCTAGTCTGCCACATCGAGTGCCGATTCCAGCTTAGGGGCAGGGCTTCGCTCATTAGGACAGTATCGCCGACCACGAGCGAGAGCCTGCATGGGGACTTGTATACGCGCGCGTAGACGGCTGGCTCGTCATCCGGAGCCACCACGGGTCCCACCTTAACGTAATTACCCTTGTCGACAGCGGGGGCCAAGGCCACGGGGCTATGTCCCACCAGCACGTCGGCGGCGGCACCAATGTCGGAGAAGTTGCCATCCAACTGTGCCCACCACCGGACAATCGTGGGCCCATGGAAGTAGAGGCGCAGCGCCACTGTCGCCGGTGCGTCGGCGCCGCTCGTGTTCGCGGTGCTTGCAGTGATTTGGCAAACGGTTGAGTCGCACTTGATGTCCTTTATGTCACCGAGCGTGCCGCTGCCAAACGAAATCGTCGAGGCCTCATCGGCCGCACGAGTGCGGAGGTGCATGGCACGGCGAGCCGCCTTGCGGGCTGCAAGATCGATGGGAGCCGAAGCGAGCGTGAGGGCGATGGTCATGATCGCGGGGACCATGGCGTCGGAGCAGCCGTCCAAGTCTCCAAAGAGCCCTCATCATCATGCAGGTTCCGCGAAAAATGATCGAGACGGCGCCTTGTTATCTTTTTCTCACCTAGTCCACGCACAGAGACGATAGACCCAATCACTCACAGTGCATCGTACAGGCGGGAGTACATGACCGTGTAGAGTGGCTCTCCCCCATCGGTCTCCAGCGGCCTGCGGAACGGCGCGCGGTCACGCGTCTTCTCCCCCCCCGACAGCAGCCGGCTCATGATTTCCTCTTGAAGAGGGGCAGCAAGCATGGCGGCCCCGCGCTGGGCCGCATGACGCGTCGCATTCCGCCGCCGGCCGGCGCTGGCTGGACGGCCGAGCACCTGGTCACCAGCGACAGAGCCCGGGACGGCGCTGCGATCCCCTGCGAGAAGCTCATCGATCCGCTGCTCAAAGAGCGTCGTGTCGGGCGCGTCCCCTCCCGGGCCCACGCCTCCCGCGCCCACGCCTTCCGGACCAACGTCGCCCAGGTGGGCTCTCATGTGAACGCCAAGGTCGCGTGGATGAGGGCCAAGGGAGCCCACCATGACGCCCGTGTGGGAGCCTGGGTGGGAGCGAATAGAGCGATGGCTGACCGCGCCGTGTTGGGCGACCGGGGGCAGGGACCGGGGCAGCCGCGCGGCGTGCGGCAGAAGACTCGTACTCAGAATCCCGAGGCCCACCTTGCTAGCCCGTGGTGGCTCCGGAGATTTATCCGGAGATTCGAGGTGTCTCCCATTACCGAGGGAGCACGCCGTGACCCCTCTTTCGCTCCAGATATTGCCCGAGATATTGAGCTCGAGCCGCTTGCGCGAGATTGCAGCGAGCTCAGCGGGTGTGAGGGCCTTCTGGCTCAGAAGGCCCATCTGCGGAAGTGAGTCGAGGCCGTTGACCAAGATAGAGGGCTCGGGGCATCCGGCGAGGGTGCGCACCAGATGGCCGCGGAGGCTCGCCATACTCTGGATCGCGCGCTTGACCAGCCGGCTGCGCTCCTCCTCAAGTTTCGCGATCCGCGTCGTGGCCAAATGCAAGCGCGTCGACAGTCCCTCGGCTCCCTCTCCGTCCGCGAAGGCGCCCCCGATGGCATCGATCGAGCGCGCAAGCTTCGACGCTTCCGCTCCCTTCGTCGCTGCGTCTGCCTGCGCGACCTGCAGCGCCGTACTGAGCGCATCGAGCTCGGTGCCGAGCTTGGCCACTTGGAGCTCGGCGGCACGGAGGGCGTCGTCCTTGGTGGCAGCGTCTGCGCGGGCCGAGGCGGCCATGGCGGCGCGCTTCTCTTCCGACGCACGTAGCGCTCGCGACACCTCCTCAAACTGCCCCTGTGTGAGAGTGAGCGACGCCACCGAAGCCTCGAGGGCCGCGCACCGCTCGTTCGCGCGCTCTAAGGCCATCTTCACGCCGCTCGCGCCGCGCCGCAAGTCGTCGAGGGCACTGCGCGCCGCCGCCGCCTCCGCGCTCGCTGTCGCCAGCTGATGTTCCAGCTTCGTGGTCGCCTCGGCAGCCGTTTGCACCAAGTGGCATGCGTGCCGCGCAGCGTCGCGCTCGTTGCATGCTTCCGTGCATGCAGCCTCCCAAGCGCGCGCATCCTGGCGCGCAGCCTCGAGCGCCGCCACGCCGTTCTCCTGCGCCGACCGTAGCATCTGCACTTGAGCCATCGCCGAGTCCAAAGCTTCGCGAACACGATCTCGATCGGCACTCAATTCCAGGTGGCGCACGCGGTCCGCCTCCTGAGCCGCATGGCGCAAGCCTTCGAGGGCGCTCAGACGCTCGGTGAGCTGTGCCACCTCGGCATTCCGCTCCTGCTCGAGCGCCGCGCGCGCACCCGCATCGAGCTGAGAGCTGGCGCCCCCTCCATGCTTCAAGAACGCCAACTCCTCCTCCAGTCCCGTCGTCGTGAGCTGCAGCTCATGGATCTTGTCCTCAGCCTCACCGAGCCGGCTCAGCGCGTCCTGCAATGCGCCTGGGCCGAGCAGCTGCTCGCGCTGCTCGCGCAGGCGGTTCATGAGCGTCGTTTTCGACGCCTCCTCGATCTTCAGCGCCTCGTTTCGGAGGTGGGTCGAGGCAGCTACGCGGTTCGTTTCCAACTTGACTTTCCAGTGCAAGTCCTTCTCGTGGAGCTGCTTTCGATGCAGCTCGGCCTCCTCATGCAGCGCGGTCGCACATACATTCACGCTCTTTATGCACAGGGTGCCGATCTCGCGTTGCACCTCGTTGTGCACTGCACTGTCCGTGATCGCCTGCAGCAGGCGAGCTTCGCATTCCTTTGCCGCCACCTGCAAGGAGGCATGGTGATTGGCGAGCCGCTTAGCCTGCCCCGCATCGTCCTTCTTAGCTTGCTTCGCGCCGGAGACAGCCGTCTCGAACTCGATCATGAAGCCGGGTCTCTGCATCGTCGGGCTTTACATGTACCCGAACAACGAATCGACAATGAGGAAGTCGCCCATCTTATGAAACTCAGAAATTTTACCTTGCATGCACAGACGGATTCGTCTCCTCTACATGTACATCAAAAGACGCTTTACCTCACTCAAATCGTGTGGAAGGAAATTTCTTACACGTTCACAAACGTGTTCACACCCTGTGGTGTTTTGAGGCCAAGATGGCGGTAGGAATTCACGAGGCGGCGAGCGACTGCACAATGGACATGCAGCTCCTCATTTCGGCGAAGGCGGACGTGGATGCAATTGACGAGATCGGTCGGACCCCTCTCTTTGTCGCGTGCCAGAATGCAAGTGTCGGGTGTGCTGCGATGCTGCTGGCTGCAGGGGCCCAAGTCAACAAGGCCATGAACTCTGGGGCAACGCCACTCTTCACATGCGCTCAAAACGGCCACCTGGACTGCGTGGAGCTGCTCTTATGGTCGGGCGCCGACGTACGTTGGTGCACGACCCACGATGGCGCGACGCCGCTCTTCGTCGCGATAGCAAACGGGCACGTCAAGTGCGCGCTCATGCTCGTGGACGCGCAGGCCGACGTCAACGCCGCCAAGGGCGACACGTCGCCGCTCTTTGTGAGCGCCTCGAACGGCGATGTTGAGTGTACGCGGCTTCTGCTGAGTGCCAGGGCCGATCCAGCACGCGCGCGCGCGAGCGGCGCGACGCCGCTGCTCGCGAGCTGCGTCAAGGGCAGCACGGCGTGTGTGCAGCTGCTGCTGGAGGCACGCGCGCCCGTCGACATGCGGCGCGTAAGCAACGAGTACACACCGCTCTGCGTCTGTGCACTCCGAGGCCACACCAACTGCCTCGCCTTGCTCCTCGCCGCCGGTGCAGACCTCGAGCGTGGACGCGAAGAGAAGACGCTTCTCTACTTTGCGTGCCAGCACGGCGCGCTCGAGTGCGCACGGCTGCTGCTCGCGGCGAGCGCCGACCCTGGGACTGCGTCCAGCGGCATGCGCCCCATCGACGTGGCACGCGCGGGGGGGCAAGCCGCGTGCGTTGCGCTGCTCGAGATGACGGCGATGCCTATGGAGCTCTCCACGCCGGGGCGCAAGCCGACACGGGGCGCGACTGCTTGGGCGCGCGCGATGCTTTCTCGCCCCTCGGAGCCCTTCCATAGCTTCGGGTACGCGCCCGAGAAGCGCGAGTTCGGGATGGCGCTGCAGCGGGCCGAGGCGCTCGGCGCGAGCGGCGCGGAGATCGCGGAGCTGCGAGCTCGTGCAGAGGCGAAGCGTACCAGCTCTGTACAGGGGGGGGCGCCGTTGGTAGAGCTGGCACGCGAGGGGCGTGCGTGCATGTTCCTCTTCTTGGACGCGTCCAAGCTGCGCGAGCTCGACGACACCGATCTGGTGCAGATGCCCTCCTTGCGAGAGCTCACGACCCTCCGACCAGACTGGCTGGTGGCCAAGGAGGTGCGACTCAGCGACGTGTGCGCGGGCGAACTAGAGGACACGTGCCTTGCAGTCTCGCACCGGTGGGAAGATCCGAGTCGGCCCGACCCGACGGGCGAGCAGCTGCGCTCGGTGCGTGCATACCTTCAGACCGAGGCGGGGCGGCGTTTCACTCTCGTCTGGTACGACTACAGCTGCCTGCCCCTCCCTTCGGTGCCCGAGCGCTGGCAGCACGTGGCGCACACGCGCCATGAGCTCGCAGCCCTTGAGATGCAATTGCCTTCGATTAGCTCCCTGTTCCTCGGCTGCGCGGTGCTCATCCTGCTCGACGAGCTGTACCTTGGGCGTTTCTGGCCGCAGCTTGAGGCGTGGCTCGCGATGCACTCCCCGTCGACTGAGGGCCTTGTGCCGGCGCCTGCGACCTCGCGCCGACTAACGATCATGACGATCCATGGACGTCCCGACGATCTGGAGAGCGAGATCATCCGGCGCTGGGTGGCGCGAGATGTGCGCGAGGTGCACGAGATGCTCGCGAGCTCGGACGTGCTCGTCTGCAACGAAACCGACCGAGAGCAGCAGCTCCGAAGGCTGCTGGAGCTTGACGTGCAGGTGCGTGCCCACGCACCGCCCACGTGGCCAAATCTGGCCAATCTGGCGCCGCCACCGCTCGGCAGTCCGGTGGCGCTCGCGCGGGAAAAGGCGCTGTCCCCGGTGGCAGTCGCGCGCGAGGCGTTGTCTTTTGAGGAGGTCGAGGCGCTGGCGACTTCGAAGCTGGTACCGTCGCTTTCATCGATCGTCGAGAGTCGTACGCTCGGCGACGAAGGCGATGAAAAGCGCGTGGGAGTGAGTGTGAGCGTGGGAGGTGCCACTTGCCAAGGGGGCGGCCAGAGGCAAGGGGGCAGCGGCCAGTGGCAAGGGGTTGTCGCCCGAGCTCGCCTGTTGAAGGCAGATTCAGCGGGCGGGAAGGAGAAGCATGCCGACTCGCCTGAGGGGTTGCCGGTCCTTCAGTGGCTCCCTCCAGGGCTGCCGAGCCCCGGCTGTCGCCAGAGCTTGTCTCTCACACACCCCACACTCCTCGGCCTGAGCTCGCCGACGAGCGCAGTGCTGGGCGTTGGTTCGACGGCAACCGCTCTGCTGGTCCGTCCGCCGGAGACATCGCCGGTTCTGTACGCCCTGCGTCGTGCGTCGCCCGCGTCACCGGGGATGCAAGCCGCTACACCCGTGAACGTGCCCGAGGAACAACGAAACGAAAGCAGCTCCCGAACGTCGTTGGCTGCAGCGGGCTTGGTCTCGGCGGCGGCAGCGGCGAGTGACGCGGAGCGCGCGCGGCGAATGCGCATGCAGCTGGCCGGCTTGCAGCGGCCCAATTCTCCCCGCGCGGGATCTCCCGCGGCCAGCGTGCAGCCATCCACATCTCCCTTGGCCAGCCTGCAGCCATCCACATCTCCCATGGCCAGCCTGCAGCGGCCCAAGTCTCCTCCTGCCGGCCTCGCAGGACCGCAGGCCCTTCGCAACTGGGTCGTGCCCTCGCGGACGACGACGCCCAAGGGTGCCCAGAGGCCAGGGCCCGCAGCTTCTACGGCGGAGGATGACTCTGACAGAATACCGATGGCCATGATGACGGACGCCATCAGTTCGCTGCCGCCAACCCCGCCCTCGCTCGTCGTGAGCGCGCCGCTGCTCTTGCCATCGGGATCGTCTTCCAAATCGGGATCGCCTTCCATATCGGGCGATACATCATGTCCCAAAGCAGGCGGCACCGGATCCTCGAGCGCGTCGCCGTGCGCGACGCCCGCTGAGTCGAGTCGCGAATCGCCCTCCGATTCGACCCCGTTCGGATCCTCATTAGCGGCCAAGCTCCGTCGCCCAACTCTGTTTCGGCGGTTGCTCGGCGCCAAAAGCAGCACTAGCTCAGAAGGCGGCAACAAAGGTGAACGTTAGGAGCAAAAAGAAGTCAGCGATCGCCCAAAGCTAGGCGCAAGCCGACACGGTGAATTCAAAATCAGGTGATGGGGATAGTATGTGGATCCACGACAGAAATCAGATTCAAACTAAAACATCGAAAGTCAGCCTCCACACTCCCCTTGGGTCAAGAACTCAAAGCAAGTTCGAAGTTGTGTGGTGTACAAGCACTGTACCACCGAGCACCGACACTCAAGTATTAGGGGGGCGGAGTAAACACGCGACGATAATGTCAAGTCTCATCAGAAGTTATCTGACCACGACGGCAAAGTTCAGGTACCGTTTTGGTAAACTCGTGAGCACAAACACAAACAATGCGCCTCGAGGGTCACGCGCGTGGAAAACGGACTTGGCCTCGCGCGTGGATGCCGAATGCGCCAGCTTCGCGCGTTACTGTCGACACCTCCGCGTGTTTCATCAGGACAAGCACGCACCAAGCACACATCTAATGGCCACAATGCTGGGATTGGTGTGACGTTGCGCAACGCCAGCGTTCCTGCGGCCAAGTTGAGCCAGATTGAGATCGTGAGCATCGTGCCAGGCGGACCCGCGGCCGCTGCCGGCCTGCAGGTGGGCGACATCTTCGAGACGGTGGACGGGCGCGCGCTTCCCACATACGTGACCGCCGACGACGTCGCCGGCCTGCTCCTCGGGAGGCACGAAGAACCTGTGAGCTTGAGCGTGCGTCGTGCCGACGGAAGCAGCGCCAGCTTCAATCTCCAGCGAGCAGCTCTCAAACAGGGGAAGCTTGGAGCGCACGCGGCCGAGCGCGGCAGTCGCTCCCGTTCGACGGTTCGAAGTGTGAGCTCCGTTCCCGCTCCTGCTCCCTTTCGCCATGCGCTCACATCAGAGGAGGAGGAGCATCTGCGTGGCAAGCTGCGTCGCGCCTTTGATGACTTCGACACGGACAAGTCTGGGAAAATTTCCATGACCGAGCTACAAAACGTCCTTTTAGCCGCAAACGTGACGTTGAGTCCTGAGGGTCTTGAGACGCTTATGGGCAACACCGACAGTGACAACGATGGTGAGATCAGCTATGACGAGTTCATCGACCAGCTGCAGAAGGAGTTCAACTCGGGAAAGATGGGCGGGCTGGTGAGCGTCGTGGAGGAAGCAAGCCTCACATACGGCTGGCTCAACCCGATGGAATGGTTCGAGAGGCGCAGGCGCATCTTGAGGAATATGGACCCACGGCAGCGCCTTCGTAAGATTCTTAATGCGCCGAAGTCGTCGCGCTTGGCCTCCGTGCTTGGGCTGATAATTGTTGGGACCATCATCGTCAGCGTCTTCACTTTTTTCCTCTCCACGGTGCCGAGCCTTGAGGACTCGGATGTGTTATGGTCTATCGAGGTCGCGTGCGGCATCATCTTCACAATCGAGCTCTTGCTGCGCACTTATGTCGCGACGCTCGACGTACGCAACATGATGCTCCTCGCGCCCATGTACTGGATCGATGTGATCACGATTGTCCCCTTCTATATGGACATCTTTTCACAGCGCGACGACGGGCTGCTCGTGCTCGAGCTCCTCGAGCTGCTGCGGCTCGCGCGCATCTTCAAGCTGCTCAAGCACTACTCGGGCTGGCGCGTGCTGCTCATCGCGATCGAGAACTCGTGGCGAGCACTCATGGTGCCAGGCTTCGCGATGCTTATCGTCACGCTCCTCCTCTCGGGAGCTCTCATCATCTTGGAGCGGGCGGACGCCCACACGGCGCGGCGAAACCAGACTAGCCCTGGCGCGCTGGAGCCTGAGCAGATCGCTGACGGCTTCGAGGCCATGTGGATTGTCTTCTGGGTCGTGGCCACCCTCGGTTACGACGGCAGCTATGGACTCGAGGGGCCTGCGCAGCGCGTCATCTTTGCGTTCGCAATCGTGTGTGGCTTGCTCTTTACGACGATGCCGATCACGGTGATCGGCGAGGCGTTTCGTTCGGCATGGGAGCGCAAGGAGGTGATAGAGCTGCAGATGCAAATCGCCATCATGCTCGAGGAGCGCGGGCTCACGATGTCCCAGCTGCACCGCGTCTTCCGAGAGTTTGATACGAGCGGCGACGGGCAGCTTGATTGGGGCGAGTTCAAACGCGCCATGAAGACGATGCGGCTCAATGTACCGGTATTCAAGCTGAGGCAGCTCTTCGCCCTTTTCGACGAGGACGAGACGGGCGAGGTGGATTACCACGAGTTCTGCCGTATCCTTTTCCCCAATCTCGATCAGGATACGATCGCTGCTGACTCCGCGGCGGATAAGTCGGGCGAGTGCTCCGGCAACCAGTCTGAGGCTCCGAGCAGGACGCGGCAACTTGGCGGCGGTGGAGCGGGTGGCGGAGGAGAGGGTGGGGAAGGAGGGGACGGCAGCGGTGGTGGCGGCGCTGCCGGCGTGGCAGGTCGCGCGGTGGGAGGATCGGACAGTGGCAGCCCCCCCCCTAACGACGGCGGCATCCCACCGCCTCGCAAGCGCCTGCCGCGTCGCTCCAAGGGCGAGCAGGCAATGCAGCAGGTGCGCACTATGTGCTCAGTCACCTCTGCCTTCAACTCGACCATCGCCGACGCTCAAGGGCACGCCAACCGCATAGCGCCGGCGCCGGCAGATGCACTCGGCTTGCCGTCATCACCGGTCCCGGCAGCGCAGCCATCACAGAGTGTCGGGGCCGCCGCTCCTGGACCGCCTGAGTCGGCGGCAGAGATCAAGAAGGCGAGCGCATCGGCACGGGAAGCTGCGGTGCGCCTGGCCGATAGGAACGCGGCGCGCCAGGCCGAGATGCAGGCGGAGCTCGCGCGGATGCAGGCTGAACTCGCGCAAGCAGTCGAAGAGGCTGCGACCGAGGTGACTGCGACGGATACGAGCGTTCGCAAGCGCACCTGCAAGATTGTCAGTGCTGTGGCGAGCAATGCTGCTGGGGTTGTGCCCTCCCTGACCGAGGAGGTGGCGCCGTTCACGCCGCGCTCGGCGGCTGGGTTTGCGCCTTCCCCGGCCAAAGAGCTGGCACCGTTCACGCCGCGCGCCGTCGCGCCGGCGGCGGAGGCGGCCGCAGCTGAGGCCGATGCGACGGGCGCCGCGGCCGCAAAGGTGGCCGCAAGGGCGGCCGCAGCGGCCGTAGAGGCGGTCTCGGCCGCCGCCGCTGTGCGGGAAAAATCGCAATCCGCCGCACCGCGTCGACTCGCCGCCTTGTCCAAGACGATGTCCATCTCACATTTGATTAGGACCAGTGGGCGACGGGTTGCGAATGCACGTGCCGCCGAGGAGGAGCGAGGATCCAAGTTGGCGGCCGAGGCCGCCGAGGCTGCGGCAGCACGTGCAGCTCCCGAGGCAGCGCAGTGGCAGCAGGGGCTTGCGGCCGAGGCGGCCGAGAGGGCGGCGGCGGTCGCGGCGGCCGACGAGGAGAAGGCGCTGGTCGAGGCGGCGGCCGAGAAGGCCATCAAGGTCGAACTGACCGAAAGGTGCAACACAGCTGACGATCTCAAGGCTGCAGCGGCAGCGGCCGAGTCGGCCTCGGCCGTGGAGGGGGCAGCAGCATCGGCGATGGCTGAGGCAGCAGCGACCGAAATGCTAGCAGTGGCCGAGAAGGCTTCTGCTGCTGTTGAGGCACTTGCTGATGAGTTGGTGGCTGAGAAAGCCGAGACGGCTGCGGCGGGGGCAGCGGATTTGGCCAGCAAGCTCAAAGCTGCCAAGCTCGAGCTCAGCCTTGCAGATAAGGTTGAGGAGCGGCGGACGCTGAAAAACAAGGTGGCGGAGCTCGAGGCGTCGCTAGCCATCATGACCACCGCCTCCATGGCCTCCGCGCCACAGCCGTCTTCGCCAGCCCCGAGCAACCGCTGGCGAAAGGCGGCGGCTGACAAGGAGAAGGCGCTAGTCGAGGCGGCCGAAGGGGCCATCAAGGTCGAAATGACCGAAAGGGGCGACGATCTCAAGGCTGCAGCGGCAGTGGCCGAGGCGGCCCAGGCCGCGGCAGCACGTGCAGCTCCCGAGGCAGCGCAGTGGCAGCAGGGGCTTGCGGCCGAGGCGGCCGAGAGGGCGGCGGCGGTCGCGGCGGCCGACGAGGAGAAGGCGCTGGTCGAGGCGGCGGCCGAGAAGGCCATCAAGGTCGAACTGACCGAAAGGTGCAACACAGCTGACGATCTCAAGGCTGCAGCGGCAGCGGCCGAGTCGGCCTCGGCCGTGGAGGGGGCAGCAGCATCGGCGATGGCTGAGGCAGCAGCGACCGAAATGCTAGCAGTGGCCGAGAAGGCTTCTGCTGCTGTTGAGGCACTTGCTGATGAGTTGGTGGCTGAGAAAGCCGAGACGGCTGCGGCGGGGGCAGCGGATTTGGCCAGCAAGCTCAAAGCTGCCAAGCTCGAGCTCAGCCTTGCAGATAA
>Ga0210241_100046_pt1 | contig 80414 bp, 42 predicted proteins | sample ChrtobMetP5a_8mM_FD_155488 | JGI IMG/M metagenome (GOLD analysis project Ga0210241, IMG submission 155488) | Chrysochromulina tobin associated microbial communities from unialgal haptophyte culture, Seattle, Washington, United States - P5a_8mM | ecosystem: Host-associated > Algae > Haptophytes >...
CGTCCTCGTCCGACGGCGAGAAGCCGCTTCTCATCATCCAGTGGCAGCGTGTCTCCTGGATCGAAATCACGCGCCAGGCGGCCCGACGCGCCAGCGTGGGAGGCGACAGCAGCCCACCTTCGCGCCGGCCCCGCCGGATTGCTCGCTGTGGGTGCTTTTGCCTGCGTAGGGCTGAGAGACTCTTGAGTCTCGCTGGGCTTTCCACAGGAAAATAGGTCAGCAAATTCAAGAGAGAAGTTTCGTCGGGGCGTCCTCCTCGCACCTCGACATGTCCAACGTGATCGTCTGCCTTGCTCTGGCCTTCGCGCCGCCGCAGCGAGTGCCGTACTCACGGGCCGCCGCCTTGCGGCGGGCCGTGCACATTGTCGCTGAGCTAGGCTTGCAGCCACGTGACGAGCTCAAGCCACGCTTCGCACGCGCAGATGACGAGACGAAGACTTCGTTCACCCCCGACAAGGCTCGGGTCGAGCAATGGCCGACGGCGCCTGCGGCGAAATCGAATGAAGCGCTGCTGGCCGAAATTCGCGCCCTGCAGCCCAAGAGGCCAGAGCCACCGCCAGAAAAGAAGCCCACCGATCTTAATGGCATCAGCCCGTGGCTGCTGATCCTCGGAGCCTCTTCCTACGGCGCAGTTTCCGTGCTGGCGTACCACTTCACGATGGGTGCCACTGACATGTTCAACAACCAGCCCATAAGCGATGACACCTTTTACGTCGTCGCACGCTTCAGCACCGTAGCGCGCTACGTCGTGATCGCGATGGGTGCGCTCGGCTCTACAGTATGCGCCATTGCTGCAGCCGGCCAGCTTGCGCTCTGCGTGCAGGTGAGCATCGGGATTGCGCGCGGCGAGCTGGATCCGAACGCGAAGCGCATCGACCCGTACGGTGGGCGCAAGCAGGGCCAGCTTGAGAAGATGTTGCGCCTCATGCTCGGAGATAAAGCGGCTGGCCTTGGCATCGAGGATCGCCGTCAGTGAAAGCGCGGACTAAGCGCGAACACAGGTGAAAGGACCTCAGCCCCGCAGACTCCTCACCGCCACACCTAGTAGAGTGAGGGCCTTCTAGCATGTGGATAAATAGTTGATATATGTGTCGATCTCATGACGCCGCGGTTAAGCCGCGGTCGTGCACGGGTGGTGCAACGCACAAATATTACGCCGCGGTAACGCGCTCGCTGCCGGCGGCGGGCCTTTAAAGGCGGCCTTACGCGCGCTGCGCTGCGACCTGCGTGCGCGGTGCTCCAAGAGCCGACGCATGATCACACACGCACACAGCCTGATGCCGAGCGTGGATTGGCTACCCCTTAAGTGACTATTAATGGATTGACGCCCAACCAGCTCGCGCAGCTGTGCCGCAGGCGGGTGGGCGACCCCGAGGGTAAAGGCGCCGCGTATGCAGCTCCGGCTGCTGTTCTAATTTAGACTTGCCTCGACCTGCTCCGACGCCGGCGCAGATGGCTCACCAGAGTCTCGATGGTCCCGCCCACGCCGCGCCGCTTGCCCCGTGGGTGGCCCGAGCGATTCACCCCCGAGACTGCAGACCGATTGGAGCCGTCGTCTGTGGTGCGCACGGTCGTGGCGCCGCTACACGCATACGGCGGCAGCGAGCCCGCAAGCGCTGGCTGCACGACGGCTAAGTCTTGCTTGAGCTTCGAGTACGGGTCAACGATATGGAATCGCGGCGAGCTGCGGGCGAGGCTGGCTTGGAAGCCGCGCAGCGGGCGCAGCAGCCGCAGGTGCGGCCCGAGGCTCGCCAAGTGCTCCCACATGACGCCTTCTGGATACAGTTCCCTCTTGGCCGCGACGAGGCGGCGCACCGTACTCTCATACGCCTGCGCGTATGCAGCCATCGCGGCGGGCGGGCCGACGGCGATCTGGTCAAACGCCCAGCCGACCTGCGCCGACCACCACGGCAGCCACACGTGGTGCGCGGCGCCCGAGCGCGACAGCAGCGGCTGCAAGTCGAGGGGGCCGCAGAAGCAAAGGTCAGGCCTCAGGCGGATGACGAGATCGTAACCGCCCCGCGGCATGCGTGGCGGGCCGGCGGCGGCACAGCGTGCACCGTTCTGCACGGCAGGCGGCGGCTCGAGCCGTCCGGGCACCGTCGACTCTCCACCTTTGCCATGATGGTGTAGCTGCTGCGGCTGAGTGGTGAGCAGACGCTGTGCTGCCGCGATGCCACGAAACATCTTGATGATGTTCATGGCCTTGCCTTGCGCAGTGCCGCGGCCGCGCGGCACCTTTTCTGTGCCCGGTACTTCGGCTCGCACTCCAGCGGATACGGCCACGTTGGTTTCCAGGGCAGCGCCCACCACACAAGGAAAGGAGTTCCATATGTCTCTCTGCACCTGCTGGTCGGCACCGACCACCTCAGTAGTGAGGTGCGCGTACACATGAAAACGCACACTGGGATTCGCGTCGATGATGTGGCGCACCATGCTCGCGTTGCAGTCGGGTAGCGTGCGATACGCGCCCGAAAGCACAATGGCGGCAGTGTGCGTGTGCGCCGCCATCTTTAATTAATGAAGGTCGAGCACGATGATTGCAACTCGGACGGAACTCCTCATTTTGGCATCGCGCACGCTCTTTAGATGAACGATCGTAGTGGCTGAGGTTTCAGCAAGTTCTGCAAGCCCCCTTTCGCATGCTTGCGGAGCGCGCTCAAAATGCATCATCCATTGCACTCCGCGACGGCGACCGACGTTTGGTCCCGGCATCCCCAAAGCGCGGCTCATGCGGCGTTCCATCACATGATCGACTCGGACCACGACGGGTACATCACGCAGGGCGACCTGCTGCGCACGTTTGGAATGCATCTCGATGAGCGTGCGATGGAGCGCATGCTGGAAAACATCGACTGGCGCGCCAACCGGATGAACTTCGAGGAGTTCCAACTCATGCTCTCCGATAACCGCAAGAGCGACGATGAACGAGGGGTACTCGAGTACACCAAGGCACTCCAGTACATTGCTGAGAAGGGGGCGTTTGCGGCCAAGAAGGCGGCAGCGGAGAAGACGACAGCATCCGAGAAGGCCGCAGCAGAGAAGGAAGCTGCTGAGGACGAAGCGGCCAAGAAGGAAGCGGCCGCGAAGGCAGCAGCCGAGAAGGAGGCGGCTGAGAAGGCAGCCGCAGAGAAGGCGGTCGATGCACCCGTGGATTTTGCGACCCCCCAGGTGAAGGTGGAGATGGAGGAGGCTCTGAACACGCCCTCCTCAGCTGCGCCCACGCCACGGACCCCGGACGATGGTCCGTCGCCTGAGTGGCTTCGTGAGGCATCCAAAGCCCTTGCGGCAGAGAAGGAAGCCGCAGAGAGGGTGGCTGCGCACACGGCACCCGTAGGGCGGCCGCCGGCTCCAGAAGGCGAGGATGAACTGTTTGAGATGACAGTCCCTGAGGGTGTGATGCCGGGCGACATGCTGCAGGCTACGACTCCCAGCGGCGTCAAGGTGCGCCTCATGGTGCCCGAAGGAGTCTCGCCTGGCGCCGTTCTCACCTTTAAGGCCGATGCCATTTCGCCGTCCAAATGGGCAATGCAAAGCCCACTGCGAGAGCCGCCCGCCGCGCCTGCCGAGGCCACGACGGACCTGGCCACGCCCGCCGCGCCTGCCGAGGCCACGACGGGCCTGGCCACGCCCGCAGCGCCTGCCGAGGCCACGACGGACCTGGCCACGCCCGCCGCGCCTCATGCGCTGCTTCAGACCGCGCAGACCGATCAAGCATCGCCCAGCACGGCGTGTGAAACCGAGCACGAGGCGCCCAGCACGGCGCGTGAAACCGAGCACGCGCCCAGCACGGCGTGTGAAACCGAGCACGAGGCGCCCAGCACGGCGTGTGAAACCGAGCACGAGGCGCCCAGCACGGCGCTTGAAACCGAGCACGAGGCGCCCAGCACGGCGCGTGAACCCGAGCACGCGCCCAGCACGGCGTGTGAAACCGAGCACGAGGCGGCGAAGGCGGAGCCGGCGACCAAGGCGGAGATAGCAGCGGCCATGGCCACACTCACAAGTATGGCGAATTCGCTGCTCATGCACGCGAAGTTTGAGGCGGCCAAGGCGGAGGCGGTAGTGAAGAGGCAGAGGGCAGCGGTCTTGGCCGCCGCTGCGGCAGCCGAAATCGAGACGACGCTAACCAGCATGACTTTTGAGCTGCTCGGGCATGCAAAGTCGGACGCGGCGGCGAAGGCTGCCGCGCTAGCGATGGCTCGTGCTGCGATCCACACTGACAGGTCGCCAACGGCTCCGGGACTTTGCACGGTTGTAGCGGCGACATCGTCGCCGGTGAAGCACGCTCGCCACAACGCTCGCCACATGACGACAGCCCAGCTTCGCGCGGCACTGCGTGAGAGTGGAGTCGACGCACCGGAGGGAGCGGACCGAGAGACCCTCGAAGCTCTGGTGACGCTGAGCACCGACGCGACAGCGGCAGCAACGGAGCTCTCGCCACCGCACGCGAGCGTGCGGCTTGTGCGCTCTCCCCCAGCGGGACGCCCTGCCGCCGCCGCCAACGCGCCCTCGGCTGCTGATGCTGCGACGGTCACGACGGCAGCGAGCGCCGAGTCGGCAGGGGCGGCAGCTACCCGACCAGATCGAAGCAGCATATGTATCCTCTCCCATGACCCGATGGTCTATGTGATAGACCGCTTCTTCACGCCCGACGAGTGCGAGATGATCAAGGATGCGGCTGCCACCCACCACAAGTACCCCAGCAGGGTGAAGCAGCCCATGACGGGCTTGGCTGCTCGCCAGCAACCGGGCCAAATGAGCGATGGCAGGCGCTCGGAGACGACATGGCTACACTACAGCGACGTGGTGAGTGCCCCTGATGGGCCCCTGATGGGCCCCTGAGTGCCCCTGAGTGCCCCTGATGATGGCCCGATCTCGTTGGTATCTCGCTCTTCTGCTCGCTGAACGCCCGATGAGCGATGTCGAGGAATTGCCTCCTTCATCAGACGACGAACCCCGACGCGCAGGTTGCGCAGATGATGCTTGAGCGCGTGGGCGGCCAGCTCGGGGTCAGCAAAGATGATCTTGGGCGGTTCGAGGGACCACAGATCGTGCACTACGATCTTGGCGGTGAGTATCGATGGCACCACGACGCTTACGAGGAAGGCACGGAAGAGGGCGACCGGGCTGTTGCTGACCAAGGGCAGCGGTGCCAGGTGGGCTGCCGTGAATCGAACCCGTCTGCCCCGCGGAGCCTTGACGAAGCGAACGCGCACTCCGAGTTGACGATCTTCCCGCCATGTGTGAGCAAGACGGCGATCGTGTATTTGAACGACGTGAAGGAGGGTGGTGAGACAGGCTTCAAGCATCTGGGGATCAAGGTACAGCCACGGCAAGGTGCGTTCAAGAGCCCTCTTCAGTGATGCACACCACTTCTGGCCTCACCCCCGCCCCGCAAAACACACTGCCTGCGCAGGCCGGCTCCTCGTCTTCCACAATCTGCTGCAACCGGCTGCAACCTGCTGCAACCTGCTGCGTGAAGGCGTGGCTCGGCGCAACCCGATGTGCCTCCACGCGGGCTTGCCTGTACGCGCAGGGTGCAAGGACATCGCCACGGTGTGGCTGCGCGAGCGATCGCATGCCCAGGCTCGCGAGTTAGCGCAACGCGAGCAGGCGTGGAATGCATTCAGACGCTCGCTGATGGGTTGCTGCCACTTTGGCTCCGGTCCTACCATGGGAAGAGGCCTACTGTAACATATCGCCGCCCATCTGCGCGTCTGCAATCGCCGCGCGGACTTCGCGTACTAAATGTACTCTGGCCGTACAGGGTGACTGCCCACGCAGGTTTTATGCGCCTTTCATCTTACGCGTCGCCGCCGGGTTGGGTCGCGTCGCGGTGCGTCGGGGTGCGACGTGCGCGATCGTCCGCGTGTCACATTGAGGGGGCTGTCCACTGTCGTGTCGAGTGTCCTCGGTGCTCGTCCGCGGTGCGCGGACCGGATGTTATGTGGACGGCGCCGGGCGGGGCCGGCCCCGGCCCCCCGCTCCGCCGGCGCGATTCTACCGTCGCACGCCGCGGTCGCCCGCCGGCGCGCCGCGCCCGCAGCCCCCGGGGCCGGGCGCGAGTCAGACCCGCCGTCCCCGCGCGTGTCCCCGGAGCCGGGTGTCGTACCCGCACCGGTACCGGTTAATTATACATACGACACCCAGACCGACTCGGTACCGCAAGCAGTAGTACTATGCGCCATACTATGCCCGGGATGGGCAGCACACTACGCCAGCACTAACACACTGCCCCCGGGCGACGGCGCAGTACACTGTACAGGAACCGGTCCGAAACGAAAATGTACACGCGCCTCGCGCGCAACTGTGCATGCACACGATCCGAATGTACACGTGCATCACGCATTATGCGTCTGTACAGACTTATGGGCTATAGTACACGTCAAAATGCATGGCGAGACGCTCCTTCATGAGCTTGGAGCCGGATTACTTCGGATCACGTTCCCACGCCTACATCTCGACTCCCTCGAGTCAGCCTCGACCCCTTCGACGAGTCGTCGACGTTACATTGTAGTTGGTCGCCCGCTCGCATGCTCGAAGCAGACGTAGACCGTCTCGCCGTAAAAGTCGCTAAAGTCGCGGCTCTTCTCGATCTCGGCAAAGGATGCCAGGTGCGTTTGGGCCTCGCGAACGCGTTCGGGCTGGATGTGGCAAAGGTACACGCGACGACCCTTATGAACGCCGAGAGGAAAGCCGTTCATCTGCGACAGCTCCTCAAGCGTCGACGGCAATGGCTTCCGCAGATCAGCGTTGTGCCAGCCGAAGGAACTCTCGGGACGGTTGGCGAGGAACTGCTCGAGGTCGTCCTCTTGTCCCATGCCCATAAAGCGCCTGGTGATTAGAGGCACAAAGGTACAGGCGGCGCTGAAAGCCGTGTAGCCACCGCACGCGGCCATGAAGATGTGCGAGAACTTTTGGTGCGCGGGTGCTGCCAGCTCGCTCAGCTCCTGTGGCAGGGCGGCAAAGGTCGATGGCACACTGCCAAAGGCATCGGAGGGCAATACGCCGAAGGCCTCGGCAATCAACGTGCTGATGAGCATGCGCGGCGGTTGCACGTGAAGGCGTGTCGCCACGCGATGGCTGATCGTGCCAATGTGCACGCTTGGCGTGAAGCTCAGCAGCGCAGGAACGAGGGGCACTAGGGTCATCATGTTGATGATGTAGGAAAGAGTGTCGCTAATTTGATCGCCGTCCATCCATCCCGAATGTTCGCAAGATCCGTTTGACGAAAATGAGTTTCCGAATAAATTGCCGAAACCGATTTACCCTGTGGAGCGGTTTTTCACCTAGTTTTTCACGCAAACTGGATCTGCACTACTCCCCTGAAAATCTGCTAAATTCACCTGTTGCCTGCCTGGAATGGAAGCTCAAAGCTCAATCAACTCACAAAACTGTGTGTGTGACGAGCTCAGCACTTCAGATCTGTCGAGTTTGGGCTGCCTGGTCGCCCTGGTACCGCCTTCGGCTTCGCGCGCGGGAAGAGATCGTCGAAGGTGCCCTCGACAAATCGCTCGAGCTGCACCTCGAACTCGGGGCCGAGCACGCGGCGCACGAGCTCGCGCCCATCCATCGAAGCGCCGATGAGTTGCGGGCGCATGAGCACCGCCGCCAGCAGTCGATGGCGAGAGCGCCCGAGGGAGAGCGACGTGATGACGCACCCGAGCGGCATCTCGCCATCGAAGTGGAGCAGCCCGTACTTTTTGGCAGCCCTCAGGTACTGTGCGGCGCCCGAGAAGCGCGCCTGGAGCGCGCCGTCGTCCCATCCGGTCAGGGCCTCGAAGACGGCGCTATTCTCGCCTGGCATCTTGACCAGCCGTCGGATGAGAAGCTCATTCACAGCGTCGACGAAGCTGAGCACATTGAGCAGTGTGGCGACCTGCCCGGGCAGGGCACGCTCCACGTTGGCCTGCGTGGGCGCGCCGAGTCTCTTGAACTTGCCCTCTCTAGACTCGAGAATCCTACGGTGCTCCTCGGGGCCGACGTAGTTGGCAGAGAGCGGATTGAGTTTGTCCTCATCCACCGCCTTCGCCTGGCGCTTGTCGAGCTGCTTGGCGACGTCGCGGAGCCGAGGAGGAGGACCTTGCGGCGGAGGCGTGGAGTCTTTTCTCCGATCGGTGGTGCCGCCGAAGCCGAAGAGTTCGCGCCACGAAGAAGGCGCCTCTGTCAGCCATCCAATCGTCTTCGTCTGCTTCTTGAGAGGCGATCGGACGCCTCTGGCGCGCTCGGAGCGCAGCCGTCGGACGTAGCGCTGAATCACCTGGGCTGCGCTCAAGCGCGCCATTCGCTGCTGATCGTGGTGCTGGAAGAGCTCGCGCATCTCAGCGCGCTTCTGCATCACTGGCCAAGCGGGCGATTTGGAGCGCGCGCGCTTGCCGCGCACGACGCTCTGCAACTGCGTGGCCGCCGTGTTGATTTTAAGTTTCTCCGCGGCTGCGGCCGCCGCAGCCGCGGCTGCGGCTTGCTTCGCCGCAGCTGCGGCCGCCGCGGCCGCGGCAACGGCCGCTGCGGTTGCTGTTGCGGTTTGCTTCGCGGTTTGCCTCGCCTTCATCGCGGCGGCCGGAGCCGGAGCCGGAGCCAGAGCCGGAGCTCCAGACGTCGCAGAGGCCACCACAGCGACCTCGTCCTCGGACGAGCTCGTGCCCGGGGTCGCCTGCCCATCAGCGCCTGGCTGTTTGGCCACCTTGCTATTGGAGGAGCGGGAGCTCTTGGCGGAGCTCTTGGCCTTTTTGCTGCTGCTACTGCCGCCGCCGTCGCCGCTGCTGGTGCTCTTGGATGCTCGTGTAGCCTTGAAAGGCCAAAGGCCGAAGGCCATCCGTCGCGATAGGACGGTCGGCGGAGTAGTGAACAAATTTGGCTGCGAATGCAGTTAGACTTCTGCATAGCTACATACTTCCTTACTTCCACGTTAGAAAGCAGGTTTTCATGTACTTGTAGCCCAACACACTGCACACTCACAACTTGGCCGATGACAAGCCGTAGCCGTACTGCCTCAGAACCCACCGCTACGAACTCCACACTGACACAGGTTGACAGGTATCGCTCAACTCAATGTGCATGTACTATGTTTGTATGCTCCCCAGGTGGGTGTCTCACTCCCAGTGCACGCAATGGATCACATGGAAACGGCACGAATGATTATGCATGCTGCACATGCACTGGACAACACACAGATTTCCTGGAATCCTCGTGACCCGGCTCGAACGTATGACAAACGGGTCTCGCCGCCGCTCGTAGCTTAGGTGAAGGGATTGCCTGCGAATAGGAGATGGGGGCGATCGTCCGTCAGTGAGTGATAGACGTGGGAAGATGGGCCTAGGGAAGAGCTGAGGACGGCGGGACGCGGGGCCTCTCCTCACCGTCGAAGCGATTGTAGCCACCATTCATCTCGCTGTACTTCTGGTCAAATCGGCAGAGATAGTCAACGTACTTTGAGTTGTTCTCTTTGACCCGTGCGGTCTTGTCAAGGTAGCGATCCGGCACGCCAACATCACGCATCTCGAATTTCCGGTTGTACACGTCCTCATCAATTGCCCACGGCTCGCGCGTGACCGGCCGAAGACCAACCAAAGCCGAGGGACGGCTCCGCAGCGGCGTCGAGTCCCACGCGGGCTTCCGAGCTGGGCTCCTGTGCTTCTTGCTCTTCGTGGGCGAAGAGAACATCTGCTTCAGCTCTTGCACCTCCTCATCTTCCGAAGGCATCGCGATGAACTTCCGGGCGTCTGCCACTTCCGCCTTCCGCGCCAGCCCACACTCCTTCCAATCGGCCGGGCTAAAAAAAACAACGTTTCGGCACCTTTCAATTCACACCAGTGAGACAGCAGTTTCGTCGGGGTCCCCCTGCTCACCCCACAGCCATTTATCGGAAATCCTTTCCATCACGAAACTGCCTCAGTCCGGGCTGGCTCTTAACTGTATTGGTCTGTGGCCGTCTCTCGAGGATGCGCGCGGACTCTCGCGCGCATCCGTCAATTGGCATCCTTGAACACCTCCTGCTCCTCCCCGCCATTCGAGGCAGTAGCCAGTTTGCTAGGCGGCAAGACGAAGCGTTTGCGGAAGAAAGCCGCCTTGTTGGCGCGCGCATCGGACACCTGGTCGGAAGCCTCCTCTCTGCTTGCCGACTCTTCGACGTCGACCGCGCCCAGGAGGTGCAGCAGCAGGGCGCCCAAGATGACGAGCGCGGCGCCGCAGAGGAAGCCCGCCATTGGCGTGAAACTCATCTTGTAGAAGTCACCGAAGAGCACCGCGGAGCAAGTCATGGTGAGCAGCAGCGTGCACGACGAGAAGATGGGTACGGCGAACATAGTGCGCCCGCGACTCAAAAGCTCGTTGAGCAGGTAGAGGTGCGTGCACGCATACACGGCGATCCCCGCGATGCACAGCCACACCCACCCGTTGGTGCCGGGTAGGTAGCCCCGGTCGATCCCATAGGGCACGAGCATCGCGGCTACTTTGAGGCAGCACAGGCTGAGCGCCGCGCTCGCGGCGGCGGCTAAGGCGGAGATTGTTGTGCTTAGCGACGAATCCATTTTGTCGTATAAATGACGACACGAGGGAAGCGCCGAGACGAGCGTCCAACCGGCAGTAAGCGTCGTGAGCACCAGCCACAGGCAGATGAACTGTGGCGTGCACAGATAGTCTCCAAGATGGTCGAGGTTGCCGTTCCCCACGCTGTACGGACCGAAGATGGACGAGAGCGTGACGCCCATGAAGATGATGCCGATGGTGAACATCTCGGCATAGCTCGTCATCTCGTGGACGCCCTCAAAGATCCCGAGCGATGCCCAGAGCGCCGAGAACGCGAGGGTGAGGCCATAAAGCGGCGATATGAGCGAGAGCGGGCAGGTTGAGAATGCGACCACGTTGGTCACCGACGAGACGGCCGCCTGGAGCACGAATCCCATGAGCCATCGCCCGCGCTTGTACCACGGCAGGTGAACTTCGAGCGCGTTGCCGCTCTTGATCAGCATGAGCCCAAAGGAGGCACTGAGGGCGCCGATGATGGCCGCCGAGATGCCGACTGCCACCATCGTCGGGCTCGTCAGCGTCGCATCGAGTTGCACCGGCGCTGATGGAAAATCTTCGTTGGTGAGCGCTTGCAGATTGGCCCGAAATGGCCAAGTCCAGCTCCTGATGCTACCGTCATGGCTGCTGCTATTGCTGGCTGCGCTATTGCTAATGCTGGTGCTGGTGCTGCCGCTGCTGCTACTGCTGCTGCCGCTGCCGCCGCCGCCGCCGCCGCTGCTACTGCTGCCGCCGCCGCCGCCGCCGCTGCTACTGCTGCCGCCAATGCTGCTCCCCGTTGGGGGTAGCAGCGCGCCAGACCCATAGCCTCGCATCTCGACTGCGATGGAACCTGTGCTAAAAATGGGAGAAATGGGTATCATCGCAACACGTTCGAAGCACATCGAGTACACGTGTCCCACAAGAAGTCCACACGCGGACACCGATTTGGCTGTGAACGAGAGCGTGAATTGCGAGGAATAGACGTTGTCGCGGGCGCCGCATGCTAGTACGTGCCCGCATCGCGCTCAAGCCGCTCGTGCGGCCGTGCACGCGTGGGCTGTGTGTGGCGGCAGACCCTCGCAGGAGCGTGCTCGACCTTGCCGCGTCGAAGTCCATCTCGAGCCAGACCGACTTGAACGCGGACCTCGCGCTCAAGTTTGAGGTGCGCTCGCCAGCCTCTCTTGCCAGCTCGACACCCTCTCTCCCTCTCTCTTTCTCTCTCTCTCTCGCTTTCTCTCACTCCTTCGCATAAACCACCCCAAATCGGCAGCTGCTCACCGCGTGCGAGCGTACCTTTGGCGCCCACATCTCGCATGCCGCACTCACGGATATCCGTACCGTCGAGGACGCGGCGAGCTACTGGGTGCGGTGGTTTGAGGAGATGGCAGTAGCGCGGGAGCGTGAGCAGCAGCACTGGACGCGCGCACACCCTCCGAACGTGCGGGTGCTGCGCGGCTCGAACCGCGCAGGCACCGAGGAACAGCTCGCCGAATGGATCGATGAGCACGGGCATGAGTACGACTATGCAACAGCAAGGCTGTCTAAGGTTGCACCTCCGCCCTTTTGAGATCTGCACCTCTCCTGGGTGCAACTGCAGGGTTAGGCCGAGGGTCACTCGTGCGAAGCATACTCGGAGAAGAGCAGTGTCGCAGCCGCGAATCGGCAGGTTGACCGCTTGGCGTCGAGACGCCGAGCGGTCGCAAGACTTGTCAAGTTGAGTGTTATGTATCCGGATAGACGTGAGTTGGAACGTTTTTGGCAGCAAGCAAGCTAATTAGTCGACACACACAAGTACCTAAACCAGCGCAACCGAGTACCCCTGTAGCCAACGGGGTAGGAAAGGGTGGGCGGGCCCGGAGAGGGGAGAGAGAGATATGCCCAGAACCGCTAACGCTCACCGAGGCATGCTGCTCATGCTTCCCAACATGAGAGAGCCGCTCGATCGTGAAGCGCGCCTGTGGGCCATCCATAGCAGTCTTCCTCGCGGCACATCGATCGGCATGTGTCCGCTCAGACCACACCAACAGAGGTAAAGCTCGCGACCTGCCACGCTCCACAAGGGAACACAGGCCCGGATGGTTTAGTTGACTTCGAGCCCCCCGCGATGTCGTAGGCCCACCGTGGTGCGACTCGCCGTGGCAGAGTGCGGTGGTCCGATCGTAGGAGAAGAGCGGCCGTCCGCTCGACCCAGTGGGGGAATCAAATAGATGCCGAGAGATTTGCTTGGCTCGCTCCGCACCGAAGTGTCGCGAGCGGGCTTCGGCTTTCGCCACCTCGCCCCCTCGCGCTCAGGCAAGCCCCCGCTCGGCGCCCCGGCCCAGCCTGCCGCGGTTCTCCGGTCCACACGCGCTCCGAGCACACAGGCTCCTCGCGCGTGGGCGGTGCCTCCCGCGGATACAGTACTGCTGCCCGCGCGCTGGTGGGAAAGAGCTATGCCCCCTCCGCACCACGCGCAGGTCAGGGGACGCCGTAGCAGGAAACCGCCGAGGGGCTCCGCCTCGCTGTAGTCGAGCAGCCTCCTGCCAGGAACAAACAGGGAGGGGAAGGGAGGGAAGGGGATTGAGCCTGGTGCCTGGTTGAGCTTCGGCCGAGGTGCTCGTATTAAGATGCCCGCGCGCAGTTGGGTTCAGCTCACGCTCCCATGAGAGCAGTACCGGACCCTCATGCCTCGCGTGCCCCGCCCGGTCGTGCTGCGTCTTGTCGCTGCTTCTGAGACTTGGTGCCCTTCGCCCTTCTCTTCGGCTTCTTCTTCTTGATGGCGCCTGTGGGCCCGTAACCCTCTCTCTCTTTGCCTTCCTTGCTTGCTTGCTTGCTTGCATGCTTGTTTTTGGCAGAGCGGTCGTGTCTTGTTTGATCCAGTTTCGGCAACTTTCTCTCTCTCGCGACGCTCGCCTCCCCGGGGTGTGTGTCTGGCCGAGAGGGCCCTGAAACGGAACGGAACGGGATGATCGCGCCGCTGAAACCGACGACGATGACTATCGCCGATACCGATGGCACGATCGACGAGCCAGCACGCGCAAACCTGCAGCTGCCCTTCTACCTTTACGAGGGACCCGCCTTCGATGACGGCACGTGGTTCATGCCGTGCTCTCGTGGGCTGCGCGGTGAGACTATCGAGGAGGACCAATACTCGGGCGAGATCTACTTCCTTCGACAGCTGCGCGGTCACCGCTGGCGTGTGACGGACCCGGCGAGCGCGCTGCTGTTTGTGGTGCCCCTGTACATTAACACTGCGCTCCAACCGTCCGTTGAGGGCACATCTTGCAATGGCACGCACTACCAGCGGCTGCTCGACGCCACCGCCGCAGCGGTCGAGGCCACCGAGCAGTACACGCGCCAGCAAGGTGCCGACCACGTGCTCGTGGTTAATTCGTGGAAGCTCGCGCAGAAGCCGCCCCACCAGGCGCCTTGGTCCAGAAAAGGGCAGCTGCCCAACGACCACTTTCGGCACGTCTTCCGCAACGCGATCGTCGGGCACATGGAAACGCGTCACGACGATGAGATGGGCTTCTGGCGCTGCTCGGTGGTGTCGCCGTACGTGGCCAACTTCGACGCGGCTGCGCAGGCACACCTGCGGCCCATCGGCGCGCCCGAGCGTGATGTCAGCTTCTACTTCCAGGGAGGGGCCAATAACCGCGGCACGTTTGGGTACGCTTTTCGGCAGGCGGCGCTGGCGCAGCTCGACGGGTTTCCGCGCGCGCACGTCTCCGCGTTCTCGCTGCCGGGCAACGCGGCGCCGTGCCGCGCGGGCGTGAGCACCAACTGCCGCTCCGGTCGCTCGAACAACGCATTCCGCAACCTGATGGCACGTGCGCGCTTCAACCTCATGTTGCGGGGGGACTCTCCCTCATCGCGACGGCTCTACGATGGCATTGCGGCGGGCGCCCTCTCAGTGCTCGTCTCTGACCAGCTCTGGGCCGTGGGTCTGCCGTTTGGGTGCCTCATACCGTGGCGGCGCATGGCCTTCACGCTCGCCGAGCGCCCCTTTTTGAGCGCCGCGGGCGCCGCCGACACGCTCCGCCAACTGGACAGCCTGAGCCCACAGACGTTGCAGCGCATGCAGCGCGTGGCCAATCGGCATCGTCGCGACCTTTTGTGGAACGTCAACGGTTCGCGCGTCGCGGAGAACCTGCTGCTTACGGCGGCGCTGCGCTGCCTGCCCTCGCATGTCACGCGGCGCGCGAGCAAACACACGCGCCTCGCGCAGACGCTTCGCCAGCTACGGCAGCTCTGTCCGCATCCGGATCACTCGCTCACATGCCGCGCGCCGGACGCGTCGAATTGCGCGGGCTGCGAGACGGGTGACCTCGCACCCGGTACGCCGCTCGAGCACTGCTGCGGTGACTCGTGCCCCGCATGCAACCGCACCGCCTCGCGCTGCGTCCCGTCCGACATCGTCTACGGTGACCCGCAGGCGAACGGGCCGGGCCGGCGAGAAACCCTTAAGGCTTACCTCGCCCAGAAGGATAAGGATGTGCCGCTCGAGCTCCAGCAGTGGCGCAAGCTCGTGGGCAAGCCCAAGGCGGCCTCCACGGCGCGCGGCGCAAGCGGGCGTATCGGCTTGGCCCGGGCCTCGAAGCCCAAGGGTTCAGGTGCCGCAGCAAAGGCGGCCGCGGCTGGTGGCGGCGAGGGTGGCGCGGGCGTCTGGGTGAATGGGGTAAAGCGTGGAATGGGCTAGACCGTAGACGCGAGATCCCGGATTGGCCTGGGATAATGCAACTGCAAGCATTCCGGATTTGGGGGAGGGCCGCTCCCATGGCCGCTCCGGGCTGCTACGGTTATGCTACGGTGTGTATAAAGCTTTATAGCTATAAATGCGACATGTATGCCATTCGTTTGCCAACGGGCAACGGCATGCCCTGATGCCCGATGCGCCCGCGGAGCGCGGTGCATACGATAGGTCTGCATGCCGGATGCCGCCGACCGCTCTCGCGGACTCGACGCGCCCCCGGCCCCGCGGCCCCGCCGGCCGCCGCGCCCCGGGGAGGTCGCGGCTCGCTACCACTCTTTTCACCGTTTAGACAGTTGTCACGCCTCCGTGAGTTACACGGCGCGCGGGTCCGGTCGCGCCGCGCGGTCCGGCGCTCGGCGAAAAGAACGACCGGTCTTCAAACCGCTCACAGCTCGAACAAACCTGTACCGTACAGGCGCACTGCGCCTTTAGCCTCGCCTCGTCCCCGAAAGCTTCCATGAACGTCAAAACATGCACATGCGCCCTTAATTAGGCAATGTTTCGCCCAGCGCGTCGCGCTGAGTTGTGGTGCGCCACCACCGCGCCAAGCGCGTGTACTGAGGAGCGCCTGCTTGCTCCCGTCCGACCGCTTGTACACTGCGGCCATGCCCCAGAGCCTTCCCTCGTGCTGAACATCCTCGCGCCGCACTCGCTGCGCCGCCGACTCCACGCCGGCAGCGGCGTCGGCAGGGCAGGGCTGCTGCTGCTGTTTTATGCCGCTGCGAGTCGCTTTTCGACCCACGCCATCCCACGTTCGTTGCTCTTTCCCACCTTCCTTGCGTCGCTCGTCCCTCTTCCGCTCCGCCGCTCCGTCCCTCTCAGCCGCGACTGCGACCGCCGCCGCCGTTGTTACCGCCGCCGCCATTGTTGTAACCACCGCCGCCGCCGCCGTTGTTACCGCCGCCGCCGCTACCGCCGCCGCCGCCGCTATCGCCGCCGCCGCTGCTATCCGCCGCTATTGCCTCATCGCCGCTGCTGCGATCCGCCGCCGCCGCCGGCTGCCCCCGTCAAACGCGGGCCGCCGCGAGCGCCGCCGCGGGCGCGCATCGCCGCGGGCGCGCGTCCTCAGACCTCAACAGCATCGGGCGCGAAGCTGAGAGACGCGTCACCGTCCTGCCCGGACGCGAGCCGCGCGCCCACAAGGTGCGTGTCTAGGTCAAAGACCATCGCGGGCGGCGGCGCCAGCGAGCTCGACGCGTGCGCGTGGTGCGCCGTGTGCGGCGGCGCCAGCGACGAGTGCGAGTCGACCGTCGCGGCGGATGTGGGCCTGTGCGTGGGCGGCGGCATGGCTGATGACTTGGCCGCCGCCGTGGTGCTTCCGCGTGTGGTGCGCCCGCTCGGCAGTGAGGCCAGTCGGTCAGTCGGCCAGTCGGTCACCATCGCCGCCTTGCCGCTGCTGGCGCTACCTCCACCTACGGCGCCCTTTCCGTTGCTTGTCGTGGGCGGCGCTTTGTTCTTGGGTTCGGATGCAAAGCCACTCTGAGGCGCGAAGGCTGTGGGGAACGAGCTCGAGAAGGTAGACGGGAAGGTGGAGGTCGAGGTGGAGGTTGAGAACGTGGTCGGGAACGAGGACGTGAAGCTCGACACGTTCTCATCCGACGGCACCATCGCCAACTGCTTCGCGCGCTTGAGATCCGGCTCTTCACCACCGAGCGGCTTGTTGAGGTTCTTGAGCGAGGAGCCCGAGCCAGCCTTCGGCTTGCCACCGGTGGGTTTGGCGAAGGGCTTCGAGGCGGCGCCAAAGGTCGCGGCGCCAAAGGTCGCGGCGCCACCGGGCAGCCCATAGGTGCCGTCAGTGGGGAATGTGTCCTCACTCGACGCGTGCGAGCCGCCGAGCTCGACATGAAGGTCCATCGGGAAAGCTTGCGGTGCCGGAGTGCACGCAAAGACGGACTCGGTCGACGAGGATGAGGAGGAGAGCTCGCGCGCGATCTCGCGCTGGCGAACAGGCACCTCGATCATCGCCGGCGGGAAGCGCGGCTTGCCACATGACCTGCCCTCATCGAACGGCGAGGCCTCCGACGCGTCGCTTTCGTCGTCGTCGTCGCAGGCGGGGCACTCCGAGTCATCTGTGGGGAAGTCCATCGGCTCCGCATTGGCATAGGCCGAGTCCTGGAGCACGCGCGGCGCGGGCATGCGCAACGACATCGCATGCCGGCCGGGCATCTGCTTCATCCCGCCAAAGTTGCGGCTCTTGAGCCACTTGACGCAGCCGGGCGTCCACCCACCCTTGAGCTCGAAACCGTGCTCACCAAACGAGTCGCGCAGGTACACGTTGGGGATGTCACGCTCGTCGAGCGCGCGGTGGTAGATGTCCGTGTGCTGCTCGTTGGGCGTGCACGTGTCGTCCGTCGAGCCCACGAGGCAGGTGGGCGGTGCGGCAAAGCCGGCGCCGCCGAGCAGGGCTTCCTGCCCTCGGTGAAGCTTAGCCGCTTTGGTTGGGATCTTCCAGCGGCCGAGGTTGAAGAAGCCATTGTACTCGGGATGCTTCCAGTCGCGGCAGTCGATGCCCGGGTACACGAGAACTTGCGCGTCCAGCGGCTGCTTTTGGCTGCGCTGCGCCGCCCTCAGCGCCAACGAAGCGATAAGGTGGCCTCCGGCGGAGAAGCCGAGGGCGGCCACCGGGCCTGGGCGGCACTCGCGCACGCGCGCGACGGCGGCCTCGAGGTCGTCGAGCGCATCGTCGAGATCGTAGTGCGGCAGCAACCGATACTTGAGCACCACCGCTCCGATGTTGTGCTGAGCGAGCCACTCGACCACTGGTAGACCTTCGAGAGGAGACAGGAACTCATAGTTGCCACCCGGGCACACGATGACGGTGCCATAAAAATCGCGCCCACTGCACTGCGGGTACTCAAGCATGCACGGGTCGTCCGGCCCATGGAAGAGCGGGTCGTGCGTCAGCATCGGCATCCGCGGTCGGTCGGCGCACTTTTCGCACGTCGACCAACGGCACTTGGTGCACGCTAAAATGGGCTGTCCCGCGCATGCCTTCGTATCGCATCCGCGGATCTGGCAGCCGTCATATTTGCGGCCGTCGTGCGTCGCAGGAAGCAGCGGGCAGCCGTACCAGCACCTGCGAAAAAAAGAGCGTTCGCGTGGCACACGGGGAGGGTCAACAAGGTATGACCAAATATGCGTGGATGACGTCGTCTGGGAACAGGGCTGGGGTTGCAGGGGGGCGCGTTGCGGGGGCGATTGGGGATGGAGTAGCCGCTCCATGGCCTCGGGCCAATGGGTAGCACGTACTTCTTCTTCTGTCCACGCTCGGCAAAGAGGGCAATCCAATTCGGAATTTCTTTCCACAAACGCTTTGGAATGAGGGGCCGTGATCGGTCCCCTTTGGAGGTGCGACGTTGAAGCCCCCGCGGTCGAAGATCGATACGGAGGCATGCGGCTGCTGGATGTGTGCGATCCCTGGAGGAGCTAGGTTTTGTCACCCCCGGCATGGACCAGTGTCCGGCGCAACAGGATGGAGAAGAGCACAGCACAGAGTGGGCACCCGTCGCTTTTGCTCCTGTTCTTTGTGACGTTTCTTCCCGCTCCTCAAGTCGTGAGACCCTCACGTGAAAAGTCCCTCTTCACGGCACACCACGGCGTTTCACGCTAGGTAACGGGGTCGCAGAAAGATATGCCGCACGCTCGGGCACCATGGCTAGCCCTCTCATGAAGAGAAAGGGCGCGGGAATGCGATGGAGGCGAGGAGAAGCTCCGAACGTGCAAAAGAGCCTCTGCGGCCGAAAAGATGCACTCGGCGATGCACTCTCGACTCTGTATGGCTTAGAAAAGGCTGTCTACGCTCGCCCGTTCTTGAGTTCAACCGCACGCGGCTACACAAAGACTTGGCAGGCTGGAAACGATCGATTTAAGCCACTCTCGGCCGCTTGTGCACTGCTTCGCCGCCCTTGCCATCCGCGCCTCCCGAACCGCCGCCGGTGCCGCCCTTGCCGCCCACCGTAGCATCGGCACCCTCGGAGCCAGCCTCAGTCACCAAAGCATCCCCTGCGTTCGCCGCCGCGTGGCCCTTGGCCCCGCTAGCCGCGCCGCCGAATGCCGTGGCCTCGGCGGGGGCTGCACTTGGCCCGGCCGGCGGTGGCGGAGGCGGCTTGGGTCTTGGCGCGAAGAAGGCCTTGAGCGACTGGGGCGGCCGGAAGACGCTCGCCTTGGTCGGTGCATCGGGAGGCTTGAGCGGCGGCGGCGGCGCACTGCCCGCGCTGCTCGCGCTAGATGCCGTCGCCCATGGAAGCGATCGGCCCAGCGCCACCGCCTCGAGCAGCAGGGTGACTGCCACGTGGTCCGAAGCCGGCGGTGCGGTGTACACGATGCCGGTGTGAGCGGGCGCAAACTGCAAGTCGTGCGTCGTCTGTCGCGCCTCCTGGAGGCCGTGGAGTACCCCGTGAGTGGGCGCGGGCAGCCAGCGGCCGCCCGCGGTGCAAGCCCTTAGCGCACCCTGCTCGGTCTCGTCTTCCAGAAGCGGCGCCCCCGGCAGCGCGTACTCCATCAGCGGCGCATCGACCCAGAATGCATCGATGCGCCTCCCGTTGTTGGTGTAGCGCATGTTCGTGTACTGATGCCAGCACGTGAAGCGGGCGCGCGCGTGCGGGCGCAGCGCCGCGAAGGCGTCTACCATCCCTTCCGCTCCAAGGCTGCCAAGCCATGCCACGCAGTCTTTTTGAGAGGGCGAGACGCCGATGTAGTGAGCGAGCGTGCGTAGCGCTTCGCGGACTGTCGCGAGCCGCTCCGCCTCGCTGGTGCCCGCGCCGCGGCTGCCGCCCAGACTCCCGAGTGGCGAGTGCGATCCATCCGATGACGTCGCCATCTCAGCTACCACCGCCGCCGCCGCCGCCGCTGCTGCTGCCGCCGGTGTGGATGGCGTGGGCGCTGTGGCGGCGGTGGAGGAAGAGCTTGTTCGGTCCCCTCTCCCCTCAAGCGCCTGCTCGCCGTGGCCGTCACCATCGTCGTCGCCATCGTGTGCCGGATCGGCGAGCACCACTGGGTTGTGGCCCTGTACCAGCGCCTCCACGGCCTTCTGCACGCTCGCTGTGCTCAGCACGCCACGCACCCCACCCGTCGGCAGAGCCCGGTAGAGCGTCTCGCACCCTGACGTTCCAAGCACCATGCGAAGCTGCGCGAGGGCTGCGCGCACACGCTCAGCGGCGCTCGGCGTGCCGTCGGAGACGGCCGCACCCTCGCCACCTCCGTTTCTGATGCCACTACCGATCTCTGTATCGCAGCCGCCGCGGCCGCTGCCGCCGCCGAGCTCGAGGGTACGTTTGAGAGCGGCGACTGGCAGCAGTGATTGACGCCACGGTACGTCCGCCCCGCGTGCCGCAATGTTGAGATCACCTGCCAAGATCACGTGGCGCCCGGCCGCACGCAGCGCGCCAATCTTGCGGCGCAACGCAGCGAGGAACGCGAGCTTCCGGGCGCACTTGTCCTGGTATGCTCCCTCGTCGCCGTCCGCCGCGCCGCCGGTCGAGTGGACGTACACGTTCAACAGCACAAATCCGCCGTGGTCAGTCAGCAGGCAACGGCCCTCGGCATCGAGCGATGGGTCACCGAGCGGTGCCGCGTCGGCGGCGAGCGTCAGCCCAGTGCGCGCGTACGTGGTCACCCCATTGAAGCCGCGCTTCACTTCTGCTGTTGTCTCGCTCTGCGGAAACGCCCAGAACGACTCCCACGCGCCAAATGGGTAAGCGCTCGTGCCGGTCGGATCGGCCTGCACTTTCTTCTGAGTTAGCTTGACTTCTTGGACCGCGAGCACATCAAAGCCGTGACGCTCCAGGAAGGCATCGAGCGACTTGTAGTGTTCGCGGATGTACTTGAGAGTCGCGTCCCAGCCGGCAACATTCCACGAGGCAATGAGCAGCGGTGTTGATGTCGTGGCTGCGGCCATCGCCGGCGCCGTTCTTCAACTGCATTTTCGTGGGAACTCGCAAGGGGTGTGAACGTAACGCGATAACCGGTGCAACTGCACTGTTACTGCCCTCTCTCGCCGCGCGGCGCGAGCGTGTGTCCATTGGCAACGAGGTCCGAAGAAACACTGAACCCTCGTCTGCCCACAGGCCCGCGGAAGCAGAAGTGCTCCATCCACTGCCATGGTGAGTGTCCACAAGAGTTCCACTTACGTGAGTTGCACTTACGTGAGTTCCACTTACGTGGGGAGGTTTCACTTTGTGTGAAACACCCATGTGGAAGAGAACTGTGAGCGTGAACCCCCCCAAAACTCTCGAGCGGATGCAGCATAAGCTGCAGCTCACGATCCCCAAGTCGGCGGACGCGTCCGATGGCGCTATCACTTCGCGCCAATACATTTCCGACGGCGACGGCTTCACGCTCATCTTCACGCTGCCCTTCAAGTGCGAGGACGTCTACCGCGAGCTCATCTCGGAGAAGCAGCTCGGCGTCGACCATACCAACATCAAGATTAAGGTGACACGACTGGCTGGCGACGCTCCGGCGGCCGCGTCGGGCGCCTCGCCGCTTTCGGTCGGCTGCGAGCGAGAGGTCACCTTCCCGGACGGCGTGATCGTATCTCAGCTGATCGAGTTGACTGAGCCGAGTAAAATCCGCTGGAGGCAGCTGAGCTCAAACCGTGAGACAAATATGTTGGGCAAGGTCGGCGGCGCGCTGCCCGAAGTGACAATTGCGCTCGACTCGCTCGGCGACGGCACGTCGGTGCGCATGACGTACGACTTCTACCAGATCGTGAACAAACGGGACGGCAGCGTGCTCGACGGCCCACAGATGAGCCGGCTGCTTGCGACTGCCACGCAGGGCTGGTCGGCGGACATGCGCCGCCGCGGCTACCAGCCGCTCAATGAAGGCACCGAGGGCAGCACGTCGACGCCGCGCTCGTCGCAGCCGGGTTCGTCGGTGCTGCGCGCGGCGGGGCAGATGAAGAGCGATCTGGACGAGGAGGCGGCGATGAAGGCGGCGATGATGGAGAGGGCCAGGGCGGCCATGGCGAAGCAGTGAGAGTGCCGAGCGCATGTGGCCGCAGTGGCAACCGCATCTGTCTTGGGCGTGAGGTGCGAGTAGCAGACAGTACGTGCTCGTCGGTGCATCCTCGGGGAGAAGGGAGATCCCATACGTCGAGTAGACACGAGTCGCGACGCGCCGAGCGTACGGTATCCCGATCCGGACGGATTGGTATCCCCGCCGCATCGTGCATCAGACGATTCGGTCAGCCGGCACATTTTCCCCAACGTGTTTCTATAGGATAGATCACATTTGAAGCTGTTTTGCGGCCCTTCTCAAAGAAAGGCATTCTATGGAGCCCATGCTATGGACGCATATTTCATAATCCATGCGGCCCCGCTTTTTCATCGACCTCGTAAAAACTATGCGAGACGTTGTAACTGTTCCGGTCCGCCCTTGCCGCGAGAGATGGCGCGGTGAGCGGTGGTGATGCGGTCTGCAGGTGGCGTCGCTTGGAGTCGAGCGACACGCCCGTCCTCGACGGCCTTGATATGCTGCTGGATGCGGCTTTCCATAGAAGCTCTTTCTCCCTGTTTCGCATGATTCGTCAGCTTCCCCAGGATATTCGTCGGAGGGCTATATGGATTAGGCACAACCATGAGGTGCGCGTTCAATGGGATTCTCTCCTCAGTCACCTGGCCTCAATCACCTGGCCTCAATCACCTGGCCTCAGTCACCTGACCTCAGTACGAGCCGTCGTTGTGGCCATCGAGCAGCGCCGCCTCGAGCGCTTGGCGCGAGTCGAGGCGCGAGTCCCACGAGCGGGTGCGCCGATCCGCTCGGAGCTCGCGCCCGCCGCCGCCGCTCGCCCGCCGCTGCGAGTTGGCGCGCGTGATCCCCGGGCCGCCGCGGCTGTTGCCACCGCCGCTGCCGTCGGCGGCGGCGCCGCCGGCGAGGTGGTTGAGCTGCGCGGCCAGAGCGCGCATCTCCTGCATCACGCCCGGCATTCCTCCGCCGTCGGCCGCCGCGGCGAAGAGCGCGGCGCGCATGTCGCGCATCGAGGCACGTACGTGCTCGCTCGACCCCAGCAGCTCCGGAGGTCCGTGGGCGGACGAGTGGCGCTCCGATGGGCCGCCATATGCGAGGGAGAGCTCCGACGGAGCACTGGCCGTGCGCGGGAACTGGGTGTACGTTGGGGCGTCGTGGTGGGCGTCCCATGACGAAACCTCGGGCGGAACGTCGTGGCGGGCGTCCCATGACGTAACCTTGGGCAGAACGTCGTGGCGGGCGTCCCATGACGAAACCTCGGGCAGAACGTCGTGGCGGGCGTCCCATGACGAAACCTTGGGCGTGCGAACTACGCTTGCGAAGCTATACGAGTGCGAGTGCGGCAAGCCGTCGGCGCGGCGCGCGTCGGCGGCGTGCCCGCTCGCTCCCTCGGCAAGCGAGCGGCCGGCGAGCCCGTTGTGAGTGTGGAGGTGTGGCGAGCTCGCCCCTAACGTAGAGGCAGCAGCGGCTGATGAGGACGAGTAGGATGCGGGGCCATATGGATGCATCGGCTGACACACGGGCCCGCCCAGCGGCAGCGCCTGCGACCGCGGCTGCGCGTGTTGGTACGAGTGTGGGCCAGTGAGCGGACTCGCGGGCGGCGCATGCATAGAGCCTTTCGGCAGGCGCGAGTGTGCCTCGGGGTCGGCCGAAAGCGAGCGCGAGAGCGTGTGCGATCGTCCACCGTCGCTCGCGCCGCCGCCCGGGCCTCCGGGGCAAAACAGCCCGCCGCTGCTGTTTCCGAGGCTGTCACCGCGCCCGCCGCTGTCGCCGAGGCTGCCGCCGCGCCCGCCGCCATAGAGGGCTTCTGAGCACGAGGACGGCAACACCGCCGGCATGGAGGCCGACAACGACGCGCCGCTCGCGAAGTCAGCAACGCCACCGAGTGCACCGACGCTGCTGGCCGATCCGGCTGCCGAAACAAAGCCGCAGCTCGTCGGGCGGCGGCGCACGCGCGTGCCCGAGAGGGCGCTTGTGGAGCCAGCTCTCTCGGGCGCCAGTCCCGAGAGAGCGCCCGAGAGCTCCAGCGTCCCGTGGCCGTCCGAGGTGAGCGCGGCGAGCTCGCTCGGGGACAGATCGTTGAGCTCATGATTGAGCTCGGCCACATCGACGTCGGCCAGCCGGCGCGCCGCCCAGCGCACCGCCGCGGGCATGCCCCCAATCTTGCGGATCAGAGGGTGCTTGCGCAGCGTCGAGAGGATAGTCTCGTCGTCAGTTGCGCCGACCTCCTCGGCAGTCAGGTTTCGTTCACACGTCTCGAGCAGCAGCAGCGCCGCGTCGCGAGTGTTCATCCGGGGAAGAGAGATGGCACGCATCGAACGCGAGACGGCCTCGTGCGAGGCGTCGAGCGGTGTCTGGGAGGAGATGAGCACCTTGACCGATGACTGCAGCAGCTGAGTGAGCAGCCACTCGAATTGCGGCATCTTCTTGCGGATCGCATCCTCGCAACGGTCGAGGATGAGCAGGCACGAGCGATAGCGCGCCATCATGTCGCACAGCTCCTGCACCGAGCGCGCCGGGATATTCAGCGTCGAGCCGAGCCGCGTGCGCACTGCCTTCATGTTGCGCAGCCCCTCGAGAGAACAGCAGAAGATGCCGTGGGGGAAGCGGTTGCGCTGGCGCAGGTAGCGCGCTGCCTCGAGCACTAGCGCAGACTTGCCCGCCCCTTTGGGGCCGTAGACGGCCGTGAGCTGGTTGTGCAGGCACGAGCGAATGAGCGCGTGCATCTCGAGGTGACGGCCGACGAAGGCGGATCCATGCGCGAGGAGCTCCGTGCGCTCGTCTGCAGGGTCGGGCAGCGCCGTGTCGGGCAGGACGCTCCATGCGGCGCCTCCGGAGGTATAGACGCGGCTCGGCGTCTCCGTCGGTCTGGACATCTCGCCCTCGTCCCATCCAGTGGGCTCGTACGAATCCATCGCGGACGAGAACGGCAGGTTGGACGGGCACAGCTTGGGAGAGAAGTCGCGCAGCTCGCCCGGTGGGGGTGCCTTGATCAGAGAGGCCGAAGAGGTCGAAGAGGCTTCTTCGGCGCTCTCCGCCCCCACGGCACCCTCAGTTGTCTCCTTTGTCAGGAGTGCAAATCCGTCCATCGAGCCCACACGGAAGCGCGAGCCAAGGGTCGCCTTGGCCGCAGCAAAGGCCGCCGCGGGCGTCGTGCTCTCCTTGCCGCCGAGGAGCGCCGCGTAAAAGGCACCGACGAACGCCGCCACGTCGGCCTCAGGTAGGAAAGCGCGCAGGCACACGACGGCGGGCACGCCCGCCTGCAGAAAGACGCGCCCCGCCTCCGTCGACTGGCGTGCGCACAAGAAGACGAGCGACGGCCGGCGCGGCGCAGCTCGCTCGACGAGCTCGTGTAGCTGCGCGAGGGGAAGCGGCTTGAGCTCGCCGTCATAGGACTCCATCGTGACGCCATGCTCGTAGTCGCGCGTGGGCAAAAAGTGCAATATGGGCCGGCCAGACTGCTGCAGTGCACCGACGAGGTTCTCGACCGTGGCCGTCTCGAGCGAAACCTTGATCTGGCGCTTGAGCTCGGCGAGCGAGCTGCGCAGCTGGCGCCACGCGCGCAGCCCGAGGCGCTTCGAAAATGCGATCGGGTGCAACTTGGTCGTCGAGGTGGCGCCTTGCCCGCGGTTGCCGCCCTCGGCGGCATCCTCGGCCGCCTCGGCGCCGTCGGCGCATCGCGCCGCGTCGGTCGACGCCACTTCGACGTGCTCGACGAGCGGAGCGGCGTGGAAGACGATCAGCCGTCCTGCGTCCACGTGCTGTGCGTCGAGCCGCCGGCGCACGCGTTCGAGCTCGACGAGCGTCGCCTTCTCGTGCAGCCCGTCGTTGGCGCGCCACCAGAGCGAGGCGGCCTGGGTGAGCTCCGCGCGCGCCGTCTCGAGCTCGCCGAGCGCCGCGTGCGCCTCACCGCGCATCTGCAGCACTGCCGGCTCCGTGGCGGGCAACCCTTTGAGCCGCCGGATGCACAGAGCGCACTCGTTGCGCGCGAGCGCCACCTTGGCCAGTCCTACCGCCGCACGCAGAAGGCTGACAGGTAGCTCGGCTGTGCTGCTGCTGCTGCCCTCGCCGCCGTCCGAGACATCACCCGAGATATTGCCCGAGATATCGCCCGAGATATCGCCCTCGCCGCCGTCTGCGCCGCTCGCCAAGGGCGCGATCGGGCTCGAGCCTCCGCTCATCACGGCGCTGCTCAGCTCGGCGCTCAGCACGTCGGCCGGCTCGGAGATCGACGCACTTGCCGCCATGGCCTCGTCGACCAAGTCGGCCGAGTTTCGATTTAACGAGTGAGCGCGTCTCAGCAGCAGGCCGGGCGTCGACATCCCCCGCTTTATGGAGGCAAGCGCCAGGCTGAACGCATGCTCTGCACGCGCGTACGCGTCCGCCACCACCTCGGCTGACTCGCCATGCTGCACTAGCTCGGTCGCCGTGGCGAAGTGAACGTCACCCAGCGTGAGGAAAGCTTGTACTTTGGGGCACAGCCCCTCATTCGGGCATGTGCGCATGATCTGCCACTTGAGAAACTTCCAGCGAGTGCGGTGGCCGTGGTGAGGACTGATATGATGGCTGGGCGTGCGTGGGTCGTCCCCTCCGCTGCCATCGCCGTCCTCGCCGCCGCCGCCATCGCCTTCCTCGCCGCCGCCGCGGCGGCCGCCGCCGTCGTCCACACCGTCGGCATCGCGCGCGCCGTCGCGGGCGCCGTCGGCAAAGCCCTCCACGTGCTCCTGTGGGCTGATAGACGACGATGCCGGCGCCGCGGTGGGCGCAGCGTCACCTTGGCGGCCGTTGCCGCCGCCGCCGCCATTTGGATGGGCGCCGCCGAGGGCATTGGCGCCATCCCCAACGGGTACGGATTCGTCGAAGGGCGAGCCGAGCCTAGCAACGAGGGACGAGGAGAACGAGGCTGGGCCGTGGTGGCCGGGCGTCAGGAGCACATGGTGCTGGCCCAGGTGCGTCATTGCGCCCATGAGAGTGCTGCGGCCCTCGCTGCCTGAGCGCCCGAGTAGCTCCAGCGGCGGCGGCGGCGGCGGCGGCGACGGTGGCAGCCCAAAGGCACCGCGGCTCTCCCCAACGCCATCGGCATCGGAAGTCGTGGAGCCTAAGTGACCGGTTGGGCCAAGGGTGTCCGAGGACGTGCGCCGCGCCGCGCTGCCGTCACGAGTGGCGCCGTGGCCAGTGCTGCCGCCCTCAGCGCCGTCCTCGGCTGTGCGCGCGGCGTCGAGGGGAGCGTTTCCTTCGTCCGTTGGCTCGAGGCGAGGCGAGGCCGCCTTAGACGCTCGATAGCTGCTTCGCCCGGGCGCTGGAGGCGACGGTGCGGGCGCGCCGCTCTCAGCGCCGCCGGCGGCGAGATAGATCGCATGTTGCAGCGCATGCTGCGCGCCACTCAATTGGCCCAGGTGCAGGCGCAAATCTCCCAGGAGATTGAGTGCTGTCGCCTGTGACGCCGAGGAAGCCATGCCCAGGTCCTGACAAGCTTTGATCGTGGCCTCGGCCGCCTCGGCCGCCTCACGCCGCCGCCCCAGCCACGCGAGGATGCGCGTGAGAGCGTTGCCCACCTGGGCAGTCGCATCGACGCCTCGCATGGCGTCCGCATCGGCGGCATGCATGTTGGTAGCGGCCGAGGAAACGCCCGCGACGGCGCCCGCGACGGCGCCAGCACTAGCGCTGCGCTCGGCTGCTGCGTCAGCGCTCGCATCGGCCATGGGGGCACTTTCGCTCGCGCCGCCGCCGCCGCCGCCGCCGCCGCCGCCGCCGTGGCTCATGAGAAGCACGAGGCGCTCCGGCTGAAGGCACGCCCACATGTTAGCCTCGAACGACTCTTGAAAGCGTGAGCGCCACTCGGCGTCGATGTCGCTGCCCGCACGCTCGAGTTGCGTCACCATCCGTTCGCCGAGTGCGGCGAAATAGACGGCGCACCGCTGCGCAAAGCGGCGTGCGAGAGGCTCTGGCAGCGACTCGAGCGTATTGGCCGCCTCGCGGGGTTGACTCACGTGAAACGTCTCACGTCCCCCGAATCCCTGCCTCGTCGAGCGCACGAGCCACTGGCCTTGAGGCCCCGACTCGGCGTTCGGCGGCTGCATGAGCACCTGCATGAGCGGTGCCCAGCCACCCGTACCGTGCCCGTGGTTGAAAGACGCGCGAGGGGGTGAGCCACCGGCATCCGATGAGGCGCCCGATATGGCGCCCATACCCGATACGGCGCCTGCGCGTGGGGCCGACACGTGGCTCACCTCGGAGGGGGGCAGCTGAGGTGTGGCAGGTGCGGCGTCGGGCGGCTCACGCGCCGCCCAGATGGCATCGAGATCAGCCTCGAGCGCGCCACCGGGCAGCAGAGTGAGCAGCGCAAGCAGCGCAAACGCGTCCGAGTTGGTGTGCTGCAGGAAACGCAATGAGACCTCGAGCGACTTGCGAGCGACTAGCTGGAGCGTGTGGAAGGACCGCTTGACGTCCAGCCTCGATCGCTCGGTGGCGTCAGTTTCGTCAGACGCGTCGCCCATGTAACGCTGGAGCTGCACCACGGCGCCGCCGCCGGCGGCACGGACGCCGGCACCGTCGGCATCGTCACTGCTCTGGCCGCTGCCGCTGCCGCCTGCACCCACGCTAGCACCGCTGCTGCTGTCACAGATGGTGGTGGTGGCGTCGAGGGTGAGGCACGAGTCGAGGTCGTTCTCGCCCGTCGACGTCGTTCTCGCTTCGGCTGATGGCTTCGCAGAGGCCTGCGCATCAGTCGCAACGGCCTCGTCGGGGGAGGCGCCGCCCGCCTCCGCGACGGCGCTCGCGCTGGCGGTGCTCAAGGCGGCGCCCGCGCTGCCCGTGGCCACGGCGTCTGCAGGCGTGGCGACCTCACGCGCCGACCCAGAGCAGACTCTCATCACACCTTGCTCCAGCCTGAGGATGGCGTGATGCCAGTTCACAGAGGAGCTTTCATTCACAGAGGATCCTCCAGATCCAGTAGCCATCGCGATGGGCGCAGCTGGCGCCGCCTTGTGGCTCGGTGAGCGCTCACCATCGATGTTTCTAGAATCGCTCGGTGAGCGCTCCTCCGCTACCGACTGCAGCTGAGGCGCCGGGTCGGGCGCCGGGTCGGGCGCCGGGTCGGGCGCCGCCTCACTCATGATCGGCCACTTCGGACCCGAAGTCGCCGTGGAGGCCGTGGCGGAGTCCGCTGCCTTGGCACACGGCGAAGCGGGCGGTGGGGGCATTGGCTGCCACCGAAGCTCGTCGCGCTTCGGATCGGCCATTGTCGCTCGTCGCGCCGGCGCCGGAGGGCTCCCGTCCCCGTCGAGATGATTGCCCTCCTCATCAAGCCCAATGCGCAAGTCCATCTCGAGGTCGCCCATGGACTTGCCCTGCCGGAGCAGCGGCGCAGTCTGCCAGATGGCGCGCGGCAGCCCCTGCAGCGCCTCGAGCACCGGATGCTGCATCAGCTGCTCCTCCGACTTGCGCAGCGGCAGCGGCAGCCCTTCCATGGCGAGCTCGCGGAAGAGGCGCGCCGCGTCGCGCCGGTGAAGGGGATCCGTCAGAAAGAGGACCTCCCCCGCCACGCGCAGGGGCTTGCGCGCCGTACAGAGCACGCGCAGCTCTTGTGTCGAGAGGAGCTTTTGGAGCAGCGGTGCCATCACACCAGCCGCGCCGGCTGCGTCGCACTCATCGAGCACGAGAAGCCCCTTCCAGTGCTTCAGCGCGCGCCCCACGTCGGTCATCGACGAGAACTCCATGTCGAGCGCCTCGGCGAGCGCCCCAAGCACGCCGCCTTCGGTCTCGCAGCCCTGGAGCTCGACGCGCACGCACCCCTCGGGGAACCAGCGCCGCTCGAACAGGTGCGAGGCGGCCGCGAGCGCGAGGGACGACTTGCCTACCCCCGCCGGCCCGTGCAGCGTGACGAGGCGCACCTCCTTTTGGCGCCGCTGCCCGAGCTTGAGCACCAGCTGCTGCAGCGCGATGGCACGCCCCAAAAAGGGCTTGTGCACATAGGGCGGCTCGAGCTCGGGCAGCGGGTTGCGCTCGACGACAGTGCCGTACGGGAGCGACGCGAAGAGCGGCACGCCATGCGGGTCCATATCTCCCTCTGTGGAGATACGCCCCTCCCTCCCTCCGTCGCTGTGGGGAAACCCTCTGTCGCTGTGGCCGAGGCCAGCCGTCGGCTTTGGCGACTCGTACCACTCGGGCAGCAGCACGAACTTTTGCGCTTCTTCGGATGGATTGGGTAGCCCGAGCGAGGGCGCGACTGCCGAGAGCTGCGCAGTTGCGTAGTCGAATGCCTGGCGGACCGTGTGGCCCTCGACGAGAGCGAGGTACAGATGGCGCGCGAAGAGCGCGGCCGCGTCATCGAGCACCTTGAGCCTCGTACGCACCGCAATCACGTGCGGGACGCCTGCGTCCACGAATGCCTCCGCCGCTGGCTGTGAATGGCAGGCGGACACGAAGACGAGCCGTGTCGAACGAACGAGTGCGGGCACGAGCAAAGCTCGGAGACGGTGCAGCGAGAGCGGATCGAGCGCGCCTTCGGCATCTTCCAGTCCGACGAAGAAAGAGTCCTCCTCCGACGCCCCCAAACGCCGCTTGTGCGGGTCGTAGTCTGCGTGGCACACGAGGTGCAGCGCCGCGGGCCGCATCGCGAGCGCCTCGCCGAGGAACGCCGAAGACGCCACGTCGAAGCGTACGCTCACCTGCTTCTTTGTGCGCCCAAGCATGTCCCACATGGCCCGAACCTCCGCCTTGAAGTCCAGTGAGAGCGATTGGTGGTCGAGCGGCGCGAGGCGCCCCTCATGCCGCCACACGAGCGGCGCCGCGTGCAGGAGCGCGAGCTGCAGCGGCTCCTGCGCGCCGCCGTACCCGTGCACGTGACTCAGGCTGCTCGACATATGCACGAGCGGGGGCGTAGGGTACGTGCTTAAGTCGCGCCCACTGCTGAACTCGGGCTCGGCCAGCAGTGGTGGCACCGCGCCCACGCCCGAGCACGAGCGCCCGTTGCCACCCGCCCCCGCCGGGAACCCGCCGTTCGCCAGTGGGGTCTCGGCAGGCGCGGCTGGCCGCAGGTACTTGGGCAACGCGTGGCTCGGAGGGCACTCGAACCCGAGCGGCGTGTCGCCATCGGATGACCCGAGGAACGGGCGGCCGTCACGGCCCGGCTCGGGCCGAATCAACGACCGGGTGTAGTGCGCCTGCTGCTCGTTCAGAGAGCTGCTGTCAGTGTGTTGGCTATGGCTCTGCTGTTCACGGGCGACAAGAAAGGGCGGCGGCTGCTGCATGTGGCTCGCGGCCACGCCCGAAGCGGAGGCCGCGAGATGCGCAAGCGGTGGGCTTGTAACGATGGGCAACGCTGACGGCCAGCCGGGCAGCTGATGCAGGTAAGCAACGCCCTGGCCTGTGAGCGCAGGCGTCAGTGCTGGCCGTTCGAGGAGCACATCAACGGCGTACGAGACGGACGAGACGGCGCCGCTCGCCGGCACAGAGCGAAGACCCCTCACCAGTAGTATCTCATCGGGCACGAACCAGGCTTGGAAGTGCTCGTCCCAAATCCTCAGCTGAAAGGGCTCGCCAATACCTAGCGCGCCATCGGCCACCACCAGCGCTCGCAGCTCGTCGGGCGCGAGCGTCGGCCGGTCCCACCATGTGCGGATGAGTCGGCGTGTCTCCTGTCCCTCGAAGCGGTATAGAATGGCGAGACGGGTGGGCAGGGCGTCTTCTTGTGGTTGCGCGACGACGGGCGATGTGCTCGAGCTTTCGTCGCCGCGTCGCATCGGCGGAAGAACTGTCTGCGCCTGCAGATGTTCCTTGTGAATCGTGTTAACTCGACACAAACTATTAAAAGACAACGGGGACGGATCTATAGTACATGTACGAGCGGATTAACATCATGGACTGGAGCCCGCGCATCTCGCTGCCAGCATGGCAGAATGCGCAGCTGATGATGGTAAGGCCTGCCTTGGGGCTGATGCAGGTAAGGCCTGCCTTGGGGCACCGAGCGTGACGCCCATGGCCTCCTTGCCCCCCCCCTGCTGGGATGAAGTCTCTTTCGGTTTCGGGCTGGATTTCGGTCCAGCGGTCGCAAACAAAATCATTCGGATGGTCAGCGCGAGATGGCTGGTTCAACAGCCGATGGTCGGCACGGTGGTGCAGATGCAACTGCTGCCGCCAGAGGCATTCTTTGATGCGGAAAGCCATGCACCAACTGTCATCTCTGCCGAGCAGCGACGTGCATTACCGTCTGTTTCCAACGCGATGATCGCGTACACTGGGATCGTGATGCTCTCATATCCTTGGCTGACAAGGGAGAATCCAGACCCTGCAGGCTACCACCTTGCAACGGTGCAAAAATTCCTCAAGAAGCTCCTTGAGCGCATGGCGAGGAACGGCGTGCAGGACGTCGGGCTGTTCTGGGACTTCCTGTCGCTTCCGCAGCATCTGGTAGATCGTGTGCGAACCGCCGAAGAAGCTCTCGTCTTCAAGGCTGGTCTGGGCTGCCTTGCGTCCCTGTACTCGCACCAGTTTACGCATGTGATTCAGCTCAAGGACGCTCCTGGCCGCGACTACGACGCCAGCGGATGGTGCTTTTTTGAGCAATCAGTTGCGAGCGTCATGAAGGCGGAGAGCATGCTGCTTGACCTGAGCAAAGTGAGCGACTGGACATCCTGGAAGGGTATCGTGCAGGGTGCCGCTGCGTTCCACCTGCCGCCGCTGCATCCGGACGCCTTCGACGAGCAGATCAGTCTTAAAACGTTTACCAACGGATCCGACAGTGCCGTCGTCAAGGGGCTCTACCGCAGCTTCTACAACGGTGTCGCCCCAAAGCCGTGGATCCTCAATTTCCTGATCAAGAGTTATCAGGCCGGCACCGGCGCTGATTGGGGTGGGGGGCCACGCGCGGCGGAGGCGATCGCACGGCTCGTCAAGGCTGCGCCCGACTTTACAGCCGTGCTAATTCTCAACATCAACGGTCACTCGTTCACCCGCGAGCAGCTCGACGAGCTACTTCCCGCCTTCGAGCGCATGCGATCTCTGCAGCAGATCACACTGGACTCCGCACAGCTGGACTTGTGTTCACACCTGAGGAACCGGCTGTGGAAGGTGAAGGGCATCAAGCTGTGGACCGGGCGGCCTGGGGGATCGGCGGATGACGAGCTGATTGATGACGGTGAGGACGCGGAGGTTGTGCCTGATCACGAGTGCGTAGAAGCAGAGGACGGATCCCTTAGGCTGATGGTGAGGCTGCCCGCCCTAGAGAGGCGATTCACCTACGGTGAGACGTCGCTTACAGCGAACAGCCGATGTTTTGCCCTCCATACGAAGGGTGCTTACCGCCTCGACTATCGCTGGCCACAACCTCTCCAGGCAGGAGGTCAGGTGGTACCCAAGTTCAATCGCAAGACTCGTACTCTGGAAGTAATGGTGCCGAAGAGTGCTCTTCCCGAGGGATTCACTCTTCCCGAGGGCAACGCGTGCTTGGATCCGCCCAAGGTCTTTGGCGGGGGCAAACCGTGAGCGCGCGACCCTATAGGCTTAGCCGCGAGCGCCGCGACTTTATTCCGCGTCCGTCGGCGGTACACATCAAGAATCCGACATTAGACCGTTTGACCGCCCCGCGTTTGCTACACGTTTGGGTTTGCGTTTCCGAGACGCGAGAGCTCGTAATTTTAAGCAAATTGAGCTTTGGGCGCGCCTATGAATTAATGGTGCCTATCGGCAATGTTATCAGCTCCCTCCCACAACTCGATCACAAGCGAGTGCCGCACCCCCGACATGACGGCTGACACATTGTGAATCCGTTCTGAGTAGAAGACGACAGCGTCACCGCACTCGAGCTCGTGCGCGACGGGCGCGCCGGCCGAAAAGGTCAGAAATTGGCCGCCGTCCAGCGTGCTCGGATCCGAGAGCAGCGCAGACAAGGTGAGCGTAGACCCCGCGTCGATGTGATCAGGGTCCAAGAGACAGCCGCCCGGCCAATACGAGTGGTACTCAATGCACCGGACGGATAGTTTCGTTGGCCATAGTGCGCGCATGCGCGCGAGCACACGCCGAATGAGCTCCGGGCATGCAGTCTCAATAAAGCTCGAGCGGGCTGGGCGCAGCGTCAATCTCACGGCGGCGGATGAGGCCGTGGGCTCTTTGGCGAACACGGCAAGGGAAAGCTTCACGCGCGTGCAGCAAGCCGCATGAAGGAAGAGTGACTCGTGCGGCTGATCGTATCGATGAGGCTCCTGCAGCTTCCTGAGCACTCGTGCAGCTTCGTGCAAGATTGCAATATCGGAGTGCGAGAGCAATCGTGTGATGGTCACCACCGGAGTGTCCTCGGCCCAACCGCGTATGCCAAGGCCGGCAAGCGCCGTGGCTTGCGGTGCGGCCTCCTGCAGTGAGGCCACCTGGCACGTGTCTTCCAGCTCGAGCAAGATCTTCTGCCGTCGGCCGATAATCGCGGAGAGCGCGCGTGCATGCATGCCAATAATCTCGTACGCCATCCCGTCCGCCTCGAGCGACAGCAGCTTGTCGCCGACTCGCGCGCCTTGCTCGCGCGCGAGGTCGTCATCCACGGTAGCGACGAGGATCGCATCTCCGCAATCGACGAAGGTGAGGCCGAGGGCGGTGCCGCTCTGGCGAGTTAGCGATATGGACGGCATGACCACAAGTGATCTCCGCAATCGACGAAGGTGAGGCCGAGGGCGAACTGTTCATGGCAGGGCCCCTTTTCCGACAATTGTCCCCTTGGGGTCAGCGAGATTTTCATCTCATCAAACTTTTCATCTCGCTCGAAGGGACGAAATGTTGGCAAGGCTCCTCAGGCCGTATGTCCTCAGGCCGTATGTCCTATCCCGCACCTTCGCGACTGCAGCAGGCCCTCCGCCGACCACCGCCGTGCGCAAAGGCCACGAAATAGACGTTTCCAAGGTGCTGCCGCTGCTGCGCGAGGCAGGCGGCATCTCTGCGGCCGAGGCGGCTGCGCTGCCGGAGCTCAAGCAATTCGGGCATGGGCAGAGCAACCCAACGTACCTGCTCACCCTGGGCGCGCGCCGACTCGTCGTGCGCAAGCAGCCTCCTGGCAAGCTGCTGCGTGGCGCGCACGCCGTCGACCGCGAGTTCATGGCGATGAGCGCGCTGAAGACGACAGCGGTGCCCGTGCCCAAGACGTTGCTCTTCGTGGAGGACGCCGAGGTGCTCGGAACGCCCTTCTTCGTGTGCGAGTACGTCGACGGCCGCTTCTTCAAGGATCCGTCGATGCGCGCCGCCGGTTCGCCGCAGGAACGTGCGGCGCTCTACGGCACGTTCATGCGCACAGTGGCGGCGCTGCACACAGTCGACTTCGCTGCGTGTGGGCTGAAGGACTTCGGCAAGGTGGGCGGATACACGGCGCGCCAGACCAAGGTGTGGACCGCACAGTACCGCGCCGCCGAGACCGAACCGATGGCAGCGATGGAGCACCTCATCAAATGGCTGCCCGAGGCGCTACCCGCGAACGATGACGTGACGACGTTAGTGCATGGCGATCTCCGCGTGGACAACATGATCTTCGCGCCGCACGGGCCGCCCGAGGTGCTCGCGGTTCTCGACTGGGAGCTGTCTACGCTCGGCCACCCGGCCACCGACCTCGCTCTCGTCACCCTCCCGTACGATACTTCGCCGCAGCTCCCCTCCGCCCTCTCCGGCTTCGGGGACCAGCGCGCGGCCCTGGGGCTGCCCACCGAGCAGGAGCTCGTGGACGCGTACGTTGAGGCGACGGGGCTCACCTCGGTGCGCTCGCACCTCGACTACTACCGCGCCTTTGCATGCTTTCGCATGGGCTCCATCTTGCAAGGCGTCTACAAGCGCTCTCTAAGCGGCCAGGCGAGCGCCGCCGACGGAGCAGCCGTTGGAAAGCTCGCATCAGTCGTGGCTCAGCTCGGGGTCGCCGCGGCCGATCGGTACACCAAGACGCCCGATCGGCTCACTATGGCGGCCGGCGTGGGTGCTGCCTTCAGCGCCGGCCTCTTTCCCGCCGCCAAGGCCGCGCGCGCGCCCGCCGCCACGGCTTTGAACGCCCCAGCTGTGAACGCCCCTGTTGTAAACGCCGCCGCGTCGCCCGCGTCCGCACCGTCGGCGTCAGCCAGGGGGTTGCCTGAGGCCGAGTACGCGGCCCTCAAGTCAAAGCTGCTCGCATTCATGCACGAGGAGATCTACCCTCGGGAGGTGGCGTTCGCGAAGCAGTCGCACGCCTTCAGCGCCTCGAATGAGTGGACACACCCGCCCTTGCTCATCGAGCTGATGCACAAGGCCAAGGCGGCCGGCTTGTGGAACCTGTGGCTACCCGTCGACACGGCGGCACTTGTGCGCGGTGGCGAGTTCAAGGGTGGCGGGCTGACCAACCTGCAGTACGCGGACCTGTGCGAGATCATGGGCACCTCCGTTCATGGCGAGATGGCCGCGATGTCCACCAATTGTGCCAGCCCGGACACGGGCAACATGGAAACGATCGGTGACGTGGCATCCGCTCCCTCCTCTGATTGCCTCCCTCACAGCCTAAGAAGCTCGGTGACGTGGCATCCGCTCCCTGACGGGCTGAAGCGATCGATCCCTTGCCTAGCTAGGATCCCTTGTCGGGTCACTTCTTGGCCCTCTCTGCTCTTACATACCCAGAATGCATGCACGGAGCGCCCCCCTCTCCGCTGACCCCATGCCCGTCCCTGTGCTTCCTCGCAGCCCGCTTCGGCACGGCGGAGCAGCACGAGCAATGGCTGGTGCCCTTGCTCCATGGCCAGATCCGTTCCTGCTTCGCGATGACCGAGCCGGACGTGGCGTGCAGCGACGCGACGAATGTCTCAATCGACATCAGCAAGGAGGGGAGCGAGTACGTGATCAACGGGCGAAAATGGTGGTGCACGGGTGCGGGCTCGCTGCATACCAAGGTCATGATCCTTATGGGCAAGACGGACCCGACTAACCCGAGCGTGCACAAGCAGCAGTCGATGATCCTCGTGCCCATGGACACCCCGGGCATCCGTATTGCGCGCCCGCTCACCGTCTTCGGCGACGACGACGCGCCCAAAGGCCACATGGAGATCGAGTTCCAAAACTGCCGCGTGCCGCAGTCATCCATCCTGTGGGGGGAGGGCAAGGGCTTCGAGATCGCCCAGCGCCGCCTCGGCCCGGGACGAATCCACCATTGCATGCGCGCCATCGGTCAGGCGGAGCGCGCCCTCTCCCTCATGTGCGCGCGCGCCGAGGCACGTGTCGCCTTCGGCAAGCCACTCGCCCTGCGCGATACGGTGCTCGATGACATTGCGCGCTGCCGCGCCGACATCGACTCAATGCGTCACCTTGTGCGCGAGGCGGCGCACTTGATGGACACCAAGGGCAATACGGATCACCACACACGCCAGCTCCTATCGATTGTCAAGGCGAGCGTGCCCGCCACTGTCCAGCGCATCGCCGACCAAGCCATCCAAATCCACGGCGGCGCCGGCGTTTGCGCGGATACGCCCCTCGCCACCATCTTCGCCTCGGCGCGGGTGCTGCGTCTCGCCGACGGCCCGGACGAGGTCCACTGGCGCAAGGCTGGGCAGCTCGAGCTCGAGGCCCAGCGTGAATCGCGCCTGCGTGGCCTCGGCCTGTATACGCCCGCACGCGATGCGACCGAGCCCACTTTTCGGCGCACCACCGACCCGATCAGCGCCAAGAGCGCCGCCGCCATCGCGAGCTTCGAGAAAAGCATGGCCAGGTGAGCAGTGCCGACGTCGGACGTGCCCGCCGCGTGAGAGCCGTTAGAGAGCCGTGCACCGGCCGGGCTCGTGAGCGCGTCTCGCGTGTAAACAGGTCCACGAGCGAGGCCAAAGGGCGCCGACGCGCCGTCTCTCGCAGGAGAGCTCAGGAGATATGGGGGCGGGTTTTGGTCGCCCTCGGCGCGGGTACGTTAGTGCAGGACTGAAGACCGTGGGGGCACAGCGTCGTTCACATTGATCTGATAATTATATGTCTCACTACATACCGACATATATACCGCGCGCCCGCGGCGCGCTCCGCTGCACCGAACGAACCCGACCGTACTGCAGCCGCACTGACGAGTCTGACCTATGCACCACCGTCACTAATGCGGCCATCACCCCCAATACCAAGAGCCTGTTCAAGCCGGGCAGCAGCCGAACGCCTCTCAGCGATCCGTGTTCGACGTCGCGCGCTTTCGGTGGCCACTGCAGCTCGGCGGCGCGCCCTGTCCTCCTCGGTTTGTGACGAGGACCCGGTGCCGTTGCCGCCATCGTCTGTACCGCCTTCATTCAGGGCTGCCTCCTGTCCTCGTTGACGCAACTCGGCCAGCTCGCGCTCTAGCCGAGCGACCTCTTCATGCTTCGCCTCGAGAGCCGCCTGCGAGAGGTACCGCCCGAGCTCATGCTCGCTCAACCGCAGCTCATGAGTCACGCGTGCTGCCTCCAATGCAGCGCTCTGTGCCTCGAGTGCTTCGCGCTGCGTGCTGAGGCCCTCTTGGTGCGCGCTGAGACTCTCGTTGAGCTGCGTTCGCGTCACGCGCGCCTCTTCCACAGCTGCATCTCGTTCTCGCAGAGCTGCCTCCGTCGCTTGAGCAAGAGCGCTGCGCAGAGCGCCGCACTCGGCGGCACCAAGTGCGAGCGCCTGCTCTAGCGATTTGATACGCCAGTAGAGCCAGCCGAGTGCGGCAGCGGCGGCGAGTGCCGCAGCCACAGTTGCTTGACTTCTCGAAGCCATTCCTCTCACTTCTGACCGTTTTCTACTCAGGGGAGACGGCTCGCGTGGGTAAGTGAGTTTGTCGAGAGGAAAAGTTTCGTCACATTGAATTCCATCTTGCTGTCGACGCCCACCCTCACGCCACGCACGCACGCACGCACGCACGCACTGACCAGGTTTTTATTATTTTTAGCGTGGCCGCTCGCCCTGCCTCTCCTGAGGTCTCCTCGCTCCCGGGTGCAGCAATGCAGCATGCTCGGGTCGCGGACCTGCGTGCGGTCGTGTACGTTTGGTTTAGTGCCAAGTTTTGACGGTCTTAGTGAGGGTAAATCCCGATCAGTCCTGTGGGAAAATACTGCCTCGCTGAGCGAAGTCGCCTGTGAAACTCCTGTGAACGATGGCGGAGTCAAAACCGCCGCTTACGACTCCCACCGCGCGCGCCAAGCTGCACGCGGCGCTGACGGACGCTGGCCTACTGCAGCCTGCCGTACGACGGCAGCCGTGGCTTGGAAGCCACCTCAATGGTGATGCTGGCTCCTGGCCTTAGCAAGAAGCCTTCGCACACGCTCGTGACGTTCGGCGCCGGGGTCGCGATCGGCGTCGTGCTGTCGTGGTGGTGTCGCCGGGCGAGATTCGAGCTCGCCACGGCGCTTGTCGCGCGCCTTGCCGTCGTGCAGCGCTGGTGGCCCTTCCGCCGGCACGTGCGAGGCAAGGAGCCGTTCAAGATGGAGGACCACTTGTCGCTCGTCGCGCGCGCCAAGCGGCCCGCACCTCTGCGTGGCCTCATCCCGCTCAGCCACATCGAGGGCATGGCAGTCATGTCGGGCGGAACGCCGCATCCGTCGCTATTCCCCGTGAAGAGCTACACGCTTGAGCTGGTCGACGGCGAGCGCATCTGCATCGACGACCCGACGCTCGTGGGCAAGGCGCAGCAGTACATGCACGACATCACGCCGGGCGTGGGCACTGTCGGATATGTGCCGCTGCTTAACTGGATCCGCGCGCACGTGCAGGAGCAGCACGCGCCACCCAAGGAGGGCTGGGACGTGTGCGTGTGCACGGGCAACGCGGACGGCTTCCAAAGGGCATGGGAGACGCTCCTCGACCCGGGCGATTCACTCCTCGTCGACGAGCTCGACTTCTCGTTTAGCACGTCGCAGCTCAGCGCGTGGGTGGGCGCGCGGGGCCTGCACATCGAGCCGCTCGTTGCGGACGCCACGCTGTCGGCACCGGCGGCGCTGAGCGCGCTGCTCGGCGACTGGGCGCGGCTGCGTCCGGGCCTGCGGTTCCCGAAAGCGTACTTCACCATCCCGTCGTTCCAGAACCCGACGTGCATCACGCGTACCCGCGCCGAGATGAGCGCGCTGTACGAGGTCGTGTGCGACTTCGGGATGCTGCTTATCGAGGACGACCCGTACCGATTCCTCGCGTTTGGCGACCCGCTCGACGCGGCGGCTCCCGTTCCCGGCTACCGTGGCGAGGTGGGCGAGGGCCTGCCGTCCTCGTACCTCTCCCTTGACCGCGAGGGGCGCGTACTGCGCTGCGACACCTTCAGCAAGTGGATGGGCCCTGGGCTGCGCTGCGGATGGGTGACGGCGCCGCGACAGGTCATCTACAAGCTCGCGCAGGGGGTGGGGCCGTCACTCGGGGTGGCGTCGTGCGTACAGGTGCAGCTGCACGCGATCCTGACTCGCTGGGGCGCCACCGGCCTCGACGCGCACGTGTCGCGCGTCCAGGTCGCGTACAAGCATCGCGCGGCCGTCGTGCTGCGCGCGGCGGCCGAGCACCTGGCGGACCTCGCTCAGTGGACAGCGCCGCGGGGTGGCATGTTTGTTTGGATGAAGCTAGTCGGCGTGGAGGACGCGGCGGCCCTGCTCGACGCAATGACGGCTGAGAAGGTGCTCGTGGTGCCCGGCTCGTACTTCCACTACACCGGTCTCGAGAGCGCGCCGGCCTGCCCGTTCGTGCGCATCTCCTTTGCCCTAGCGTCGGATGAGGTGCGTTCTCCATGGCACCACCAAGCCTTGTTCCGTGGCATCACCTCTCTCACGTCCTCTCCCCTGTGCCTCCTTGCTTTTCTTCTCCTCAGGTACTCATCGAGGGCATGCGCCGCCTGGGGGCAGTGCTGCGCCGCCAGCACGCCACCCTCGAGGCGCTCACGCACGCCAAGCATGCGGCCGAGGCGGAGGCCCGGGCCGAGCGCGCCGAGCAGCACGCCGCTGCCACAGAGGCCGCCGCGCAGGCCGCCGCCGCTGCCCGCGCCGCCGCCGCCGCCGAAGCTGAGGCCGCGAGGCAGCGGGCGGCCACCGCCGCGGCTCATGCGCGTGCGTAACTCGTTTTGGCTGTACCGTATGGAAGTCCGCGGCACGCACCGTTCGTCGCGCGTGTTCGCGGCGGCGGAGCGGCGCGGCGTCTCGATAATAGCCACCGTACGGTGACGCCACCCGGTCGTGTGTGAGGCCAAACGACGCGCCCACTGGGGACTCCAGTGTGAGGAGACGAGACGGCGGCGGTGGAGAGGAGACAGACAGAGCGAGTCCGCGCGCGAGTGTCGGGCATGGACGGTGCGCTGTTGGCATGGCTGTTGGCGAGACCTAAGCGGGCCGAACCCCGAAGGCCGAAGCGGAACCGAAGGCCAGCGCGCGGGAAACGTGTCGCGGATTAGCCATCATTTTCGTCGTCTCTTTTCTCTATGGACTATGCCCGGCTCTAATCTGAAAAATCCTAGTTACAAAGGCCCTCGGCATTCTTTGCCATTGAAACCGTGTCATATCCCCATATCCCTGCAGCGTGCCAGCAAGCCCCGTCAACTCAGGTGTTAGGTGGCTTGAGCCGCAATTGTGGCGATTTAGTGGGGTCTTAGTCCCTCCCATGAAGCCCAGGCCTCTGCCGACCGGATTACCGACCGGGCTTCCGGCGAGCGTTCCGAAGGAGCAAAAGCTGAAAAGCAAACTGGCGAATGTGATTGAATCCTGAAATGGTACGCCGGGACGTCTCTTTCTGTCTCGATGAAAGCGCCGCCATCAGCGCTGCCGCGAGACGCAGCCACCAGCCACCAGCACGCTCAACTTATCCGCCTCCGCCTCGAGCAGCGCCCGTGTTAGTTGCTGATGCTCTGTGCATCGGCTCTGAGTTTCTCGTCACAAAAGAGGGCAAAGCAAAGGATGAACGGCGAGATTGCGCGCCCACAGGACTGCGAATGAGTGACGTGCAAGAGGGGACGCACCGCCACCGTTAGCTGGTATGCTCTTTTGCAGCTCAAGGGCTGGCCGAGTTCACCATCCTCAGATACGTTCACATCCTCATGCGCTCGGCTTCAGCTGCATGTCTAAGTATATGTGTGTGAGTGTCATCATCGGGCGTGCTTGTGGCGCATTTGCCACCTATCGCTCCTAAGTGGCAATCTTACAGCGCACACCTGGACGCATCATCATCACGTTCAGCAAGTGAAGCTCCGCCACTCTTGTGTCCCCGCGTCGATCGGTGACGTGTCGCACGAAGCTTTTTGCCGCGCGGACCTTTCAACATGCGTGAAGGTGCCTCCGCACACACAGGGTGAGTCCGCAACCCAACTAGAGCATTCAAAAACTTCGTTGCAACCAGTCCGTCCTGGATAAGGTCGCAGGGTTCAGATGACCGTCCTCTGATAGAATCTCGTGGTGTCGTGATCAGCGAGATCCAGCATCGACGAGTCCGCCCACGAGAGCTTCATGCGGCCAGTTGCGCTCGCCGCGCTCGCCGCGAGCGTGTTGGGCTTCTCGCCGGCCGTCGTAGTGCGGCCGCATGGCCCACTTTTAGCGGCCGCAATGCAGCCGCTAAGGCGCACCGAGCCCGGCCGACCGCTGCCGAGCTGTCACGCCCTAGCTGCTCAGCCACGATTGGGCACCGTCCAGATGCGTGAGCGACGGCGAGTAGGCTTTTGGAGCGCATTGAGGCGCCGCATGTGTCAACTGATGTTCTGTGCGATGCTCATCGTCCGTCTCGTGAGTCCTGCTGTGGCCTCCGCTGCTGGCTATCCGTCGCCCGAGGCAGGCTCTCCGACAGGTGTGGAGCGCCAGCTGTCGCTGCAGCAGCAGAAGCAGCACATTCGCGATCCGACTGGTGCTCATCACCATAGCCGTCACGACGGTCGCCACGTTGCGGAAGGGCGGGGCAGCGACAGCAGCTTGATCTTTGGAGACGATCAGCGGCAGCAGCAGGACCGTGAATTCGCACGGCCGCCTTCCCGGAGGGTGCCCTTGGCCACCATCGGCCAAACGCCGACAAAGCAATCGGGCAGTGTCGCTTCGCCGAGCTTGGACTCCGCGAACCTTGAGCACAGCTTCGCGAAGTCCGCGATGTCCGTCCCCTCACTCGCGGCCAACGTACACAACTTTGCGGAGAAGCTCGCCTCCGGTGGACCAAAGGCACTGCGCAGCATGGGCGAGATGGCGCACCAAATACACGGGGGCGAGCGCGACACGATCGTGCTGCTGCTTGCGACTGCGCTCGTCCATCCGGTGATGAATCTGTTCGGGCTGAGCCCAGTGCTCGGCTTCCTCTTTGCGGGCATGCTGCTTGGGCCAGCGGGCTTGCAGTGGGTCTCGGACGTGGAGACGACCACCAAGCTCGCCGAGCTGGGCGTCGTCTTCTTTCTCTTCGAGATGGGTCTCGAGCTCGAGCTTGAGCGCCTCAAGTCGGTCGGCCGAGACGCGTTCACGCTTGGCACGGCCCAGTTTCTGCTCACCACCTTCCTCATCGGCTCCTTGGCGCTCAAAGCGGGCGCGACCGGCGCGGTCGCGCTCGTGCTCGGCGGCGGGCTCGCGCTCTCCTCGTCGGCCTTCGTGATCCAGCTGCTCAACGAGAAGGGCGAGCTCGCGTCGCGCTTCGGGCGCGCCTCGTTTGGCATCCTGCTCCTCCAGGATCTAGCCGTCGTGCCGCTGCTCGTGGTCACCCCGCTCCTCGGCGGCACGGGCGCCCAGCTCGGCGCGGCGCTTCGGCTGGCCGTCATCAAGTCCGTCTCCGCCCTCTCCTTCATCTTCGTCTTCGGCCGGTACATGCTGCAGTACGTGTACCGGCTCGTGGCCTCCGCACGCGACCAGACGTCATTCCTCGCGATCACCCTCGTCACCGTCCTCTCGATGGCGGGCTTCACAGCGGCCCTCGGCCTCTCCGACACACTCGGAGCCTTCCTCGCCGGCGTGCTGCTCGCGGAGACCAAGTACCGGTACCAGATCGAGGCGGACATTGCCCCGTTCCGAGGGCTGCTCCTCGGCCTCTTCTTCATCACGACGGGCTTTGCCATCGACCTCAAGGTCGCGATCGCTTCGTGGCCGCTCATCCTCGGCGGAACCCTCACCCTTCTCGCTCTCAAGACGGCCATCACCACGCTCGTGTGTGCCGTCGGCGGGCTCAAGCTCACGGCCGCGCTGCGCTCGGGCCTCCTGCTCTCGCAAGGCGGCGAGTTCTCCTTTGTAATCTTCGCCCTCGCGCAGCAGCACGGGCTGCTGCTGCCGACTCAGGTGAAGCTGCTGCTCACGACAGTGGTGCTCACCATGTTCCTCACGCCCTTCCTCAACGAGCTGGGCCTCAAGGCGTCGGCTGCCCTCGAGCGCTCCTCAGGCAAGCTGATACTCCCCTCGCCCGACGAGGCCGCCGAGAAGTCCAACTACGTGCTCATCGCCGGCTTCGGGCGCGTGGGCCAGGCCGTGGCCGAGATGCTCACCGCCAAGCTCGTGCGCTACAAGGCGTTTGACATGGACCCGTACAAGGTGGCCGAGGCGCGCAAGCTCGGGTTGCCCGTCTTCTTCGGGGACGCCACACGCCCCGAGGTGCTCCAAATCCTTATGAAGGAATCGGAGGCCAACATCTCGTCGGTCGTGGTGACACTCGACACGGAACGCGACTGCACCAAAACGGTGCGCGCCCTTCGCCGCTTGTACCCAAACCCCGACGAGATGCCCATTTTTGTACGTGCGTACGGCACCCAGCATCGTCGCAAGCTCATGGCCGTGGGCGCGACCGCACTCGAGACCGGCCCGCAAGAGTCGGCGCTGCTCCTCGGTGGCGCGATCCTTACCTCGATGGGCGTGCCGCAGGAGGAGGTGGTCTTACTCATCGACGAGGCGCGCAGGTCGATGTACTCGACCCGCCTTCGCGACACTTTTGGCGACGACGAGGCCGCCAATCCATTATTGGCCCTGCTTCGCTCGCCCTTCGAGAGAGCGAACGACAAGGCGGAGGCGGCCGCCATCAAAGCCGACTTGGCGGCGGAGGCGGAGGCGGCGGAGGTGGTGGCAGCAGCAGAGCTCCTATTGGAGCTCGCGCAGATTGAGAAGTCGATCGAGGAGATCGACGCCGTCAACCAGACGATGGGCGGCTGAGGAGTCCAGACGTGCTTAACGGAAAATGGAAACTCGCGGGGGGATGGTCCTCCTTGTGTCTGCCGGCCCTGCCCGCGCCGGATGTCACGCCATACGCGATACGGGTCATACGGTACTCTCGGATGTGGCAGCGGCTGTGATGAAAGTCGGGTTCGAAGTCGGGGACAAATGGTGTACAAAAAGGACTCGGGCGTGTCACAGTGTTCAAAAACCGCGGTTTCAGCCTGCCGCCGGCGCCGCGTGCCGCCGCGCGCTCGCGCGGCTCCGCGCGCCCGCACCCCGCAGTCGGAGTCGCCCGCCCGCGGCCCCAGCCCCCAGCGAGGCGCCAGGAAGGGCCACAGGCACGAGGCAGCGGGCCCAGCCGCCCACACATCTGATTACTGACATCAGGCGCCGCACGTCGTGAAATCGCATGTTCACAGCCAATGGGTCAAGTTCGACCCGGTGGTGTGAACACGTCGAATTCGCACCGGTTATTCGCGGGTGCCGGTGGTGCCGCAAGGCGGACTGGGCGCGTATGTACTCCTGGGGTCGCGGGAAGGACGGTCGCCTGGGCCACGCCGACGGTAGTGCCGACCACTCGGAGCCACGTGCAGTGGAGGCGCTTGCAGGCATACCGCTCGAGCTCGTGGCGCTGGGCAACTGCCACGGCGGCGCCGTGACCTCCACGGGCGAGGTCTACATGTGGGGCGGCGGCGCATTCGGCGAGCTCGGCCTGGGCGACGCCGTCGAAGAGGCGCCGCGGCCACGGCTGCTTGCGGCCCTGCAGGGTCATCGCGTCCTCGACCTCTCATGCGGATTCTACCACACGGCGTGCGTGACCGCAGACGGCTCTGTGTGGACATGGGGCTGGGGTCGCGACGGGCAGCTAGGGCACGGCGAGGCGAGCGCGACGCCCGTGCGCGTGAGAGCGCTCGCGCAGCAGCCGGCCTCGCGCGTAGCGTGCGGCCATCACGCCACATGCGCCCTCGGCCGCGACGGCGACGTGTACGCTTGGGGTAACCTCTCCGACAGCGGCGGCAGCAGCGGCGGCGGGGAGACGTCTCGCACAGGAGTCCATCGAGTGGGGCTGCCAAGTGGCGCCACACGTGCGATCGCCGTTGGTGGCAAGCATGCTCTCGCCACCCTCGCCGACGGCCGTCTATTTGCGTGGGGCTGTGGGCGGCACGGCCAACTCGGATTTGGTGATCGAGCCGATCGCCTGGCGCCGGCACACGTGGTGGCGCTCCGCATGGTGAGTGCCGCGGGCGGCGGTGAGGCGCACTCGGCTGCGCTGGCACTGCTTGCTGAGCCTCTCGGCGCCAGCGGGCTCGTGGCATGTGTGTGGGGTCGCAGCCACTACGGTGGGAGTGGTTCGGGCGGCGGCGGCGAGGCAGTGCACGCATGGCCGCGCGCTCTACACCTGCCCCTGTCGATGGGCAGCGCCCTCGAGCTACGAACCATTGCATGCGGCTTCCATCACGTTGCCTGCCTGACGGCGGATGGGAGGGTTCTCACGTGGGCCGCATCAGCCACCGCCGCCGCTGCCGCCGCCGCCGCCGCCGCCTCGAACGCCGCGGCTGCCGCCGGCCTGACTACGCCGCGCCTCGGAACCGCCGGCGACCCCGACGGCGCTTCACTCCCATCGATCACGAGCCTCGCGCCGCCGCGCGGCATGGCCTTTACTAGCGTCGCGTGTGGTGGCTTCTCGACCGCGGCTTTGGCCGTCGCACTTCAGTCCGTTGGTGTGAGCACGCAGATGCCCATGCCGCTGCCGCCAACGCCGCCAGATACGCTGCCTTCCTACCCGCAGCAGGGGCGCCCACCGACCGCCCCGCCGCCACCGACCGCCCCGCCGCCACCGACCGCCCCGTCGCCACCGGCCGTGCCGCCGCCGCCGCCACCGTCGGCCGCGCCGCCGCCAGTGGCGGCCTGGGCGCAGGCAGCGGGAAGCGGGGCGCAGGCAGCGGGAACGTGGGTGGCGGCGCCGCGGGCGAGGGAGATTGAGGCAGCGGCCGAGGCGACGCGGCGCCGGGAGAGCGAGTTGCTCGAGAGAGCTCTCGAGGATCGATTGCAGGCGGAGGCGGCCTCGCGACGGCGCGCCCAGCAGGCGCTTGCAGTGGAGCAAGCTAAGGCGAATGCGCGCCGAGAGGTGGAGGAGGAGGCGAGGGCGAGGGCGGAAGCGGAAGCGACCAAGGCTGAGGCAGCAAAGGCCGAGGCTCTCGAGGTGAACATGCGTGCGCAGAGGCGATGGGAGGAGGAGCGGCGCAAGTCCCTCGCATCATGCGCACTTGCCAAGCCCACCACCCACCCCATCCACGCCACCGCCGCTGCGGCCTCTGCGGCCGTCGCCATCACGGCCATCGACATCCCACGGCCATCGTCGCCTGCCACGAAGGCGCGTGCCGCTGCCGCCATCACCGCTGCTGCCGCTGCACTCTCTCGCTCTCCGCCGCCGTCGCCAACGAGGCATCACTCAGCCGACGCCGCCAAGGGCGACGGCATTGTGGCCGCCTTGGACGTGGTGTCTGCGTCTCAATTGCTCGGGGACTGCGTGATGGGCTGGAATCCCAGCGCGGCCTCTTCACCCCCGAGGCAAGCGCGAGCGGCGCCGCCAACGCCCCGATCGGCATCATCGGCCGAGGGCGCGCTGGCATCGGCGGCCTTCCCTCGCGTATACGCAGCATGCGGCGAGGCAGCGAGTGGGCTACGCTCGTGGCATTCACACGATGAGGATGTGAAGCAAGCGAGACGGCGGGCGCTCGTCAACGGTGCTCAGGGCACCGGGGGCGAGCCCGAGGCGCACGTTGCGGCGGGCGCTGCGGATAGGGGGGCTGAGGTTGAGAGGGCCGGTGCCTGGGGTGTCGATGCCGGGGAGGACGGGGCGATGGAGGGTGCTCCCGCACCGCCGACAAAGACGACGTCGCCGCCGTCGACGATATCGGTCGACTCCGCCGCCGCCGCTCCGTCCGCCCCGCCCGCCGAGCCGTCCTCCGCCCCGTCCGCGGCAGCGCCTGAGCCGGCGCCGGCGCTGAGTGGCGAGCAGCAGCTGCTGCTGAGCAAGCTGCAACGTGAGCTGCACGGCGCACGCGCTGAGGCGGCAGCGATGCGTCAGAAGCTAAGGATGACAGAAGCGGCCGCCGAACGGGCAGCTCAGCAGGCTCGGCTCGAGGAACGACAACGCGCTGCGAGCGAGCGCAAAGCGACCGAAGGCAATCCGGCGCGTGTGGCGGCCCGCGCGGCCGCAAAGCAGGCGTCCATTCAGTCTGAGATTGAGAAGGCGGGCGCCGCGGCCGCCCAGGCCGGAGCCCTCGCCGCCCGCCGTCTCGCCACCCTTCGCATCGTCGCTATGCGCCATTGCCTTGTCTTGCCATTGCTGCGGATGCCGCGCTGGCGTGCGTTTGAGGCCTGGCGCCGTGCGGCCGCCGTCATGAACGTGCGCGCCAGCCGCGCGCTCGCAAGCGCGGCGGGCGAACGGCCGCCACCGCCCACCGCGCCGCGTGGTCTGCGCCCGCCTACGGCGTCCCTCTCTGGCGTGATGATGACGCCGCGGACACGCGCCGAGAGCCCGGCCGCCCCACCCTCGGCCTCTCACGTGGGTGCCCTCGTGGGTGCGGGCGCCAAAGAGGCGCAGATGCGTCTCGCCAAGGCACAGGCAGAGGAGGCGGTGCGCGCGGCCGAGCGGGCGAGGGATCTGCAGTCGCGAGCGCATGAGAAGCAGCTCGAGCAGCAAGCCAAGGCGCATGCAGTTGTCCTCGGTCAGCTTCGTCACACGCGCGTCCTCCTCCTCCACCGCTCCCTGAGCGCCGCCCTCTGCCAAGCGGCGCTCAAGTGGGCCGTCGCGGCCAAGGCGACCGCCCTCGCGCGCTGGGGCGCCGTCCCCGCCCCCACTCCTACTTACGAAGGGCCGCCGCGCCGCCGCCGACCCGCGCCTGCACCAGCCACCCCACGTGGAGGGGCCGCCGCTGCCAAGGCGCGCCAACAGCACCTCACTTCCTCGCAGCGCGACCAACTCCTCCGCCAGCCCACGCTACAGATGGTGGCAGCGTCGGCACCGCCACCGCCACCAGCAGCGTCCGAGCCGCCGTCGCCGCCGCCGCCACCGCCGCCGCCGCCGCCGCCGCCGCCTCCAGTTCCATCGTGCGTGCACCCCGCGTACATCCACGCCAAGCGGCGCGGTGAGCCGGGTAGCGTGCTGCACATCCACGGTGGCGCGCTTCCGCCTACGATACGTCGAGAAACGCCGGGTGGCGCCGCTCGGCACGCTGTGCGTCCTCGCACGCCGGCCGCCGGCGAACCCGTTGTCCCCGGTCGCTACACTGGCCCCGCCCCTTCAAACATTGCGTGGGCTTCGGGCGAGGCGGCAGTCGAGATGGCGAGAGAGGCGGCGGCGAAGGGGTCGGCGGCGGAGGCGGAGGTGCGCGAGGCGGCCGAGGGCGACGCCACGGCCGACGCCCTCGCTGCGGCTATGGCCGAGGTTGAGCGGGCGTGGGCGGCGCAGGCGGAGCCTCCCCCTCCCTCATGCGCAAAGCTGCAGGCCGAGGAGGCATTGGTGCGCGAGCGACGCCGCGATGAGTCGTTCGCTCGGCTCGCCTCGCCGCGGCTTGCCACCTCCGGTCGATCCAGCCTCACATCCGCCATCCCCTCCCCCCGCGTCACCGCACAGCCCCAAGCCTCGCCACGCGTACCCCCGCCGCCCTCGGGAGCCTCACCCTGCCGGCGTGTCACCTTCACCCCTGTCGGGGCTCCCGCCACACCTAGCCGGTCTGCGTCGGCCGCCGCGGCAGCTGAGGATGAGCTTCGCGCCGCGCAGCACTGTGCAGCCCTCTCTGCCTCCGTCCGCCGCCTCCAATCACCCTCGCGCCGCGTCGTCTCCGCACGCGCCGCGGCCGCCCATCACGGCGCGGCCGTTTCTTTCGCGGCAGACGAAGCGTGCGCGGCGGCTGTGGCCGATGGGGTGCTCAGAAATCCTCGGTTCATGCCTGCCTCAAGCCAGGCTTTCTGCCCCGCTCCGGTCGGCTGGACCTCCCCATCCCGACTCGCCAACCCGTACAAGGCCGAACCCTCTCGCTCGCCTTCCCGCACGACGCCGCTCTCGCCTTCCAATGCGAACGCAAACTTGAACGCGCCAGCGCCGCCGCCACCCGCCCAGTCGCCAGCGCTGCCGCCACCCGCGCCGACGCATGAGCATCCATTCGGGCTGCGGACGCGCGAAGGCACCCTCTCTGCCCGCAGCCCCCTCGGCGCACATACCCTCGGCGCAGACGACAGCGACGATCGCGCCGGCAAGGCCGTGGGAGCGGATGCGGAGCCAAAGTCTCTGGCAGATGCGCTCTCCGCTGGGCTGGCGGCGCTCGAGGCGGGCGCCGACTTCGACTTCGTTGAGCGCGCACTCCGGGAGGAGGAGGTTGCAGCGGCGGCCGCGGAGGCGGCCATGGCCGCCGCCGCTGCGCGGTGGCAGTCGTGAGCGAGTAGGGAAAGAGAGAGATCAGACGACCTACCGACGCTTCATTATGAGTACATACAGGACTGTTCCTGCATCTTGGAGAGAGGTAGAGTTCCGAGCAAGGAGCATGGCTCCCTGAGCTTCGCTTCCGACCCAGTCGGCAGTCCCAGAGGATTCTGCTCAAGCAACAGTGCACACCGGTGTCAAGTTAACAAGTAGAAGTACCAACGGTGTATTAGTACGGTAACTATGGGTATCGATAGAGTCTGCGATCGTGTGATCGTGTGCTCAGGTCTAGCGCTGTGGTGCCTGCCGGATCGACCCTTCAGCATGCCCTTCGGATTTGGGTTTGCACCACATTTCTGACTGACTTTTTTAGGTGTGAACTGCTTCAGATTTCACGTGCTCGCCTTGAGGGAAGAGCAACCGTCGCGGGATGGGTGATGGCCTTGGGCTCACCACCGATGACCTCGCGGCGGAGGCTGCAGAATATGCGGAGGCGAAAGCGGCGGGTGCAGCCACGCAGACCGAGGGAGCCATCCGCAAGACGCACGCGGCCCTGAGCAATGGTAAGAGTAATGGGCGAGCGGCCGGGGAAGGCAAGGAGACGAGCGCTGCCGTAGCGGCTGCATCTGCGGCCGCACTGACCGCCGCCGCTGCTGCAGAGGCAGCGACGTTGGCGGCCGGCCGGGCGGAGGCGCAGAGAGTGGAGGCGGCGGCGGCGGCGGCGGCGGCGGCGGAAGCGGCGTACGATCCTGAGGCGAGCGCGGAGGCGGAGGAGGCACTCTCGGAAGTCGTCTTGGCGAGCGCAGCGTCCAAACAGGCCGCAGCCGAGGCGGCGATGGCCAAAGGGGCGGCCGAGATGGCGGCGGCGAGCGCGGCCGACGCCGCGGCCGCGGCCGAGGCGATCGACGGGCACCCGGTTGCGGAGTCGTCTCCAGCGTCGGAGGCATCGGTGCGGGCGGCCAAGATAGCCACGGAGGCACGCACGGGGGCGACTAACTCTGCCACTGCGGCCGCGGCCGCCGGCTCGGCCGCGGCCGATGCGACGGTGGGCATGGGGGTGGCGGCGGCGGCCGAGGCGGCCGAGGCGGAGTCGGAGGCGGCGGCGGCGGCGGCGGAGGCGGCGGAGGCGGCGGAGGCGGCATGGCGCTCCGCTGACGCGGCTGCCTTTGCGGCCTGCATCGCTTCTCAACGAGCAGCCGCTGCCGAGGCGGCTGCCGAGATGGCCGCGGCGGCCGACGAAGCAGACACGGCGGCCGTTGAAGCGACAAGCTCGCCGGAACCGCCCGCGGCCGCCGCACAGCCATCCCCCAACCGCCCCTCGCCACACCTCGCAAGCCCGTCCGCCGCCCGCCCGCCGCCGCCACCGTACGCACATCCCGAGCAACGTGCCGGCATGACGTGGGCGCAGTCGCATCCGTGGGCCTCCACGAACGGCGTGCCGCCACGACGCTCCACATGCGCCGCCTCCGCCGCCGCCGCCGCCGCCGCCACCGCCGCCTCCCGAACAAAACGCGCCTCCACGGGCGGCAGCGCTGGCGGTGGCGCGGCGGCGAGCACCCTGCCGGTGCTGGACTGGTCGCGGCGCGACTTGACGAGCACCATGCTTGAGGCGGCAGGCGATCTCTCCGCGGCGATGGCTGCCAAGGCACCCGGCACTCTCTGGCTGCATGATAATGAGATTACCTCCGAGGGTGGCGCAATGCTCGGCGCGCTCCTATCTAGCGCTCGTGGGACGACGGCACGCCCCGTGCGTCGCCTCGTCCTCTCCGGCAACATGCTCTCCGACACGGGCGTCGCGAGCCTGCTGCACACCCTCTCCCCAGAAGTGGGCGCGACGCTCGACGCCCTTGGGCTTGCCAACAACGGCCTCGGTGCGCCCTCGGCGGCCGCGCTCGCGAACGCGCTCGGCGAGGGCGGCAAGCTGTCGGGGCTGCTCGAGCTCAAGCTGGGGGGCAACAACCTCGGCGACGGGGGCGGGGTGGCGCTCGCACGTGCGCTGCGCTCGCCCGGCTGCAAGCTTCACACCCTCCATCTCGGCTTCAGTGAGGTGGGCGAGGCAGGCGGCGTGGCGATTGCCGAGGCGATCGGGGGCCTTCAGTCGACGGACGACGCGCCGGCGGCATCGAGCGACGAGGGTGCAGCTTGGCTGCCGCTGCGCTCGTTGCAGCTGCAGAGCAATGAGCTTGGCACGAATGCGGCGGCGGCGCTTGCCCAAGCGCTGCGCTCGCCGCGGTGCGGGCTGACAAGCCTGTGGCTCGGCGGCAACACGCTCGGTGCGTCGGGCGCCGCGGCGGTGGCTGATGCGCTGTGCTGCAGCCGGAGCATGCGCCAATTGCGGCTGGAGAACACGGGGCTCGACGACAGGTCCGCCTCGGGCCTCGCCGCGGCGATTGTGACCCCCGAGTGCCCGATTGCGGAGCTTTGGATGGGCGGCAGTGCGCTCACCGACGCGGGCGCTGCCGTGATCGCGGGCGCGCTCTTTGACCGTTCAGAGGCGGACGAGGCAGCCGCGCTGGCGAGCGGACGGGGCGGCGCGGCGGCGGCGGGGCATCCGCGATCATCGCTGTGCAAGCTGTGGCTCGATCACGGCTCGTTGCTCAGACCATCTGGCGCATCCGCACTCGTGGAGGCTGCGCGCCGCCACGGCGCCCCCCTCGAGCAGCTCTGGCTCGGCGGGCCCGCCATTGGGCCGGAGGATACTGAGGCGCTGCTCAATCTTGCGCAGGGGGGTGGCGCGGCGGAGGGGGCGGAGGCAGCGGGGCAGCCGGCGGTGGAGGCGCAGGCGGAGGGAGGCGCGTCGGAAGCTCCCCACAGCTCGCGACCGCCGCTGCGCCTACTGCTGAACCAGCAAGCTCGGCCGGCCCTCGCACCCGCCGAGGAGGCGACGTCGACAGCGCGGGGCGTCTTGCGCGCCAAATCGGCCTGCGTCGCGGGGGCGGCAGCTGCACCTGCCGCAGAGGCCCCTTCGGAAGAAGCACTCTCACGATCGGCAGAGCCTCAGCCAGAGGTAGCTTGGGAGGCGCCCGCACCGGAGGTGACGGCGCCAGAGATGTGCGAGGAGACCGCGGAACATGCCGCGGAACCAGCGGCGGCGGAGCCGGCGGCATAGCGGTACCGTATAGGGTCTTGGAGAGGGCGACCGTCTTGGTCACGGCACCCTCATGTGTCACCATGTCCCTCACGCTGACGCTCGAGGCTCGACCTCGACATTAAGTACTGAGTACTCACTGACGCCGCGCGTCCGCCGGCGCGCGGGCGAAATTTATGCGCTTTTGCGCTTTCGCATCGTCAACGTACAACGACCCAATACCGAATACGCACGACCCTCGACCCCGGCGACGGCGAGGCGCAGGCCGGGAGGCGGCTGCATTCGCATGACTATTCTTACATGTGATGACCGTGACCGTGGTTTACATGTTCTACCTTGTCCGAAGGGGGGGCGGGTGTCCGAAATAGCAGGACCGAATGTTGACGCAACATTCACAACGGACCGCAACGCCTTTGGTTGCACATAGCCTTCGGCATCACAGCTCTGTGTGAAACTGTTGTGAACCGGAATCTTGCGAGTAAGGAAATTACCGGTGTCTGTGTCTGACTCCCCCCGGGAAACGGTGTCTTTTTACCGGGTACTCACAGTGAAAAGGTCGTGCTGCTTCTCTCGTGCACACCTCTCCCCGCCCCATGCCGCCCAGCTGCACATTCAACGGCACACCGCCGCGGCTGGTCGATGCGCGCAACGAGGTGCACCTTGTGCTACCCCGGGTTCCGATCAGTGATCACGGCGGTGGCGTCGTTTTGGAATTTGACATGGGCGGAAGCGGCAGCAAAAAGCCCCCGCCCAAGCCAGGCGCAGGAAAACAGGACCGACCATGGCGCAAGTCCGCTGCGGCCATCAAGGAGGAGAAGGCCAAGTCGGCGGCCATCCTGGGTGCGGCGGGCGGCGTTAATCAGGGCGCGCTACGAATGGCCATCGCTGCGCAGGAACTGCTCGACAGAGGCTGCTTGACGGACGCTTCGCAGGCCGCCGCTGCGCAGGCCGCGACGACGACCATGCTGCAGGTGGCAACAAACGCACGACCGGCGGCGGAGGTGGATGCGGCTCGCGCTGCGCTGGGCGGCGCCTTCAGGGCCGCAGGTCAGGCTGACGCCCTCGCGCGGCTCGACTCGTCGGACGATGCCGACGGTCGCAACAAGTTGCAGTTGCTGCACGAGGTGATGCCGCGGCTGTGGGTGGGCGGCTGGGCAGCGCTCAATAACGAGTGCGAGGCGCTGCGCTCGCGCAAGGTGACCCACGTGCTCTCGGTGCACTCGGCCGACCAGGGTCGCCGGCTGCCCTCCTTCATCCAGTCCCACCTCTACAAGCGTGTTGATGACACTGAGGAGGCGGCCGAGGTGCTCGCGAGCCACTTTGAGGAGATGACGCAGTTCATCGAGCAGGCCCGCAGTGGGGGTGGCGTGGTCTTCGTGCATTGCGGCGCGGGCATCTCGCGCGCGCCCAGCACCGCCGTCGCCTACCTCGTGTGGAAGTTTCGCATGCGTGCCGTCGACGCCATCGCCCTCGTACGCGCCAAGCGGCACAATGTGCGCCCCAACCCGGGCTTCGTGCGGCAGCTCAAGCTGTGGGAGCACAAGGTGCTCGCGACCACGCCCGTTGAGGCGGGCGCTGTTGCGCAAGGAGCACCGCCAAATGAGTCATGAAGCACGAATCACGCTGCGCGAGGGGGGTTAGAAGGTGGGGGGACTGTCACGTCACGTGTCAAAGAAAACGTGCATGATCCGATGCGTCATGATGGGCCTAAAAATGCCCAGAACCCGGACCCAGCACCTCTGAGGCAGGCGGTATCGCTCTGGCTTGGCCCGAGGCCGGGCAGTCGGTTGTGCCATGCGCCCATGCGTCGCGACCATGGATCTTGGGACCATGGAATGGCTTCTCCGTTGGCACTCGCACGGCGCCGAGCTCGAGGCCATCCGCCGAACGTGCGCGCCGCGTTTCGTGCGTATCTCGACTCCGATCGCAATCCAGAGGGCATCGTGTTGGGGTTGCTGCGCGAGATCGAGTACCGCCTCAAAGCTGCGACCGCACGCTCAGCCGGCACGCAAGCCCCTTCGCCACCAACAATTCGGTCGACGATCCCAACATCTGCCCGTACAATGACGCCGCAAATGTGTACTGGATGAAAACCCGAAAATTTGTGGGCTGGTGTGCCTTGCACCGTGGCTGCTAACACGGACCTGAATGCATGATCCATGATGCTGTGAGGCATAATCCCCCACACACCCCGAGGGCGGATGGCAACTCGCGCGGACGAAGTAGGCCGGAGGCGGAGGTTGGGAATGAGTTTACGTTCACACACTTCTCGTCGTGTTAATTAACGTTCACAGAGGAGAAAGTTGCGAGGAGAGCCTCTCTGCGCGAGCGGTGGGCGCTGTTCCCGACTATGGACGACCTCATCCGTAGCACGGCCACCGCGCCCCGCGCCGCCGTAGCGAAACGCATGATCTCTCACGTGCTCGGCTTAGGCTTCGGCGCGGGGGGTTTCACCAGCGGCGGCGGGCGCGGCGCAACGGCGGGCTCTGGCGCGCCAGCATTCGGCTCACCTCCAGCTGCAGCTATGGCTGGCAAGGGCGGTAGGGGTCGTGGCGCAGGAGTTGCGGCCAGTCGAGGAGGCAAAGCCGCCAAAGGAGCTGGAAAGGGCCGTGGCCGCGGCCGCGGCTCCTGGCCCAGTTGGGATGGTGGCGCAGGCGGCGGCGAGGGCAGGGAGGGCGGCGCCGGCGAGGGCTGGGACGCCGCCGGCAGTGACACCCGGGAAGTCGAGATGGGGGATGGCGGCGGCGATGAGAGCTGGGGCGGCAAGGGTGGAGGCAAGGGCGGCAAGGGCGGCGGCAAAGGCGGAAAGGGCGGCGGCAAAGGCGGCGGCAAGGGCGGAAAGGGCGGCGGCAAGGGCGGCAAGGGGAGTGTGGTGTGCAAGTACTTCCTGCAGGGTCGCTGCAATCAAGGCGAAGCGTGCCAGTTCCTGCACACTGAAGGCGAAGGCGGCGCACCAGTAGACGACGACAGTATGAGCTTCGGCGGAGGAGGAGCGGTCGTCGACATCTCCTGTGGCCCGTTTGGCGGCATGGCGAGCGGACGCGACGCCGCGGCGAGCTCCGGTGCGGTGAGCGCCACGGCGCTGGCAGCTCAGCAGCGCGCCTCGGCCGCCGCCGCGAGCGGTGGCGCTTTGGCGGCCATCGGCGGCGACACGGCGGTCGCCCTGACAGGCGCCGCGAGCGCCGAGGGTGCCGTGCGCTTCGGCCCGGCGCCCCTGACGGCGTCCGCTTCGAGCGCGAAGGTGGGTGTCGTTTCGAGGCTAGGCGGCGGCACGGCGGTCGCCCTGACAGGCGCCGCGAGCGCCGAGGGTGCCGTGCGCTTCGGCCCGGCGCCCCTGACGGCGTCCGCTTCGAGCGCGAGGGTGGGTGTCCATGCAAGGCTAGGCGGCAGTGGCGGCGGCGGCGGTGCGAGCGCCACAGCCCGACCGGCTGCGCTCAAGGCGCCGACGCTCGCAGCCGCCCAAGCAGCCTTCAGCCCGGCGGCGACAGAGGTTGCCGAGGATGGCGAGGAGGAGCGCGAGGGCGAGGACGAGGCGGAGGAGTGGGGCGAGGAGGGCGAGGAAGGCTGGGGCGAGGAAGGCTGGGGCGAGGAGGGGGAGGATGGCGAGGATGGCGAGGAGGGGGAGGAGGGTGAGGAGGAGGGCGGCGAGGAAGGCGAGGAAGGCTGGGGCGAGGAAGGCTGGGGCGAGGAGGGGGAGGATGTCGAGGAGGGCGAGGAGGGGGAGGAGGGCGAGGAGGAGGGCGGCGAGGAGGAGGACGAGGAGGGCGAGGCGGAATTGATGCCCACACTCGCGTCGATGGCCAACGCCTCAGCAGCCCGCGCCGACGCCCCGTCCGCGCTGCGGAGCAGCAAGCACCTCGTCAGAAGCGCCCTCGCCTCGCAGCCCCAGGCCGCCGCTGCCTCCGCCCTTGTCTCGTCGGTGCCGCCCGCCGCAACCGCCCCGGAGCGCGAGCGCGAGTTGCGTTCTATGATGCTCAAGCGCCCTTCGCCGGCGGCCACGCCGGCCGCCCCAACAGCGGCCGCCGAAGAGGATCCCTACGGAGCCGGCTCGAACGGCGGAGCCGACCAGAAGCGAAGGCGCCGCTTCGATCGTGGCGCCACGGGCCCAGCCGCCACCAGCGCGCCGCCAATGTTAGCAGAGGGCGCTGCGGCGCGCGCGCGCGCGTTCACGGAGACGCTCATGCACAACGAGTGGTACTCGCCCCCGCCGTATTCGTGGTCCATGATCGAGTTTGGCCCCTCAACAGACGACGGCGAAAAGGCACGCAACTTTGCCGACGGAGGCGGCTGGGGGCGGTGCGAGGTCATGTGCCCAGAGGCTGAGGTACAAGAGCGGCTCCATGAATCCAAGAACACCAACAAGGACTTCGAAGTTCCCATCGAACCGACCGACGCAGTCGAGCCATGGTTGATCACGATGTTCCACCGCAACGACGCCGCGCGCACGTGGAAGCCCACCGACATTCGATGCATCGGCGCCCTCGCCGCATCTGTCGAGCACCTTTTGACGGTGGTGCTGGAGCGCCCCAGCGCGCCGACGTTCATAAAACGCGCTTCCTTCGTGAGAGACCGGCTGCGCCAGGTGCGCCAAGAGGTGACGATGCAGCTCGACTCCTTCTCACTCGACGCGAAACTGTGCGCCGTCGACCTGCTGGAGGTGTGCACGCGCTTCCACATCATGGTGGAGCATTGCTGCTGCGAACTCGGGCTACGCAACCTGCCAACCGACGAGGCCAAGTTCGACTCGAAGATGAACATGGATATGTACACGCAGGCCATCGGCAACCTGATAGGTCTGTACCAGGACTTGCTCAAGGACTTCGGCGTGGTGTGTGAGAACGAGGACGAGTTCCAAAGCTACTTGATCATATCGGCCGCGGACGGCTTCGAGCGGCTCTCCTTTCTGCCAGCGCGCATGCTCGCCGCACCGCGCATGAAGCGCGTGGCGCGCATCCTGGGTACCATCAAATCGGGCGATTTCAACGGCTTCTTCCGCGAGCTCAAGCAGGCCGACTACCTGACAGCGTGCCTGATGCACAAGCACTTCGACGCAGTGCGCGAACGTGCGCTCAATGCGATCAACCGCGCCTTCCGAATGGGCTCGGAGACGCCGCTGCCGCTCGCCAAGCTCAGGCGCATGCTTTGCCTCGAGGACGAGGCCGAGGACGATGACGAGGCGCGCCGACTGGTCGAGCACTTTGGACTCGTCGTCACCGCCGACGGCGCCTCGGTTCTACTGCGCGCGCCTCAGTACGGCTCGGAGCTCTCAAAACAGTGCGACAGCGAGGGGAACGCCCTCAACCTGCGAGTGTACCAGTCCCACACAATCATTGAGCCCAAGCGTGCAGGCCGGTCGATGGCCGAGCTTCTCATGTCTCCAAACACGCCGGAAGCGCTACGTAAGGCGCTGACGTCGCAGACCGTCCCCCTCGCTGCCTCCGTGTCCACCACCGCCACCGTCGTGCGACCCATCGTCCGCCCCGCCGTTTCCGTGCGCGCCGCTCCTCCTGCCCTGGTCCCCGCCCCCCAGGTATCCAAGACTGTGTTAGCCGCCGCCACTGCCAACACCGAAGCTGCGCTCGGCGTGCCGCCTCATTCCTTTGGCGCCAAACCCTTGACGCGCACTGCCAAGCCGCACACCGCCTCGTCAGTGGCAACCTCCTCCCCGTTCGATGCCCCGAAGCTTCCATCGGCCGCCCCGGCCGCCGCCCCGGCGCCGCTGCCGCCTGCCAGCGCCGTCGCCGCTTCTGCCTCGAGCTCCGACACGGCGGTGGCCACTGGATCAGCCTCGAGCGCGTCTGCCGCCGCCGCTGCCGCTGCCTTCTTCAGTGCGACGCCCTTATTCAATGCACCGGTCGCACCTGGTGCAGCGTCCGCCCTTGGCGCCGCCACCGACGACGACGACGACGGTGCTGTCGGGGGCCGCGGTAAGCGCGGGTGCCGACGCGACGGTGGCAGCGCCGCGCCCGACAGCGCGCGCGATGCGTCACGTCCCTTGCCGATAGGCGCCGCATCAACGAGTTGCTTTATCGCCACCGCAGCCACCACTGCGGCCGCCTCTACTGCCGCCGCATCCATGCCCCCGCCTCCCCTTCCGACGACGTCTGCGAGGACAGCGTGCACTGCGACGGCCTCGACGGCGTCGGGTTGTGGCACCAGCTTCGTGAGCGGCTTCGGCCTCTCCCCAGAGGCGTACAAAGCGGCGTCCGAGGCGGCTGCGGCCGAAGTCGGTGCGGAGGCGCGGCTGGAGGAGCAGCTTCGGCAGCGCTATGAGACCGCGGCGGCCCTCGCGTTGCTCATGACACGTGTGGTTGAGCGCGAGGCGGCGAGCGTGGCGGCTGAGGTGTGTCGCTACCTGGGGCACACGCTCGTACATGGCGCCAAGCCTCACACGAGCGCTCTCGAGCGCCTCGCGGCCGCCCCTACCAACGCCCTCGCCATCCTCCGGCTCTGCTACACCCGCTGGCTGGTCGCCCTCGCAATTGGCCGCGAGCGGCGCATCGCCTTTGCTACCAAGCGCGCGCGCCAGCGGGCCGCCGTGATGGGCACTCTCAACGCGGAAAGGCTACAAGCTCCTTTTAGGGCCCTCAGCCTGGCCTCCGCCTCCGCCTCCGCACCGATGCCCGGGCCGGTTGGCTGGGCGGCGCTGACCGGCATAAGCACGGGCGGCACCAGCGCATCGAGTGGGAATGTCACTGACGTACTCCTCTCCGCCCATCGATTGCGCCAGCCGCCCGATGAGAACAGTCCGCCGATACGCCGGCCGCACGCCGCCGCACGCGACGTCGCACATCCCGCGCCGCTGCAGCTGCTACCGCCACCGTCCGAGACCGCGGCAACGACGGCGAACAATACCGCTCGCTTCCTGTCTCCGGCGCCGACCGCGCCTGCCGTACCGACGGGGCCACCCACCGCCCGATGGACGGACCTCTTCACGCCGCGTGTGCCGCCGCCGCCGCCGGAACCCACGATGCCCGCGACGACGACGGCGGAGGCCCTCGCACAAGACGTGCAGGCCGCGGTGCAGGCTGCGGCTGAGGCCACTGCGAGGCGCTACGTGAGGCAGCAGGCGATCGCGGTGCAGGCGGAGGCGGAGGCGCCCTTGCCGCGCCACGCGAGCCTAGATGCCTTGCGAAGTGCCATCAGCGACGCACGCCGCGAGCAAATCGCCACCGCGCTCGGGCTTGGCGCGTGCGCGCCCAGCAAGGCGTGGCGGCGCACGTCCGACTCTGGTGGCACCGCGCCTGAGGAGCAGCCTTTGCAGCTCGAAGCACCTGCGGAGCATGTGGGGCTCGAGGGTTTGCAGCGCGCGCTTGCAAGCGCGCGGCTCGAGTCCCTCGCAATCGAAGAGCGACTGAGTAGGCTTTGATTTGCTGATCTGTATTTGTCTTCGTGTGCGCTGTCTCTCGTGCGCGAGCGTGCCGCGGCTGTGTGCGGCCCGGCGCCGGTGCGGTGCAGGCCGGCCTGGTGGGAGTCGAGCGACGCGCACGGTCCACGGTGCACGGACGGACGATCGGTCCCGCGGAGAGTTACACGTGTACAGACGTCGTGCACCTGAATTGGAGCATAACTTAATACGCAGCTGTGCACGAAAAGAGCCGTGAGTTACACATACAGTTTAAAATCGGGTGGGGTCTGCAGCTGAGGTGCAGGGGATCGCGGCCGTCGCGGGCCAGGCGCGCGCATGCCGTGCGGTCATGGCACACCGTGGAAAGTGCGCGTCGCTCGTTCAATCCGAGAGCGACGACATGCCACGACCGCATGCATGGCCACAGCTGCTTGTGCTCGCCCCGCCCCGCCACCAGCGTGAGCCCTGTGCAGGAGGCGCGGCTGCGGCACCAGATCACATCGTCACAGCATGCCAACTCCCTCGCCGCGTCTTGCCCCATGCGCGCCCGACGCTGGATGAGGCCCACGCGCGCTCTCTCGCTCGCGCTCGCACGCAGAGGCCGCGGGACGGCGCTCACTTCCACGTTCGGAAGGTGCAGTCCGACGAGCCGGTCACCAGCATCTCGCCAGCTCCGACGAAGACGACGCACTGCACCGCGTCAGAGTGGCCAGCAAGCTGCGTGAGCGACGCTCCACTCTCATCGTAGCAGCGCACGACCGCATCGTCGCACGCGACGGCGATCGACTTGCCCGACGGGTCGAAGGAGGCGGCGGTGCACGGATGGCGGCCCGTTGTGATGCACACGCGCTCCATGACCTTGCGCACGTCCCACACGCGCACGGTGCCATCCGCGTCGGTCGAGCACATTTTGTCGCCCTGCTTGGCGAACGAGACCGAGTTGACCGCGTTCTTGTGGCCGTAGAAGGTCTGCGCGCACAGCCCCGAGCGGCAGTCCCAGAGCGAGACCGTCTTGTCGCCCGAGGCGGTCGCCACGTGGTTCGCATACGGCTGGAAGCACACGCTGTTCACCGAGTCTACGTGGCCACGGAAGGTCTGGCGGCACCGGCCGACGGTCAGGTCCCACAGCTTGGCCGTGTGGTCCATCGAGCAGCTCGCAACGAACTCGGCGCAGTCGGACATGTACGCGACGCCCCACACGGCCTGCGTGTGCTCGACGAGCGTCGCCGCGCACCGCGAGCGCGCGAAATCCCAAATCTTGACCGTGCCGTCCTCAGCGCCCGTGGCGAGCTCGCGCCCGCCAGGGGCAAAGTCGACGCCCGAGAGCCAGCCCTTGTGCCCGTCGCCCGACATGATGAGCTCCCCCGCGTCTAGGGACCACATCTTCCACAGCGCGTCGTCGCCCGCGGTGGCGATGATCGGGCGCGTCGGGTGTACCGCGATGGAGGAGACCGCCGCCGAGTGCGCCGTCACCTGCTTCGCCTGCGCAAAGCGCTGCAGCGCCGGAGCTTCCATCTCGCGCTCGAGAAACGGGTTCTCGCGGGCGTCGGGCGGGAGCTTGGCGCCGCGCGGCTTGGGCTTGGCTGATGCCTTGGCCTCATCACCCGGATCCTCCGCCGGCCGGCCGGCCTCGAGCTGGCGCAGCTGCGCCTCGAGGCCGCCCACCGCCGAGGCGAGTCGATCGCGCTCGAGCTTCATGAGCATCTTCTCCTTCATCGCGGTCTCGTACTTGGCGCGCATCATCTGGAGCATGGGCTCGAAGTTGGCATAGTGGTTCTTGAGCCGCTTCAGATCGACGATCAGCTTGTTCTTCTCCTGCACCACCCGCTTGTGGTGCATCTTGTGGAAGTCGCGCTCCTTGCGAAAGCGGTCCCACGTCGACTTGGCCTTGTTCGCCACCTCCGCCTGGCGCGCCATCTCGGCGGACATGTCGCGCAGCTGGTCGCCGAGCTGCTGGTTGCGCAGGTAGATGTCGGGCACCGTCCCGATGTCCACCGCCGACAGCTTGCCCTCGCCCGAGAGCCGGTACCACTCGCGCTGGAACATGTCGAGTGTCTCTGTCATGCCCATCTTGAGCAGCACGTTGCGGATGAAGTCGTCGAGCACCTCGGGCCGGCGCGTGATGCCGGCGCGCGGCGGCGCGTCCGACGGCGGCGGCGGCGCGCCATCCTTCTTTGTGCGCAGCGTCTGCAGCGCCTGCTCGAGGTCCTCGTCCTCAGGCGCCGTCGCGTCATCGCCATCATCCTCGTTCGCGTCAACGTCGACCTCCTCGTACGCGAAATCGTCGTCATCATCGTCGTCGAGCATCACCTGCTCGAGGTAGTACGCCTCGTCCAATGCCTCACCCATTGTTCCGCAACCGACGAATAGTGTGAAATCGCTGTTAATACTCGCGGCCGCATGTGTGACCAGCTTCCCGAGGGGAAAAACGGGTACTCACGATTCAAGCGCGCATGCGCTGCGTTGCGCGCCGTATCGAAACGGCCGTCTCGAAGCATACTTTTCTTCCTCTGCATCGCTCAGGACGTGATACGCGCTCTTACAAAAGTACGCCGCCATGTTCGCCCCCGGCGTGCGCGTGCTCAAGGACGTCGACGACGACCGGCGGCCGCTCGCCTTCCTGCGCGCGGGCTTCACCGACGCCGCGCTCGAGCAGCAGCTGCGCAAGTCGCTGCCCGAGGCGGAGGACGCGCCGCCTCTACAGCTTCCTCCGGGATGGGAGCAGCGGTTTGATGAGAACAGCAAGAAGATCTTCTTTGTGGATCACAACACGTGCACGACCAAATGGGAAGACCCTCGCACCGCCAAACCCAGGCCGGGGGCGGCCGACGACGCCGACGCCGACGAGGCCGTGTCTGCGGCCGATGAGGCCGATGGCAAAGGGGCGGACGAGGGCGCAGCGGCGGACCTGACAGTGCTCTCGCTCGGTGTGGTGCTTCCCAATCCCGAGGAGCAGCTCGGGCACTGGATGCGCGCCGTCGAGCGCAGCGCGCACGCCGCGCTCAAGCGCGCGACAGACCACCAGCGCTCGGCGGCGGACATCGCGCAGTGCCCGCGCTTCATGCTCGTGCAGATGGTTCACGCGGCGGTGGTGAAGCGCTTAGTCGTGGAGCCGGCGCGACGCCCTGAGGAGGAGCTGAACCGGCTCGTGCGCGCCTTCCTCGAGGAGCAGACCGCGCAGGGCGCGCTGCCCTCGCCGGCGCTGCCGAGAGAGACCATCGCAGCGCTGAAGCAGCATGCCGATGCCGGCCTGAGCACGAGCTACCGCAATTATGGACCTCTCGGGATGCCCAAGATGCACCTGCGCAAGGTGCGCAAGTTGCTCACGATGCTCGTGCCTGGCGAAGGCAGCCGGCTGCCGCCGCACGAGCCGCCCCTCCCCGAGAGCCTTCGCACGCAGCTCTACCAGGTGCTGCTCTCACCTCCCGGCTCGTCCGACCCGTACTGCGCCGCTTTGGCTGCCGCCGCGTCTTTGGCCAGGACCACGCCGCTCGAGATGTGGGGCTGGGCGGCGGACTCGACGATCGCGCTCGCGCTCGCCACCGGCTCCGTCCTCACGCTCCTCCACCTGCCGCGCGCAGTCTACTGCCGCGGCGCGCAGTTCCAAGGCAAGGTCGAGCTCGGCCATCGCCTGTACGCGCTCCAGCGCCGGTGCGCGCCGCAGAGCGACTCCATTCCCATCGGCAGCGCATGGCAGGGCCACGCGTTCTGGGTGACTCAGGCGGGGCTCGAGCCGTGGAGCAGGCCACCCACGGACACGAGTGACACGAGTGACACGATGATCGCCGCCGAGGACGGCGCAGTGCTCTGCCTGATCGGGGTGGCCACCCTCGCGTCGGCCGTTTGGGAGCGCCTCGGTGTGCGCGAGGGATGTGCCCCGTTTGCGGCGGCGGGGCGGAGCCGCGTCCTCACGCACCCCTCGAAGGTCTGCCACGTCGTCGCCTCTCTCATTGAGCTCTCCCTCAACGGCTCCACGGGCGACGGCCTCACGCCGCAGCAAGTGACCGAGGTGCGCCAGCCCCTCGCGCTCGAGCTCAAGCGAGATACACTGCTCTACCTCGTGTCGATCGTAATTGCGCTGCTCACTGGCAACAGGCCGCATCGCGAGGTCGTCGCCGCCGTGTGTGCGCTGCGCGTCCTCACCGTGCATCTGCTCTGCTTTGAGCGCTGCCGCGTCGACGTGGCCGCCATGTTCGGCGCCCCCCTCAGCGACGACGGGAAGCTGCGGGAGAAGTTGCTCGACAGGCTGATGCGCGTGCTCATATGCCCGTACGAACGCGCCGCGCCGGCCCTCGTCGAGCTATGGGGCGCGATGCAGGTCGAGGTCATCTGCTGCCTGGTCGCGGGTATGCGAGCCTTTTTCCCGCGCAAGCATGCGACGAGCGCGCTGCTGCTTGCGGCCCTGAAGCAGCAACGGCGCGCGGCCGAGGCGGGCGCCGTCTCCCCCTTCTACGACGCTTTCGTCGACGCGCTCATGCAGTGGCTCGCGGCGCAGCGGTGCGTGTCCAGCCTGGTGGTTGACGAGAGCGGCGGAGGCGTCATGCCAGCGGCCGACGTGCCCAGCCCAGAGGATCTCAAAGCGAGCATCCCCGAGCAGCTGCGCCCGCAGGCGCTGCCGCTCGCGCAGATCCAGCGCCAGCTGCTCGAGCGCCTGCTCAGCACGACGCATAACGAGTGCAAGACTTATTTGGCGTCGCCTTCCTCCTCCGCCTCCGCCGCTGCCTCGCCCGCGCTGCGGCTGCTCACCGCGATTGCGCAGGAGACGATCGCGCGTGCCTCGCTGTGCGGCGAGAAAGATGACCCCTTCTACGAGTCGCTGCTCCAGCTCGCCGAGGCGCTGCTCACACGCGCGACTGACGTGCTCCGTGACGAGCGCGCGCCTGCGTCGCTCGCCGCTCTCACGCAGCTGCAGCGCACCCTCGCCAATACCTTTGTGGGCGCGCTGCTGCCCTGGCTCGCCGACTCGCTCTCGCTCTTCTCGGCCTTCGTCATCGACTTCTCGCAGCGGCTGCTCCCGTGCGCGCTCGCGTTGCTCTCCGCGGTGCAGCAGCTGCTCACCGTCGATGTGGCCGAGCGGCGCCGGCAGCCCGCCACTGCGGCGCCCCAGCTGGCGGCGCCCGTGACCATCGAGTCGCTGCACCCGTACAAGCCCAACCTGACGCGCGAGCAGCGCGAGGGCAAAAAGGGCGGGCTGCTCGGCATCGGTGCACGCTCAGCCAAGGAGCCCGGCCCGCCGGTGCGCATGCAGGAGAAGCACGAGTGGCCAGGTGCCTCGCAGTTGCTCCTCAAGTTCAATCCCAAATGCTGCACCGACGAGGGCGATTACCTGAGCCTCACTTTCCTCAAAGAGGGGCGCGAGCTGCCGGACAAGGCGGTGCGCATGGGCGGCCGTTGGACTGAATGGCCGCGCACGCTCACGATCCCCGCGGACACGATGCACCTGACGTACCACCACACCGCCGAGGGTCATCACGACTTTGAGCGCACGGACGAGGTGCTCTTCGGCTACTCCTTCACAGTAGTCGCCATCAAGCGATGGTCTGCCGAGCGACAGGACGCACCCGCTCTCTTGCAGCTGCAGACAAGCCTCGTCTACCTTGGCGCCAAGTGCGCCTCGTTGCTCGTGTGCGCTGAACCCGTCACCAACGAGGAGAAGGAGCATCGGCACTGGCTCGCATCGCCCCTGCTCAACCGCGGCCTGCCCCATCAACTGCACCCAGAGCACCCACTCATGCATCCCTTCTTTGGCTTCCAGACGGGTGGCGCGGCGGGCGAAGGGAGTGGGGTGGCGCTGGCGGACGTGAGGTTCCTCGACGACTTGGCGATTTTGGACGGCGGCGAGGCCTCCAAGTTGCATGCATACCTGCTCTTCTCCACAGTCGAGCTCGCCTTGGCGGCGCGCCACGAGCTTACCGTCGAATATGAAAAGGCCGAGCTGCATCTGCTTGCCATCCTGCTCACATACAACGGACTGCTCGCCGAGGCGCGGATGGCGGCCACCCTCGTGTCGGCGCACCCCGACCTTGCTGACCAGGTGTCCAAGATGCTCGACGAGGTGCGTGGCTCGCACCGCGCAGCAGGTGTGCGAGGACCTGGGGGCGGCGCGACCGCCACCAACTCCCTCATCGCCGTGCGCATGGGCATGCCGACGCCACCCCCTGCGCCACCCACCAACTCCCTCATCGCCGTGCGCATGGGCATGCCGACGCCACCCCCTGCGCCACCCACCAACTCCCTCATCGCCGTGCGCATGGGCATGCCGACGCCACCCTCTGCGCCACCCTCGCCGCCGCCCTCGCCACCCTCACGCTCGCGCTTCATCCAACAGCTCGACGCTGAGCCTTCGATGGCGGACAAAGTGTCGGTGCCAGATCTGGCGGCTAGGTCCGGATCTAGATCCGGATCTAGATCGAGTATGCTAGATGAGGCACAGATCGGCGAGATGTTCATGTTGCAGCGGACGTTGATCCCAGGCAAACGAGAGGAGTATCCAGACGAAGCCCACGAAGAGGTCGGTCGGGACGAGCCGCCGCCACCGCCGCCACCGCCGGCCCCGATGCCGCCGCCGCCGCCGCCGCCGCTGGCGCCGGCGCTCCCTGTGCGATCGAGCCCGTGGTCCGAGTCAAGCGGCGAGGCTGCCAAGGTGGATTGGGCCGCACTCCGTCAGCAGTGGACGCGCGCTCGCTCGCTCATGCGTGAAATGTACGAGGCGTCCAAGCGTACCCAGGGGGCGAGTGAGGACGACAACGCGGTCGCAAAAGGATTGCAGCAGCTTATGAAGTTGTTCTTCTCCGTCGCCAATCAAGAGCTGCACGTGCCACGCTCCGAGTCCGACATCGCACAGCCCTACAGCACTGACAACACTGGCAGCGCCCCTCTCGGTGCTGACGTACGCCGCCTCTTTACCTCGCTCTTCAGCGGCGGCAGCGGCGGCGGCGGTGCCAGCAGCGCTGCCAGCGGCGGCGGCGGCGGCGGTGGCGGCGGCGGCGGCGGTGGCGGCGAGGATGGCGAGCGCTTGGGCAGGGTGGAGCAGGAGATGAATGACGTCGTCGAGGCACGCGTGAATCCCTTGATCCTGAAAACGATCATGGTAAGGCAGCAGATACGCGCCTACCAGCGCGCTGCGGGCTACAAAGCACTTCAGGAGCTGCTCCGCGTGTGCGACGGCTCGCCGCGTCTGCAGTGCAAGCTGCTCTCGGACTTTGTCAATGTCCTGCGCCCGCCCGACGCCACCACCGACGACGCCATCGTCAGCCACTACACACGCGACGTGGCGTACGTCGGCCCGCAGGCGAGTGGCCGGCTGCGCGACGCCTTCGCCTCTTTGGTCGAGCAGCTAGTGCAGCTGCTCCCCGGCGAACGAGCACTGCCTAGCGGCGGCATGGGCGGCGGCCCTGGTAGTCCAAGTGCGAATCGGTTCACGCTACCTCTGCCCTCCTTGTGGGCGCTGCGCTGCCTGCTGCACATGGAGCTGCGCGAGGAGGATCTTGCCATGCAGCGAAAGGTGCAGCTGCTCCCCACCCTCAACGAGCTCGTACGCCGGCTGCACGGGAGCGAGGAGGATGGAGGAGCACACGGCTGGTCAGAGTCGGAGGCGGTGAAGGCCGAGGGTTCGGATGCGATGCGCCAGCTGCCACGCACCGTGCAGCTCGTGTATCAGACCGTGGCTACGCGGGTCCTCCTTGCGACGCCCGCGCTCGGCGCTCCACCCAAGGGCGCCATGGCGCGCGGCTCGATGAGGCAGCTCACGCGTGGCAGCAGCTCACGGGAGGTGTTCGCGACGGCGCCTAGCGGTGGCGACGGCAGCAAGAAGGAGATGTCGGCGGTGCTCGAGGATCTGGTCCAGCGTCATCTGCTGGACATCGCGGCCGCCTCGACAGGCTTACGCGAGCTGCTCGAGTACAGCGCGAGCACCGCCCTCGGCGCGGACACAAGCTCGGACGAGTGGCTCTCTCTCGAGCGATGGACCCATGCCTCCCTCGCCCTCGTCTTCCAATTCGCTGTGTGCCGGCAGGGCCTCGCCTCCGTGCTCGCCTCCGATCAGGGGCTACGCATCCTCTTCGGTGCGCTCCACATTGGGTCCCTTCGGATAGCGCGTCTCGTGCTGCGGCTGCTCCCACACGTGCTCGCGCACCGGCCGCTCACCGAGCTGCCGCCCAGCCTCTTTGAAGAGCCGACCGACGCCGATGGCGGCGGCAGCGCCACTGTTGGCAGCAGCCCACCCGCCGGCACGCCGGCGCTGGTCCCTTTTCTGCTCGCGTTGATCGCCGACCAATACATTGAGCAGTCGGCCGAGACGGGTGGCGGTGCGCTTTTCTCCAGCCGCGTGCTCTGGCGCTCGTCAGCAGTGCGCTCCGCGTACGCGTCCGAGGTCGTCGTGCTGCTCCGCCGGCTTGCGACGAGCGGAGCTCTCGCGCCGGAAGAGCTCGGGAAGGCGCTCGCCGCCATGCTCGCCGGGCTGCCGGCAGTCGTCGACTCCCTCCAGGCCGACCCGTCTGCCGACGCGCTGCGCAAGTCCGGCGCCATCGTTGGCGCGATGCATTGCCTGGGGGCACTCTGTGTACTCGGCGGCTCGCTGCCCTCCCTCTTTGTGGGCTGCCGCGTCGCCGTGGAGGCCGACGAGGGCGATGTGTCGGCGGGTTCGCAGGAGGGGATGCTGGTGCGATGGGACGGCGCTGAGGATTCGGCGGCGCTCGTGCTGCTCGACACCCAGATCTCGGAGCTCAGATTGCTCTCAGTCTCGGCACTCCAGTTGCACCCGCTTGACGAGGCGCCGCTGCCGCCGAGCTCATTTTCCCTCTCACCCGCGCTCGTTGGCTATTTCCGCCCCTTTTTCCCCAAGATGGTGGAAGTGCTAGGTGGAAGCCAACGCATCGTCGTCCTCAAGACCGAGCTGCAGTCCGCCTTCCTCTTCGGGCTGCTGCAGACGCGCGCGCTCAAGGCGCTTCAGGAGCTGCTCCGCCACCCTGCCTCGATGCGCGTGGTGCTCGACTCTGGACTTCTACCCGCGATCATGGTGAGCGCGGCCACACCGGTGCCGCTGCTAGGCATCCATCATACCGACAGCCTGCAGGTGCGCCTCACACTTCTCGAGCAGATGCACGTTGAGGCCGCGAGTGCCGCGCGCTTCGCCAAGGCGTACGCGACCGCGGCGCGCTCCTTTCGCTCTCAACGAAACCGGCTGCCTGCAAGCGCTGGGTCCGCAAGCGCTGGGTCCGGGACCCCTCGGTCGCCCCGCCCCTCGACGGGCAGCGCATACTCCGCCTCGCTGCCTTCACAGGCGACGGCGGCTGAGGGGAGCAACCTAGGGCTGCTCAAGCAACGGCTCGACAATCTCGTCTCGATGGGATTCGATCCGATGCTCTGCCAAAAGGCAGTGATGAAGTTTGGCGACGATGTGAACAGCGCGATCACGTGGCTCACCGACGACCAGGCGCAGCAAGAGCAGCGGCGCCAGATGCATCGCTCGCCCTCGTGGGAAAAGGCCGACAACCTCGCGTCCATGATGGGCTTCTCCTCCGCCGTGTGCAAGAAGGCGCTGGAGAAGAACCAGAACGACGTCAATCGCGCCGCGAATTGGCTCCTCGAGCATGGTCCGGCGGCCGAGGAGGAGCTCGACAATGCGCCAGAGGAAGTCACCCTCGTCGCTGCCGCTGACGCGGACGAGGCTGAGGAAGAAGACGATGACCGAGGCGAGGCAGCGCCGCGTCGTCCCAACGTCGTGCTGCGCACCGTCTCCTTCCGCCCCGGGGGACTGTCCCGCGTCCCGACGATGCAGGGCCGACGCGGCAGCGTCAACGTTGACAGCGTCAACGTTGAACTCCTGACCTCGGGGCCTGACGAGACGGACGCGAGCCAAGCCGAGGGGCAGGACGAGTTCCAGTCGGCCGCGCTGTCGCCACCGCCGCCGCTGCCGGGCGAGACGATGCTCGATGCGGCGAGTCGCGAGGGTGGCGCGCCGCTCTCTCGTCGCCTCTCGCGCGCCAACGCGGCTGACGAACCGATGCCGCCTCTGCGCCCAGAGGAGGTGCTCGTGGGGCGGCTGCTCCGTCCAACGCCCCTCGCCGCGAATCGGAACGCTGTGGTCGCCTCGATGTTCGAGGGTCTGGAGATGGTGCGCCTCATCGCGCGCGCCGCGGAGACCGACGGGCTCGAGCTGCGCGATCGTCACCTGCGCCACTGCCAGCGTGCCGAGGCGAGCCTGGCCGCCATCTTCCCCGAATTGAGGCAGCTAGGCGCCAATTCCTCTGGACTGAACGCCGTCTCGGGCGCGGCGCACACCGCGCTCGCCATCATGCTGCTGCGTCAGGCGCTCGTGTACTTGCTCGCAGACATGGGCACGCTGCAGCAGTCGCACGCGGACCGGGCGTCCGCTTTTAAACTCGATCAGCTGGGGCAACCTCGCGACCTGCTAGACCTCCTCAAGCTCGCGTATCACTCTTCAGGTGGCTCGGCCGCAGGCGGTGGCGTGGGCGGCGCGGCGCTCGGCGCACCCGTCGGCCGCGGCGGCAACTCGTCGCCCTTCGCCAAGCTGTGGGGTCTGATGGAGAGCCTCGTGAGGCCCGACAACGAGGCGGTGCAGCTGCCGGCCGTCTTGCAAGCGCTGCCACGGCTGCTGCGCGACGACGCACTCAAGCACCTGCGGCGCGAGCTCTCCGCAACGGCCACGACCCAATCGCCGCACCCGCTGAGCGAGAAGCAAACCAAGCTGCGCTCGGTGGCGAAGCTGCAGGTGGCGGGCGCCTCCCAGATGATGCTGCACCTGGACGCGCGCTCCAACCTGCCCGGCAGCGCGTGCCTGCGCTTCTGTTCCGACGAGGCAGGAAAAGAGATCGTGGCGCAGTGGCAGGGCACTGCGACCGGCTGGTCCAATCGCCTTGTGCACGGCGACACGCTGTGGGTGCACTTGGAGGGCGAGGTGCCTCTCAAGGAGCTGCGCAAGAAGCCGTGGGGCTTCTCGGTGCGCGTGAGTGCCGCGGGCTGGATGCCTCCCGATGTCGAGTCCGGCGCGCTCGATGCGCCCCTCGCCATCGGCTGGCCGTTGCTTGAGCTGCTCAGCGCGCACCGGCCGACGGAGCTGCTCACGAAGGACACGTACCGCGCGCTCACGCGCTGCGTGCACCGCGCTGAGGACGACGGTCCCTACCGCGCGCTCGCCGCCTCCCTGCTGCTCCGGCTGCTCAAGCTGCCCAGCACGGCGCTCTCGCTCGAGATGCGCGAGCACGACCCGCGCGAGCTCTGGCCGCTCGAGCCGTTGCTTAGCCTCTCATCGGTTGTGGAGCAGCACAACCGACCCGACGGCGGCACGGTCGACCGAATCTCGGGCTTGCTCGCGCCGCACGTGCAGCTGTGTGCGGAGCTCGTGGCGCAGGCTCACCTACGCGCGTCCAAGGAGCGCGCGCCGCCGCGCCGCCCATCGTGGGTCGAGGCGATCCTCGAGCTCAGCGCGGCGGCTCTATACTTTGGGCACGTGGCTAAGTCGGCTGGAGGCGGGGAGGGTGCGCTCCCCGTGCCGGCGCTGCCCGAGCGTTGGGTGGACCGGGTGTCCGAAAAGATGGGGGCCTCGCCGATCCAAGTGGCCGAGTGCCTGGCCGTCCCGTGGCCCGTGGAGAAGTACGCCGCCCTTATCAAGTACGCATACAATGTGGCGGCAATAAAGGTGCCCGTGCCCGAGCCGGGGAGGGCGAAGGAGAGGGCGAAGCCGTCCGAGCTGCCGCCGGCTGAGCTGCCCGCCTTGCGGGAGGGCGGCGGTGGCCGGATCGAGGGGACGAGCGTTGGCGAGCTGCGCTGTCGTCACGCGCTGCTCCAGACGTTCAACACGGCGCTTATGAACCAGATGGCTCTCGTGTGGACAGGGTATGCCGACCGGCCGCACACTCTCGGCGCCGAGCTGTGCGGCCTGCGAGAGCTCATCTTCCCCGACGTGAAGCACAAGCTTTGGTGCGCCGCCCTCGACGCGACCGCCCCAATCCAAGAGCCTAAGTACTTCAAGGAGCACCCGCCGCCGATTGCGGTCATCAACCGGCACCGGGCGGGCAAGGAGCGCTCCGACCGACGCGCACGCATGCGCCATTCGATCTTCGCGCAGCTGCACGCGCAGCTCCAGTTCGTCCCATCCTCCGCCCTCCAGCGACGCGATCGCTCGTTCAAGGTCAAGTTCTCGGGGGAGGCGGCGGATGATTACGGCGGCCCGTACCGCGAAGTCTTGACGTCGCTCTGCGGCGAGCTCCAGACGCCTGCGACGCTCCCGATGCTGCTGCTCTCGCCCAACGGCCAGCACTCGCTCGGCTCCAATCGTGACAAGTACATCATGGACCCCGCGGCCACCACGGCCGAGCTCCTCAAGTGGTTCGAGTTCTTGGGTGCGCTGTGTGCGATGGCGCTCCTGCAGCAGGATACCGTGCTCTCGCTCAACCTATGCTCGGTCGTGTGGAAGCAGCTTGTGCAGTCCGCGCCCGACCACACCGACCTAGCCGGGTACGACGAGATGGCGTGCCAGTCCTTGCTCAAGATGGCAGACTGCGAGGCCGAGGGCATCGATGAGGGCCTATTCGGAGACCTGTTCTTCGAAACGTTCACAACGCAACTCTCGAATGGCGCCACGGTCGAGGTCTGCGAGGGCGGTGCCAACCTCGACGTCACCTTCGCCAACCGGCGGCGCTTCTGTGACCTCGTCATGCGCGCGCGTCTGCACGAGGGGCACGCTCAGGCTCATGCTATGCTGCGCGGGCTCAATGCGCTTCTCCCCGCGCGCCTTCTGCCGCTGTTCACGCACACCGAGCTCGAGTTGATGACGTGCGGCGCGCCCGACATCGACATCGGCATCCTGAGGAAGCACACGCGCTACGGTGTCTCGGTCGATCCGGCCAAGGATGAGCACATTGCGCTGCTCTGGCGCGTGCTCGAGGCCTTCTCGGCCGACCAGCGCTCCAAATTCCTGACCTTCATTTGGTCGCGCAATCGGCTGCCGCAGACCGACGAGGAGTGGGGCGACCAATGCATGAAGGTCCACACGCTCGAGACGAGCACGCCTGACCATCACTTCCCCGTCTCGCACACGTGCTTCTTCTCCGTAGAGTGGCCGCGCTACACCTCATTCAAGGTCGCCAAGGAGAAACTCCTCTACGCGATCGTCAACTGTACCGACATGGACATGGATGCGACCGCCGAGGGGCGCGCCAACGCCGCAATGTCTTTCGAAGATCCCGAGTGAACGACGGGGGCAGCCACGGGCCGTCCGAGACTACAAAGCGCGCGTGTGCATCTGGCGAACTGGCGTGGATCACGTTTCCCCCGACGGCGATCGCCTGCGCTACAGCGACGAGCCGCTTGCGATACGACAGCGGCGGCGCGCTTGTGCACGGCTTCATATCCTCTCACGCGCGCGGCTCTCGGCCTCGCTGTCTGGCTTCGCTGTACCCTTAGCGTGCTTGGTGAGATAAGTAAAAACTCCTGAGCTATGTTCACACATCACACAGTTCAGCCGTCCGACGGCTCCTGGGGCTGCCCCATGCGCTCGTCGCACGTGCGCTTGGACTCGGCGGCGTCGCAGCCGCAGCACGTCCATTGGCCGTGGACACTGCCCGGCCATGTGCTCCACCCCATTGCTGCACAGCTGCCGCACTTGCGCCGAAAGGGCACAAACGGTCCGAGGCCACGATGCAAGACCAAATCCCGAAACTTGCGCTGGTTTTTCTCCTTCTTGAGGCCATGCAACACAATCGATCTGTTGCTGAATGCGCCGTGGACGGTCGCTGGCCACGGGTGGTGCTGCACCATAAAGGGCGTGTTGACGAGTGTAACGCTCTCATTATGCCGCTCGCTCAGCTGCGACACCCACATTCCAAGGATGCTGTCGCCCACGGGCCAGCACCCAAAGTTGGACTTGCGCGGCCCACCAGGCCGGTTGAGCGCCGTCTGCACGCGCTCAGTGCGGTGCAACTTGTCCAGATAACGACGCGGCAGCGGATCGACGACGAGGAGCTTTGCGAGCCGGCTGGACACGGCAAAGAGAGGTCCGTTGACCACGGGCCATGGCGCGGTCGTCGAGTCGAGCCCGCCACGGCTGATCGTCGCAAGCGCCGCGGGGCTCAGGCGCGCGCAAGGCTCGCTGGTGACGGCGGGGCCACCTCGCCCTCGTGAACGGCGCCGTGGCGGCGCACTCGTGGCCGCATGCGTTTGATGGTTGCGGCTTTGATCTCCGTGCCCCCATGGTGCGGGGGCCACACTCGCCACCGCCATGGACGCCGCTCTCGATGCCTGGCAATTGTCCATGCGCCGTCGAGTCTTCACTGCGCCACCGTCGGCGTACCCCCAACCACCCCACTCTTCGTGCGTGACCATCGTCACGTTGTCATAAGCCCCATACCACATGACGAGTCCCCACATGAGGAGCCGTGTACTTGAGTGGGTTGTCACGAGCGAGCGCAGGTCAGCTTCCATGTGCGCGAGCTGGACATAGGCATCGTCGTCTGCGATTGCAAAGAAGCGTGCCGTGGGGAAGGCCGTGAGGCAGTACTCGTACCACAGCAGCGGTTTCAGCGCGCACCGGAAGCGCGACTCATTCATCGAGAGCCAGGCCATGTCGCCGTGTCGCCGCTCTTCATCCCGGATCGCTTCGGGCTGGACTGGTGGCCTCGCCAAGATGAAGCGAACCTGGATGCTGCTCGTTGCGCTGGCGAAGAGCTGCAGGCTTTCGCGCGCGTGCGCCCGGCGGGATGCATACTGCTCCGCATTGGCCTGGCCCGACGAGCCAACGGAGCTCATGATGCCGAGTGCAGCGAACGGGTCCATCTGAAACTCCGCGAAAGCGCCGTACCAGGCGTTCGCAGACATACTCGGATAGCTCACCGCACTGCGTTCTTGGAGAGGGGATGTCCTCACACACGGTTGACTTTGGAGGAAAACAAGTTTCGTGCGAGATTCCGCGACGAAGCCGCGGCAGCACGCACACAGAGTCGGTCGCCTTCGGCGACACCGTACCTGTAGCGATGATGGCGATGCTCGCGCATCAGAGCCTCGCCGCAGAGCTCCCCGCAATCGACCCGCAGTTCTGCCGCGACGGCATCTGCTTTCCGGCCGTGTGCCAAGCAGACAAGGCCTCGAGCGAGGACACGGACCGCGTTGACCACGTGCTCAACCAGCCGCCTGGCTACGACTACATTGGATTCTGCAACCTTAACGACGACGACATCGCGGAATTCCTGGTTCGTGGCAACCGGAGCGATGGCGATGAGTGTGGCAGTGGCTCCTTCACCACCTGCCCGCCCGCGCCGCCCCATACGCCCATCCCCGAGCAGCTGCCCGGGTGCGCTGACCACCCGGAGGAGCGAGATGGCGATCTGCAGCTGCTCGCGCTGTGGACGATCATCGTTGTGTACATGTTCTACGGGCTGGCGCACGTGTGCGAGGACTTCCTCGTGCCCGCGCTCAACATCTTTTGCGAGCGGAAGGGCGTGCCCGAGGATGTGGCGGGCGCGACGATCATGGCGGCGGGGTGTAACGCGCCAGAGCTCTTCGCGTCGATCATAGGCGTCTTTGTGCAGCACTCGACCGTGGGCGCGGGAACCGTCGTGGGTTCGGCACCCTTCAACATCCTTTGCATCTGTGGCGCCGCCGCGATCGCCGTCTCTGGCCACCTTGTGGTCGATGGCTGGCTGATGGTTCGCGAGATCGTCTCGTTGCTGACTGTGCTTGGCCTTTTCGCGTGGGTCATGTCGGACGCGATCGTGCTCTGGTGGGAGGCGCTGGTGCTCGTGGGCGCGTACGTGGTCTACGTGTTCGTGTGCATCTACTATGAGTCCATCTTAGGATCGTGCCTGCGCCGCTCGAAGGCCCGTGGCATTGAACCGCCGATGTTGAAGAAGCCGACGGAACTGCCATCGATGGGTGCGGGCGGCGGCAATGCGAGGGAGGCGATGTCTGCGGGGCTGCTCGCGGGCTATACGCCCGAGCCACTCGGGAATGAGCCGTTGCCGCAGCCCGCGGACTTGAGCATGAACCCCTCGGCCGCCAGCAGCGCGCCTACGGTCTTGCCCCTGATCAGTGGGAGCCGGAGCATGGAAATGCTTGGGCCGAGCTTTCTCGGCACGAGCACGCGCCTCGAGAGCTTCGAGAGCCATCTGATCGACAGCCTCGAGAGCCATCTCTTCGAGGCAGGGCATCAGCCATTCGACGTGACCCTCCCTGTTGGTGGGCGGAGCTATGGGCTCAGCATAGCGGAGCACACACACTCCGGCGTGCACTCGAGCCTTCAGGAGAGCCGACGGGAGGCGGCGAGGGGCACTGAGTTGAGCGCATCTGCCGCCGGGCAGCCTGAGCTGGGCTCCTTTAGCGCCCTCGTTGCCGCGTGCCGCGAGCGGGTAGACCGTTACGCGCGAACGCAGGGCGAGGTGCTGGCTGCCATCGGGCCCGCAGGCGAGCGGATACCCGTACGGATGGCGGGCGTCCTGTTCAAGCGGAGTCGCTTCTACTCGCGCGTGCGTATGAGCACGAAGAAGTGGCAGCGCCGATTCTTCGTGCTGCACACGGACACGCGCGTCTTCCCGCTGCGCTACCATCGCATCGTCGCGAACGGTCCGCTTGATGGCACGGTGGAGTGGAAGACCTCCGTCGCAATCCCACTGCACAAAGTGCACAATGTGGTGCGCTTCTCATCGGTAGAGCTGCACCTCGTGACCCCGAAGCAGAAGTACAAGCTGCGCTGTGGCGCCGACGTCGATCCGGAGACGATTCAGCAGTGGTTCGATCATCTCATCGTGAGCATCGATGAGCTGCGCGCGCAGCCGCCGCCATCGGCCGGCCGCCCTCGGGCTGCCTCGACCGATTTTGCACCAGGCTATCTGGAAGGAGGATCGTCGAATAGCATGGGCGACCGCGACACGTGGGGTGAGCCCGCCGAGGACGACGACGAAGAGCACGACGAGCTCTGGTACGCGTTGCCTGAGGGCAAGCTCGCCAAGGCGATCTTCATTTTGATCGTGCCTCTGAAGGCGGTCTTCCATTTCACCATTCCGGACCCGGCGCGTCGAGCCGATTGGTACATGGTCTCCCTCGTGCTCGCGGTCGTGTGGCTCGCGATCCTTGCGTACACGATGAACCTTGCGCTCGAGAAGATAGGGTGCGCGCTTGGCGTCTCCGAGACGGTGATGGGGCTCACGCTTGGCGCAGCAGGCACCTCGTTCCCCAATCTGTACGCCTCAGTACTCACCGCGCGTGCGGGCCAGGCAGGCATGTCACTCTGCCAAGCCTTTGGCTCCAACACCTTCAACATTTGCATCTGCCTTGGGCTCGTATGGCTCGTACAGACGACGCTCGGCACGTGCCAGCTCGGGCGTGGAGGACACATTCTCACGCCCAACGCCTTCGGCGGCGCGTGTACCGGATGCTACATGCCGATGGGTCTGGGCCCAATGTGCCCGTACCGCGACGGCTCCGAGCCCGTGCGCGAGGCGGGCTCGCTCGTGGGCGCTGTGTACGTCACTATCCTCTCGATCATCCTCTTCATGGCGACACCGCTCGTGTGCAGAGGCAAAATCTCGGTCCCCGCAGCCGCCCTCTACTTTGTGGTCTACATCGTGTACGTCGTCTACGAGGTGCTTGCCACCTACAAGTTCATCCCGCCTCTCTGCCTCGGCTCCGCGTGTATCTGAGCCGGGGGGGGTGACGGGTGCACGCCACTGTGCAAATCGACCGCCCGGGTGGGGGAAGGAGGTGACCTGGAGGTGCGAGTGTACCGAACTACTTAGAGTGTGGAGTATGAGGACGCGCCTGGGGGACCTCTCGGAGACGGGAGTGGTACCCCCCGGCCCCGCCTCGCTGAGCGTGTACTCGACTGTCGTTTCCGTTTCAGCTAATATTGTACAGAAACCACTTCCCAAAGTCGCTCACCGGACGCGCTCGCACGCTCATATTCGGGATCGTGCCTCTCACAGGTGTACGCGTGACCTCACCGGAAGAGGCGTGTGCTCAGAGGCGTCTGCGGCGTCCGCTCGAGAGTTGAGGGCATACCCCACCGAAGAGGTGAGAGATTCGAGGCCATGGGCTGCGGTGAGGCCATGCGGTAGCCGGCGAGGCCCGAGGTGAGGCTCGTCGCCACGCCCGTCGAGCGGCTGAGCAGCCCCATCAGCTCCGCGCGTGTGTGCGCCAGCTCCGAATCGATCTGCGCCTGCAGCTCGTCTGCATGGACCACCGGGCGGGGCGCGGCAAGAGGCGGCGGCGGTGGCGGCGGCGGTGGCTGCGGCGGTGGCTGCTGTGGCTGCGGTGGCGGCAGCTTGTTGCTGCTGCTGCTCCTGCTGCTGCTGCTGCTGCTGATGCTGCTGATGCTGCGGCTGCTTTCCGTCAGAGCCTGTGGTGGTGCGAGCGCGAGCGCGGCCGTTCGAGCGAGCTTGTGCTCGAGCATTTCCAATCGCTCCGCCTGCTGCTGAACCATGGTGTTGCTCACGTCCAGCTTCTCGCGCAGCGATTTGACCTCATCGATGAGGATGCGCCGCGACGCCCAGAGCCCCTGGACTGATCGGCGCGTGTGCCACAGCTCCTCGTCGCATGCGCGCAGCTCGGATGCGAGCGTGGAGGTCAGCGCATCGCGCTGCGCGCCAGCGGTGGCCACGTTGCTGCGGTAGCGCCGGCCCATCTCCTCGCCAGCGAGCCGCTGCCGCCGCCAATTCTCGTCGGCCACGTCGATCGGCGTCGGCCAGAAGCCGACCGCTGGTCTGCGCGGCGAGTGCGTTGAGCTTGTTGCTGGTCGGCGCGCCGCCGAGTGCATGGATGTCATGTATAGGAACACAAAGCCCTTCTTTCTTTCCAGGTATTTTGCAGAAAAAAAAGGGGGCGCGGGTGCGGGCACGGACGCGGGCACGGGTATCTATGCAGCGGCCGTGGAGCGCTGGCCGCGACCGCTTGGAGAGCCGCAGCAAGCTCGTGTGCGTCGTCGCGCTCAGCGTGTTGGCGGGGCGCAACCAGGGCACGAGTTGGGCAGCGAATCGGGCTTCTCGAGGAGCAGTTCAAGCTCATTCTCAAGCAACGATGCTGATGGCTGAACCTCGATGCTGCTGAACGCGCAGGGCCAGCTGCTCCTGAGCGCAGCGGCCCTACTTCCGCGAGAAAACCGTCTACGCCATTGGGCCTGAGCGCTGGAGCTTCGCTCGTATTCAAAGCCAATTTGGCACGAGCGCCTCCTGCAAGACGTTCTTCCGCTTGACGCTCCACGACATGAAGCGGCTCCTCCGAGCGCTGCGGTTCCCGAAGGTGATGAGGACGCATTCCCGTCGACCACATCACGCCGCCTCGCCCCCGCCCCCGCCCCCGCCGCCCCC
>Ga0210241_100056_pt1 | contig 74419 bp, 86 predicted proteins | sample ChrtobMetP5a_8mM_FD_155488 | JGI IMG/M metagenome (GOLD analysis project Ga0210241, IMG submission 155488) | Chrysochromulina tobin associated microbial communities from unialgal haptophyte culture, Seattle, Washington, United States - P5a_8mM | ecosystem: Host-associated > Algae > Haptophytes >...
GGCGACAATGTGAACTTTGAAGTTGAACTGATCACCCCGATCGCGATGAGCCAAGGCCTGCGCTTTGCCATCCGTGAAGGCGGCCGCACCGTCGGTGCAGGCGTCGTCGCGAAAATCTTGGATTGATCCCAGTCCGCTAGACGAACAATCAAGCCGCCCTGGGAAACCATGGGCGGCTTTTTTGTGCCCGCTTTTGCCTAGGTGACATTCTCTCCACGCTTGATAACGTGAGGGTCACTTGGGGGCATTATGCTGAAATCACTGGCAACGCGCGTGCTGATCGCCTTAGCACTGGGCTTGGGCATTGGTGCGCTTATCCATGCGCAAAGTAATCCGGATTGGGATGCAGCGGCACGGCTCGTCGAAGCCGTCGGTAGCTTGTGGCTCAACGCCCTGCGCATGACCGTAGTGCCTATGATTTTCGCGCTAATCGTGGTCGGGATCGCAACCGTTCTCGACACCGCATCAACAGGCCGTTTAGCCGCCAAAGCCTCATTGTTTTTCGCCGCCATGCTGGTTTTGGCTTGCACTTACGTTACCCTTGCTACGCCCGCACTTTTTTCGCTCTGGCCCGTAGACAGGGAAGCCGCACAAGCCCTTGTTAGCCGGGCAGGGGCGACGGCATCGGCTCTGCCCGAGGCACCAAGCCTCATTGAGTGGATCAAGGCTCTGGTCCCAACAAACCCAATTCAAGCCGCTGCCGAAGACGCCATCCTGCCTTTGATCATCTTTGCGGTATTTTTCGGCTTCGCCGCCACAAAGCTACCGAGTGCGCCGCGTGAGCAAGTCGTTGGCTTTTTCCGCGCAATCGGCGACATCATGATCACGATTGTGCGCTGGGTGTTGGTGGCTGCTCCGCTCGGTGTGTTCGGCCTCTCCCTCGGCGTCGGCTTAAACGCGGGCGTCGGGGCCGTTGGCGTATTGGCGCACTATGTTGTCGCTGTATCGTGTATCATCTTTGCAGCAGTCTTTTTGGTTTATCTCGTGGTTTTAGCCCTGCGCAGCCGTCTCTTGGTTCGCTTTGCCCACGCTGTTCTGCCGGTGCAAGTTCTGGCGCTTAGCACGCAATCGTCCTTGGCGTGCCTCCCCGCGATGATCGAACGTTCGCGTGATGATCTGAACTTGAGTGAGCGCACCACGGGCCTTGTCCTGCCACTAGCTGTGGCGCTGTTCCGATTTACCAGCCCTATTGGGAACCTCGCGGTCGCCTTCTTTCTGGCCCATGTCTATGGCGTGGAGCCAACGGCTTACCAAATCATCGGGGCGATGTTTGTGGCGTTTGCGGTGAGCATCGGGTCGGTGGGTTTGCCCGGTCAAGTGTCATTTTTTGCCTCGGTCGGCCCTATCGCTCTCACCCTCGGCTTACCCCTCGAGCTGCTGCCAATTCTCCTGGCCGTAGAGGTTATCCCAGACATGTTCCGCACCATTGGCAACGTCACCGCAGACGTCGCAGCCGTTACCGTGCTGGACGAGTCCGAAAAGCCTTCCGTAGCGGGTTAAGCGCTTAACCTGCAAAACAAGAAATCAGACGCTACGACCCCATGGCCCGGTAATCGCCAAGGTGATGCCCGGCACCTGAATGTTCACAAACATCGTGCTGCCATCGGGGGAAAAGCAAACCCCGGTCAACTCGCTTTTGCCTTCATAGGCATTGCGCGCAAACGTCGAAACCGCACCATTTGGCGCCACAAACCGCAAGTAATTATCTTCCGGGCCGTCCTCGCAAATGAAGATGTCCCCGCGCGGTGAAAAAGTGATGTTGTCACAACGCTGCATGCGGCTTTCATCATTGGGCTCTGAAAACAGTTCCAGCAGGCCCGGCGATTTAACTTCGTCGGGCGTTCCTTCAAAGCGGCTCGGCTTATAGCGCCAAATCTGACCGTTCTGCGCTTTACCCCCGCTCGTCGCAGTAAAGTAAACTTCACCTTTGCCGAACCACATGCCCTCACCGCGCGCAAACACGGCTGCGCCGTCTTTCCGACCACGGAAGCGCAAGTCCTTGTCTGGGCTTTCAGGCGCTGCGAGATCAACCCAAGCTGTTTTCAATCGTTTGCGCGGTGCAAAAGAAACCGGGCTCGTATCCCAGTTTCGAGTGTCGACTCCCGGCTGACCAAGAACTACCAGTGCTTGCAAGCGCCCACCCTTGGCCAACTCGCCCTGTGCGGCAGGCAAAAAGCGATAAAACAGACCGTCAGCATCGTCTTCGGTTAGGTAAACAATGCCCGTGCGCGGATCGATAGCGACTGCCTCATGCTCAAAGCGCCCCAATCCGGTCAAAGCGATGGGATCGACTAGTTTGCCGTCAGGCTCAGCTGGAACATCAAACACATAACCATGGTCGCGCTCTGTGCCGATTTCGGCGCCTGTAACGTCAGTCTCTTCGCAGGTAATCCACGAACCCCATGGTGTTGGCCCGCCCGCGCAGTTAACGATGGTTCCGGCCAAGCTCAAATAGCTTTTCTCGACTTGCTGGGTGCGAACATTGTAAACCAATGTTGTTGTGCCGCCCGGCATCGCGCCGCCATCAATCACGTCATAGGTTTTGTCGCGCGTGATCGCGCTTGCTGGCTTTCCAGCATGAAACGGTGAACCCGGCTGTTCTGGTGCCAGTTCATGATTGCGGATGAGGGAGAGCCGGTCTCTGCCAAGCGATGCGACGCGAAACGTCGCCATTCCATCCGGGCGTCCCGGCGTCAAATGCCCGTCGCTCATGAGGTCGCCTGTGCGCGACAAGACCGCGTAGCGGTAGCCGCGCGGCAAATCCATGATGCCGTTTGGGTCAGGAACCAGCGCGCCAAACCGTGAATTGGGCAGCGCATAGGACTGCGCGCTCGCCTCACATGCTCCCAAGGCCGCGAACGCAGCACTAACAACACCGGCTTGAGCCAAAAAATCCCGACGCGATGACGACATGGTTCCACCCTTTTGTTGATGCTTGTCCATACCCCGCGGACGCGACATCTTTGTGTCACAGATTAAACAGGTCACACAGAAGTGACGTTGGTGCCGTAGTAACCCCCAAAGGACCTCATCGAACGGATCGCCATTCCTGACTGAGGTGGTCCTTTGCCGTCTACCTCTTTCGAAACACCAGCGCGTCGGAACCCCAAATATCCCTGTCAGAACTGCCGGGATGCCCTTGCTTCAATTGTCCGCCCCTGCTATCTCGCCCAATTCAAACAAACCAATCGCGCGTCGGCAGGTGCATCAGCCTCCCGGCGCGCTGTTGATTTGTGTTTAGGTGTGTAGCTCAGTTGGTAGAGCATCGGTCTCCAAAACCGAGGGCCGTGGGTTCGAGTCCCTCCGCACCTGCCAGTTTAAGGGCCTGAAAGGGCTTTGTTTTTGTGGCGACGCATCCTGTGTGGCGCTGAAGGTAACGGGTTGATGGCAAACGCGGCTCCGGCGCGGAAAAAAGGTGGCATGCTTCAGTTCGCACGCGAAGTGCGCTCCGAAGCCCGCAAGATTACGTGGACCTCGCGCCGCGAAACAATCATCGCGACCATTATGGTGTTCATCATGGTTGTGTTCGCCGCGATCTTTTTCTTTGTGGTCGATTTGATCCTGCGTCAGGGCATTGGCTTCCTGCTTAACCTCGGCGGGAGCCCGCAATGACCGCGAAATGGTATATCGTTCACGCCTACTCAAACTTTGAGAAGAAAGTCGCTGAACAGATCCGTGAACAGGCTGAAATGAAGGGGCTGTCGCAGCACCTTGTTGAGGTGCTGGTTCCGTCTGAGGAAGTCGTTGAAACTGTTCGTGGTCGTAAACGCACGTCCGAGCGCCGCTTCTTTCCCGGCTATGTGCTGGTGAAGATGGAAATGAACGACGCGACCTATCACCTTGTAAAGGACACCCCGAAGGTGACGGGCTTCCTTGGTGCCGAAGGCGGCAAGAAGCCAACTCCGGTCACTGAAAAAGAAGTCCAGCGCATCCTCGGTGTCGTCGAAGAAAGCGCCGCCGCGCCTCGTCCGGCAGTGGTTTACGAAATTGGCGAAAAGGTAAAGGTCATCGACGGCCCATTCCAGAGCTTCGAAGGCTCTGTCGAGGAGGTCGACGAAGCCAAGGGCCGCGTCAAAGTGTCGGTGTCAATTTTTGGCCGCGCTACGCCGGTCGATCTCGAATTCAATCAGGTTCAAAGGCTCTAGAGCTGGCGGCTTGAGTGATCATTCCGGGCCGGATGGGCCGTCCCGGGCATGTGTGGAAGGTTTCTGGCTGAAGTCCACGCCAGGCCGAACCACAAACCCCTTCGTCACGCGTTCTGCGCGTGGCGTCATAAGGAGAGGGTATTATGGCTAAGAAGATTCTGGGGCAGATTAAGCTCCAGGTTCCAGCTGCCGAAGCAAAACCATCGCCACCAATCGGTCCGGCTTTGGGTCAGCGCGGCTTGAACATCATGGAATTCTGCAAGGGCTTCAATGCCCGCACGCAGGAAATGGAAAAGGGTACACCGCTTCCTGTGGTGATTACCTATTACCAAGACAAAAGCTTCTCTTTCGAGATCAAGACCCCGCCAGCTTCACACTTCCTGAAGAAGGCCGCTGGCATCCCAAAAGGTTCGCTGAAACCGGGCCGGGATAATGCAGGCAAGGTCACGATGGCTCAGTGCCGTGAGATCGCCGAAAAGAAAATGAATGATTTGAATGCCAGAGACCTCGACTCAGCCACGAAAATCATCGTGGGTTCGGCTTTGTCTATCGGCCTAGAAGTGGTGGGCTGAACCGATGGCACACACAGGAAAACGTTTGAAGGCCGCCCGCGCCACGGTTGATGTAACCAAGGCACTGCCGCTGGAAGAAGCTGTCGCGCTGGTGAAGTCCAACGCAAAAGCAAAGTTCGACGAATCCATCGAAGTCGCTGTCGCGCTCGGTGTTGATCCGAAATACGCCGACCAAATGGTCCGCGGCGTCTGCAATTTGCCAAACGGTACCGGTCGCTCGGTGCGCGTTGCGGTGTTTGCGCGGGGTGCTAAGGCTGATGAAGCTCGCGCGGCTGGCGCTGAAGTCGTCGGCGCGGAGGACCTCCTCGAGGAAGTCACAGGCGGCCGTATGGACTTTGACCGCGTGATCGCAACGCCAGACATGATGGCCCTCGTTGGTCGCCTCGGTAAGGTGCTCGGCCCGCGCGGCCTGATGCCAAACCCGAAGGTCGGCACTGTCACGATGGACGTCACCAAGGCTGTCAACGACTCCAAGGGTGGCGCTGTTGAGTTTCGCGTTGAGAAAGCCGGGATCGTGCATGCAGGCGTTGGCAAGGCGAGCTTCGGCGACGCTGCGCTGGCCGAAAACATCCGCGCTTTGGTCGATGCGCTCGTGAAGGCCAAGCCAACCGGTGCCAAGGGCACTTATGTAAAACGTATCGCAATGAGCTCCACAATGGGCCCGGGTGTCCGCGTTGACGTCCCGAGCGCAATGGCTTCGGCCTAAGCTCATTTTACCAGTTTCAACGGGTCGAAAGGCTCGTTGGGAGGATGACCGGCCTCGGGAAACCAAGGCCGGTCAACCTGTCCGAGATCACAGGTGTAGCGGCTGAGGTCGCCACTTAATCCCGCGAGGGGCCAGTGTGAGACGGGTCGCAAACCTGAAACCTCCCTTCCAGGGGAGACGAGGGCGAGCCCCGGGGCAGGCTAAGCGCGCTGCTCGCTAAAGGGCCCGGCAGGGTCACGAAGCGGTCCGCGCGTGTCTCGGGGCGATCGGATGGTCCGATCGTCCTTGTTGAGGAGACCGCAATGGAACGTGCCCAAAAGGCCGAATGGGTCGAGGAGCTGAAAGGCCTCTTTACCGAATCCGGCGTGGTGGTTTTTGCCACCTACGCAGGACTGACCGTTGCGGAGATGACGGCCCTGCGGGTCCGCCTGGCTGCTGCCGGTGCTGGCTTACAGGTTGTGAAGAACCGTCTCGCGAAGCTGGCTCTTGAAGGTCACCCCGGCGCTGCCGCAGGTGAAATGCTCAAGGGTCCGGTCGTCGTGGCGCACTCTGTGGATGTGATTGCGGCTACCAAAGTAGCAGCAGCATTCGCCAAAGAGAATGACAAGTTCAAACTCATTGGCGGCTTCATGGGTGCAACGGTGCTGAACGAAGAGGGTGTCAAAGCTCTCGCCACGCTACCGTCTCTGGACGAACTACGCGGCAAGATTATCGGCGTTATTCAGGCACCAGCCTCGAAAATCGCTTCGATCCTGCAAGCGCCAGGCGCCCAAGTCGCTCGCGTGCTTCAGGCCTATGCCGACAAGGCAGCCGCCTGAGCCCCGCCGCTCTCCGCACTATCCCTGGAAACATTAGGAACCAAATATCATGTCGAAACTCGAAAAACTCGTTGAAGAACTGTCGACCCTGACCGTTCTTGAAGCTGCCGATCTCTCCAAGATGCTTGAAGAGAAGTGGGGCGTTTCTGCGGCTGCTCCTGTTGCTGTTGCTGCCGCTGGCGGCGCTGCTGCACCAGCTGCTGCTGTTGAAGAGCAGACAGAATTCACTGTCATGCTGACCGCTGCTGGCGACAAGAAAATTGAAGTCATCAAGGAAGTGCGCGCCATCACCGCGCTCGGCCTGAAAGAAGCAAAAGACCTCGTCGAAGCTGCGCCTAAAGCCGTTAAGGAAGGCGTGAGCAAAGACGAAGCCAACAAGATCAAGGAACAGCTTGAGAAAGCTGGCGCCAAGGTCGAACTGAAGTAATCCGGCCCGCCGCTTCCGCGCTCAAATTTTTGAGGTGCGGAAGCGGCGACTCGTGTTTTCTTATACGGCTGCCCGCACCTGTGCGGCCGTTTGTGTGTTTGGGGGAGTATTCCCCTAGCGGGTGCAACCGAGAGCCGGGGTTCCCACCGGTTCGAGACAAGGATTGATCGTCAATGGCGCAGTCGTTCACTGGCAAGAAGCGCATTCGCAAATCGTTCGGCCGTATCCCTGAAGCGGTCACGATGCCGAACCTCATTGAGGTCCAAAAGAGCTCATATGAGCAGTTCCTGCTCAAGGACACTCCCGCTGCGCAACGCGGCGACGAGGGCATCCAAGCGGTGTTCAAGTCTGTATTTCCGATCAAAGATTTTTCTGATCGTGCGGTTCTTGAATACGTAGGCTATGAGTTCGAGCCACCGAAATTTGACGTTGAAGAATGTCAGCAACGCGACCTTACCTATGCAGCCCCTCTGAAAGTGAAGCTCCGGCTGATCACGTTTGAGGCGGACGAGGATACGGGCGCGAAATCCGTAAAAGATATTAAAGAACAAGACGTTTATATGGGGGATATCCCCCTGATGACCGATAAGGGCACCTTCGTCGTCAACGGTACTGAGCGCGTGATCGTCTCACAAATGCACCGTTCGCCGGGTGTGTTCTTCGACCACGATAAGGGCAAGACCCATGCGTCGGGGAAGCTCCTATTCGCAGCGCGTGTGATCCCATACCGCGGTTCATGGCTCGACCTCGAGTTTGACGCCAAAGACGTGATGTATGTCCGGATCGACCGTAAGCGTAAGCTGCCTGCTACCACGCTGCTGTATGGCTTGGGCATGAGTGGCGAGGAAATTCTGAACACCTTCTACGGCACGGTGCCATACCAAAAGGCCACGAATGGCTGGACGGTTCCGTATCAGCCAGAGCGTTGGCGCGCTCAAAAGCCCGCGCGCGACCTTATTGATGCCGCCACCGGCCAAGTCGTCGCGCCTGCGGGCCGCAAGATCTCCGCACGCGCTGCAAACAAGTTTGCCGAAGACGGCTTGACCCACCTTCTGGTGCCAAGTGAAGACCTTGTTGGTCGTTACTCCGCTTGGGACGTCGTCAATCCGGAAACCGGTGAGATTTTCGTGGAAGCCGGCGACGAATTCACGCCAGAATCTATGGCGTTGCTGGTTGAGCAAGGCGTTTCTGAGATTGAAGCGCTCGACATCGACCATGTGACGGTGGGTCCGCACATGCGCACGACGCTGGCCGTCGACAAAAACGACAGCCGCGACATGGCGTTGACCGACATTTATCGCGTCATGCGCCCCGGTGAGCCGCCAACCGCTGAAACTGCGGAAGCGATGTTCAAATCGCTCTTCTTCGATCCCGACCGCTACGATCTTTCCGCCGTTGGTCGCGTCAAGATGAACATGCGTCTTGGCCTTGAAACCGAAGACGATCAGCGTGTTCTCCGCAAGGATGACATCATCGCCGTTGTTCGCACCTTGCTCGATTTGCGCGATGGCCGTGGCGAAATCGACGATATCGACAATCTCGGCAACCGCCGGGTGCGCTCGGTCGGCGAATTGATGGAAAACCAATACCGCGTCGGCCTTCTCCGGATGGAGCGCGCGATCAAGGAACGTATGTCATCGGTCGATATCGACACTGTGATGCCGCACGATTTGATCAACGCAAAGCCAGCCGCAGCCGCCGTGCGCGAATTCTTTGGTTCGTCGCAGCTGTCGCAGTTTATGGACCAAACCAACCCGCTGTCCGAAATCACCCACAAGCGCCGCCTCTCGGCTCTTGGACCGGGCGGTCTCACGCGTGAGCGCGCTGGCTTTGAAGTCCGGGACGTGCACCCAACCCACTATGGCCGGATTTGCCCAATTGAGACGCCGGAAGGCCCGAATATCGGCCTGATCAACTCGCTGGCGACCCACGCCCGCATCAACAAATATGGCTTCATCGAGAGCCCATACCGCAAGGTGTTGAACGGCAAGCTGCAAGAGGAAATTACTTACCTCTCTGCCATGGAAGAGCCCCGCCACTCCATCGCGCAAGCAAATGCAGACGTGAATTTGTCGGGCGAATTGACGTCAGACTTCGTGATTGCGCGCGTTAATGGCGATGCCACCACGGTTCAGCGCAGCGAGATTGACTATATCGACGTTTCGCCGAAACAGGTTGTGTCGGTTGCTGCGGCCCTCATTCCATTCCTTGAGAATGACGACGCAAACCGCGCTCTGATGGGCTCGAACATGCAACGCCAAGCCGTGCCTTTGGTGCGCGCTGAAGCGCCACTGGTCGGAACCGGTATGGAAGGCGTTGTGGCTCGGGATTCGGGTGCCGCCATCGTTGCCCGCCGCACCGGTATCGTCGAGCAGATCGACGGCACGCGTATCGTTATCCGCGCCACCGAAGAGACCGATGCGTCGAAGCCGGGCGTTGATATCTATCGCTTGATGAAGTTCCAGCGCTCCAACCAGAACACCTGCATCAACCAGCGTCCGCTGGTGCGTGTCGGCAACAAGATCCAAGCGGGCGACATCATCGCTGATGGCCCGTCAACGGAGCTTGGCGAATTGGCGCTCGGCCGTAACGTGCTCGTCGCGTTCATGCCGTGGAATGGCTACAACTTCGAAGACTCTATCTTGATCTCCGAGCGTATCGTGCGCGACGACGTCTTCACCTCGATCCACATCGAAGAGTTTGAAGTCGCCGCCCGCGATACCAAGCTCGGCCCTGAAGAAATCACCCGCGACATTCCAAACGTCGGTGAAGAAGCGCTCCGCAACCTCGACGAAGCCGGGATCGTGGCGATTGGGGCTGAAGTGCAGCCGGGCGACATCATGGTGGGCAAGGTAACGCCGAAGGGCGAAACCCCGATGACGCCGGAAGAAAAGCTGTTGCGCGCGATCTTCGGTGAAAAAGCATCGGACGTTCGTGACACCTCGCTGCGCGTGCCACCCGGCGTTGCTGGAACCATCGTCGAAGTGCGCGTGTTCAACCGTCATGGCGTCGATAAAGATCAACGCGCTCAACAGATTGAGCGTGAAGAAATCGAACGCCTCGCTAAGGACCGCGACGACGAGTTGGCCATCTTGGAGCGTAACGTCTTTGGCCGCCTGAAAGAGCTCTTGCTCGGCAAGGAAGCTATCGCTGGCCCGCGCGGCTTCAAGCGCGGCGAAGTGACCGAAGAAGCGCTGTCAGAATTGTCGCGCGGCCAATGGTTCCAAATTGCGGTGGAAGACCCCTCCGCGATGACCGAACTGGAAGCGGTTCAAGCCCAATTCACCGAAAGCAAGCGTCGCCTCGACGCCCGCTTCGAGGATAAGGTTGAAAAGCTCCGTCGTGGTGATGAATTGCCTCCGGGCGTCATGAAAGTCGTCAAAGTATTCGTCGCGGTGAAGCGCAAGCTGCAACCGGGCGACAAGATGGCTGGCCGTCACGGAAACAAGGGCGTTATCTCGCGGATTACACCGATTGAGGACATGCCATTCTTGGAAGACGGTACCCATGTGGACGTCGTTCTGAACCCGCTGGGCGTGCCATCGCGGATGAACGTCGGTCAGATCCTCGAAACGCACCTTGGTTGGGCGTGCGCGGGTATGGGCAAGAAGATTGGCTCAGCCTTGGAAGCCTTTGAGCGGGCAGGGGATAAGGCTGGCTTCGTCCACCTCCTGCACGACATCTATGGCGACCATGAGGACATCCCTGAAAGCGACGAGGACCTAAAGGAACTCGGACGCAACCTGTTGCCGGGCGTGCCTATCGCCACACCGGTATTCGATGGCGCGCGTGAAAAAGATATTCACGAAATGCTTGAGAAGGCAGGCTTGGATCGTTCGGGTCAGTCCACCGTCTATGACGGGCGTACAGGCGAGAAATTCAGCCGTCCGGTTACGGTCGGTTATATCTACATGCTCAAGCTGCACCATCTGGTCGATGATAAAATCCACGCCCGTTCAATCGGTCCGTACTCGCTTGTCACCCAGCAACCGCTTGGTGGTAAAGCTCAGTTCGGTGGTCAGCGCTTCGGCGAAATGGAGGTCTGGGCGCTTGAAGCGTACGGCGCCGCCTACACGCTGCAAGAAATGCTCACCGTCAAATCCGATGACGTGGCAGGGCGTACAAAGGTCTATGAATCCATCGTCCGTGGCGATGACCAATTCGAGGCCGGTATCCCTGAATCGTTTAACGTGCTCGTGAAGGAAATGCGTTCACTGGGTCTCAATGTCGAATTGACCGAGAACCGCCGCGGCTCCTGATCAAACTAACTCCTCTCCGCCCGAAGGCGGTGGGCCTCAAAGCCTGCCGCCGGAAGGTCCCTCCCTCCTGTGGAGATCGGTTCCATGAACCAAGACGTGATGAACATCTTCGGCCCAGTCGCGGTCGCTCCTTCTTTCGACTCGATCCGCATTGCGATCGCCAGCCCAGAGCAAATCCGCTCGTGGTCGTTTGGCGAAGTGAAGAAGCCTGAAACGATCAATTACCGGACCTTTAAGCCGGAGCGCGACGGCTTGTTCTGCGCCCGCATCTTTGGCCCGATCAAGGATTATGAGTGCCTGTGCGGCAAGTATAAGCGCATCAAATACAAAGGTATCGTCTGCGAGAAGTGCGGCGTGGAAGTCACCCTCGCGCGCGTCCGTCGTGAGCGTATGGGCCACATCGAGCTTGCAGCCCCGGTTGCCCACATCTGGTTCTTGAAGTCACTGCCATCGCGCATCTCGCTGATGCTCGATATGGCCCTGAAAGACGTTGAACGCGTTCTGTATTTCGAGCGTTACATCGTCATGGAGCCAGGCCTCACCCCGATGAAGGATCGTGACCTTCTGACGGAAGAAGAACTGATCGAAGCCCAAGAAAACTATGGCGAAGACAGCTTCACCGCCGGCATCGGAGCGGAAGCCATCCGCACCATGCTTGAAGGCATGAACCTTGAAGAAACGGCAGAAAACCTCCGCCAAGAAATCAAGGAATGCACGACCGAGCTGAAGCCAAAGAAACTCGCGAAGCGCTTGAAACTGATCGAAAGCTTTATGCGCTCGGGCAACCGCCCAGAGTGGATGATCCTTACCGTCGTTCCTGTGATCCCGCCCGAGCTTCGCCCGCTGGTGCCGCTCGACGGCGGCCGCTTTGCAACCTCGGACCTTAACGATCTCTACCGCCGCGTCATCAACCGGAACAACCGTTTGAAGCGCCTGATGGAATTGCGCGCGCCAGACATCATCATCCGCAACGAAAAGCGGATGCTGCAAGAGTCCGTTGACGCCTTGTTCGACAATGGTCGCCGTGGTCGCGTCATCACCGGCACGAATAAGCGCCCCTTGAAGTCCCTCGCCGACATGCTGAAGGGCAAACAAGGCCGCTTCCGCCAGAACCTGCTCGGCAAGCGCGTCGACTATTCAGGCCGTTCGGTCATCGTGGTCGGGCCAGAGCTCAAGCTGCATGAGTGCGGCCTGCCTAAGAAGATGGCGCTCGAGCTCTTCAAGCCCTTCATCTACCAAAAGCTGGACCTCAAGGGCCTTTCCGGCACCGTGAAGCAGTCTAAGAAATTGGTGGAAAAGGAACGTCCGGAAGTGTGGGATATCCTCGACGAGGTTATTCGCGAACACCCGGTCATGCTGAACCGCGCACCGACCTTGCACCGTTTAGGCATCCAAGCGTTCGAGCCAAAGCTGATTGAAGGCAAGGCAATTCAGCTTCACCCGCTGGTCTGCGCCGCTTTCAACGCGGACTTCGACGGCGACCAAATGGCGGTGCACGTGCCGTTGAGCCTTGAAGCGCAACTCGAAGCGCGCGTCTTGATGATGTCGACCAACAACATCTTGTCGCCTGCGAACGGTCGCCCGATTATCGTGCCGTCACAGGATATTGTGCTAGGCCTTTACTATCTCTCCATCGCGAAAGACGGCGAGCCGGGCGAGAACAAAGCCTTTGCCGATATGGGTGAAATCGAAGCCGCGCTCGCCGACGGCGTCGTAACTCTGCACTCAAAAGTCCGTGCACGTTACTCGACCGTCGACGAAACCGGTGCGCCAAAAACCTCGGTGATCGAAACCACGCCGGGTCGCATGATGCTGGCTGAGATCCTGCCGAAACACCCAAAAATCAGCCACACTGTCTTGAACGTGTTGTTGACCAAAAAAGAAATCGGCAATTTGATCGACGTGGTCTATCGCCATTGCGGCCAGAAGGCGACGGTGATCTTTGCTGACCGGATGATGGCCCTCGGCTTCCGCGAAGCCTGCAAGGCCGGCATTTCGTTCGGCATGAACGACATGGTGGTTCCCGCCTCCAAAGTCGGCATGGTGGCCGATACCCGTCAGCTGGTTTCCGAATATGAGCAGCAATACGCTGACGGCCTGATCACCAAGGGCGAGAAGTATAACAAGGTCGTTGATGCGTGGTCGAAATGTACGGACCGCGTGGCCGATGCCATGATGGAAGAAGTTTCCAAGCCAGCTGTAAACAAGGAAACTGGCCGTCAGGGCGAGCTAAACTCGGTTTACATGATGGCGCACTCCGGTGCGCGTGGCTCGAAGAACCAGATGAAGCAATTGGCCGGTATGCGCGGCCTAATGGCCAAGCCAGACGGCTCTATCATCGAGACGCCAATCATCTCGAACTTCAAGGAAGGCCTTACCGTTCTTGAATACTTCAACTCGACCCACGGCGCTCGTAAGGGCCTCGCGGACACGGCATTGAAGACCGCAAACTCTGGCTACCTAACCCGCCGTCTGGTGGATGTGGCGCAAGATTGCATTATCAATGAAGATGATTGCGGCACGTCAAACGGCATCGACATCAAGGCAGTCACCGAAGGTGCTGACGTCATCGTATCACTTGGTGATCGCGTTCTAGGCCGCACCATCGCAGCCGATATTCACGATCCATTGTCTGGCGAGTTGATCTTCCCAGCGAACACCTATCTTGATGAAGATAAGTGCCAAGTCATTGAAGATGCTGCGGTTCAGAACGTCAAAGTGCGTTCGGTCCTCACCTGCGAAACCCGCAATGGCGTTTGCGCCGCGTGCTACGGTCGCGACTTGGCCCGTGGAACACGGGTCAATATGGGCGAAGCGGTCGGTGTTATTGCGGCTCAATCCATTGGAGAGCCGGGTACGCAGCTCACCATGCGCACCTTCCACATCGGCGGAGCGGCTCAGGTGGCAGATCAGACCTTCCTTGAAGCCGGTCTCGACGGTCTCGTTAAATTCTTCAACCGCAACACGGTGAAGATGAAAGACGGCACCCTCGTCGTTATGAGCCGCAACATGACCGTTGCGGTGCTCGATGGCGAAGGCAAAGAGCGTCAGTCACTGCGTCTACCTTATGGTTCGCGCGTTCGTGTTGAAGAAAACACCAAGGTCGAGCGTGGCCAGCGCCTCGCCGACTGGGACCCGTTCGCCTCGCCAATCATCACCGAAGTCGGTGGTAAGGTGCGGTTGGAAGACTTGGTTGAAGGCATGTCGACCCGCGACGAGCTCGACGAAGCCACCGGCATCTCGAATAAAGTGGTTATCGATTGGCGTACGTCAGCGCGCGCGTCAGAGCTGAAGCCATCGGTCGCGATCCTCGACGAGGATGGCAATCCGGTGAAACTCGCTAATGGTACCGAAGCCCGCTATCCGCTCTCCATCGGGGCCATTCTTTCGGTCAATGATGGCGACGAGGCAGGCCCCGGCGACACGCTCGCGCGTGTGCCAACGGGCGGTGCAAAAACCCGCGACATCACGGGCGGTCTACCGCGCGTGGCCGAATTGTTCGAAGCGCGTCGTCCGAAGGAACATGCCGTCATCGCCGAAGTCGATGGCCGCGTTGAGTTCGGCAAGGACTATAAGAACAAGCGCCGCATCAAGATCGTTCCTGATGAAGATACCGGTCTGGAGCCAGCCGAATATCTGATCCCGAAAGGCAAGCACATCTCGGTTCAAGATGGCGACCGGATCAAGAAGGGCGAGTATCTGCTGGACGGTAACCCCGCCCCGCAAGACATCTTGGCTATCTCCGGCGTAGAAGCGTTGGCGGATTACCTTGTCGACGAAGTGCAGAAGGTTTACCGCCTGCAAGGCGTGGGCATCAACGACAAACACATCGAGGTGATCGTTCGCCAGATGCTGCAAAAGGTTGAAGTCACCGACGCTGGCGCTACCGAGTTCATCAAGGGCGATGCCATTGATGAAGTAGATCTCGAGGACGAAAACGCCCGGATGCGCGATCTGGGTCTTGAAGAAGCCAAAGGCGCCTCCGTGCTCCTCGGCATCACCAAGGCTTCGTTGCAAACCCGCTCGTTCATGTCAGCGGCTTCGTTCCAAGAAACAACCCGCGTACTGACCGAGGCGGCAATTGCCGGCAAGTCAGACCCGCTGGAAGGCTTGAAAGAGAACGTGATCGTTGGCCGTTTGATCCCGGTAGGAACCGGTGGCCAGCTGCGGCGCTATCAGAAGATCGCAGGCGAACGCGACGCGCGCGCCGTTGCCGATCGTCACGAAACCGAAGAAGCCCTGCCGCTGGAAATCACCCAGTCGGAAGAAATGGCATAAGCTAAATCGGCCTATGAGCCAAAAAATTGCCCGCCCTGACATCAGTCAGGGCGGGCTTTTTTGTTCAGAAGGTCTTGGCGTCAAGCGAGGTAAGTTACGCCTCAGGCTACTCTGTAGAAGCCCACGTCTTTCCGGACTTGCGGTCATAGAAAAGCGAAACCGTGCTGATCTCGCAAAGGTCAAAGCTGGTCCAGATAGCTTCTTCGCCATCTGAATAGACAACTTTGAGGTCGAAATCGCAGATTTTTGGCTGACCGCGGAAGCTGATCGTCATCGTGCCGTCATCCGGCAGTATGTCAGCGCCCAGCACATCTTCTTCCCAGTCGGCTGTTTGCGCCGATGAAACAAAGACCTGCGCAATATCATAGCCGGTTTGGTTGTTGATCGCGAAATCCTGCAGTGCTTGGGCCGACGCCAAGCTTGGGGCAAACCCCAACGCAAACGCTGCAAGAATGTGTTTCAGTTTCATACTGCCCCCCTCAAAAATAGCCTGCAACACCGCAAGGCAGAGCGCACCTCGGTCGTAGTATAGAATAGTGATGTATGGAAGCCGATGAACCTTGCCTGAATGTGTCTGTCGCCATCGAATTGGAACCGCGGAAAGCAAACGCGCCAGACTTGCAAAAACAGATGTCTGCTCCCTGCGCAGCGGCACACTAAATCAGCCTTTAGCGGCTTGACCTCGAGGCGACTCCCCCGTAGAAGCGCCCCTCGTTCCGGGATCGGCCGTACCTTTGGGTAAACGCGCTCCCCCCCAGAGCACCGATTTTTGTTCCGCCTGCGGGCCTTTGGAAGTGTTTTCCACAGGCATGTAGGCCTTTTTCGCGGGCGCGCCCCTTGCTAGGTGCGCGTTTCCGCTTGGCGAGAGACCTGATGCCAACGATCAATCAATTGATCCGGAAGCCACGGAACCCAAAGACCTACCGGAACAAGGTTCCGGCGTTGAAGGGCTGCCCGCAGCGCCGTGGTGTGTGCACAAGGGTGTACACGACGACCCCGAAGAAGCCGAACTCGGCGCTTCGTAAAGTGGCCAAGGTCCGTTTGACCTCCGGCGCTGAAGCGCTGTGCTATATCCCTGGTGAAGGCCATAACCTTCAGGAACACTCTGTGGTTCTGATCCGTGGCGGCCGCGTCAAGGATTTGCCGGGCGTGCGCTACCACATTCTCCGCGGCGTTCTGGATACCCAGGGCGTCAAAAACCGCAAGCAACGCCGTTCGCTCTACGGCGCGAAGCGTCCGAAATAGGGATCGCGAAACATGTCACGTCGCCGCCGCGCCGATAAACGCGTAGTTCTCGCAGACCCGAAATTCGGGGACCTCGATGTCACGAAGTTGATGAACTACGTGATGTACGAAGGCAAAAAGTCCGTCGCTGAAACCATCATCTATGGTGCGTTTGAATTGGCTGAGAAGCGCGCAAAACGCGATGCGCTCGTCATTTTCCACGACGCTCTGGACAATGTCGCCCCAGGTATTGAAGTCCGCTCGCGCCGCGTTGGTGGTGCGACGTATCAGGTTCCTGTTGAAGTTCGCGCGGATCGTCGCAAGGCCTTGGCCCTTCGCTGGTTGGTTTCCTCAGCGCGGAAGCGCAACGAGAACACCATGGAAGAGCGCCTCGCGGGCGAAATCCTCGATGCTGCAAACAACCGTGGCACGGCCGTCAAGAAGCGTGAAGACACGCACAAGATGGCCGAAGCAAACCGCGCTTTCTCTCACTACCGTTGGTAAAAGAGTTAAATTAGATGCCCCGCCTCCACGCGATCAAAGACTACCGTAACTTCGGGATTATGGCCCATATCGACGCGGGTAAAACCACGACGACTGAGCGTATCCTGTACTATAGCGGCAAGTCACACAAAATCGGCGAAGTTCACGATGGTGCTGCCACCATGGATTGGATGGAGCAGGAGCAAGAGCGCGGCATCACGATTACCTCCGCTGCAACGACCTGCTTCTGGAACGATCACCGCCTGAACATCATCGACACCCCCGGCCACGTCGACTTCACGATTGAAGTTGAGCGTTCGTTGCGCGTGCTCGACGGTGCTGTCTGTGTTCTCGACGGTAACGCTGGCGTTGAGCCGCAAACTGAAACCGTTTGGCGTCAAGCCGACCGTTACGACGTTCCTCGGATCGTGTTCGTCAATAAAATGGACAAGCTCGGCGCGGACTTCTTTAACTGCGTAGACATGATCATCAGCCGTGTTGCCGGTAAGCCAGTGTGCTTGCAGCTTCCAATCGGCTCGGAAAGCAACTTCAAGGGCTTGATTGATCTGGTCCGTATGAAGGCTGTGATCTGGAAAGACGAGAAGCTCGGCGCGGAATTTGAAGTTACGGACATCCCTGCTGACCTGCTCGACCAAGCCGTCGAATACCGTGGCAAGCTTCTCGAAGCGGCTGTGGAAATGGACGATGATGCGCTGACCGCTTACCTCGATGGCGTTGAGCCCGATGAAGCCACGCTTCACCGTTTGATCCGTACCGCGGTTCAGCGTCGTGCGTTCCACCCAATCCTGTGCGGTTCGGCCTTCAAAAATAAGGGCGTTCAGCCTTTGCTCGACGCCGTTGTGGCTTACCTGCCATCACCGGAAGATCGCGGCGCGGTTGATGGTCTCGACTTCAAAACCGAAGAGCCAATCACCCGTGAACCAAAAGACGACGCGCCTCTGTCGCTGCTCGCCTTCAAGATCATGGACGACCCGTTCGTTGGAACGATCACGTTCTGCCGCATCTATTCTGGCCAAATGGCAACCGGCGACGGCCTTCTCAATTCGACGCGCGACAAAAAAGAGCGCGTTGGCCGGATGTTGATGATGCATGCGAACTCGCGTGAAGACATCAAAGAGGCGTATGCAGGCGACATCGTTGCGCTTGCAGGTCTCAAAGATGTTCGGACCGGCGACACGCTGTGCGATACCTTGAAGCCAGCCATTCTCGAAAAGATGGAATTCCCAGAACCCGTCATCGAGATCGCGATTGAGCCAAAATCAAAGGCCGATCAAGAAAAGCTCGGTATTGCGCTGTCGAAGCTCGCCCACGAAGATCCTTCGTTCCGCGTCTCGACCGATCAAGAAAGCGGCCAGACCATCCTCAAGGGCATGGGCGAATTGCACCTCGACATCAAGGTCGACATTCTGCGTCGTACCTATAAGGTTGATGCAAACGTCGGCGCGCCGAAGGTGGCTTACCGTGAAAAACTCGGCAAGACCGTCGAAATCGACTATACGCACAAGAAACAAACCGGTGGTACCGGCCAGTTCGCGCGTATCAAGTTGATCTTCGAAACCGGTGAGCCTGGCACGGGCTTCGTGTTCGAAAGCAAGATCGTTGGTGGTGCGGTTCCAAAGGAATACATTCCCGGCGTTGTGAAGGGTCTTGAATCATCGAAGGAAAACGGTCTTCTGGCTGGGTTCCCACTGATTGATTTGAAAGCAACCTTGATCGACGGCGCGTTCCACGACGTCGACTCCTCGGTTCTGGCATTCGAAATCGCTGCCCGTGCGGCCTTCCGCGAACTCAAGGAGCGTGGTGATCCACGCTTGCTCGAGCCAGTGATGAAGGTCGAGGTGGTGACACCAGAAGAATATACTGGATCTGTGATCGGGGATCTCAATTCCCGTCGCGGTATGATCCAGGGTCAAGACAGCCGCGGAAACGCCAACGTTGTTAACGCGATGGTGCCGTTGGCTAACATGTTCGGTTACGTGAACACGCTGCGCTCGTTCTCTCAAGGGCGCGCCAGCTTCACGATGCAGTTTGATCACTACGAAGAAGTTCCGCGCGCAGTCAGCCAGGAAGTCCTGGCAAAGCTCGCCGGTTAATCGATTTAGGCAAGGTTAAGGGTTACCACGATGGCGAAGGCAAAGTTTGAGCGTACGAAGCCGCACTGCAACATTGGCACGATTGGCCACGTTGACCATGGCAAGACGACGTTGACGGCGGCGATTACGATGACGCTGGCGAAGGCTGGTGGCGCGAAGGCGATGGCGTATGCGGATATTGATGCGGCTCCTGAGGAGAAGGCGCGCGGTATTACGATTAATACGGCGCACGTTGAGTATGAGACGGCGAACCGTCACTATGCCCACGTGGATTGCCCTGGCCACGCCGATTATGTGAAGAACATGATCACGGGTGCGGCGCAGATGGACGGCGCGATCTTGGTGGTGTCAGCGGCTGATGGCCCAATGCCACAGACACGCGAGCACGTATTGTTGGCCCGTCAGGTTGGCGTGCCGGCGATGGTTGTGTTCCTGAACAAGGTCGACATGGTCGATGATGATGAGCTGTTGGAGCTGGTCGAGATGGAAGTCCGTGAGCTTCTGTCGAACAACGCGTTCCCGGGCGATGATATTCCAATCGTGCGCGGTTCGGCCTTGGCCGCGGTTGAAGACCGTGATGCCGCGATCGGCCAAGAAGCCATCACCAAGCTGATGGCGGAAGTGGATGCCTACATCCCGCAGCCAGAGCGTCCAGTGGACCAGCCCTTCTTGATGCCCATCGAAGACGTGTTCTCGATCTCGGGCCGCGGCACGGTTGTGACCGGTCGTGTTGAGACCGGTATCGTCAAGGTTGGTGAGGAAGTTGAGATCGTTGGCATTCGTGACACCACGAAGTCGGTGGTTACGGGCGTTGAGATGTTCCGCAAGCTGCTCGATTCTGGGCAGGCGGGCGACAACATCGGTGCTCTGTTGCGTGGTGTGGATCGTCTCGGCGTTGAGCGTGGCCAAGTGCTGTGCAAGCCCGGTTCGATTAAGCCGCACAAGAAGTTTGTGGCGGAGACCTACATCCTGTCGAAGGATGAAGGCGGTCGTCACACGCCATTCTTTGGCAATTACCGTCCACAATTTTACTTCCGGACCACGGACGTGACCGGCATCATCCAGCTTCAAGAAGGCGTGGAAATGGTGATGCCTGGCGACAATGTGAACTTTGAAGTTGAACTGATCACCCCGATCGCGATGAGCCAAGGCCTGCGCTTTGCCATCCGTGAAGGCGGCCGCACCGTCGGTGCAGGCGTCGTCGCGAAAATCTTGGATTGATTTTGGAATAACCACTTTCGGGCGGGGCCCATTGCCCCGCCCATTGCTTTCAGGAGCCGCGGCTCAGCGGAAACCACCGATGCAGAAACAAATTATCCGCATCCGGCTCAAAGCCTTCGACCACCGTGCGCTGGATCAGTCCGCGCGCGAGATCGTGTCGACGGCTAAGCGCACGGGCGCAACGGTTCGTGGCCCTGTGCCGCTGCCCACGCGCATGGAGCGCTTTACGGTGAACCGGTCCCCGCACGTGGACAAAAAGAGCCGTGAGCAGTTCGAAATTCGTACCCATAAGCGGGTGCTCGATATCGTCGACCCTACACCACAGACCGTGGACGCGCTGATGAAGCTCGACCTCGCTGCCGGTGTAGACGTCGAGATCAAACTTTAAGGATCGCCCGCCATGCGGACCGGTGTAATCGCCAGAAAAGTGGGCATGACCCGCGTGTTTGCCGCCGACGGCGCGCACGTGCCAGTCACGGTGCTCTCGCTCGACGGCTGCCAGGTGGTGGCTCAGCGCACGCAGGAGCGCGACAACTACGTCGCTCTTCAGCTTGGCGCCGGGACCCGCAAGGCTAAGAACGTCACTCAGCCCCTGCGTGGGCACTATGCTAAGGCCAAAGTTGCCCCCAAGGCCGTGTTGCGCGAGTTCCGCGTCGACGCTGACAAGATGGTCGACGTTGGTATGGAGATCACAGCAGACCACTTCGTGGTTGGCCAGCGGATCGACATTTCCGGTGTTACCATCGGTAAGGGCTTTGCTGGTGCCATGAAGCGCTGGAACTTCGGCGGGCTTCGCGCCACGCACGGTGTTTCGGTGTCGCACCGCTCGCACGGCTCAACCGGTCAGCGCCAAGATCCCGGTAAAGTGTTCAAGGGCAAGAAGATGGCTGGTCACCTCGGTGTCGAGCGTGTCACAACCCAGAATCTTACCGTGGTTCGCGTCGATGTTGAGCGCGGGCTGATCATGGTCAAGGGCGCCGTTCCGGGCTCCGACAATGGTTGGGTTGAAGTGCGCGATGCCTGCAAGATTGCAGCGCCGGAAGGCGTTCCAATGCCAGCGGCATTCCGTAATCCAGAAGAACGCATTGTTGCTGGTGAAGCGCCTGCCGCTTCCGAAGCAGCTGTAACCGTGGAAGGCGGCGAAGAATGAAAATCGACGTCACCACTCTTGAAGGCAAGTCGGCCGGCTCAGTTGAGCTCGACGACGCCCTGTTCGGCATTGAGCCGCGCGCAGACATTCTTCAGCGCGTTGTGAAATGGCAGCTTGCGAAGCGCCAGTCGGGTCTCCACGAGACCAAGACCCGCTCGGAAGTCAGCCGCTCGCACTCGAAGCTTTACAAGCAAAAAGGTACCGGTCGTGCGCGTCACGGCTCGGCGAACGCCCCAATCTTCCGCACCGGTGGTGTGGCTCACGGCCCGCATATGCGCTCGCATGCGCATGACCTTCCGAAAAAGGTGCGCGCATTGGGTCTGAAGATGGCGCTGTCGGCGAAGCTCGGCACGCAATCCCTGATCGTTCTTGATCGTGCAGCCTTGGATCAGCCCAAGACCAAAGCATTGAAGGATGCGTTGGCCAATTTGGGTCTGTCGAACGCGCTGGTGATTGGCGGCAAGGAACTGGACGCAAACTTCAAGCTCGCGGCCCGCAACATCGCCAATATCGACGTTCTGCCGTCGGCTGGTCTCAATGTTTACGACATTCTGCGTCGCAAGACCCTCGTGCTCACGCGCGATGCTCTCGATGCGCTGTCGGAACGCTTCTCTGACAAAGCGGAGGCTTGATCATGTCGCTCGCTGAACGCCATTACGATACTATTCTCGCGCCGTGGATTACGGAAAAGGGCACCCTGTTGTCAGAGTACAACAAGGTCGTCTTTCAGGTGCCGCTGACCGCGACAAAGCCTGCGATCAAGGAAGCCGTCGAAGCGCTCTTCAAGGTGAAAGTCACCGGCGTGAACACGATCCGCGTTGAAGGCAAAACCAAGCGTTTCAAGGGTGTCCTTGGAAAGCGTAATGATTTCAAGAAGGCAATCGTCACCCTCGCGGACGGCGATTCCATCGATGTGACGACGGGGCTCTGAGATGGCGCTCAAGACTTTCAAGCCGACTTCCGAGGGGCGTCGCCACCTCGTGATCGTCGACCGGTCCGAGCTCTATAAGGGCAAGCCGGTCAAAGCGCTCACGCAAGGTCTGACCAAGACCGGTGGTCGTAACAATTCGGGCCGCCTGACCGCGTTCCGCATGGGTGGTGGCCACAAGCGCACCTACCGCATGATCGATTTCAAGCGCCGCAAGTGGGACATGCCTGCTGAGGTGAAGCGCATTGAGTATGACCCTAACCGGTCAGCCTTCATTGCCTTAATCGAATACACCGATGGCACAGTGAACTATATTGTCGCGCCTCAGCGTTTGGCGGTTGGCGATAGCGTGATCGCGGGTGACAAGGTCGACGTGAAGCCGGGCAATGCGATGCCGTTGAAGTCGATCCCAGTGGGAACGATCATCCACTGCATCGAGATGAAGCCGCTGAAAGGCGCACAGATTGCGCGTTCGGCCGGTTGCTATGCGCAGCTCGTTGGTCGTGACACCGGTTACGCGCAAGTCCGTCTGACCTCGGGCGAGCTTCGCATGATCCCGGACAGCTGCATCGCTACGATTGGTGCGGTGTCAAATCCGGACAATATGAACGAAAACTCCGGTAAGGCTGGTCGTTCGCGTTGGTTGGGCATTCGCCCATCCGTTCGCGGCGTCGCCATGAACCCGGTCGACCACCCACACGGCGGTGGTGAAGGTAAAACCTCCGGCGGTCGTCACCCAGTGACGCCGTGGGGCAAGAAAACACGCGGCCCAAAGACGCGCAGCAACACCTCGACGGATCGTTTGATCATTCGTCGTCGTCACCAGAAGAAGGCTTAATACATGCCACGTTCGGTTTGGAAAGGTCCGTTTGTAGACGGCTACCTCCTGGCCAAGGCCGAGAAGGTGATGTCAGGGACGGGTCGCCGAGAAGCGATCAAGACCTGGTCGCGCCGCTCGACCATCATGCCGCAATTCATCGGCCTGACCTTTCAGGTGCATAACGGGCACAAGTTTTTGCCTGTGAATGTGTCTGAAGAGATGGTCGGCCACAAATTCGGCGAGTTTGCCCCAACCCGTACCTATTACGGGCACGGTGCCGACAAGAAATCGAAGAGGAAGTAGGCCATGTCAAAGCCGAAGACCCCTCGCGCGCTGGCGGATAACGAAGCCAAAGCGATCACCAAAATGCTCCGCGTTAGCCCGCAGAAGCTGAACCTTGTTGCCCAAACCATCCGTGGTTTGAAAGCTGAGAAGGCGTTGGCTGAGCTGGAATTTTCTCACAAGCGCATCGCGCATGATGTGAAGAAATGCCTGCAGTCGGCTATTGCGAATGCGGAAAACAACCACAGCCTCGACATCGACAGCCTTGTCGTTGCCCAAGCTTACGTTGGTAAAAACCTCATTCTGAAGCGCATGAGCACACGGGCCCGCGGTCGCGGCGCTCGCATCGAAAAACTATTCTCGCAAATCACCATTGTGGTGCGGGAAGCCGGGGAGGCCGCCTGATATGGGTCATAAGGTAAACCCGATTGGCATGCGCTTGGGCATCAACCGCACGTGGGAATCGCGCTGGTACGCGAACACGGGCGAGTATGCGCGCCTGCTGAAGGAAGATTTTGAAGTTCGTGCGTTCTTGAAGAAGAAGCTGAATGCGGCGGGCATTTCCCGTATCGTGATCGAGCGTCCTCACAAGAAGTGCCGGGTAACGATCTACACCGCCCGTCCAGGCGTCGTGATCGGCAAAAAGGGTGGCGATATCGACAAGCTCCGGAAGGAATTGTCTGGCTTGGTGAAGGGCGCGGAAGTGTTCTTGAACCTCGTCGAAGTCCGTAAGCCAGAAGTCGATGCTCAGCTCGTTGCCGAAAGCGTGGCACAGCAGCTCGAACGCCGTGTGGCTTTCCGACGCGCCATGAAGCGTACCATGCAGTCAACGATGCGGATGGGTGCCCAGGGCATTCGTTTGAACGTGTCGGGCCGTCTTGGTGGTGCCGAAATCGCGCGGATGGAATGGTATCGTGAAGGCCGCGTGCCTCTGCATACCCTCCGCGCTGATGTTAACTATGGCTTCGCTGAAGCGATGACCGCGTATGGCATCATCGGTGTGAAATGCTGGGTGTTTAAGGGCGAGATCCTTGAGCGCGATCCATTGGCGCAAGACAAGCGCGCCGCGGATACCAGCGGTCCATCGGGTGGTCGTCGTGAAGAGGGCGGCCGTGAGCGCCCTTCGCGTGATCGTAACGAACGTGGCGGTCGCGGTCGCGATCGCGACGCAGCGTAGTCCGGGGGATATTGAGCCATGATGAGTCCCAAAAAGACCCGGTTCCGTAAGGCTTTCAAAGGCCGCATCCATGGTCTCGCGACCGGCGGTGCAGCGCTTGACTTTGGGTCGTTTGGCCTGAAGGCATTGGAGCCAGAGCGGATCACCGCGCGTCAGATCGAAGCGGCCCGCCGCGCCATTACCCGTCACATGAAGCGTGCCGGTAAAGTGTGGATCCGTATTTTCCCAGACGTTCCTGTGTCCTCTAAGCCTGCCGAAGTTCGGATGGGTAAGGGTAAGGGCGCTCCAGAATTCTGGGCAGCGCGGGTAAAGCCAGGCCGTATTATGTTTGAGATCGATGGTGTTGCCGACGAGACCGCGCGCGAGGCCCTGCGCCTTGGTGCTGCAAAGCTCCCGATCAAGACCAAGGTCATTTGCCGTGCCGATTTCGGCCAGATTGCCGGAGCCTAAGCGATGAAGACCGCCGACGCGCGCGCCCTAACGCCAGACCAGCTGCGTGAGCAGCTTCTGACGTTGAAGAAGGAGCAGTTCAATCTGCGCTTTCAGCGTGCCACGAACCAACTTGAAAAGACCCATCGGGTCGACGAAGTCCGCAAAGACATCGCGCGCATGAAGACCTTGCTGCGCGAAAAGACCGGCGCCCAAGGCGCTTAGGAGAGAACGAGATGCCAAAACGTATCATGAATGGCGTCGTTGTGAGCGATAAGGGCGACAAGACCATTGTCGTCAAAATCGAACGCACGTTCCTTCATCCGGTAATGAAGAAGACGGTTCGCCGTTCGAAGCGTTACCATGCCCATGACGAGGCCAATGCCTATAAATCAGGCGACCTCGTTTCGATCCAAGAATGCCCGCCGAAGTCTCGGCTGAAGCGGTGGGAGGTGATTGGTCGCGTCGGGGCATAAAGCCTCGAAACGGACCAATACGGAGATCTAGTAATGATTCAGATGCAGTCAAATCTGGACGTTGCGGATAATTCCGGTGCGAAGCGCGTTATGTGCATCAAGGTGCTCGGCGGTTCGAAACGGCGTTACGCAACAGTCGGCGATATCATCGTCGTGTCCATCAAAGAAGCCGCACCGCGCGGCCGTGTGAAGAAGGGTGACGTCCGTAAGGCCGTCGTCGTGCGCATCCGTAAGGACATTATGCGCCGTGACGGATCGGTGATCCGCTTCGACAAGAACGCTGCGGTGCTTGTAAACAATGCAGGCGAGCCGATCGGCACGCGTATCTTCGGACCGGTGCCGCGCGAGCTTCGCGCGAAAAACCACATGAAGATCATCTCCCTCGCGCCGGAGGTGTTGTAAGATGGCGGCCAAGATCAAAAAGGGCGACACCGTTGTCGTTTTGACCGGGCGCGATCGCAACAAGACCGGTGAGGTTTTGTCGGTGAACCCGAAAGAGGGGCGTTTGATTGTTCAAGGCGTAAACATCGCCAAGAAGCATCAAAAGCAAACCCAAACAGAGCAAGGCGGCATCAAGTCGTTCGAGGCCCCAATTCAGGCCTCAAATGTCGCCTTTATGGACCCTAAGGACGGCAAGCCGACCCGGGTTGGTTTTAAGGTGCTTGATGACGGCCGTAAGGTTCGTTTTGCTAAGCGCTCGGGCGAGGTGATCGGTGATGTCTGAAGCTCAGACCTACGAACCGCGTCTTAAGACGCAATATCGCGAGCAAATCCGCGCCGCGATGAAGGAAAAGTTCGGCTACACGAACGACATGCAGATCCCTGGCCTCGATAAGGTCGTGATCAATATGGGCGTTGGCGAAGCTGTTGGCGATTCCAAAAAGATCCAGTCGGCTCTGGCCGCTATGACCGCGATCACCGGCCAAAAGCCCGTCGCGACCAAGGCACGCACGTCGATCGCGGGCTTTAAGCTTCGCGAAGGCATGACGGTTGGCTGCAAAGTCACCCTGCGCAAAGAGCGGATGTTTGAATTCTTGGACCGCTTGGTCACGATCGCGCTGCCGCGCGTGAAGGACTTCCGTGGTCTGAACGGCAAGTCGTTTGATGGCCGTGGCAATTACGCCATGGGGATGAAGGAGCACATTGTGTTCCCAGAAATCAACTACGACATGGTCGACCAGATTTGGGGTATGGACATCATCGTCTGCACCACCGCCAAGACCGACGCGGAAGCGAAAGCTCTCCTCGCCGAGTTCAACTTCCCGTTCCGGAACTGAGGGCGCCATGGCCAAGAAGAGCGCAGTCAATCGCAACGAGAAGCGCAAGCAACTCGTGAAACAATACGCCGCTAAGCGGGCCCGCCTGAAGGCGGTTGCCCTCGACGAGAGCCTGCCTCTCGAAGAGCGGTTCGCCGCGCGCCTTAAACTCGCTGAATTGCCCCGCAATTCCGCTGAGATCCGGGTGCGTAACCGTTGTGTGCTGACGGGTCGTCCCCGTGGGTACTATCGCAAGCTGGGTATGTCCCGGATCGCGCTGCGCGAACACGCGTCCAGCGGCCTGATCCCAGGCATGCTCAAAGCCAGCTGGTGAGGAGGGTTCGTCAATGAACATTAACGATCCCGTCGGTGATTTGATCACCCGCATTCGTAACGCGCACATGCGCAACCGCTCTGCCGTTTCGTCGCCTGCGTCGAAGCTGCGGGCCAACCTGCTCGAAGTCTTGGTGACTGAAGGCTACATTCGCGGTTATGCGGAAGTAGAAAAGGACGGCCATAAAGAGCTGGAAGTGCAGCTGAAATATTTCGATGGCGCACCGGTGATTTCCAAAATCACCCGCGTGTCCAAGCCCGGCCGCCGAGTTTACTCTGCGGTGAAGGACCTTCCATTGGTCCGCAACGGTCTCGGTATCTCGATCTTGTCCACGCCAAAGGGCGTGATGTCCGACCAAGCGGCTCGCGCTGCCAATGTCGGCGGCGAGATCTTGTGCCAAGTCTATTAAGGCGACGCTGATGTCTCGTATCGGAAAAAAGCCGGTCCCAGTGCCAGCAGGTGCCACCGTCACTCTCGACGGCAACACCATCACCGCCAAGGGCCCGAAAGGTCAGCTGGTTTTCGTGGCGCACGAGCTTGTCTCGGTGTCCATCGAAAATGGCGAACTCGTTGTCACACCAAAGGATGACTCCAAGCCATCCCGTTCCCAGTGGGGCACGACGCGGACAATGGTCGCAAACATGGTCGAAGGCGTCACTAAGGGATATGAGCGTTCGCTCGATCTCGTGGGCGTTGGTTACCGAGCTCAAATGAAGGGCTCCGTGCTCTCCATGCAGCTTGGTTTCAGCCATGATGTTGATTACCCGCCGCCGGCAGGGGTGTCGTTTGCGACGCCGAAGCCGACTGAAATCGTGCTGACCGGCATCGACAAGCAATTGCTTGGCCAGGTCGCTGCGGAACTGCGGTCTTACCGTCCACCAGAGCCTTACAAGGGCAAGGGCGTGAAGTATCGTGGCGAAGTGGTTCGTCGCAAGGAAGGCAAGAAGAAGTAAGATGGCCGTCCAGAAAATCTCTCCCCGCGATCAGCGCGCGCGTCGCGTTCGTAAGCGGTTGAAGGCTGTCGGAAGCGGGCGTCTGCGCCTATCCGTCGCCCGTTCGCTGAAGCACATTTCGGCGCAAATCATCGACGATAAGGCTGGCGTCACGTTAGCTTCAGCTTCGTCGCATGAAGCGGTAGTGCGCGATGGCGAAAAGACGCCAAAGGCTGACACCGCGAAAGCGGTCGGCAAGCTGCTCGCAGAGCGTGCCAAGGAAAAGGGCGTGACGAAAGTCGTGTTCGATCGTGGCAGCTTTATCTTTCATGGTCGGGTCAAGGCCCTCGCGGACGCGGCTCGTGAAGCCGGTCTAGAGTTCTAGGAGCGCACGATGGCACGTCGTGAAGGAGAACGGGGCGGTCGCCGCGATGACCGTACCGAAGAACAGTCAGAATTCGTCGATAAATTGGTCGCGATCAACCGCGTCGCAACCGTCGTCAAAGGTGGTCGTCGTTTTGGCTTTGCTGCGCTCGTCGTAGTGGGGGACCAAAAGGGTCGTGCAGGCTTCGGCCACGGCAAGGCTCGCGAAGTTCCTGAAGCCATTCGCAAGGCAACTGACGAAGCCAAGAAGAAGTTGGTTCGCGTACCGCTTCGCGAAGGCCGCACGCTTCACCATGACGGTTCAGGCCGTTGGGGTGCGGGTAAGGTCGTCGTTCGTGCAGCGCCTCCAGGCACCGGCTTGATCGCTGGTGGCCCGATGCGTGCCGTGCTCGAAGTGCTCGGCGTGCAAGACGTTGTGGCAAAGTCACTGGGTTCTTCGAACCCATACAACATGATCCGCGCGACCTTTGAGGCCGTGAAGGAGCAAGTTAGCCCACGTCACGTTGCCAATAAGCGCAATCTAAAAGTTGCTGACATCATCGCGCGTCGTCGCGAGGGTGCTGCGGCTCCTGAAAACACCGAGGGCTGATCTGACATGGCAACAATCGTTGTAAAACAGATCGGTAGCCCGATCCGTCGTCCGAAGGACCAGCGCGCGACCCTTATTGGTCTCGGTCTGGGCCGCATGAACGCTGTGTCCGAATTGGAGGATACTCCTTCGGTGCGTGGCATGGTCACCAAGGTCGCCCACATGGTCGCGATCGTGGAGGAGCGCGCTTAATCCGCGCGCTGGAAAACCGATGAAACTGAACGAACTCGCCGATAATGAAGGCGCCACCAAGAAGCGGATGCGCGTTGGTCGTGGCGTCGGCTCCGGCAAAGGTAAAACCGCGGGTCGCGGTGTGAAGGGCCAAAGCTCACGCGGTGGCGTTGCCATCAATGGCTTTGAAGGCGGTCAAATGCCTGTCCACATGCGTATGCCAAAGCGTGGCTTTAATAAGCCAAACGCCAAGGAATACGCGTGGGTCAACCTCTCGCGCATCGCCAAAGCAATTGAGTCCGGTGCGCTGGATCCAAAAGCAACCATCGACGAAGCCGTGTTGGTGTCGTCAGGCGTTGTGCGTCGCTCACGCGATGGCATTCGCCTGCTGGCCAAGGGCACCGTCGAAACCGCACTGACCATCGTCGTAACGGGCGCTTCGGCGCCTGCTATCGCAGCGGTTGCGGCGGCCGGTGGCTCGGTAACGGTCACGGCGAAACCAAAAGTGAAAGAAACGGCTGAAGCAGCCGCTTGATCGATCCTGTGTCGTCCTCCATGTGAGGGCGACACTGTCGCACTAGAGAAGGGCGGAGCATGGCCTCGGCCGCAGAACAATTAGCCGCAAACATGAACTTTGGCACCTTTGCCAAAGCGACTGAGCTCCATAAGCGCCTCTGGTTTACCTTGGGCGCTCTTATCGTTTACCGCCTTGGCACGTTTGTGCCGATCCCCGGTGTCGATATGCAGGCCTTTGGCGCTGCGTTCGCCGCGGCGCAGGGCGGCATCCTTGGTATGTTCAACATGTTCTCGGGTGGGGCCGTTTCACGCCTTGCTGTGTTTGCGTTGAACGTGATGCCTTACATTTCGGCGTCGATCATTATTCAGCTGCTTTCATCCTTCCCCGGCCGCTATGAGCGCCTTAAGAAGGAGGGTGAAGCGGGCCGCATCCAAATGAACCAGGACACCCGCTACCTCACGGTGGCGCTGGCGATTGTTCAAGCGTTCGGCATTGCGGCTGGCTTACAAGGGTCCCCCGGGATCGTGATCAATCCCGGCCCGATGTTCCTGATCACCACAGTGATTACGCTGGTGAGCGGCACCATGTTGCTTGTGTGGTTGGGCGAGCAGATTACGGCGCGCGGCGTGGGGCAGGGGATATCCCTCATCATCTTCGCGGGTATCGTCGCTGAATTACCAACGGCGTTGTATCAGACACTCGCTTTGGGCCGTGAAGGCACGCTTTCAGCTTTCGCAATCCTCGGCCTTGGCCTCGTTGTCGTTGCCGCTATCGTCCTTATCGTGTTCGTCGAGCGCTCCCAGCGCCGTATCGTGGTGCAATACCCAAAACGGCAGGTCGGCCAGCGCATGTTTGGCGGCGACACCTCGTTCCTGCCGCTCAAGATCAACACCGCCGGCGTTATTCCGCCGATCTTCGCCTCGTCACTCCTTCTCTTGCCGGCAACAGCTGCGGGCTTTTTGGCTGGGCAGCGCCCTGAATGGATGGCGGAGAGTGTGTTTGAGGGCTTCCAAGGCCTTGTCGGTGCACTCAGTCACGGCCAGCCGCTCTTTATGCTACTTTATGCAGCGCTGATCGTGTTCTTCGCGTTCTTCTACACGTCCATTGTGTTCAATCCGGACGAGACGGCCGATAATCTTCGGAAAAATGGCGGCTTCCTACCCGGCATTCGCCCCGGCACGAAAACGGCAGAGTATTTCGACCAAGTGCTCACACGCCTCACTGTTCTAGGCGGCGCTTATCTCGTAGTTGTGTGCTTGTTCCCGGAAATTATGATCGCTTATTTCGGCATTCCATTCTATCTCGGTGGGACGTCGTTGCTGATTGTTGTTTCTGTGACCATCGATACCGTGGCCCAGATTCAAAGCCATTTGCTGGCGCACCAATATGAAGGGCTCATCAAGAAGTCCAAGCTGAAGGGGCGTTCGCGCTAGGCTCTCGGGCTGGGTGTGGGTGTGAGACGGGGGAAGCTGGGTTGTTCAATCTGATCCTTTTTGGCCCGCCGGGCGCTGGCAAGGGCACGCAAGCCAAGAAGCTTGTTGAGGAGCGTGGCTTCGTGCAGCTCTCCACTGGCGACATGCTCCGGGCAGCGCGAACCTCAGGCTCCGAGCTTGGCAAGCGCGTTGCCGCCGTGATGGATTCGGGCGCCTTGGTCTCAGACCAAATCGTGATTGAGTTGATCGACGAGCAGCTCACGCTGCACAGTGCGGCCGCCGGCTTTATCTTCGATGGCTTCCCGCGCACCGTTCCGCAGGCTGAAGCATTGGATGGATTGCTCGCATCGCGCGGTCATGGCGTGGATCTGGTAATCCGTTTGGTCGTTGATGACGCGTCATTGATCGACCGGATTACCAAACGATTCGAAGATCAGGGCCGGTCGGACGACAACCCTGTAACTTTCCGAACCCGCTTGGAAGCCTACAATAATCAAACAGCCGCTCTCTTGCCCTATTATGGGGCGAAGGATTTGCTGAAAGAGATCGACGGCATGGCCGCGATCAATACCGTAGCGGCCTCAATTGAGGCTCTGTTGCAACAGGACGTCAATCAGACTGCCTGAACTTCATCGATTGCTGGCTTCACGGTTGACGTGGGGAGGGCAGTCACTATAAACACTCGCTTCCTTCACAGGGCGCGCGCCGCTGGTCCGACTTCATCCTTGGATGTCGGGGCGATGCGCTTTCGGTGTTGGAGTCTGCAGGAGCAATTTCGTGGCGCGTATCGCTGGTGTCAATATCCCATCAAACAAGCGCGTAGTCATCGCGCTGCAGTACATCCATGGCATTGGTCCATCCAAGGCAAAGGAATTGTGCGGCAAAGTCGGCATTGCTGATGACCGTCGCGTCAATCAGTTGTCAGACGCCGAAGTCCTCCAAATTCGCGAAACCATTGATCGTGACTACACTGTTGAAGGCGATCTTCGCCGTGACGTTGCCGTCAACATCAAGCGCCTGATGGATCTTGGTTGCTACCGTGGCCTACGCCACCGTCGCGGCCTGCCTGTCCGTGGTCAGCGTACCCATACGAACGCACGCACCCGCAAGGGTCCAGCGCGTCCAATCGCTGGCAAGAAAATCGCGACCCGCAAGTAATTTCTCCTCGCATATAGATCGGCCTGAGTTCGCCCAATGGCAAAAGACACAACACGCCTGAAACGCAAAGAGCGCAAGAACATTGCCTCTGCGGTTGCGCACGTGAACGCTTCGTTCAACAACACCATGATCACCATCGCGGACCCTCAGGGCAACACGATTTCGTGGTCGTCTGCTGGCATGATGGGCTTCAAGGGTTCGCGTAAGTCGACCCCTTACGCCGCGCAGGTCGCTGCTGAAGATGCCGGTCGTAAGGCCAGCGAGCATGGCGTTCGTACTCTCGAAGTCGAAGTCTGTGGCCCAGGTTCGGGTCGTGAGTCTGCGCTTCGTGCTCTCCAGTCCGTTGGTTTCACCATTACGTCGATCAAAGACGTTACGGCGATCCCACACAATGGCTGCCGTCCGCCGAAACGCCGCCGCGTCTGACGCGTCGCGTTTTTCGCTCATTCCGTTCGTGCCGCGCGGGACCAAAGATGTTCCCGGCTTGATGAGGTTAACATGATCATCGAAAAGAATTGGAAGGAGCTTATCCGTCCCGAGAAGCCAGTTGTAGAACATGGTTTCGACGCGAGCCGGAAAGCTAAACTTATCGCTGAACCGCTAGAGCGCGGCTTCGGTACCACGCTTGGGAACGCGATCCGTCGTGTTTTGATGTCATCCTTGCAGGGCGCGGCAATCACCGCCGTGCAGATCGATGGCGTTGTCCATGAGTTTTCATCCTTGGCAGGCGTTCGTGAAGATGTCACCGACATCGTCTTGAACATCAAGCAAATCGCGTTGCGTATGCACGTTGATGGCCCGCGCCGCATGAACCTCAAGGCAACCGGTCCAGGTGAAGTCACCGCCGGGATGATCACCGCTGGCGCAGACATTGAAATTTTGAACCCAAACCAAGTGCTCTGCACCCTCGACGAAGGCGCAGACATCCGGATGGAGTTCACGGTCAATAGCGGCAAGGGCTACGTTCCTGCCGATGCCAACCGTCCTGAAGATGCCCCGATTGGTTTGATCGCGGTTGATGCGCTCTACTCTCCGGTTAAGCGCGTCGCCTACAAAGTTGAGAATACCCGCGAGGGCCAAGTTCTCGACTATGACAAGCTGATCATGGAAGTTGAAACCAATGGTGCTTTGACGCCAGAGGATTCGGTGGCCTATGCCGCGCGCATCCTGCAAGACCAGCTTTCCGTGTTTGTCACCTTCGACGAGCCGAAGCTGCCTAAGGCCGTGGAAGAGCGTCCAGAGTTGCCGTTCAACCCAGGTCTCTTGAAGCGCGTTGACGAGCTTGAGCTCTCAGTGCGTTCCGCGAACTGCCTGAAGAATGACAACATCATTTATATCGGTGATTTGATCCAAAAGTCCGAAGCAGAAATGCTTCGTACGCCGAACTTTGGCCGCAAGTCGCTCAACGAAATCAAAGAAGTTCTCGCGCAGATGGGTCTCCATCTCGGCATGGAAGCCCCAAGCTGGCCGCCAGAGAACATTGATGATCTCGCTAAAAAGTACGAAGATCAAATCTAACAGACCGGGTCGCACCGTGAGGGTGCCACCAAAAAGGAGACTACCATGCGTCACGGCAGCGGCCACCGGAAGCTGAACCGGACCCACGAACACCGTGCAGCGATGTTTGCCAACATGGCAGCGTCACTCATTAAGCACGAGCAGATCGTGACCACATTGCCAAAGGCGAAGGAGCTTCGTCCGGTGGTGGAGCGTCTGATCACGCTGGCAAAGCGCGGTGATCTGCATGCACGCAGGCTTGCGGCCTCGCGCCTGCGCGACGAAGGCATGGCAAAGAAGCTGTTTGACGCGCTCGGCCCACGCTACCAAGATCGCGCTGGTGGCTACACCCGCGTCATGAAGGCAGGTTTCCGCTATGGTGACAACGCGCCTCTGGCCGTTATTGAGTTCGTAGACCGCGACGTTTCCGCCAAAGGCCAAGACAGCGGCCCGGTTGGGAACGAGGCTGAATAAGCTTTTCAATCGGCGTTAAAGTTAGAAAAGGGCGGCCCGCAAGGGCCGCCTTTTTTGTTTGTGCTTTAGGTCGGAAGTCTGTTGGCTGGTCCTCACCAAGCGAAACCCTCGCAAGCCCACCAATCGATTTGTAGAGCCACGGCCATAGCTATCCGAATGTGGCAGCGCCTAAAAAATGCAAAACCGGACCTACGCCGCCAGCTCCGCGCCCATCACGCTCGCAAACAGCGTCGCTCCATCCACAGACCCCAAAGCCGCTTCATAGGCGCGGTCGGGGTGTGGCATCAGGCCCAACACATTGCCTTGGGCGTTGATGATGCCGGCAATGTTGCGGGCGGAGCCGTTGGGATTGTCTTGGTAACGAAACACCACGTGCCCTTCGCCCTCAAGGCGATCCAGCGTGTCATCGTCGGCAAAGTAATTACCCTCGCCATGGCCAACCGTCATTACGGCCGTCCGTTGCGTGCCGAAGGCCGCGGTAAAACGCGTCTGTGTGTTCACGATATCCATTGTCACCCGCTTGCACACATAATGAAGCGACGCATTACGCAGTAGAGCGCCGGGCAGGAGGCCAGCCTCGCACAGGATCTGGAAGCCATTGCAAATACCCAGCGTCGAAACGCCGTCTGCCGCCGCCTTTTTCACGGCCGCCATAATCGGGCTTTGTCCAGCCATAGCGCCACACCGAAGGTAATCGCCATAGGAAAAGCCGCCGGGCAGAACCACAAGGTCCGTGCCTGCGGGCAGGCTGGTTTCGGTATGCCAAACCATCGTCGGCGCGTGGCCTGTCACGGTTTGCAGTGCCGTCGCGCAGTCGCGATCACAGTTCGAGCCGGGGAATACGATAACAGCCGATTTCATGGCCCTGCTTTAGCCTGACTTGGAAAGGCTGGAAAGTAGACCCTCAGCAACTTCCTCCACATCCTATCACGACGCGTGGCTTTAGTGCTGCCCAAGCGCTCGAACGGGGCCATACCGTGGGCACTCGATCTCATGGTCATTCACCAGTCCAGCCGCCTGCATAAAGGCATAAGCAATTACCGGCCCAAAGAACTTTATCCCAAGGAATTTCATATGGTTGGATAGAGCCACGCTCTCCGGTGTCGAGGTCGGGGCATCGCGAAACCCTGCCCATTCATTCTGAATGGGTCGCCCGCCAACAAAGCTCCACACCGTTGCGGCAAGCCCAGGGCCTTGCTCTGCCAAGTCCAAAGTTACCCGCGCGGCATGAATCGCGGCAACAATTTTGGCCCGCGAGCGCACAATTCCGGCATTGCCGAGCAATCGCTCAATGTCGGCCTCGCCATAGGCCGCCACTTTAACCGGATCAAAGCCATCAAACGCGGCGCGAAACGCCTCTCGTTTTCGCAGAATGGTGATCCACGCAAGCCCTGCCTGAAAGCTCTCCAGCACTAAGAGCTCAAACATCTTGGCATCATCGCGAACAGGAACGCCCCATTCAGTATCGTGATAGGCGAGATAGGCCGAGTCGTCGGTATTGACCCACCCGCAAACCGCTCCGCTCACTTTTTCGGGGCTTTCGGGCCAAACAGCAGCCACAGGAAGAAGCCGATCCAGTTCAGGCCAAGAACAACCACGATCCAGATTGCCTTGCCGAGGCTGCCCGCACGTTCAGACTGGACAATCGAGATAATGGCCCAAATCCCAAGAATAAGCCCGATAACACCAAAGAAGCCCAAGGATTGAGGGTCAATGTTCGTCAGCATGTCGCAATTCCTGTCAACTCGGCTGGATGATCCAATCGGGTGGATCAAGAGTTAGGAGTTTTCCATCCGCGTGCAATGGCAACCCCGCCTCGCAGGCTGCATTGGCGCGATCAAAACGGATCAACGCCATGGCTCGCCCCGTCGCGCCCGTGCGCGTTTTGCCAATTTCCTGCTCGCCTGCCAAAATCGGTGTGTTGAACACGGGCACAGCGCCATCGAAATTCACCGGGCAAAGCTTCTGTTTTACCGTCGTTCGGCGCTTCATCCGGCTGGTCATTTCTTGGCCGACATAGCAACCCTTGTGAAAGTCGATGCCGTTAAGCTCATCCAGCAAGCCTTCTAAAGCAAAGTCTTTTTCGGCTTCCAGATCACACGAAAGCTCAGGCACACCAAGTGCCAATTGGCGTGCGCGATAGGCCTCATCGTCACCATCAAACCGGTCACAGAGTTCGCGAGGAACCACCGCGCGGCTTCCGAGTGCGGCCATCCGGGGATCGTGGAAATAGGCGAGGCAGCTAAGCTCCAACACGCTAGCGTCCGGCTCAAACGTCATCACCCCAAAGGTTGCGGACAAATCCTCAATCGTCACTTTGGAGCGCAAGCGATACAACGTAAGACGTTTAAGCAGCATCGCTGCCTCGTTCGCAGAAACGTCCAGCAGATAGCCGTCAAAATCGTTGAGATACCGCTCGCTGCCCGCTACAAAATTGCGCGGTGCTCTAATCACAAAAAAGGCGCTGAGATACTTGCCTTGTGGCGTCAGCAAAGCCGAAAACCGCGCACGCCCCTCATGAATTTTTGCAACGTCCTGCGTCAGAAGATTTTGCAAAAAATCAGTGGCGTCGGGGCCGCTAACGCCCAAAATAGCGCGCTCCAGTAAGCAAATCATGGCGCGAACGGATCCGTGCCGGGCGTAAACTCGCCCGCGCGAATACGCTCCGGCAGCGAAGCGGCAAACTCGGCCACAGCCTCGGCACCATGTAGGTCAACCATATCGGTAAAGGCCGCAAACAGCGCTGACGACGCCAGCATCTCTGGTTCCACCCCTTGGCCCAACGCATCGTCCCACGCGCCCAAAATATGGCGGAGCGCAATGCGTTTTTGATCATCAGCGGTCAGAAGGGGTGAAGTCATGGCTTGCGCTTTGTTTTCGAGATTGCAGTTTGGCTTACCTTGGATGTGGTGCCCCATGCCGCCAATACAAGCGCCAAGCGCCGCCCTTCGCGCGCCAAGCCCGCTTCAACCTCATTGGCATTGCTTGGGCAGGAAACTCGTTTGGCTTGCTCCGCCTCATAGCCGCTATTGAAAACGCTCACAAAGCTTTCGCGAAGATCCGGCTGCCCTTTTGTTTCAAGATCAAGAAGCGTCCCCATACGCTCGCGCCACAATTGATCATCGGGCCCTTTGCACAGCACGCGAAGGGCATGAAGGCCCGCCATAACGCGGGTTAGTTTTACGATTTCAGCACGACGCGCCGGTTCCATCGGCGGCGGTGGTTTGCGGGGGCGCGAAACGGTGGCCGGCGGTGGATCAAATGCCGAAGCGGCCGCGCCAATCTGGGGCAATTGAACAATCGTCTCCTGTGAATCGGGCAGCGTTTCTTCCGGCGGCAAGTCATCCGGGTTCACCGGCAGCGACGATGCAACGGGCGCGCTGGGTGCCACGGCCGCCTCCGGCGGGCGCGGTGGCGTTGCCTGCGCCCAAGCCGAGCCAAGGCCCAACACACACCAAAACAGGGAAAGAGCGATTCGCGTTTTCATCGGGCCAACCTAGCACCGCATTCTACCGCAAATTCGCCGCGCGCACGCATCCAGCCCATCGCTTTGCTGTAGCGGCCCATTGTGCATTCCGTGTCCAAAGAACCCCACGTGAACGTGAATTGCTGTTTTCGACGCGCTGTGATGATCTATTGATGTCCGGGCCCCTCTGGCGATCGCCCCCCGATCGCGATGTCGGATAACCGCCGCAAGGCGTGAGCTGGTGGTGGGGTCTTCCCCCCCAATCGAGAGCTCACCATCAGCGACGCTTCGCGGCACCCTGAGGAGCAAACATGACGCATCGCATTGACGGTTTGGCCGAGCACGAACGCGCGATTATTGCTGCCGTTCGTTCCCTTTTGGCTGAAGCCCATCCCAATCCGCTTTCACTACCAGAGCCGACAGCGTTCGCCGGTCCGTGGGCAAGGGAAGCGCTTGATGCGCTGCAAACGATTGCTTCTATCGCGCGCGCCGCCAACGCTGAAGCGGTGATTGGCGCAGATTTCGGGCCTTTTTTGTTGGAGCATGAACATGCCATCCTCCTCGCTATCGCGGTCGCTCAACGGGGTTCTGACGCTCCTATCGAGCCTTTTATCAACAAATTCTCCCGCTCAGGCCAAGCGCGCGTCCTTACGCGTGCGGCGACGCGCGCCGCTGCTGCGTTGGCCGGAATATTAAGTGCTCAGGGTCGCTTCAGCGCGATCTTGCCGCCGCATAAGGCCATTCCCAATGAAATCTGGAAAATCGTGGAACGCGCGGCTTAGCCAACCCTAACCCCGGCTCGGCCCGCCCGCCGCGCGATGGCGGATGGCGTCCGCGCTTGGCCAAATCTTGCCGCCCATGAATTGGCCGATGGAGAGCGTCAGTTCGCGAATATCGATGGCGTCATACATGCCGCACGTCACATAGGGGTCGCCATTCATGAGGTCCCATGCGTCCTCTGGTGTTTCGGCCAGCACGATAAAGGTCGAGCCGATCAGTTCCTCGCCACCCGGTTCCCGCATGGGGCCCGCGACGACATAGCGTTCCCAATTGGCTTCCACATGCGCCAAATGCCCATCCAAATGCTCCGCGCGTGGCCCCGCAGCATCCGGCCCATCCCAGCACAGAAAAATAAACGCCGGTGACGGGTCGCGCGGCACAGTAGGGCAGGCGGTCATACAGATGGTTCTCTCATGAAGGCCCGGACGCTTACGCGATTACGGCTACTAATCAAAACGCCGCAATGCCCGTTTGAGACCGCCCGAGAATTAGCGCGTGAATGTCGTGCGTGCCTTCATAGGTGTTTACCGTCTCCAGGTTCACCATGTGCCGGATCACGCCATACTCATCGGCGATGCCATTGCCGCCATGGATGTCACGCGCAACGCGCGCAATATCCAGCGCTTTGCCGCAATTATTCCGCTTGAGCAGCGAGATAGCGTCCGGAATATACGCGCCCTTGTCGATCAGGCGGCCGAGTTGCAACACCGCCGTCAGCCCCAAGGCGATTTCGGTTTGCATATTGGCGAGCTTGAGTTGAACGAGCTGTGTCGCTGCGATTGGCTTGCCAAACACGATGCGTTCCTTGGCGTAGTTCAACGCGGCATGCCAACAGAACTCAGCCGCCCCCATCGCGCCCCATGCAATGCCATAGCGCGCCTTGTTTAAGCACGAGAACGGCCCGCGCAGGCCCTTCACGTTTGGCAGCAGGTTTTCAGCCGGAACAAAGCAATCTTCCAGCGCAATCTCACCTGTAATCGAGGCCCGCAGCGAGCCCTTGTTCTTGATCGCCGGTGTCGAAAAACCTTTGGCCCCGCGCTCAACAATGAAGCCTCGGATCACATCATCCAGCTTCGCCCACACCACCGCCACATCCGCAATCGGTGCGTTGGAGATCCACATCTTGGCCCCGTTCAGCACATAGCCACCGTCAACGGCCTTGGCATTCGTCCGCATCGAGCCGGGGTCAGACCCGCCATCGCTTTCGGTCAAGCCAAAGCACCCGACCCACTCGCCAGTGGCAAGCTTCGGCAGATACTTCATCCGCTGTTCTTCGGTCCCAAACTCGAAAATCGGATACATGACAAGCGAGGACTGCACGCTCATGGCCGAGCGATAGCCGCTATCTACGCGCTCGATTTCCCGCGTTATCAGGCCATAGGCAACGTGGTTCACTCCGGGTCCACCATAGGCTTCCGGGATTGTCGGGCCGAGGAAGCCCATCTCGCCCATTTCATTCATGATCTCGCGATCAAACCGCTCCTCGCGGGCGGCCGTCAGAACGCGGGGGGCCAGCTTATCCTGCGCATAAGCGCGCGACGCCTCCATCACCATGCGCTCGTCCTCGCTCAGCTGCTCAACCAGCATCAGCGGGTCATCCCAACGAAACGTCAGGGATGGGTTCGATGCGCCGCCTTCATAAGCCATGGGGATTTCGCCTTGTTCGAGGAGTGGAGTAGTTGGTATAAACTTATATCTTTTGCTGCCGCGTTCGACCACGCTGCGCAGCGCTTTACCGTGATTTTGATCAAAGGGCGACGATTTCAACGTGACAAACGGTTCGGCAGCAGCAAAAGCCCCGCAAACGCTGGCGGAAAAGATCATTGCGCGCGCCGCGGGTCTTGCCACCGTAAAGCCGGGCGATGTCGTTGTCGCAAAGGTCGATCTCGCCATGGCCCATGATAGCTCCGGGCCGCGCCGTTGGCGCCCGCGCTTGGAGGAGCTTGGTGTAGGCCTCTGGGACCCTTCCAAAGTCGTCATCGTCTCAGACCATTACGTCCCCGCCGTCGATGCCGAAAGTGCCAGCATTCTGAAACAAACCCGTGATTTTGTTCGTGATTACAAGGTCGGCTCATTCTACGACATGGTCGGCATTTGCCACGCCATTTTGCCGGAAAATGCCCATCTGAAGCCCGGCATGTTCTGTGCGGGTGGGGATAGCCACTCGCCCCATGGCGGCGCGTTTGGCTGCTTCATCGCTGGCTACGGTGCCACCGACATGGTCGGCATCGTGGTCACAGGCGAAACGTGGCTCGTGGTGCCAGACACGCTGAAAATCACCATCGACGGCACCTTTGGCCCCGGCGTGGTGGCCAAGGATGTAATGCTCGAGCTCTGCCGTGCCCTCGGCATGGACAATGCGGGGTCCGTAGTGGAGTTTGCCGGCAGCGCGGTCTCCGCCATGTCGATGGCCGAGCGTATGGTTCTCACCAATATGTCTGCCGAAATGGGGGCCGACACCGCCCTGATCGCGCCAGACGAAACAACGCTCGCCCACATCGCCCAACACGGCGGGGATAGTGATCACAACGCCTTGTCGTGGTGCTCTGATGCTAATGCGGTTTATGCCCGAAGCTTCACGCTAGATGCCAACGCGCTTGGCCCGATGGTCGCCGCCCCGCACAGCCCGGCCAATTCGTCCGGAATTGCCGAACATGCCGGAACAAGGATCGACCAAGCCTATATTGGCGCTTGCGTTGGGGCCAAACTTGAAGACCTTCACATGGCCGCCGCCATCCTCAAGGGTCGCAAGGTCGCCAAAGGCACGCGCCTGCTCGTCGCGCCATCATCCGCGCAAACTACAGCCCAAGCCGCCGCCGATGGAACCTTGGCCACGCTCACCGCAGCCGGCGCCATCCTCATGCCCTCGGGCTGCGGGGCGTGTGCTGGCATGGGCGCGGGGCTCCTTTCGGATGGCGAAACCTGCATTTCATCGACGAACCGCAATTTCAAAGGCCGCATGGGCCATTCCGGTAGCCACGTCTATCTCGGCTCTCCCTACACGGTCGCGGCTTCGGCCGTCACGGGTGTGATCTCCGACCCCCGCTCCATGCTGGCGGAGCGTTCAGCGTGAGCGACACTAACACCCTCCCTGAAGGTTCCGCATGGGTATACGGCCCCGGCATCGACACCGACGTGCTAGCACCCGGCTATTTGATGAAGCTTACGCCTGAGGAGCTCGCAAAGCACTGCCTCGCCGCCATCGACCCGGACTTTGCGCCCAACGTCCGAACCGGTGATTTCCTCGTGGCAGGTGCCAATTTCGGCATTGGCTCCTCGCGAGAGCAGGCCGCTGTTTCGCTGACTCTCTTGGGCGTTGGCGCTGTGCTTGCGCCGTCGTTTGCGCGCATCTTCTACCGCAACGCTCTCAATCTTGGCCTGCCGGCCTTAGTGTTCCCAGAGGCCGAAACCGTCAGAAAAGGTGATCGTCTCCGCGTGGACCCTGTTGCGGGCCGCGTTGAAAACCTAACCACCAGCAGCGTCCACGCCTGCACGCCAATCCCTGGGCATTTGATGACGATGGTTAGGGCAGGGGGGCTGATGCCGTGGCTGAAGGTCCGCCTGTCACATGAAAAATCCCCTGATGGAGCCTCCCTGTGAGCCTGAAATTACGCCTTGCCCAATCTCAGGCTCTCCTTGCCCCCGGCGCTTACGATGCGCTGTCCGCTCTCCTGATCGAGCAGGCAGGCTTTGAGGCGATCTACATTTCTGGCGCCTCGGTGTCCTATACCCTCATTGGCCGCCCCGACATCGGCCTTACCTCGCCCAGCCAAGTGCAAGATGTCATCTTCCGTATGCGCGATCGGGTCAGCCTGCCGCTGATCGTTGATGCTGATACCGGCTTCGGCAACGCGCTGAACGTCGCCCATACTGTGCGCAATTTTGAGCGCGCCGGTGCAAACGCTATTCAGCTAGAGGATCAAACCACGCCAAAGCGCTGCGGCCACCTTGCTGGCAAAGACCTTGTGTCTAAGGCCGAAATGGTTGGCAAAGTCCGCGCCGCTGTGGATGCGCGAGCCTCCTCCGAAACGCTCATTGTCGCGCGAACCGATGCCGTCGCCGTGGAAGGTTTCGATCGCGCTTTGGATCGCGCCGTCGCCTACCTCGAAGCTGGGGCCGATGTCCTGTTCGTCGAAGCCCCGCAAACCGACGATCAAATGCGCCAAATCACCCAAGCGCTGGCCCATCACGTGCCGCTGCTCGCAAACATGGTGGAGGGCGGCCTCACGCCGCTGCGCACGGTAAGCGATCTTGAGGCCCTCGGCTTCAAACTGGTCATAACGCCGGGCGCGCTCGTCCGCGCGCTGGTCTACCAAGCCCAGCATTTCCTCGCCGCCCTCAAGCAAGACGGCGCTACCACCGCCTATCGCGACAAAATGCTAAACCTATCCTCGCTCAACGCCGTCATCGGCCTGAACGAGCAAATGGAACTCGGCGCGCGCTATGATCCGGCGATCAAGAAAGCGGCGGAATAGCCTCGTGCTTATCGAGGCAAAAACCGTGCGCAGATACGTCCGTGCTCTCTTAAAGCCGGACTAGTGCTGCATCTGCAGGCAAAACGACCATCCATTTGTGTCATTCGTGTCACAAGAGTCGGTGAAAGCTGTCGTTTGGGCATCCACCCCTTGGAATAGCCATGCTAGGCACCCTAAATCGGGCATCGCTTCGGCCAAACAAGCTTGGTCTCGTTCAGGGGAACATTCAATGCAAACTTCGTCCCGCGCCATTCTGGCCAGTTTCGGCTTGTTGGCTATCGCGCCAACCCTCGCTTTTGCGCAGGCAGCGCCTGCTGCAGCGTCATCGGAAGCCCGTGCAACCGACCAAGTCATCGTGACAGGCTCGCGCGTCGCAACACGCACTGCACTTGATACTGCCGTTCCTGTTGACGTTCTTCCCGTCCAAGAGCTGACCAACCAAGGCACCACAGAGCTTGCTCAATCGCTCGCCGTGTCGCTGCCATCCCTGAACTTTCCACGCCCAGCCTTGACCGACGGCACCGACACGGTTCGCCCGGCAACCCTGCGCGGCCTCGCGCCAGACCAAGCGCTCGTTCTGGTCAACTCCAAGCGCCGTCATGCAACAGCGCTCGTCAACATCAACGGCACCATCGGCCGTGGGTCGGCGGCGGCGGATTTGAACTCGATCCCAAGTGCAGCCATCAACACGGTTGAAGTGCTGCGCGATGGTGCCTCGGCTCAATACGGCTCCGACGCGATCGCGGGCGTTCTGAATATCCGCTTGAAAGAAGAATCCTCAGGCGGCGGTATCACGGTCACCTACGGTGAACGCAACACTGACTTTGAAGCGCTATCCGTCACCTCGCCCGCGAATGCACCTTGGCGCGTGCCAACCTCTGAAAAGCGCAATGATGGTGAAACCAGCACGGTCGGCGGCTGGGTTGGTCTGCCAATTGGCAAAAACGGCTTCATCACGCTCACCGGTGAATATCGTAACCAAGAAAACACCGTCCGCGCCGGCTGGGATACTCGCCAGCAATACGCGCTCATCAACGGCCAATTTGACCCACGCGAGCTTACCTTTAACCGCGTCAACGCATGGACCGGTGAGCCAAAGCTTGAGCAATACACCGCCTTTGCAAACGCAGGCTACGACCTTGATAATGGCGTAAAGCTGTATGGCTGGGCCGGCTATCAAAGCCGCGAGGCGCTTTCGGCGGGCTTCTATCGCTTCGCCAACGACGCCCGTAACGTTCCCGCCATCTACCCTGACGGCTTCCTGCCGAAGATCAACCCTGAAGTCACCGATATGTCGGCGGGCGCAGGCGCTACCTTCACACTCGCGGGTTGGGATATGGATGTGTCGCTCGTGTGGGGCGACAACGACATCACCTACACCATTCGTGACACGTTGAACCGCTCGCTCGGTGCGGCGTCCAAGCAGGTGTTTGATGCCGGTGGTCTGCAATACGGCCAATATGTCTTTAACGTCGGCGGTGTCCGCCAGTTCGAAGCAGGGCTTGCAACGCCGGTTAACGTCGCTATCGGCGCTGAATACCGCACTGAATACTACAAAATCACCGCTGGTGAGCCGGATTCCTATCGTACAGGTACGGCCGGCGGCGCTGGTGGTTCCCAAGTGTTCCCCGGCTTCCAGCCGTCGAACGTGGTCGATAAAGAGCGTAACAACGTTGCGGCCTATATCGACGTTGAAACCAACATTACTGAGCAATTCCTGCTCTCAGGTGCGATCCGCGCTGAAAACTACTCAGACTTTGGCTCAACCGTCACTGGCAAGGTCGCGGGTCGTTACGACTTCAACGATTTCTTCGCCATTCGCGGTGCGGCCTCCACGGGTTTCCGCGCCCCGGGTTTGCAACAATCCTTCTTCACGGCAACTTCGACCAACTTCATCAACGGTATTCCGTTTGACATTGGAACCTTCCCAGCCACCAGCGCTGTGGCCAAGTCCCTCGGTGCAAAGCCGCTTGAGTCTGAAAAGTCGACCAACTACTCGCTCGGTTTTGTGGCCCGTCTTGGCGGCTTTGACTTCACGGTCGACGCTTACCAAATCGAAATCGACAACCGCATTGTTCTCACAGAGAACCTGACGGCGGCTAACGTGGTTGCGCTTCTGCCGGTGGGCACCAGCGGCGCTCGTTTCTTCATCAACGGTGTGGACACCACTACCAAGGGCGCAGATATCGTTGGCCGTTATCGTTTGAACACCGAAAGCATCGGGCGTTTTGACCTGACGGCTGCGGCGACCTTTAACTCGACCGAAGTCACCCGTCTGCCAACGACAAACGTGTTGTCAACGCTCAATCCGGCCCCCGTGTTGTTTGGTCGTGTTAACGCGAACACCTTCGAAGAGGGTCAACCGAAAGACAAATATGTGTTGTCCTCGGTTTGGACGCTTGGTGACTTTGGCGTCACGGCCCGCACCACGCGCTACGGTCGCGCGGTCAGCCCGGGTACAGCGGTTGATGGTTCAAACGACATCATCCTCTCGCCAAAATGGGTTATGGACCTTGAAGGTCGCTTCACCTTCCAAGAGCGGATGACGTTCGCTTTCGGTGCTGAAAACATCTTGGACGAATATCCAGATGCAACGCCAGCGCGCTTGAACACCACAAACGCAACGCCCTATTCCAGCTACTCGCCATTTGGCTTCCAAGGCCGCTACATCTATGGCCGCGTAAGCTACAACTGGTAAGCTTCGTTTTACGACGCATAGGATCAAGGCGGTGGAGCGATCCACCGCCTTTTTTCTTTGGGTACGCGCCGCCCACGAAACCGCCCATTTCTGTTCAGCTTGGGTTCAAGCGGCTGGCGCTATACCTGTTTTCACGATCACGGCGCAGCTCTCCCGTCCCTCGCACGTGCCGTGATCTGCCGCTCCGATCCTCCCCTTGGTTCGGACGAGAAGCGCCGACCCTTCATCGGGTCGGCGTTTTGCGTTTGTAATTGGGCTTTCTTTGCCGCAGTGCACAAAAGCGCTGGACCCAATCGAACGAGCAGCGTAAATCCCGCGCACTCCGATCAGGAAGTCATTCCTCCAGTCAAGGCGTTCCGCCCATGTCAAAGATTGTCGCTGATGCCGCTTCGGCACTTCAGAAGGTTCTGTTTGATGGCATGACCATCATGTCAGGCGGGTTTGGGCTTTGTGGGATTCCCGAAAACGCCATAGCGGCTTTGCGCGCGGCTGGAACCAAAAACCTTACCGTGATTTCCAATAACGCAGGCGTGGATGGCTTTGGCCTCGGTTTGCTGCTCGAAAGCCGCCAGATCAAGAAAATGGTGTCGTCGTATGTCGGCGAGAACAAAGAGTTTGAGCGCCAATATCTCGCCGGAGAGCTAGAGCTTGAGTTTAATCCCCAAGGAACCCTAGCCGAGCGCATCCGCGCAGGTGGTGCAGGTATCCCGGGCTTTTATACAAAAACCGGCGTCGGAACCATTATCGCTGACGGCAAAGAGCTGAAAGAGTTCAACGGCCAAATCTATGTGCTTGAAACGGGTCTTGTGGCCGATCTTTCCATTGTTAAGGCGTGGAAGGGCGATGCCGAAGGCAACCTCATCTACCGAAAAACGGCGCGAAACTTCAACCCGATGATGGCGACGGCAGGAACATTCACGCTTGCGGAAGTCGAAGAAATCGTCCCCGTTGGCAGCCTTGATCCCGATCATATCCACACGCCTGGCATCTATGTGAACGCGATCATTCAAGGGCAATTTGAAAAGCGTATCGAGCAACGCATCACACGTAAAAGGGAGGCTTGAGCCATGCCTTGGACCCGCGACGAACTTGCCGCCCACGCCGCGCGCGAATTGCGCGATGGCTTCTACGTGAACCTTGGCATTGGCATTCCCACACTTGTCGCAAACCATATCCCGGATGGGATGAAGGTCACACTTCAGTCGGAAAATGGCATGCTCGGCATGGGGCCAATCCCCTATGAAGGCGAGGAAGACCCTGATCTCGTCAATGCGGGCAAGCAAACTATCTCTGAGCTGCCAACCTCGTCTTATTTTTCCTCGTCTGACAGCTTCGCCATGATCCGCGGCGGCCACATCGACCTTTCAATCCTCGGCGCGATGGAAGTGTCAGAAACCGGCGACCTCGCAAACTGGATGGTGCCCGGCAAGATGGTGAAGGGCATGGGCGGTGCGATGGACCTCGTTGCCGGTGTTAAGCGCGTTGTCGTCGTGATGGAGCACACGGCCAAGGACGGTTCCCCAAAGCTGCTGCACAAATGCCATTTGCCGCTAACGGGTGTTGGCGTGGTCAACCATGTCATTACTGATCTCGCCGTGTTCGATATCGGGCGCAGCGGTATGGTGCTGAAGGAGCTCGCCCCGGGCGTTACTTTGGATGAAGTCAGTGCCAAAACGGAAGCCAGCTTTACCGTCGCCTAAGCATCTGTGTCGCGCCGCTGTCTTTTGTTGCCCTAGGCATAAAAGAATCTATTGAAAATCGATAAGCCCCCGCTAATCTGTATCGCTAATCGATATATTGGCGAAGCAAAGGGGCTCCTCGATGACAAATTCAATGCGGGCGGCAAACACGTTCATCAAGGCTCTCGGCTTGGGCGCGAGCCTGAGTGCACTCTTAGTCGGGGCAGCGCTCGCAGATACGCCTAGCGACCTCCCGCGCCGTGGGTCGCTTGGCATTGGCATCGAAGCTGGAGACGGTGGCGCAAAGCTTCGCTCCATCGCGCCGGGCTCAACCGCCGAAGCCGCAGGCTTGATGATTGGTGACACAGTCACCGCGCTCAACGGGATCAAAGTCGCCAACCAGACCGAGCTTGTAGCCGAGGCTGGCAAGCTTCGTGCGGGCGAAATCGCGCGCTTCACTTTTGTTCGCGACGGCAAATCTAGCGAAGCCAGCGCCCCTGCGCGCGCGCGTCCTGTCGAAATCTACACAGCGGCACAGGCTGATTATGGCAGCGTTCCCTTCAAGGGCGGCAAGCTCCGTGAAATCCTTGTCACACCGCAAACCCCGGCTCCAAGCGCGCCGGTCGTCTATTTCGTTCAAGGCTACTATTGCGGCTCCGTCGAAGCCCCAACGCCAGATCATCCCTATCGTCAGTTCATTCAAGGTTTGGCCACTAACGGCATCGCGACCTATCGCGTCGAAAAACCGGGAATGGGCGACAGTCTCGGCGGCCCCGCCTGCCTGGACACAGACTTCGACACCGAAATGGCCGCCTTCCGCGCGGGCTATGCAGCCCTCACACAGACCCACAAAGTCGACCCCGCCCGCATTATCATTTTTGGCCATTCCATGGGCGGCGTCCAAGCCCCCATTCTGGCGGCCGAAGCTAAAACTGTGCGCGGCGTCGCCGTCTATGGCACGGTGCTGCGAAACTGGCACGATTACATGCAAGATTTGATGCGCTTGCAGAGCTTTTACGCTCAAGGTGCCGACCCCGCGGAGACCGAGAAGCTCGCCGAGGCCATGCGCCCGCTCTTGAACCGTATCTTCATGGAGACGGTGCCGCTGTCCGAGATCGCGGCTCAAAGCCCGCAAAATGAAGCGCTCCTGAAACAGGTTCTGGATTGGGATGGTAAGGAAACCATCCTCGCGCGAACCGTTAGCTATTGGCGCGGCGTCTCAAACCAACGCCTCGCCGCGCAATTTCAAAAGGTCCAAGCCCCGGTCTTGGCCGTTTACGGAGAGGCGGATTTTGCTGCCATAGATGACCGCGATCACCGCCTCATCGCTGAAGTGGTCAACCATTATCGGCCGGGTTCGGGAACTTTTGTAACGCTGGCGAAGTCCGGCCACGGATTCGGATTGGAAGGTGATCGTGCCGCCGCGCGCGAGGCTACCAAGGCGAATGGCGGCGTCGCTCCAACAGCCCCGTACAATCAAGAGGTCACCGCTGTTGTAAGCAAGTGGATACTAAATCTGAAAGACCCGAAAGCCGGTTAAGGCCGCCCACGTGAGCAAATAAACTCCAAGCCGCAAAACTTGTGACCTTGGCCAAAACCCGCCATAGCGTGGCTATGCGGACCCGCGCGTCCGTTTCAACTTTTTGCTCAAGATTTTGCCCATGACGTATCGGCTCTACGGCACACCCGGCTCACTCTACACCGGAAAAGCCCGTTCCTACTTGATCAAGCAGGGCATACCGTTCGAAAATAGGGCGGCGGGAGAAGCGCGCTTCCGCGAAGAAATTGTCCCCAAAATCAATCGCTGGATCATTCCGGTTCTCGAAGCACCAGACGGCTCCCTGCTCCAGGACGGGTCCGACATCATTGCTCATTTTGAGGCGGCGGGCCAAAGCCGCACACCGGCATACCCGACCACGCCGCGCCACGCCCTGATCGGTCAGATCTTTGAGCTGTTCGGCGGGGAGGGGCTCTTGCGCCCCGCCATGCATTACCGCTGGAACTTTGACGAAACCAACAAAGCCTTTCTTGAGCGAGACTTTCCAGCGGCCTTGGCCCCCACAGGGGCACCGCAAGACGTACAAGCCAATATCTTTGCGATGGCCAGCCAGCGTATGCGTAAGGCGATGGCAAGTTTCGGTGTTAGCGAAGACTCCATCCCCGCAATTGAGGCGAGCTACGCATCATTTCTCGCACTATTCGATGCCCATTTGGCGAGCCAGCCTTATCTGTTGGGTGGGCATCCTACGATCGGGGACTATGGTCTAATCGCGCCGCTTTTTGCCCATCTGGCCCGTGATCCGATGCCAGCCATGCTGATGAAGCAGACCGCGTTTCGCGTTTGGCGCTGGGTAGAGCGCATGAATGCAGCCGATCGGGATGCAGGCGAATATGGCGACACGCCAACCACTCTGTTTGATGCCGATCACGTTCCCGAAACGCTCAAAGCGCTGCTTGGCTTTGTTGCTGATGACTATCTTCCCGAGATCGAGGCCTATGTCGGCTTTGCCAATCAATGGCTGGCGGCCCATCCAGACATAGAGCCCAGCACGACGGGCACACCCCGCATCCAAGATCGCGCTATCGGCCAAGCGGAGTTCACGTGGCGCGGCCACATGATCCGCGTTGCCGTAATGCCCTATCGCCTGTTCCTGCTGCAAAAGATCCAAGACGTTTTTGACAAGGCCACCCCGCCAGACCAAGCCGCAATGCAAACACTTCTCGCCGAAACAGGTCTCTCGGCACTACTCACTTTGCGAACAACGAGGCGGGTCATCCGGCAAAACAGCCTTGAAGTCTGGGCAGCAGCCTAGCCATGTGCGGGTAGGGAAGGGCCATTGAAGAAGGTTTGTTCAAGCCCCTTGCAATTCGGGTCGCTATAATCCATATTGGTGGACGATCAGGCTTTTCGATCGCCCTCAACTAACCAAAAAAGCGAATTGCGACGAAAACCACTAGAAACCACCTAAAGAAAAATATAAATCATTAGAATCAATATTATACAAGAAATCCGATAGCTAAAAACAGCTCAATTCAAACCAAAAACGGCTCTAAGCGCACCAAAATCGGCTCAATTCAGCTCAGAAACGCTCATTTCCCAGCTCTAGCCGCACACCGTAGCCTCACCACTCACATCACGCTGCAGGCAGCGATGACAGGCACGCCCACGCGCTCTATATCACGCACCGACCCCGAAAGATCGCCCCCGAAGGAATGTCGATGACGCCTCGTGAAGCCCGTATAAAAAAACTGAAGTTCCGCGCATGGCACCGTGGCTTCCGCGAAGCCGATTTCATTATGGGCACCTTCGCCGATCAGCATGCAGACAGCCTCGACGATCAGGGCCTCGATGACTTTGAGGCGTTGTTGGAAGCGCCAGACCAAGATGTCTATGGTTGGTTGCTGGAGCGTACGCCCACGCCACCAGAATTTCGCACGCCGGTGTTCGACCTAATCAAATCTTTCCGCTATTTCGCCCGCACGCTGTGGGCTCAGGATCTCGCGGCGAAAAACCCGGCTGCCTGAAAGTAAGTCACAATGAATTTCTCAACGGTCGACGCGGTTGCCCGCACGCCCGGTCGTCTCCGCGTTTGCGGGGCCCCAGATGGGCTAGACGCGCGCCTCCTTGGCCGCGCCGCGAACGCGCGCGGTGGCGTCACTTTGTATGTCGCCCGCGACGATGCGCAGGCCGCCGCCTTTGCCCGAACGATTAGCTTCTTTGAGCCGGGCCTTGCGATCATGCGCCTGCCCGCGTGGGACTGTCTCCCCTATGATCGTCTCGGCCCAGCACCAGAAATTGCCGCCCAGCGCCTCGCCGCCCTCACTTTGCTGGCCCGCCGGGGCGCGAATGATCCGGCCCTGCTCGTCGTCACAACCGGAGCCGCTCTCGCCCAACGCGTGCCCCCAAAAGAGGCGCTGGCGAGCGCTAGCTTCAGTGCCAAGCCGGGCAACGACCTCGATCAAGCCAAACTCATGGCTTACCTGTCCGCCAATGGCTATAATCGGTCTGCCACTGTGCGCGAGCCGGGCGATTTCGCCATTCGCGGCGGTGTCATCGACCTGTTTCCACCCGGCAGCGAGGAGCCCGTCCGCCTCGATCTCTTTGGCGATACGCTGGAATCAATCCGCAGTTTTGACGCCGAAACCCAGCGCTCCACCAAGCAGCTCAAAGCCGTTTCGCTGTCGCCAGTATCCGAAGTGCTGCTCGACGATGCCTCAGCGGCGCGCTTCCGCGTTCAATATCTCTCGACCTTCGGGCCCGCGCAGGGCGATCCACTTTATGAGGCCGTGGTCACCAAATCCCGCCGCCAAGGCATGGAGCATTGGCTCCCCTTCTATTATGAGCGCCTCGACACCCTGTTCGATTATGTCGGCAAAACCGCCCTTATCGCGCTGGACCATCTCGCCATGGATGCCGTGGCAGATCGCGCCGCCACCGCAAAGGACTATTTCGAGGCCCGCCGCACCACACCGCCGCAAAAGGGCTCGCCGCCCTATCGGGCCATCGAGCCGGACTTGCTCTATTTGCCCGCAGCGGAGGTCGATGCCGCCTTTAGCGGGCGCGACGTTCGGTTCATCTCGCCCTTCGTCGGCGAAGCTGGCGAAATTCCGGCCTTGGACGCTGGCGCGCGCGCAGGCCGATTATTTGCAGCCGAGCGCGCCACCGAAGGCGTCAACGTCTATGATGTCGCCGTCAAACACATGAAATCGTTGGCCGCTTCAGGGCGGCGGCCCGTCATCGCGGCGTGGTCGGATGGTTCGGCTGAGCGCCTCGGCCATGTTCTGGAAGAACACGGCCTCAAGAACCTGTTTTCATTGCCAAATGCCGGCGCGCTTGATCTTGCGCCGCAGGGTGCCATCGGCCTCGCCGTGCTGCCCTTAGAGCGTGGGTTTGAAGCCGACGATATCGTTATCCTCTCCGAGCAAGACATTCTCGGCGAACGCCTTGGCCGCGCGCGCAAGCGCCGCAAAGGGGCCAATGTCATCCTTGAAGCCGCATCGCTCTCAACCGGCGATCTGGTCGTTCACATTGATCACGGCATAGGCCGCTATGACGGCCTCAAAACCCTCGACGTTCAAGGTGCCCCGCATGACTGCCTCGAGCTGGTCTATGCCGGTGGCGACAAATTGTTTCTACCCGTCGAAAACGTTGAGCTGGTCACGCGCTATGGTGCGGAAGATGCTGCGGCCACGCTCGACAAACTCGGTGGCGCATCATGGCAGGGCCGCAAGGCCAAAGCCAAGAAACGCCTGAAAGATATGGCCGAAGGTCTCATCGCGATTGCCGCCTCCCGGATGGCCAAGGTCGCTGAGGAGATCAATCCGCCGCAAGGGGTCTGGGACGAGTTCTGCGCCGCCTTCCCGTATGACGAGACCGAGGACCAACTGGCAGCCATTGAAGATGTGCTTGGCGACATGGCGGCGGGCCGCCCGATGGATCGTTTGATCTGTGGCGATGTCGGCTTCGGCAAAACAGAAGTCGCCTTACGCGCGGCGTTTGTGGCCGCCATGTCGGGCCGCCAAGTCGCCATTATTTGCCCAACAACATTGCTGTGCCGCCAGCATTTCAAAAGCTTCACCGAGCGCTTTCGGGGTTGGCCGCTCCGCGTGGCCCAGCTTTCAAGGTTGGTTACATCCAAAGATCAAGCCGCCGTCAAAAAGGGCTTGGCAGACGGCACCATTGATGTGGTGGTCGGCACGCACGCCCTTCTCGGCAAGGACTTGCCGTTCCGCGATCTCGGCCTCGTCGTGGTGGACGAGGAGCAGCACTTTGGCGTCAAACACAAAGAGCGCCTGAAAGAGCTTCGCTCCGACACCCACATGCTGACCCTTTCAGCTACACCAATCCCGCGCACGCTACAGATGGCGCTGGCAGGCATCCGTGAGCTTTCCATCATTGCAACCCCGCCAGTCGACCGCCTGGCCGTGCGCACCTACGTCACGCCATGGGACCCGGTAACGCTACGCGAGGCCTTGTTGCGCGAGAAATATCGCGGCGGTCAGGCCTTCGTGGTCGCCCCGCGCATCTCCGATATCGCCGATTTGGAAAAGTTCCTGCGCGATGTGGTGCCGGAGGTGTCCTTCGTAACCGGCCACGGCCAAATGCCGCCCACCCAGCTTGAAGACGTGATGACCGCGTTTTACGACGGCGCTTACGATGTGCTGGTATCCACCACCATCGTTGAATCCGGCCTCGATATTCCCCGCGCCAACACGCTGGTGATCTGGCGTTCAGACATGTTCGGCCTCGCCCAGCTTTATCAGCTTCGCGGTCGCGTCGGTCGCGCCAAAACCCGCGCCTACGCCTACCTCACGACGCCCGCCGAAAAGCCAATGACCATCAGCGCCGAAAAGCGCCTAAAGGTCCTGCAATCGCTCGACAGCCTGGGTGCAGGCTTCATGCTCGCCTCCCACGACCTTGATATGCGCGGCGGCGGAAACTTGCTCGGCGAAGAGCAATCCGGCCATATCCGCGAAGTTGGCGTCGAGCTTTATCAGCAAATGCTAGAGGAGGCCGTTGCTTCGTTCCGCGACGAGCCAGACCCCAGCGCCAAGGATCGTTCATGGTCGCCTAGCATCAATATCGGCGTGGCGGTGCTCATCCCCGAAGATTATGTGCCCGATCTCAATGTCCGGCTCCAGCTTTATCGCCGCTTGGCAGACCTCGAAGCCGAAGCCGAGCGTGAGAGCTTCGCGGCTGAAATGATCGACCGCTTTGGCCCGCTCCCGCCCGAAGCCGCCCAGCTTGTCGAAGTGGCGGGCATTAAGGCGATGTGCCGTCTCGCAGGCGTCGCCAAGCTGGACGCTGGCCCGAAAGGGGCTGTCCTCACCTTCAAGCACGAAGTAGCCCCAGACCCCGTTCGCCTCGTCGCCCTGATGCAAAAGCAGCCTGCTTTATTCAAACTACGCCCCGACGGAAAAATGGTGGTAATGGGAGACTGGTCAACGCCAGAGCTCCGCCTCAAAGGGGCAAAACGGGCATTGAATACGGTAGTTGGGGCGGTTTTGTAGGGGCAGCTCAGAGGCGAGGTCGATTGATCTGTGAAAGCTGTGCTTTGGGGTCGATACCGATTGCCTAATGCCATTCCGCAACACCAATTTAGAACTTCACGTTATATTCCGCTTAACGCGCTGACATCATGTTCGGTGCGCCATCAGCACTAGTGATTCTGAGGAAAGAAAATACGATGCCCATATCCACTATAGGTTATGAAGGCACTTCCATTGACCGCTTTATTGAGCGACTTGAAGTAAATCGCATCCAACTAATAGTGGACGTTCGGGCGGTTGCTGTAAGTCGACGTAAAGGGTTTTCAAAAACCAAACTCTCGCAGTCTTTGTCAGACCGTGGCATAGGCTATGTGCATTTGCGAGGATTGGGTGACCCGAAGCCCGGGCGTGAAGCAGCGCGTCGGGGCGATTTTGCTGCCTTTAGATCGATCTTCGGCGTCCATCTGAAAACACCTGAAGCTCAGCAAGGAATGGCCTTGGTTGGGGAATTAGCTTCCAGAGGTTCACTTGCATTGATGTGCTATGAGTCGGACCCGACTCACTGCCATCGAACAATTATTGCAGCGGCTATTGCTTTTCGTGGCGGCCATGCGATTCAACACTTAAGCGTGTTTGACGCTGAGGGTTTTCGGCATGACAACTCGAGAACGCGTCGTAATTCTGGTGAAGGCTTGGCCGCAGCCTAGTCTTAAGTACGGCGAGACGGTCTGTTGTGCCGGTGTGACGTTGAATGGGCAATGGCGAAGGCTCTTTCCAATTAGGTTCCGCCATTTAGAAGGTCCGCAGAAATTCAAGCGCTGGGACATTATCGAATATTTGCCCCATACACCAAATGATGACAATCGGGCTGAAAGTCGTCGGGTTGAAGAGCAAAGCCTAAAACGGCTGAAATCGGTGCCCAAACACGAACGCGCTTCTTTTCTTGAAGGAGTTATACGGCGGTCGATCGGCGAAGCAGCGGAGCGCAACGACAGTTTGGCTTTGATCCGTCCGGATAAGATAGAGTTTATTGCTAAACGGAAAAGCTCCGAGAAGATTGAGAGTGAAAAAGCCGCTAGATCAAAGAGACTATTGCAGCGCAGCCTCCTTGATCGTGAGCTGATTGATCTCGAAATCTGCGAATTTCGGTTATCCATGCGGTTCGCTGCAGGCGGCACTAACCACCATATGGAACTGGGTGATTGGGAAACAGCAGCAGCATTCTTTCGGTTTCGAAAAGAAAAAGGAGAAGCGTTTGCACTTCGTCATCTGAAGGATACCTATGAGAATACTTATTTCAATAGAGGCTTGGCATTGGCGCTTGGCACCGTAAAAAAGCGGCCACGGCAATGGCTTTTGTTAGGCGTTATTCGATTAGATCTCCCGACATCTACCTTTTTGATTTAGAAGACCGTTGGCCAGCCCTCTTCAAACTACGTCCCGACGGAAAAATGGTGGTAATGGGAGACTGGTCAACGCCAGAGCTCCGCCTCAAAGGGGCAAAACGGGCATTGAATACGGTAGTAGGAGCGGTTTTGTGACCCCAAGTAACGACAATGATGAAGATGACGCGTGGGAGGATTTTCTCGATGATCTTTGGCTGAACGATATGGCCGACGAGCGTGTTAGCCAGGCCGTAATCAATGTGACGCTGGATAGCCTCTAACCATCAAGCCTACTGTCGCCAATCACCCACCCATCTTGCTTTTCGCTTCGGCTTCCACCATAAGCCGCGTTCTTCTTTTCTGGGCAGCTTTTGGCGCTGCTCCTATCTGTGTGAAAGCCTCAGGCTCATGGCCGTTCCAAAACGCAAAACTAGCCCTTCTCGTCGTGGCATGCGCCGCTCGCATGATGCCCTTGGTGCCAATTCCTATATCGAGGACAAGGACACGGGCGAGCTGCGCCGTCCGCACCATATCGACCTTAAGACCGGCATGTATCGAGGTCGTCAGGTTTTGACGCCAAAGGAAGACTGAGGTCTCTCTAGGGTCTGAATACTAGAACGCCCCGCTGGTGCCAGCGGGGCGTTTTGCGTTTTTGGTATTGTCTCACAGGCGCCCTGTCAGCAGAATCTCAACAATACCACCGGCCTCCATCGCAGGGGCCGCCACGGCGCGTTTCAACAGCCCGTTTGCCGCAGCCAACACCGTTTGAAGAGACGAATCCTGATCGCGAAACGCCACAGCCTCCAAAACACCATCCCCAGACACGCTAATCTTGGCGCGCATCCAATGCTCGCGGTCGCCATTGGCGGGCAGGGGGGCAGCACTCCTCGCCGCCAAAATCCCCGCCATAGGCGAACGACCCAAAAACGTGGCTATCAGTGGTTCAAGAAAGAGATGCGCGCACACCTGCGCCGATGCAGGATTGCCGGGCAAGCCCAACACCTTTTGACCCTTCGGTAAGGTGCCAAACCACGTTGGCTTCCCCGGACGAACGGCGATTTTATCAACACTCAGGCCCAACCCCAGCGTTTCAAAGGCAGGCTTGGCGAAATCATAATCGCCCACCGAGGCCCCACCGATCACAAGCACGAGGTCCACTTCGCTAAGCCGCGGACGAACAGCCCTCACAATCGCTTCCGCGCTGTCGGCCTCAATTGGCAAAACCTCGGGAAGCCCACCCCAAGCGCGAACCAAAGCTGCCAAGGCAAAAGTATTGCTCTCGAAAATCTGGTCGCTTCGTGGTGCTCTACCCGGCGCCACTAATTCCGCGCCCATCGTCAAAACCAGTAGGCGCGGGCGCTTTGCCACGCACACTTCCGCCCAACCCGCCGACGCCGCTACCCCCAGTGTGGCCGCATCCAGCGTGATGCCGCACCGGAGTAACACATCCCCCGCCGCGAAATCCCCCGCCGCAGGCCGGATATGCTTGGCGGCGTTAAGTGCCTTTATAACCACGACGTCGCCGTTGCGTTCGGCATTTTCCTGCATAACAACCTGCACCGCACCGCGCGGCACTGGCGCGCCGGTAAACACCCGAACGGCCTCACCTAAACTCACTGGGCCCATAAAGCCCGCGCCCGCAGCGGACTCACCGATGATCCTCAAGCGCGCTGACACGCCTTCAGCGGAGCCAACCGCCCATCCATCCATCGCCGAGGCGTCAAAAGGTGGCTGATCGCGCTGCGCTAAAATCGGCTCAGCCAGTGTCCGCCCGCCAGCGTCCGCTAAAGCAATCAACTCCGAACCGAGCGGCACAATCGAAGCCAGCATCGTTGCTCGTGCCGCTTCAACATTTACCAGAGCCATCAAAACCCTCCAATCATTACATCAATTGCGCGCACAAAAGCATCACGGTCCGCCGACGCATCTAAAATGGAGGCCCCAACAAGCACACGCTGAATAGAAGCCAACCCTGCGAAGTCGGCATAGTAAAGCTTGCCTTCGATGTGAATCGCCACACAAATACGGTTGCCCATTGAGGGACGCGGGAGTTCGTACTCACTGCGAATAGGTACTACCCAACACGAGGCTAAGGCACGGTGAAACACCGATTGCACATCAAGTACCATGCGCCCACCACTCTTCAATAACGCATGAACATGAAATTGGGTCACACGGACTAGAAGGTCTTAAAATCTTCCCACCACATACCTTTTCGGTCGATTTCGGCGTTATAAGCCAAGATCCATGCAACATTCTCCCGTTCATACGCCAAAATCTCAGCCTCGCGATGGGCTTCATGCGCGGCAAGCTTGAGTGGATCATGGGGCGCGCCATCGCTTTGTTGTGTATGGCTGTCTCGAACCGAACCCACGCTTTTTCTCCGTGCTACCCTGTGCCCACCAATCCACAAATGAGGCTCAGCCGCAAGCCTCCGCGGTCCACTCACCCGACTTGCCACCAGACTTTTTTAACAAGCGCTGCTCGGTAATCACGAGGCCCTTATCGATGGCCTTAAGCATGTCGTAGAGCGTTAACGCCGCCACCGAGACCGCCGTTAAGGCTTCCATCTCCACACCGGTTTTGCCGGTGGTTCGGACGATAGCGGTAATGGAGTACCCGGTCTCATCGTCGCGCGGCTCAATGGCCACGCTCACCTTTGAAAGCGGCAGGGGATGGCATAGCGGAATCAATTCAGCGGTTTTTTTAGCGGCCATAATTCCGGCAACTTCAGAGATGCGCAAAACCTCGCCTTTTGGCCCACCATCACGCGCCGCGGCAAAGGCAGCGGGAGACATTATTACCTGCGCGCGCGCCATAGCCTCGCGGACGGTGTCTGCTTTTGCCGACACGTCCACCATGATCGGGCGGCCGCTGTGGTCAAGGTGCGATAATTTTTTGGACATAATTGTACCTACGCCTAGCGCGACGCATTGTGACGCGCGACAATAGCTACACGGAAAATTGGGCTTTCGCTATTTCGTGGCCGCTCCTTTGTGGTCAAATCCGGCCAAGGGCTTATTTTCCAGTGGTGAACGCGTGAGAAGCCGCGCGAAGGGGAATGCGAGATGATCGAGTTTACATTGAACGGAAAAACGGTCCGCCACGAAGGTGATCCGGAAATGCCGCTTTTGTGGTATGTGCGCGACGATGCTGGTTTGCACGGCTCCAAGTTTGGCTGTGGCATCTCGGCGTGCGGCGCGTGTACAATGCACATCGACGGCCAACCCATTCGATCCTGCTCGACACCGGTCTCTGCGGCTGCCGGAACAAAGGTCACCACCATCGAAGGCGTTACCAGCAAAGCGGCCGAAGCCGTCCGCACGGCTTGGCGTGAATTGGATGTGGTTCAGTGCGGCTATTGCCAGTCCGGGCAGATGATGTCGGCAATTGCGCTGTTGGAATCCAATCCAAAGCCAACCCCTGAACAAGTCGATAGCGGTATGAACGGCAATATCTGTCGCTGCGCCACCTATGCCCGTATTCGCAAGGCCGTCGTGCGCGCCTCTGAATTGATGGGAGCTTAAGCCATGTTCACGTCCCTCAACATCGACGATATGCCCCGCGCAATTCGCGATTTAGCCTCCTCAGGCGCACAAGCCATCGCGGTTCCTTCCCGCCGCCTTTTCTTGCAGGTCGCCACAATAGGGATCGCCGGTTTCGCCATCGGCTGCACGGAAGCAAGCCCAGAAGCCGAGAAGGCTGGCGGTAAGCTGGTCAATGATTTCGTGCGTCTCGGCGCAGACAACACCGTCACGGTCATCATCAAACACCTCGACAAAGGCCAAGGCATCGCCACTGGCCTTGCAATGATCGTCGCCGAAGAGCTCGGCGCGTCCATGAGTCAACTCAAATACGAATACGCTCCGGCGAACGTTCAGAAATACGCCAATACTCTGCTCGGCGTGCAAGGCACGGGCGGTTCGAGCGGGATCTCGAACTCCTACACCCAGCTGCGCCAAGCGGGTGCGGGTGCAAAGGCGATGCTGGTGGCCGCTGCGGCAAAAGCATGGGGCGTCTCGGGCGCAGAAATCACGGTCTCTGAGGGCGTGTTGAGCCACGCGTCCGGCAAAAAGGCGACCTTCGGTGAGATGGCCGTTGCCGCTGGTCAGCAAAAGCCGCCTGCCATCGAAGCGCTGGTGCTCAAAGACCCAAAGACCTTCACTATAATCGGCAAGCCACAACACCGTCTCGACTCAAAGGCCAAAACAGACGGCACGATGATGTTCACCCAAGACGTGGTTCGCCCAAACATGGTCGTGGCCGTCATCGCCCGGGCACCCAAGTTTGGTGGAACCGTCGCGTCCTTCGATGCCACGGAGACCAGAAAGGTCAAGGATGTCGTCGATGTGATCCAAGTGCCGCGTGGCATTGCGGTTCTCGCGAAAAGCACGTGGGCGGCCATGCAAGGGCGTGCTGCCCTCAAAGTCGAATGGGATTTGTCTAAGGCCGAAACCCGCAGTTCATCGACCTTGCTCGCGGAATATAAAGAGCTCGCCCAAAAGCCCGGTGACTCCGCCCGTAAGGATGGCGACGTTGATGCCGCGCTCAAAGGCGCTGCAAAAACAGTGAACGCCGCCTTCACCTTCCCGTTCTTGGCCCATGCCACCATGGAGCCCATGAATGCGGTTGTTGAGTATAAGCCTGGGCAGGGGGCTGAGATTTGGTCGGGCCACCAGATCCAAACGTTGGATCAAATGAATGCCGCCACCGTTCTTGGCCTCAAGCCAGAGCAAGTTCGCTTGAACACGCTGATGGCCGGTGGCTCGTTCGGCCGCCGTGGCGTGCCAGATAGTGACTATGTCGTTGAAGCCTGCTCCATCGCCAAGGCAACCGGTGGCAAGTTCCCGGTCAAGCTAATCTGGACCCGTGAGGACGACATGCAGGGCGGCCGCTACCGCCCGATTGCCTATCATGAGCTAAGCGGCGGCCTGGATGCCACCGGCAAGTTGGTGGCGTGGAAACAGCGCATCGTCGTCCAATCCTTCATGAAGGGCACGCCCTTTGAATCGATGATCCAAGGCAAAATTGACCCATCCACGGTCGAAGGCGCATCGGACATGGTCTACGACATCCCGAACACCGCGTTCGACGTCCACACGCCGGTCAACGGTGTGCCGACCCTGTGGTGGCGTTCGGTGGGCCACACCCATACGGCCCATGCCGTTGAAGCCTTTATGGATCAGATGGCAAAGGAAGCGGGCGCGGACCCGCTGGAGTTCCGTAGGAAGCTTCTTGCGAAAGACCCACGCCGTCTCGCCGTGCTTAATTTGGCGGCCGAGAAGGCTGAATGGGGCAAACCGCTCGGGGCCGGTCGCGGTCGTGGCATTGCGGTTCACAAGTCCTTCGGCAGCTATGTCGCCCAAGTCGCTGAAGTCACCGTCAAGGACGGCGCGATCAAGGTCGATCGGGTTGTTTGCGCGGTAGACTGCGGCGTCGCGGTCAACCCGGATCAGATTGCGGCCCAAATGGAAGGCGGCATCGGCTATGGCTTGTGCGCGGCCCTTTATAGCAAGCTCACGCTAACCGATGGCGCGGTCGATCAAACCAATTTCGACGGCTATCGCGTGTTGCGCTTCTCCGAAATGCCAGTGGTTGAGGTTCACATCGTGCCATCAGCCGAACCACCAAGTGGGGCAGGGGAGCCCGGCGTTCCCCCCATCGGGCCAGCGGTCGCAAACGCTGTGTTTGCGGCGACAGGCAAAATGCTGACCGACATGCCCTTCGGCGAAGCCCTGCAAGCGTAACCTGAACGAATGGTTTGACGAATTGGGCAAGGTGGCAAAGCCGCTGCCTTGCCTATCAGGAACTCAATGGACGGATTTGTTTCCTCTCAACGCGCCAGCACACCCCTGATCGATCCCTTCGGCAGGGTGGTGAACTATTTGCGCGTGTCGGTAACGGATCGCTGCGACCTGCGCTGCGTCTATTGCATGGCCGAACACATGGAATTCTTGCCCAAGCGCGACATCCTCACGCTCGAAGAGCTTGATCGCTTGTCCTCGGTATTCATAGCGCGTGGAACACGGCGCATCCGCCTCACGGGCGGGGAGCCCTTAGTCCGCAAAGGCATTCTCACTTTAGTGGAAAGCCTATCGCGGCACCTGAAAACAGGCGCGTTGGACGAGCTAACCTTAACAACAAACGGCACCCAATTAGCCGCTCACGCCGAAGCCCTCGCTCGTTTTGGCATTACCCGAATAAACGTATCGCTTGATACATTGAACCGAGAGAAATTCGCCAAAATCACCCGGAGAGACATGCTCCCGGCCGTTCTGGAAGGCATCGCGGCTGCAAAAGCGGCAGGCATAAAGATAAAAATAAACACGGTCGCACTGGCCAGAGACAATGCCGAAGAAATCCCCGCTTTAATCACGTGGGCACATGCCGAAGGGCACGACCTTTGCCTCATCGAAACAATGCCCCTAGGTGAAATCGATGAGGACAGGACAGATCAATATCTCTCGCTCAAACAGGTCCGTGCAAACCTAAGCGCTTACTGGACACTAACAGACTTACCCGATCGCACAGGCGGCCCCGCCCGCTATGTTCGGATCGCGGAAACCGGAGGCCGCCTCGGCTTTATCACGCCGCTTAGCCACAATTTCTGCGAAAGCTGCAACCGCGTCCGCCTAACCTGCACTGGAACGCTCTTCATGTGTTTGGGCCAAGATGATGCCGCCGATTTGCGCGCCGTTATCCGCAGAGGTGCCAGCGACGACGAAATCGGTGCAGCGTTGGATGAAGCGATGGCCCGCAAACCAAAAGGCCATGATTTCGTCGCCGAGCGCTTGTCCGGCGCGCCTTCGGTCGCCCGCCATATGTCAATGACGGGTGGATGACGTGATTACCGTCGTATTCCTCGGGCGTTTGCGGGATGTGGCGGGAACACGGGAGCAAAAGCTATCCGTTGCGTCTAAGACAACGCTCGACGGCCTTCTCACCCTTCTTGACGCTCAACTTCCCGGCCTCGCGGCCCAGTTATCTGAACCCGGTATCCGTGTCGTGCTCAACAAAGTCCTGCGGCCTTTATCGGCAGACGCGGAAATAGGCCCAAACGACGAAGTGGCCTTCATGCCGCCCGTAACAGGCGGCTAAAGGCCACCACGCCTTAAGCGACGCTCACCAACCACGCTGTGTAAGCAACAAAGGCCGCCACAAAAGCAGCACCTTCCCACCGCACAATTTTCATCCCGGTCCGCACAAAGAAAATCAGTAATGCGGTCGCACCTAACATCACCCAGATGTCGACCTGAGCAATTTGTTGCGGAATGGGGATTGGCTTAATCAACGCGGTAATGCCGAGAATGCCCAAAATATTGTAGATGTTTGAGCCGATAATATTCCCAAGCGCCACGTCTGAATGTTTCTTCAAGGCCGCGATTACCGATGTAACAAGCTCAGGTAACGACGTCCCAACCGCCACGACCGTCAGCCCGATAATGGTATCAGAGATGCCAAAACCCTTCGCCAGCACGATGGCGTTGTCCACCAACAGGCGCGCGCCGCCAATCGTGATCGCAATACCAAGAAGCGCCAAACCAATCGCCAGCCACAATTGCCCCGGCCCTTTCGGGGCATCCTCGGCAATGTGCATATGCATTTCGGCTTCAGCGTCGCCGGTCTTTGCTTCGCTCTTGTAGGCCCAATAAATGTAGCCAGCGAGGCCACCCAGAAAAACAACGCCTACCCAACGATCAAGCACGCCCAACAGAACTACTGCTAAACATGCAAGGCTCGAAACAACCAGCATTGCCCCATCACGGCGAAACGCAGCGCGATCAACCGTCAAAGGCAAGATCAGCGCCGTGATCCCCAGAATAAGCAGGATGTTGGCGGTGTTGGACCCCACAACATTGCCAATGGCAATACCGGGAGAGCCTGCCCATGCTGCCGTCAAGCTCGTTACAAGCTCAGGCGTTGAGGTGCCAAAACCAACCAGCGTCAAGCCAATCAATAACGGCGAAACCTTGAGGATCTTCGCCGCGCTTGTGGCACCACGAACAAGAATATCGCCCCCTACCGTCAACAGAACGAGGCCGATTAGCAAAAATACATACGTCATCATGCGCGCTGTCTAGCCGCTTAGCGCGCGCGACAAAATAGGCTAAAGCTTGCAGATCAAAAACGTTTCCGTGCTCAAAGGTGGTGCCCCGTGCGCCTAGTTCGCGTTCAAACTGAACCCTTCACGCTTGAAAGCGCAAACGCCCTCCTAACCGCGCGTCATGATGTCGGTGCGCTCGCGGTTTTCGTCGGCCAGGTGCGAGACTTCAATGACGGGGCGGACGTATCGACGCTCTTCCTTGATCATTATCCCGGGATGACCGAAGCTTCCCTTGAAGCCATCATCGATCAAGCCGAAGCCCGTTGGCCGCTGGGCGGTGCCATGATTATCCATCGGGTCGGAGAGTTATGCGCGGGCGAACCAATCGTGCTCGTTGCAGCGGCCTCGGCGCATCGACAAGCAGCGTTCGAGGCCTGTCAGTTTATGATGGATGTTCTCAAAACGGAGGCCCCATTCTGGAAGCGCGAACAAGGTCAGGCCGGTGCCAAATGGGTCGAAGCGCGTGAAAGCGATACAAGCGCGCGCGAGCGGTGGTCTGTCGCGCCCACCAAGTGAAACGGTTCACAATGCCAAACGCTCCAGCGGATTAAGGCGCACTAATGCGCTTAAAGCGCGCGCGCTCCTTGCCGGTTTGCTCACGCAAAATCAGGGTATCGCCATCAATCTGGGCGCGCGCCGCCCCGATCAGAGCCCGGAAAAACTCATTTTCCAGTTTCGTCGCGGCCATAGAGCAAGGCTGCTGCACACGCGTCACGGCCCCAAACGTCACCACAGTCCCGTAGACCGTCAGCACCATCGAATATCCGTTGCACCCGCCAAATCCGGAGGCCACAGCATTTTTGATCGCCATGGTCGGGGCATCCTTCGGCGGCACCCCAAGCCCTTGGTTCACAAGCGTAACCAGCCGCCATGACGTATTTTCAAGGGGGCCTGCGGTTTTCTGCGGCGCACAGCTCACGAGAACCACACTCAACCCCGCAAGGATTGCCGCTCGCCTCACGAGGCCCTCTTCGTTGTAAAGCGCGCCAATGGTTTGCCCGACACATCATAGACAACCAGAATACCGGCCGTCGTGGTGAACACCCGCGTCGCCTCTAGCATCGCGAGGAATTGGGTCTCGATGGAGTTGGCCGGTTCCATGCAGGCCATTTTGGTGGTCACAGTGCCGGAAAACGTCAAATTGCTGCCGCGCAACAAGGCGTTGGTTCCGTAATTGTTGCATCCCGCCGAACCGGTTGCTTTTGCGTCATCAATGCTCAACGTCGGCTGACGCTCTAGCTTTACGGCTACACCGTTGAGCGATTCCAGCGTCCAAAGCGGCCCCGCCACGGGCGGCGCGCTCACATCAGCCGCCGTGATCCCTGGCGGTGGTGGCGGTGCCACGACTACAGGCGGCGGTGGCGGCTTTGCAGGTTCCGCACACGCCGCCAAGCCGACAAGGATGGCAAAGCCAACAAGGGTTAAACGGGTTCCCACGTAAACACTCCTGCGGTTGCCTCTAGCCCATGGAAGCCGCCAGCCATTGCGGGCAGCCCATGCTCAAGGATGGTTTCCGGCGTCCAGCCATCCACGCGCGACACAGACCGAACCGGGCGCGGTTGCGAGAACAGCACGATCTCATTGCCGCGCACGGAGAATATTTGCCCGGTAACATGGGATGCGGCAGGCGCGCACAAGGCTACCGAAAAATCAGCCACCTGATCGGCGCGCATCCGGTTTTTAATCCGCTCAACCCGCTTCGCACCGGCCTCATCCTTCACGGGGATCGTGGCAATCATGCGCGTCCATGCAAACGGCGCGATCACATTGGAGCGCACTTTTTTGATCGCGCCTTCCATAGCAATAATACGCGACAGGCCCGCAACGCCCATTTTCGCCGCCGCGTAATTCGCTTGGCCGATATTGCCGATAGTGCCGGAGGTGGAGGTGAACAGCACGTAAGCGCCATCCTCTTGGACGCGGAAATGTTCAACCGTTGCCCGTGTCACATTGTAAGCACCGCGCAAATGCACGTCGATCACGCTGTCCCAGTCCTGATCGCTCATTTTGTGGAACATGCCATCGCGCAGGATACCCGCAGGGTTAATCACCGCATGCAGCCCGCCGAACGTGTCCATCGCTTGGGTCACCATGCCTTTGACAGCATTCATATCGGTGACGCTCTCGGAGTTCGATGCTGCTTCACCGCCCATGGCCCGGATTTCTGCGGCCACCGCTTCGGCAGGGCCAGCCGAGCCCTCGTCACCACCAGCCACCGAGCCACCAAGATCATTGACGAGCACTTTCGCACCGGCCTTCGCGGCTGCCAGCGCGCACTCCCGCCCAATGCCATTGCCGCCGCCGGTTACCAGCACCACTTTTCCGTCAAGCACGCCCATGAGTGTTTCCCTTCAATTTAGTTTGGCCAATGCCTCGTTGTCTGGAGTTTACGGCGCACGGACGCCTGCCGTCGAGTAGGTTTGCGCGTAATTGCCGCGATTAGGTCGAGCGTGTTTGCTTTGGCGCTGTATCACCGGGCTCGACCGCCAAGAGTTCCGCGTCGTGAAACGTATTGGTCTTGGCCAGTTGCGGGAACAACCGCATCCACATCAGCGCAACAACGATACCCCCCACGCCACCGGCAACCACGGCGGGGATTGGGCCCAAAAACCGCGCCGCCACACCGCTTTGAAACTCGCCCAGCTCGTTGGATGCCGAAATAAAGATCATTGACACCGCCGATACCCGACCCCGCATGGCATCGGGTGTTGCCAATTGCACCAAGGATTGGCGCACGAATACCGACACCATGTCCGCCATGCCAGAGACGATCAACGCAATCATCGCCACCCACAGTGTTGTCGAAAGCCCAAAAGCAATCATGCAGGCGCCGAACACGCCAACCGCACCAAACATCCAATATCCAAGCCGTGTTTCCAAGGGCCGCACGGCCAATGCAAACGCCACAATCGCGGCCCCAATCGCGGGCGACGCGCGCAAAAGGCCCAGCCCATGGGGGCCGGCATGCAGGATATCGCGCGCAAACACCGGCAACAGCGCCGTTGCCCCTGCGAGAAGAACAACAAACAGATCCAACGAGATTGCGCCAAGCACGATCTTATTGTCCCGCACATAGACCAAGCCCTCGCTAATCATGGTCCACATATTCGACTGCGTCGGAACCGGCCGCGTGTCTGTCCGGATCTGGAGCGTCAAGATCATCGAGCCAATTAAGAACGCGACCGCAGACGCGTAAACGACATTGGCACCCAGTGCGAACACGAAGCCGCCCAAGGCCGGCCCCGCAATACTGGAGCCCTGAAACGCCAGCGAGTTCAGCGCGATGGCTTGTGGGAGCTCGTCGCGCGGCACCAACATCGGCCCAACAGCACTCATGGCGGCGGGCATAAAGCCGCGCACCGCGCCAAGGCCAGCCGCAGCCACAAAACACAAAATAAGCGCGGTTTGGGTTTCTTGCGTTGTCGAATACAGCAACACGCCCGCAATCAGCGCCTCGGCCCCAAAACACAAAAGGATAATCAGCTTGCGCTCATAGCGATCCGCCGCCTGCCCACCGATGAGCGACAAAAAGAAAAGCGGCACAAATTGCGCCAGGCCCACCATCCCCAAAAGGAACGCCGCTTCCGGCACATCCATGGTTTTCCGCGCGAGATCATAAACCTGCCAACCAATGGCCAGCGCCTGCATTTGAAGGGCGAAAATTGCCAGAATCCGCGCAAACCAGATAATGCGAAAATCACGGTGGCGGAGAACGGCAAGGGACGGTAGTTTGATCACGGGTTCGTTATCGGCCGAACCGCAGGCACCGTAAAGCCCAATTAGCGGCTAACCGCGATCATCACTTCGTTGCGCCGCATGAAGGGCACCGTCCACGGTGGATCATAGCGGGCATAGATCGGTGCGCCCACAAGCCGAAGCCCCTTTTGGGCCGCAAACGCGCGCAGTGCTGCTTCCTTTTCCCTAAGCGTGCCGTCGCCCGTAAAGCCCGTAAATTGAACAACCGCCATGCGTTGGCCGGGAACCTCCAACAGCTTCACGTCAGGGTTCACGGGGCGGGGCAGGGTGGCCATCGTGTACTTAGATGGCATGGTGAAACGCACCGTCCACGTATCACCAGTCTTGGCTTGGCTCACCGGGGCCGTCATCGCAATTTTCGCCCCGGCGCGCGTTTGGCTCACCGGTGCCGTCATCGCGATCTTGCCCGCTTGGGTGTTGTTGCCAAAAATATAGTCCGCCAACGGGTTGAAGGCCCTGTTGCCCGCCGCACCAAAGTCCCCGCGAACCTCCACCTGCGCCACAATGGTCGGCGCGTAATCGCGAACCTCAAAAGCCCCCTCTTTGATGACGGACTTGAAGGCAGGTTCTTCAATGGCAGCACGAGCCATGGACGTGGTTCCAATCTGAAGCGCAAAGGCAAGTGCAAGGGCGGCAAGAAATTTGGTCATGCGATAATTACGTTGCGCCATGCAATTCGGTTCATTCTGTCATTGCCAATGTGTCACCGGCTGGGCACCATCCACAAAAAGTAAAAACTATAAGGGGAAACTGTATGCAAGCCGTAATCCGTCGTGGAACCGAGCTGGTCTGTGAGCGAATTGAAGCGCCAAAGCCGGGGGCGGGCCAGGTGCTCGTTAACACGCTGGTGTGTGGCATTTGCGGATCAGATTTGCATGCCCTGCATTATGCCGATCGCATGGCGGAAATGGCCCGCAAAGCCGGTGGGGAACCGTTCGATCCGCAAAAGGACATGGTATTTGGTCACGAGTTTTGCGCCGAGATAGTAGACTTTGGCCCCGGTTGCTCCGGCACGTTGAAGCCCGGCACGCATGTGGTTTCAATGCCAATCTTAATGATGCCCGACGGCACCGCCCAGTCCATTGGCTATTCAAACAGCCATCCCGGAGGCTTTGCCGAGCAGATGGTGCTCTCTGAAGCATTCCTGCTCCCGGTGCCCAATGGTCTCAGCCCAACAATCGCCGCGTTGACCGAGCCATTTGCCGTAGGTGCCCATGCGGTCGCCGAGGCTCAAATGGAAAAGGGTGCCGTTGCGGTTGTGATTGGCTGCGGCCCTGTCGGCCTTGCCGTTATTGCGGCCCTCAAAAAGGAGGGCCACGGCCCTGTTATCGCCTCAGACTATTCCCCCGGCAGACGCGCTCTGGCCGAGATATTTGGCGCCGACATCGTCGTTGATCCCGCTGTGGAAAGCCCGCACACCAAATGGGCCGAACATGGCGTGCCCACAAATGGTGGTATGGCGGCTATGGCGAAGATGATGGGCACTTGGAAGCGTCCGGTGATCTTTGAGTGCGTCGGGGTTCGCGGTGTGCTGCAAGAATTGATCGCGGCTGCGCCCCCGTCCGCGCGCATCGTTGTGGTTGGCGTTTGCATGGAAAGCGATGTGATCGAGCCATTTTTGGCGATCACCAAGCAGCTCGATCTGCGCTTCGTGCTCGGCTACACGCCGCAAGAGTTCGCTGGAACCTTGGCCGACATTGCTGAGGGGAGGCTGGCCGTTGAGCCTATCATTACCGGGCAAGTCGGGCTTTCCGGCGTGGCTGACGCGTTCAAGGCGCTCGGAAACCCAGACAAGCAAGCCAAGATTTTGGTCACGCACGGCTAAGGGCGGACGTCCCGGCGCAAACGCGTTAGTGCGTCAATCTTCGCGCGTGCTCGATCAGCCATTGGCGAACAGCGGGGTCCTCACTCAACCCCGCCGCACGGTGATAACTGCCTACGGCATCCTCAACCCGGCCCGACAATCGTTCCAAATGCGCTCGTAGCGCCCAGTAGGATTGCACAGCCATCAGATTGGCAGCTTCAATTTCTTGGAGCGCCTGAAGCCCCGCTTCGCCGCCAAGTGCCGCCCCAATCGCGCCGGCTCGTCCCAAACGTGCGCCCAAGCTCGGGGCCACGGCCACAAGCCCGTCATACAACACCAACAAGGCATCCCAATCGATCGCGCCGCTATTGCGCCGATCCGCATGAACCGCCTGAATGGCGGCTTCCAATTGATAGCGCCCGATGGACTTGAAGGTGCCTGCGCGCCGCAAGAGCGCCTCGGCCCGATCCATGAGTGGCCAATGCCAGCGCGAAATATCCTGCTCAGACAGGGGAACGAAAGCGCCGGTTTCGCGATCGCGGCGCGCGTCTGCCCGCGCGTGAGAAAACAGCATCAAGCTCAGCAGCCCCAGAATCTCGGCGTTGTCCGGCAGCAACGCCTTCACAATGCCTGCTAACCAAATCGCCTCCTCGGCAAGGCCGTTGGCGTCTCCGCCGAGGGCAACCCCAGCATCATCCCAGCCAATCGAAAAAGCCGCATATATCGCCCGTAACACGGCATCCAAGCGCGCAGGCGCTTGGTCAATTTCAGGGTGCTCAAAGCGGATACCAAGGTCCTTGATCCGCGCTTTTGCCCGTGTCAGCCGCTTGGTCATGCTCTCGGGGGATGTAAGGAAAGCCGAGGCGATCCGTTGCGCGCTGAGGCCCAGAACCACTTGCAACATAAGCGGCGTTCGCGCCTCCTCCTCAATCGCATGATGGGCGCATGCAAACATCAAACTCAGCCGATGATCCAAAAGCGGGGCTTGCATTATCTCAGAAATCTCATCGCTGAGGGCAACCAAATGTTCGCGGGCGTGCATTGCCTTTGCATTCCGCCGCGCCCGATCAATTAGCCGACGCCGCGCCACTGTCAGTAGCCAAGCCTCTGGCTTTTCCGGGATACCTGTCTGTGCCCACTGGTCGAGTGCTGCCATCAACGCATCGCTGAGCGCATCTTCGGCACTTGCAATGTCATTGGAGCGTGAGGTTAGCGCGGCGACGAGACGCCCATAGGCATCCCGCGCCACGCGCTCAACCGCAGACCCGACAACACTGCTCATAATCGAAAGCGCAGCTTAGCCACCCATGCAGGCGCGCACTTCAATGGCACCATAAGCCGCCGCCGGGCAGCGCGCCGCCCACTCTAGCGCCTCATCCAAGGTGGCAGTTTCAATCATGTAATAGCCGCCCAATTGTTCTTTCGTCTCAATAAATGGCCCATCTTGAACATCCCGACGGCCATCTCTCATCCGAACAATCGTCGCCGTGGCGGGTGCGGCCAGCTCATTGCCGCCGCGCATTACGCCAGCCTCAATCAGCGCATTGGTATAGCTGGCCCAAGCTGGGTCATTCCCGCTCGCCTCAACAACGTCGCGGTTGTCATCATTGGCTTCAGGAACTTGGATCAAAAGAAGATACTGCATGGCGATCACTCTCAAACAGACGGGCCTATCCCGCCATAAACCAATGACGTTCGGCAAGAACCGTTTCGGACATTACCGCTGCAAGAAATGTGAAAGGAGCGCTTCGGTGCGCAAGATGGGGCCGCACGAATCAAAAAGGGCGACCCAACTCGCGTTGGATCGCCCTAATTTCGTTCAATGAGGGTCCGCTGCCTTAGTAGCGGTCGCTCATCAACCTGCCTGAAGTTGGCCGGCCGAGAACTTGCCGCTGCGCTGGTCTTTTTCCAGCTCGTAGCTAACGGTTTGGCCTTCGTTCAGCGTGGACATGCCCGCGCGCTCAACAGCCGAGATGTGCACGAACACGTCGTTGCCACCGTCGTTTGGTTGAATGAAGCCGAAGCCTTTTTGGCCGTTAAACCACTTAACAACACCAGTTGCCATTGTATTAGTTCACTTATTTTCGTGTGCGCCCGGAGAAGAAACCCCCGGACGATCTGTCGGTCGTAGAAGAAGGAAGTGCAGGTCCGAAGCTCGATCCGGCAATGAAGCCATAAGCGGGCGGGGGAGAGCGTTCGAACTCAGCGATCGTCGATTGGCTGCATATGGCATTTCCAAGGGGTTGGCGCAAGGAGAACGCCCTAGAGATCGCAAAACGGCCAAACACAAGGCGTTGAAAGCCTAACCTCAACGCTCGGTTTGAAGCCTAAAGGCACACCAAAGGCGCATCGAAAACAATTCGCTACTTTTTCCCTTTAGCACCTGTGTCGCCAAACAGAGCGTCTCGCATGATGTAGAAGATCGTGTTCTGCTCGATTGTGCCGCGAAACAAGTGTGCCCCGGGCCCAGAGGCATGAACGGCAACGTCCTCGCCACCATGGGTTTCAGACGACAACGGCACTAAGGCTTGCTGCTTGTAGTCCAGCGCAGTTGTGTCCACCAAAGCGGGGTCAGGTCTTTCCACTGTGCTCACCGCACCCGGTCCGTTCGCATAGCCCAACGTTGTATAGGCCTTATCATCTTTGGCGTGGGAAGCCTCCCCGGACGCGCGCCCGACCGTGCCCAGTATCGGGTTTCCGCGCACCGGATAGCCAGCTATCGTAAGGGTATGGCTGTGATCGGCGGTGGATATCACCAATGTATCGTCGAGGTTCACGAGGCGAAGCGCGGTCGCAATCGCTTCATCCAGAGCTTTAGTATCTTCTAGTGCCCGCCGCGCGTTTCCGGCGTGGTGGGCATGGTCGATCCGTCCGCCCTCAACAAGCAAAACATACCCATCAGCGTCACGCGACAGCGCCTTAATCGCGGTTTCAACCATGTCGGGGAGCGAAGGCTCCCCCGCACCATCCTTAGCGCGGTCAGCCTCATATTGCATATGGTCGGGCTCAAAGAGGCCTAATAGTTTGCTGTGTCGCGCAGGGTCAAACGCCTGAAATTGCTCAGCGTTCCAAGCATAAAGCCCGGTTGGGTTGGTCTTTTGCCAAGCCGCAATTAGGTCACGGCCGTCAAGGCGCGCGCCAGGCACGGCCGGATACTCCGGATCGAACGCCGTTTTTGGCAGCAAACGTGCCCGTCCGCCGCCCATAATCACACCGAACTGTGTTCCGACTGGCCCTTCAATCAGCTGACGCGCAATATCCAAGCAACCATCGGCCTTGGCTTGTTCGGCCATATTGGCGTCACTCTCCCACTCTCGAAACGCCACCGACGCATACGCAGACGCCGGTGTTGCGTGGGTAATGCGCGTGGTGGTCACGACGCCAATGGCATGGTTTTCCGCTGCGGCCATGCCAAAAAGAGTGGGCAGCGCATTGGCCAATCCGGACTTACAATCGCCTGGTTTCGTTTCTGGCCCAACACCGATCACGCCATTCAGTGTCTTTACGCCCGTCATGATAGCGGTCGCCGTCGGTGCCGAATCAGCAACCTGGGCATCATGCGAATAGGTTTTCACCAGCGCGGCGTAATCCATGCTGTCCATTGTCGTCACATAGGATTCGCCATCCTTGCCTTGGGCTTGCCCGATATAGATGCGCCCGGCGGTCAGCGTCGAAATGCCCATGCCGTCGCCAATAAAGATGATGAGGTTGCGCGCTTTCGTGCGAACGGGTGGCGTGGCCTTTAACCGCGCAAGTTCCGCCTCGCCAGAAGCCCGATAACCCGCTGTAGCATCCAGATCGCCCGAAATGGCGGCGCTAGGCCCCATCATCATCAAAGCCGTCGCAACTATCGCCCAGCGCCGCATACTCTGTCTCCAAGCCAAACTTCACACCGCAACGCTCATATTCATTGGATATCGCCAACGACTCCAAACGCGTCCCAAAGCACCGCCATCCTTGAACAGCTTGGCGCACACCGCTAGATACCGCTACACCTCTTTCCGCACCGGATTATGACATGGCCGTCGACGTAGACACCGTGATGCGCGTCGCGCGCCTCGCTCGTATTGCAGAACCCCCTGAGCGCCTAGAAGCCCTAGCGGGCGAATTGAATGGCATTTTGGGCTGGATCGAACAGCTCAACGAAGTCGATGTCGAAGGCGTTGCGCCCATGACCAGCGTTGTCTCAGTTAAGCTGCCATTCCGCAAAGATGTGGTGAATGATGGCTTCAATGCGGGCCGTGTGCTTGCCAATGCGCCCAAAGCGACCGACGGCTTTTTCGTCGTGCCAAAGGTCGTGGAGTGAGCGCCATGACCGATCTCACCGCACTGACTTTGAAGGATGCGCTCGCTGGCCTGCGCGGCAAGCAGTTCACCTCGGTTGAGCTGACGGAGGCTCACCTTGCCGCATCGGACGCCGCCAACCCGACGCTGAACGCCTATCTGGTGATCGCTCACGAGAAGGCGCGCGCTATGGCCGCCGATGCCGATGCGCTGCTGGCCAAGGGGGAGGGCGGTCCGCTGACGGGCGCGCCGCTTGGCATCAAGGATCTGTTCTGCACCGAAGGCGTTCGCACGACAGCAGCGTCTAAAATCCTGGGTGAGTTCAAGCCGACCTATGAATCATCCGTCACCGCCAATTTGTGGCGCGATGGCGCGGTCATGCTCGGCAAGCTCAACCTTGATGAGTTCGCCATGGGCTCGTCGAACGAAACATCCGCGTTTGGTGGCGTCGTCAACCCGTGGCGGCGCGGCGAAACGCAGCTTGTTCCGGGCGGATCGTCGGGCGGTTCGGCGGCGGCGGTTGCTGGTAATTTGTGCTTGGCGGCCACGGCTACCGATACGGGCGGCTCCATCCGCCAGCCCGCCAGCTTCACCGGTACGGTCGGCATCAAGCCGACCTATGGCCGTTGCTCGCGCTGGGGCATCGTCGCCTTTGCGTCCTCGCTCGACCAAGCTGGCCCGATTACCAAAACGGTGGAAGATGCCGCGATCATGCTCGGCTCGATGGCAGGGTATGATCCAAAA